>Ga0105104_10001912_pt1 | contig 15430 bp, 9 predicted proteins | sample PPLLaktember2015_3_FD_87034 | JGI IMG/M metagenome (GOLD analysis project Ga0105104, IMG submission 87034) | Freshwater sediment microbial communities from Prairie Pothole Lake near Jamestown, North Dakota, USA - PPLs Lake P7 Core (6) Depth... | ecosystem: Environmental > Aquatic > Freshwater >... | reverse complement strand
GGGCGGGAGGGGCGGTGGCGTGACCCGCCACAAAACGGCGGGTCACGTAACCGCCGCTGAATCCGGTACCGTCCCTTCTTCCCTTCTTCGCTTCCCGCCTTCCTACCTGCTCGCGGCGAACAGATCCATGATCTGCGGGGCGACGAGGCGGGAGTTGAGTTTATGGCCGGGGTCGAGGGCGAGAGCGAGCCGGAAGTGTTGGGTCGCCTTCTCACGGTACCGCTCGCTGTCCGACACATCAACGGTCAAGAAGCTCAGGCGGGCGTACGCGATTCCCGTGGAACTCTCCAACTCCGCGTTGCGGGTCCGGCCGTTTGACTGCACTGCCTGAAGGAGCCGGACCGCTTCCTCGGGTGGTCCCTGATAGGCCGCCAGAACAGCCCGCCGCGCGGCGGCGGAATCCGGCACGGAAACCAAATGGACCGCGTCTCGCCGGTTACGAGCGGCTGGTTTCTGATTCCGTGTTCTCGGGACCCGGGCCTCCTGCCGCTTTGACTCAACGGCCGCCACGGTTCTGGACCGCTGGACGTCCTTTTCAATCTCAATCTGCCTGGTAAGTGAACGGACGAGACTGGCTAACTTGTCGGAGTTGAATCGTTCCGGATCCGCCTCGCCTGCCTGTTTCAGGGCTTGCAGCGCTTGGGTCAGCTTGCCGTCGATTTGGTTTGACAACGCCGCCTGTTTAAGCTGAGCGTACTGGTCCTGCCGATCTTTGATGCGCTTCTTTAAAGCAGCTACCTCGGTTCGGCTGGAAACCAGTCGATCAGCCTCAAGCAACTGCTGGCCGGCATCCCGAAGTCGCCCCTGCTTCTCGAGCTGAGAAGCGGTTTGCATAAGGGCCGCAAACTTCGTTTCCCTTTCGCGTCTGGCTTGTTCCTCGACGCGGGTTCTGTCCAGGTTCATCAACTCATCGACCGTGCCCCCGAGGTTTCGTCGCTGGAATTCGCCCGGGTGGTAATCGCGCGCGCCTCGCAGTATATCGGCGGCCTGCACAAACGCTCCCTGGGCCCGCAACGCCTGCGCGCGTTCAATCATCTGATTAAACTGAGCCACGCGTTTGCGGTCCTCGTCTATCGCGCGCAGATACGTGTGGTAGACAGCGATTTCCGTCGCTACCCGGCTGGGCAACCTGACCCTCGCTTCCCGACGGAAGAACAAATCGGCCTCATCGTAGCGGCCCAGGTGGTAGTACGCCTTCCCCATGAGGAAATACGGGAAGTACGCCATCCTCTTTGTTCCTTCGCCTCTTACCGATGCCCCGGAGTCGGCTTTCTGGGCCACTGCCTGTTGGAGTTTGTGAATGGCCGATTCCCAACGCTGCTGGTCCATATCATCTTGAGCCTGATCGTAAAGTTTGTACCACCGCTCCCCGCGCGCGCTACCCGCCGAGACAAGCAGGACGATCGTCAAAATTAATACCAAACGACGCATGTTTCCTCAGTGGAAGCTGTAAGCGAGCGAGCCGACTACTTCACCAAAACGCTCCATCCGAACATAGGCCACATCCAGCTGCAGAACCTCCCCGAAGTTCAATCCGATGCCCGCCGACCCGCCGTAATTAGTCCCCGGGGCATCCGGATCGAAGACAGCAGCGAAGCCGAGCCGGCTTCCCTGGTCGGCCTCGTCTCCGACATCGCGGAACTTCAGACTGTGATCGGGATCGGTGAGAAACCCGGCGCGCAGGTAAAGGGCGCTGCCACCGATCGGGATCCCGTACTCCGTTCCCAAATGGAGCTCGGTGCCGTTCTCGATGTAAAAGTCTTCGGCACGCACTCCCGTCCCGCCCAGTATCAATTCGGTTGGCGATGCGAGCTGCGAATAACGCACGTGAACGACGTCAAAGAGAACCGAGAAGTCTCTCGCAGGGCGGACACTGACGCCGACCCCAATGCGATCGGGAAGGTCCATCCGGAGAACGTCGTCAAACTGTTGTGGATTGTCGCTGAACGACAGCGTCATCGTCTCTCCAAGCCCGAACTTCGGACTTCGAGTGTAGACAGCGCCGACAGAAAAGCCTTCGGCCGGCACGTAGAGGATGCCCGCCGTTCCTCCGGGCGCCCAGTCGCTGCCGGTTATCGCATGCTGAAAATCATCGAGCGAGCTGTAAAGGGTCGTATCAGGACGCAATCGATTAGCTGAGACTGAAAATCCAAGGTCGAAGTTGCCCGGCAACTCGAACCCTATACTCCCCGCGTAAGATTCCCCTTCAAACGAGCTCCGGCCTTCCAGCGGAATGATGTAGAAACGTTGGGCAGGATCGAGGAAGCGTTGGCCCAACGAGAGATTCTCCTTGTGCTTCAGAAACTCGTGCCGGGTTAGGGCAATCGTGACCCGACTGTGCACGGGGATGCTGAGATTCAGGAATGACAAGGAGTTGAAATCGAGGTTGCTCTCCGGAACCTGAAATCGCCGCAAGGACAGGTCGGTGTGCTTGAATTCCACGTAGAGTTGAACATCCTTCAGATTGACCAAACCGGCGGGATTTGTCACTGCGGTGGACGCGTCGTCCGCCTGTCCGATGAACGCCCGGCCCATCGCCGCGGATTTCGCTCCTGGCGGGGAGAAATTGAATTGAAATTCGCTGAATAGTTCTTCGTTCGTCTGTCCTCGGGCTGAGGTTGTGAACACGATGACGAGCACAGCCGCTAATACCCCCCAGGATCGATACGTCATGATGTCTTCCTCACCTTTGCAAAGCGGCGCTCTGCTGCATCGCCGGCTCGCCTGTCTGGCTGAATGGAGACCCGGATGATTTGAGCGCCGGAGCCAGTTCTTTTTCGAGCTCCTTGTTTGAGATCAAAGAGTGCTCGACCTTAGTGACCTCGCCGCTCTTCACGATGACGGGCAGGTCGAGGCTTCCGAAATCCGGGTGGGAGACAGTAAAGCTGTACCGACCCGGAGGAAGAGAGACCGTGCAGGGGCTGACCAGGCCGTCCGGCTCGATCTGGTGTCCGTCGTACACGCTGTAAATTGCATCCACCTTCGCCCACGGCACAATGTTCAGAGCAACGGTCCCTGGTGCAAGGGCACCCGGCCTGGGATCAGTAACGGGATCGGGATCGTCCGGGGCAGCTTGCGGCTCTGCGACGGCAGGCTGAGCCGTTACCGGGGCCGGACCGGTACCCGTCCGGCTGGACGCCAGCCAGATACCCGCCACCAGCAAGCCGAGGATGACAAATGGAAGCACCGGCCGAACCACGCGGGAACCAAGCCCGTGGGGGTCGGGACCCGGCGTCAGGGGCGCAACACCGTCCAAGTCGATCGGATGGCGCAACGCGTCGTCCCTGAAAAGGTTTTCCATCGGGTGCTTTGCGCCTGGCTCTCGAGACTCGGCCCAGGGTGGCAATCCTGCCACGGGCGCCGGAGTCCCTTTTTCCAGAACGTCTGGAGCGACGCGGCCGAGCGCCGCCTGGCAGCGTTCGAAAATCGCGGACGCCTCTGCTCGGACCGGGTCAAGCTGGAGGGCATGCAAGGCCAGGAGACTGGCGAGCGCATATTGCCCGTTGGTTTCAGCCTCCGCGGCTTCGTGGACGACCCTGCCCACCTCGTCGACAGCGTCGCTTCGTTGGTGCTTCTGATCCTCCCGACGCGGTTTCTTCCCAGGTTCCTGGGTTTCGGAGTTCTCTTCCATAGACCAATTCCTGACCGCGAGAGGGGCGGTAATGCATAGCAGATCTATCATTAAGATTAACTTATTGTCAGGGTTTCAGGCAACCCGGAGGAAAGGGGCTGAGCAGATCTTTCAGAGCCGGGAGCGTAACGCGCAAAGCGCGTAGCGACCGGCTCTGAAACGCGTTTAGGGTGCTACGCTTGGCCTCCGCCGATTTTTCTCACAAAATCCGGCAGCGTGTCGGAACCCGTGATCTCAATTCGGGGCAAGGCAAGCAAACGATCAAAAAAACCGCTCAGGCTGTATTCGCAGGACAGCCCGAAAATATACCCGCAGGCGCCGACCAGGTGCTGAATGGCCTCGTCGTGTATACCGTAGGGGTAAGCAAACGCCTTTACGGGACGCTCCAGCTGACGTTGAAGAATCGCGCGCGATCGAGCTGCTTCGCGCACAATTTCCCCGGGAGTGAGGTCGCTAAAAGAAGGGTGGCTGGCGGAGTGAGAGCCAATTTCAAGTCCCTGGCTCTGAAGACAGCGGAGCTGCGTCCAGTCCAGCAGGCAAAGCTCTTCCGCCCGCCGGTGGTCCCAGCGGTTGGTCTTTCCGACATCCTCGGTCACGACAAAAAGGGTGGCCGAGAAGCCGTAACGCCGGAGCAGCGGCCAGGCATAAGTCTCGAAATCCAGGTATCCGTCGTCGAAGGTCATCAGGACGGCCCGTCCTGGCAGGGGCCGCTCATCTTTCATAGCAAGTCGCCACTCTTCCAGGCTCACGCTTCTATAGCCGGCCTCGTACAAGTAATGAAGCTGCTCCTCGAAAGCGTCGGGCGTCATTCGAAAGCGAGAAGTTCGCGGATCTCCTGTAGGGGCCACGCGGTGATACATGAGGATGGGGAGACGGCTGGTCAGAACGCCATCTTCCAGAGGGACGGCCGGACGGCGAAGCTTGATTCTGTTGAGGATGTTGAAGACCGACCGAGTCCTCCCTGGCAGGAATTGGCCCCAGCCCCAGACTTCCGCTTGGAGACGATGATCTTTGAAAGGCACCAGATCGGGCGCGCATAACAATCGGGCGGGCGGCTCACAATAAACCTGCTGGCTGCCGGAAACCGCTTCCAGGATCTCTGATGCCGCCTCCGCAGGCAAAACCGCCCGCCGGGAGGCACTTGTCGCGATCGGATCCGACAACCGTGGACCGAGTACGATCGTGCCCTGGTCCGGGCGGAGGGCTTGAGAGAGCGCAGGAGGGAAAAGGGATTCCCTCGTGCCGGCGTCGCTGTCTCGACGGCGTTGGTCGGCGGCGATTCTCAGGCGTTCCCAAAGCGAGGCAGGCGCCGCCTGAAAGCTCCTGCCCAGCAGCCCTTCGCGGACGGCAACGCGGCACGATTCGAATCCAACGGCTTCGAGCAATGCAGATCGAAGCTGGTCAGCCGGCACGAACCAGCCATCGACCGGTACGGTCACCGCCCCCAGCGGAACACCTCCGACCGTCGGCAGGCAAACCAGCCGGTCACCGATCACTTCGACTCCTGGTACCTGGTCTGATGCTTCAGCCAGAAACCAGCCATCCTCGGCACGTTGCCGTGAGCCGTCGCCGACGACTTTCCATAGTTGCTCGGAGAAAATCGCCCAACCGATACGATCGTGCGCCTGCTGCCACAGGGATTCCTCCTCTTCGGGGAGGCCCCGGGCCAGGCAAGATCCTTCCCTCCAGATTGAAATACCATCCGGGTCTTGCTTTACCTGGAATTGACGGTAAAACGTCTTCCGCCAGAACCGGCCCAGGATAGGCCAGGCGAACCGGGCAACCATTGCATCAGCCAGGACGTAGGCAGGGACGAAACCGTCGCAAACCGGCAATTCGAAAGAACCGAGGCGTGTGCCTTCAACCTCGACCTCACAGATCAAACGATCGGCCGGCTTCGGCGGCCAGACGTCCGGAATCGGTTCCACGGCCTCAATTTTCACCCGATAAGCGCGTCCGATGGCAAGCGGGCTGCGAGTGACGGAGCGACGAAGAACGAGCCGCTCCAACTCACGCCGGGAGCGAAGCGCGATTCCCGGAGCCAGCGACTTGGCCTCCAGTCCCTGAAGGAACAAGTCGAGCAGCCTTTCATAAGCCGGCCAGATGCTCGGCCAGTCGGAAGGCAGGCGGCAGGCAGGCAACAGGATCGCTTCAAAGAGAATCAAGGCGATCCGATGCGGGTCGAGATCGGATTCGGGGCGCGTGAAGGATTCGAGGAGTGAGGTCGCATCGTGCCCCCCGCCGATCATGAGACCAGCCGCCCAGCAGCAGTAGTGGTATTCGGCTCTCGGCAACAGGTCACGAGGCGTTCCGTGCGCATATTCGGGCGCCGGCCGAGTCAGGCGGGAATCAGACGAATGCCCCTGCCGGATGACGCGCAAACCATCGCGCAGCAATTGCGGGCCGTTGACTCCTGCGGAGCCTGGACGCATACGGTAGCGCGCCAGCACTTCTGGAATCATCCCAAAGCGAGCTCCCTGCCGGGCGATTCGCTGCCAGAAGTCCCAGTCGGCACAGGTCCGCAACCTCGTGTCATAAGTGCCGGCAGACTCGACCAGGGAGCGGCGGACGACGCACGCATGGATTGCAAACGGGCAGTACTTGGTCGAAAGCTCAAAGACATTCTCGGGCTGTGGGCAGTATTTATCGTCACTCAATCTCCCGTCCGGAGCCACCCGGGTCCAACCGCACATCACCGCGTCCAGGTTAGAGTCGGCTTCCAGCCGGGCAGCCGCTCGTTCGAGGTAACGGGGCAATAGCCAATCATCGGCGTCCAGGAACAGAAACCAGTCATAGCGAGCCAGCCCGATCCCGGTGTTCCGCGCCCCACTTTCGCCGGCCTGTGCCTGACTCACCAACCGAATTCGCGGATCACGGGCCGCATAGTCGGAAGCGACGCCGGCGGTCTCGTCCGCCGACCCGTCATCCACGACAATCGCTTCCCAGTCGGGGGACGTCTGGGCAAGGAGGGAGTCGAGGGTCTCTGCGAGCGTCTCCGCGGCATTGTGAGCAGGAATGATGACAGATAGTTGCATATGGCTAGTTGACTTCCAACCAGGATTTACAGGGCTGGAGTCGCGCAACAGAGCCGCTCACTCCGCTCCAGGCTGCTTCGCGGAAAGCGCTCCGCAGCCCTTCGCTGCGTGCGCGGCTCTGTACTCCAGCATAAGAATCCCCCCCGTGCCTACGCTCTCAACAGCGCTTTCTTCACTCTCTCGGCGAAGGCAGGGACACGTTTCCAGCCTCGCCTGACCCCCAGCCGGTAGAACGGGTCGTACGCCCGGGCCAGGAAGAGATAACTCCGCTGCCGCCACCCGTTGCCATTCGGCTCCCCCCACACCTGGGCGGTCAGCTGCGCGAGGCGGATCGACTCTACCGCCTGCTCTGCGCACGCCGTTCCGAAAGCGGGACTGGGCGTGGGCCGAGGCCGGTTTTCGTGCCATTCGGAGGCCTGCTCGAGAAGCGCGGCCACGCGTTCACCCATCTGCGGTAGCGGGAAAAGCCGGATCACGCGCTCACGGGCAGCCTGCCCCAACTTGCGGCGACGCTCCGCGCTTTGAAGCAGTTCCGTGAGGGCGCTCGCATACTGCTTCGCTTCAGTCTCCTTATCGCTGCGCGGGACGAGTACCCCCGCTTCCGGGGTCACGAGTTCCCGCTGTCCGCCCGTATCTGCGGCAACGACGGCCAACCCGCAGGCCATCGCCTCATAGATCGTCAGAGCGACGCCCTCCCAGGCGGAAGGCAGGAAGAAGACGTCGGAAGCCTGCATGAGAAGTTTGACCCGCGGGGGTGGAACTTCGCCGAGCAGGCGCACCCGATCTCGTAGTGCGTTTGTGATGACGAAAGAGCGAAGCCATTCGAATTCCGGTCCGTTTCCCGCCGCGAGGGCAGCGAACTTCAGACCCTGTTCACGGAGTTGAAGAATCGTCCGCGCAAAAACGTCGGGCTGTTTCTGAGCGCACATCCGTCCAGCGTACAAGATGACCGGCACGTCACGATCCAAACCCAGCTCATCGCGGATGGAAGTGCGCCGTGCGGGATCCGGGCAGAATTCTTCGACATCGACGTTCGTATGGCACACGCTGATTCGTTCCGCGTCCGCACCGTGTTCGATCATCCAGCCCTTCAAATGCTCGGACGTCACCATGTCAAGATCAATCAAGTCCTGGTACTGGATGGCCATCCGGGGATAACCGCCGCTCTTCCAATGTTCCTCTTCGATGTGACAAAGATCGACGAAGGTGACTTGGGGACAGTGCGCACGCAAGTAAGGCAGCAGCCGGTAACCCAGCTCGCTGTGCGAAATCAGCACGACGTCGATTTGCCGGGAGATGATGAGGTACTGGAGGAACCGTGGGTAGTCTCGCGGCCGGAGTAAATGGTGCAGGATGAAGAGATCCGGGGTATACCGGGCATAATGCGGCAACCAGGAGTGGTCACCGCCAAGTGTCGTAGCGATGGTTATCTCCCAGCCGTGCGTGGTCAATTGACCGAGCAGATCCAGGTTGAACCTGTCAGCGCCGCCGAGAGACATCCAAGGGATCAGCATCAAGACGCGGGGCTTGGTCTTCTGCAATCGATTCACACATGGCAGCTCGTCCGGAAGGCTCTCGATGGCCGGCTCAGGAGCAGGCCGGATCTCCGGGAATCCGCCTTCCCACAGCCGCGGATACTTCTGACGGAGCCGCGCGCTGTAGGCCCGCTGTCTCACGCCCTCGTCGAAGTCCGGCCAGACGTCCGTGTGCGCCGGACGGCGGCGATACCAGTCCAGAAATTCCGGCACATTTCCGCCCCAGTGGCCGTGATTAGCGCAGCGGAGCCAGAAGTCCCAGTCCATCAATCCGCCGCGATCGGCTTCGTCATATCCTCCGGCGGCTTCGTGGACGGATCTGCGGATTACGGCGGTGGGATTGATCAGGTTCTTTTGGAGGAATTCGCTCCCGTGGTGGAATCCCTTTTGCCACAGACAGGCGCCCGGGCCAAACTGCACCGTATAGCCCTTGGCGAAGGAGTACTCCGGGTAGGATTCCAGAAACCAGCACCACTTCTCGATCGCCGTCGGCTCGATGAGGTCATCGCTGTCCAGCTGTACCACCAGCTCTGCTTGCGCAGCCCGAAACCCGGTGTTACGAGCGGCGCTTAGACCCCGGTTCGCGGGATGATCGATCACCCGAATTCGAGGGTCTATATTCCGAAAAGTGTCGAGGAGAGAAAGCGATTGTGGATCCGTCGAGTTGTCATTGATGATGATCCACTCCCACTGCTGCATGGACTGGCCGAACACCGAGCAGGCCGTTTGGTGGAAGATCGTGTCGACGTTGTAGAACGGAGTCACGATTGTCACATAGGGAGCGGTGCTCGCATCAGCCGGTGCATAGCTGTAGCCGGGTCGCGAAACGGACCCTGGGGTGTTGGCGTAATCCGGTCGGCTCGGATCGATCATGGAAGTGACTGTTAAGAGCTTATGATGGCTGGCAGCATCCGATCAAACCGCAAGGGATGAAGGATGAAGGATGAAGAGGCATTTCGATTCTTATTCCATCTTAATTGCTTTTCTTCATCCTTCATCCTTATGATCCCGCCCCTCGCGCGATGCAGCTTTCTTATCCCCCCTGCCGCTTCCGGAGCATCTCTTCGGCCAGTTCCTTGTCGAAAGGATCGGGGAAATCCAGCAACTCACTCAGCAGCAGGGCCATTCCTGCAATGACGGCAAGGGCCGCCACACAGTGCAGAAACGTGCTGGTGAGCCGGCCGGAAGCCGTGCCGTAGATCCAGGCGATGTTCAGGATCGCGAGCGAAACAGCATGCGGCCAGAGCAGAAACTGCCTCCCTTGAGCTCGTACCTTCCGAGTGAGGGCGTACGGTACCCGCCGCCCTTTCATCACATCCCAGAGGGCCATCGCGAAATAGGGCCACTTTGCGTATTGGAGAATGCCCGCCCTCCAGGGGAAACCGGTCTCACCCTCGCGATCCAGGTAGAACCGCTGGCGATAGAACTCGCACAGCTGAAGGACGCCGACGAGCACCACCAGCTTGGAAGGGGCTGCGGCCGTGACGAGCCGGGGCACGATACCGGTCGCCAGGATGAAAATAACGATAGCCGTGAACCCGAACATGATGAAGCTTTTGTGCAGGTAGTTAAAACCGTGTAGAAAGCTTGCAATACGGGTGTTCGGGGGTAAGTGCCCTGACAGGTGCGTGTAGATCCGGAATTTGATGTCAAGGACCGACCGGGCCCAGCGGCGCTGTTGGATCAGATACGTCTCCCAATCGGCCGGGGCCAGGCCGCGGGCGAGAATCTCCGGGACGTACACGCCCTGCCAGCCGCGAGACCGGTATTGCAGCGTCATCAGCAGGTCTTCCGCGTCATGACATGCAAAACCGCCAATGTCCTTCAGCGCGGACATGCGATGGGTGTTGTGGCAGCCGATCAACACCGGGTAGCCGAGACCATAACCGGCCATCTGGACCGACGAGTAAAAAGCGTACGTTTCTTCTGCCGCTCCGCGGGCGATGAAGCTCGCTTTCTGGTTGTAGTAAGCCTGGGGAAGCTGCACGTAACCGACGCACGGATCTCGGAAATAGCCGAGCACGTTTCTGAGAAACGGCGGCTGCGGCACGTGATCCGGGTCAAATGTCGTCAGTATGTCGTAGTGATTAAATCCGACCTGGTCAAGCCATGCATTGTAGTTGCCGTGTTTCGACTGGCGTAGAAACCGTCCCACGGCGGTCTGGTACTCGGGCCGGTTCCTGCGGCTGAAATGCCGGACTCCTATTCTCCGACATAGCTCCCGGACTCGGTCTTCGTCACCTTCATCCAAAAGCCAGGTGTCATGCGGGTAATCGAGAGCCACTAAGGCCTTCAGGGTTTCCTCCAGCATTTCGAGCGATTCGGCGTGCGGAACCACGGTGGTCACCACGGCCACTTTCAAACCCGACGCTGGCGACATTGGTCTGGGTTTACGCATGAACAACAACAGGAACCAACGCCCCTCGATGTTGGTCAATAGGACAACCAATACGGAAGCCAGGAACGCGAACTCCACCGGATAGACCGCCCAGCCGCGAAGCGAAACCCAGTAGGCGGCGAAGTAGACGACAGCCCAGAGATTGAGACCGGTCAAGGCCAGAAACAGAGGGTAATCCCACCAGCGAAATACTCTCTCTGAGACCACCGTTTCAACCCCGCGTTCGCAGGTCGTCATCAGACTAGTCGCCATATTCTGCTCCGCCCGCCGGCTGGAGCTCCGAGACTGCCGGCCTCGCCCTGAGGCCAGCGCTGATCTCCCAATGATGGGGCGGGTCCGGATGCGTCTCGACCCCCTCCCCGGTTATCGGAAGTGGATACAGATCCGAGTGGTAGTCGTAGGCATAGGCCCAGTTTTGGGCATAGCAACCGACATCCACGTAGTAACGCCCACCTTTTAAGTCGAAGCGCTCCAGGCACAGTGAAACGCGGCCGGAACCTTCAACTTGGGCGGCCTTCAATTCGGTCCCCTCCGTGTTCAAGTCGCAGCAAACCAGGTCATCTTCCCGGAAAATGTAAACCTGGAAAATAGGGGCAAGGATTCGACGCGGCGCCCGGAAATCGATTTCAACGCGCAAGGGGTTACCGCTTCGGAATTCGTCGATCGGCCGGCCCTCGCCATTCACTAGCCGGACCCCGGTGATCTCCAACTCCAGTGATCCAAACCGATTCTCGCTGGCGATCATTTTGGGGACCGGCGAACTCTGCCCGGTCGAGATCGGGGCCGGGGCCGGGAGTGGACTGGCCTGATTCCAGCCTTCCCCAGCCTGCACGGCGCCCGCACTGACATGGTCCACGTATTTGTCCACGACCACAGCGGCCTTACCTCTGAGCACGAGTCGCCCGCCATTCAGCCAGAGCACTTCATCGGCAAGCTCGCGGACCAGCGACGCTTCATGTGAGACAAGCAGGATCGAGCAGCCGTGCGCTTTGAAGTCGGCTATTCGATCCAGACACTTGCGCTGGAATCCGAGATCGCCCACGGAGAGAACTTCATCGATTAACAGGATCTCAGGATCAACATGTACGGCAACGGCGAAAGCGAGGCGCATTTGCATGCCGGTGCTGTAGGTCCTCAGCGGATCGTCGATGAACGTCTCCAACTCTGCAAACGCGACAATAGAATCAAAACGTTCGACTACATCTCGCCGGGTAAGCCCGGCCACGACCCCGGCCACAAAAACGTTTTCCCGTCCCGTCAGGTCGGGATGGAAACCAGCACCCAAATCGAGCAGCGCGCCTATCCTTCCATTCAATTTCACGGTTCCACTGTCTGGCCGGCCCACGCCCCCGATGAGTCTCAAGAGCGTCGACTTGCCCGACCCGTTGGCCCCTACTATTCCGAGAACGTGTCCGACCGGCACGGTAAAACTCACGTCCCGGAGCCCCCAGAACTCCTCAAGTGGCCTTAACCTGCGCAATCCTCCCAGCACCGCCTCCTGCAGAGTCCACGGGCGGTCGGGACGATATCGCCGAAACCGCTTGCTCAAGTTCTGCACCATGATCGCGTCCGTCATTTAGAGCTCATCAACGAAACGCTGGCTGGCGAGCCGAAAGACGTGGAGGCCCGCGAGCAGCACGGCCCCTGCCACCAGGGTCGTTATGACCGTATAGCCAGGGCGCGGGAATTCCCCGCGAATCAGCGCCGCCCGATAACCGTCGACCAGAAAAACCATGGGATTAAGACGGTAAAGGATCTGGTACCGTTCCGGGATTGCCGTCGGTTCATAAAACACGGGTGTCAGGTAGAAGGTCAACTGCAGCAGCACCCGAAGTAAGTACTGCGTATCTCGAAATCGTACGTGAAACGTCGCCACCAGATAAGCGAGGCCCAACGTGAACAGGAACTGCAAAACGATGATTAGCGGGAGCCCGATAACCGCCCAAGTGATCGGGATCCGACTGTAAAACAGAAGGGCAAAGAGGATGGGAAGTGCGAGCAGGAAGTGAATGAGATTGGTGGAGACGGTCACGACCGGAAGAATCAGGATTGGAAATCCGGGCTGGCGGACCAATTCCCGGTTACCGACAACCGCATTCGTCGCGAAGTGCAGCGAATTCTGGAACCATCCATAGGCCACGATCCCCGTGAACAGGAAAGCCGGATAGTCCGGGATATCAAGCGGCAGGACCACGCCGAAGATCAAGAACAGGATCCCGAGCTCCGCCAGCGGATTAAGGAGCGTCCAGGCGACGCCCGCGACAGAGCGCTTGTACCGCAGCTTCATGTCCCGACCAATCAGCTCACGGAACAGATCCCGCACGTAGACGAGACTCGCCGTCCTTCGTCCGGGCCATGTTGTTGAGAGACCTGTCATAACGTTATCCAAAAGCCGCCATCCACCTATTTTGCACAGATTTGGCGGCTACCTCCATTCCGGCGACGGCCATTTGCACGCGGCGGTTGAGTGACTCGCCTTGAAACGGCGACTCACTCAACCGCCGCGTGGCACTCAACCGCGTGGCTCTCGGCTTCTCTCGCTACTGGACCATAGGCGGTTATTTGAGCGCCTATCGCCGCGTGGTCCTGTTCGTCTGTCTTTACCCACCAACCGTAATTTTGGGCGCGACCAGCCGGCTCGGAACACCTTCCAGAGAAACCTCCATCCGGTATCCGCTCTCATGATCTCGATCCGGGGGACCTGGTACGGGTCGCCGCCAGGTTCCACACGTCCGGGGATCACGGTGAAGGCCGCCTGGATGCCCGCCGCTTTCACCGCCGCCACGACTCGCTCGTCGTACTCGCCCTCCGGATACGCAAACAGCCGCGGCCGATCCAAGCCCGCCAACTCCAGGTCCTCGATCGACCCTGACGTTTCGTCAATGAGCGGCTGCTCGGACAAGGTGTTCAGGGCTTTGTGCGTTCGAGAATGGGCACCGATCTCGATCCCCGACTGGGCCAGCGTGCGCAGGGAAGAGATATCAAGAAGTCGCAGCCGGGGCGCGCCAATTTTCTCATCCCACTGGTTCGTCCCGCCCAGGCTCCCGCTGACCGCGAAGGTCACTGCCGGAATTCGCCGGTCCCGCAGTAGAGGCATGACGTCCGTGAACAGTTCTTCGTAACTGTCGTCGAATGTGAGCAACACCGGACGCCGCGGGAGACCTCCGCCGACAGTCAGAGACCGGATAAGTTCATCTGCAGAAACAAAGCGAAACCCGGAGTTGCGGAGCAGGTCAAGGTGACGGCGAAAGGCCTCAAGCGGCACGGCGTAAGCGCCGATCACCGGCGCTCCCTTCAGATCCCGAATGGCGTGATACGCCAACACCCGCGCGGCTCTTGGCCGTGGCACACCCCCGGCTTCATGGACGCCTCTCCAGTACTCGGCCGCCCTCACTTCAAAAAAGAAACGAACCGCCGCGGGATGCCACATACCGAGATCCACGACGGCAATCGCGAGACGTCGAAGGAGAGCTATCAAGGGCCGGGCAAGAACCGGGAATCGACCAATCGGGCCCCAAACGCGCCGGTTCATCCACAGGTCCGCGCCGTTTAGCGCAAAGATCGTTCCACCGGCCTCCGGATGCTTGCGTGCAAATGCCACATCCGCCCGCCCGGCGTCCCGCCACTGGCGCAGGTGAGCACGCGGCCCGACCACATAGTTTTGACGGCTGATGGCGTTCGGGTTGAAGACGATTCGGTATCCACTCGACAGGAGCCGGTAGCCCAAATCGACGTCCTCATTTCCAAAAGCCCCGTCCCGGGTGAAGTTGACGTCAAAGCCCTGGCAGCGTATGAAAGTCTGCCGCGACAAAGAAAGCTGACCAGTCAACAGATCGTGAAGTGTCAGGCTCGCACCTGGGGACGAGAGCGTTTTCAGCCTCTCCTCGGCCCAGGACGCAACCCCGGCACTCAGTATGTTGACCGGCGAATCCGGATGCAGCGGCATGTGGCCGAGGACGACCTCGGCGCCTTCGCGGTGGGTTCGATCATGCTCAGCGAGCAGCCGGGAGTCGGCCTCCATGTCGTCGTCAAGAAAAAGGAGCAGCTCACCGCGCGCAATCTCCGCCCCGCGATTGCGCGCCGACGAAGCTCCCCGATTAGCCTGCTCGATAACGGTGAGAGGGAAAGGCGTGTCGAGCTGTCGCAGAGCGGCGGCCGAGCCGTCAGTGGAACCGTCCACGACCACAATGACTTCGAAACTGCCGTCAAACTCCTGGCGAGCCAGAGACCGCACCAGGACCTGAACCAGCTGCCGACGCTGGTAGGTAGGGACGACCACACTGAAGCGATAGTGAACGGTTGCCCCGCCATTCGCCTGTTGCATCTAGTTTTCACCTGTATGGCTTGGGGACCCGTCCTGCTGATCATCCTTAAGAGCTCTTACGGTGATCAGCATCTGATATTGGGGATCGGTGTGGCTTAGTTCTTCCTCCCGGAGTTCCTCGAGGGCAAGGCCATGCAGGAAAGAGATCGAGGTAAGGACATTCCCGTGGGACTCGACTTCAACCAGGCCGGTAAACACCTCTTCAAACAGCCGCTTCGCCGACTGGGTTGTGAATGCCCAGTACCAGGTATTACCCCACTCACCGGCGTCGATCTGGCTGATGCCCGGAAAAGTGGCGAGCAGGACTCCACCTGGCTTGAGAATCCGAAAGCAGGTGGATAAGGCCGCCCGCGTATCGTAAATCAACTGCAGCGTTTGCGTCAGGATGATGCAGTCGAATGCACCCGAGGGGATGTGCGGAGCCGAGGCAAGATCACCAATAATCGTCGCCTTTGGGTTCCCTTCGCTCACATGGAGGACATCGCGTGTTGACACCCGATCTCCGCC
>Ga0105104_10001911_pt1 | contig 15437 bp, 17 predicted proteins | sample PPLLaktember2015_3_FD_87034 | JGI IMG/M metagenome (GOLD analysis project Ga0105104, IMG submission 87034) | Freshwater sediment microbial communities from Prairie Pothole Lake near Jamestown, North Dakota, USA - PPLs Lake P7 Core (6) Depth... | ecosystem: Environmental > Aquatic > Freshwater >... | reverse complement strand
TGAGGCTGACGGCCATCCGGATGGAATCGCCTCTAAAATAAAAATCGCTGTTCCCATGCATCTTGAGTGAGGTCGGGCCGAAGGTTGGCGGCGACCCTACCAAATTGGCAGCCACCAGCCCCCCGAGGACGCCGTTATTCGAACCGCCGAAATCCACGTTCCCGGTACCCAGGACAAGAATAAGGCCTTCGTAGATCAAGCTGCCGTTTCCTTTCAAGTCACCCGTGACCAGAAGGAGTCCGGCACCGACGATGCTGCCGCTGACGTCCAGATTCCCGTGAACGTAGGTGATCTTTGGATCCTCGGGTGATCCCAGGGCCAAGGCGTCCTGTCCGTTGCCGCCCAGGCTCTGGTCTCCCTCGTATCGTAGGTCGGCGATGGCTGCGAGTTTACGAGCAATCGAGGCCAGGTAGGACGGGTCCAGGACGTTTCTGGCATCGGGATTTGGGCTGTTCTGCACCTCGTTGGTGTCATCGACGACTGATGGACTGCCGCCTGCCCCGACCAGGCTGTCGTATTGATTCTGGTTAAGGCTCAACTTAATATCATTGACCGAGCCTCCCGCACCATTCGGATCAAGACAACTTACGGCCGGGAATTCCAGGGGGTCGGTGTGTTTGTCGGCGCCTTTCCCCATCTTGTCCAGATCACCCGCGCTCATGTCGACGTGGTCGTACCCATCGATCAGGAACGGCTGACCGCCAAACTCGGCGTTGATGCGAGGACCGAGGAAGGACATCGGAGCGGTCATGTCAAAACTCGTATCCCGGTGAAGCACTCCTTCGATAATGGCGACCGCGTTTTTGCGGTTGCTTCCGGAGCTGGTCACCTCACCAGGCAAGCCCTGTGCGATGCCAATCACCCGGAGATAGATGGTTCCGTCCTCGTCCCGGGTCGGGTCATTGTCGGCCTCCGGGTTGTCGGTGATTCTCGCAAAATACCGGCCGCCTTCGAGGACTGTTCCTAGTGTGGGAGTCAGGAGTCCCGTGACCGAAATAGCAGAACCGCCCGTGGAGGTCATGTGCTCGAAATCGATGTTGCGGGCGTCAATCGGAGAGATCGGGTTTCTCCTTGCCCAGTTGGGTGCGGTCTGGTCGGGTTTGAAGACCCGCACAGTTCCAGGCTGCATCAGCAGCTGGTCAAGCTGATTACCCCGCAGATCCTGCCTTGCCAGGTTGAAACCTGCTTCGGCGATCTGCAGCGCCCTTTCGTGACTCTCGAACTCGTTGCTGATCTGGAATTCCTTCATGCTTGACAGTGTCAATGAAAGACAAAGGAGGGACAGCATGAGGGCGATGATCAGCGCGATCACCAACGCAAAGCCGGAGCATTCCTGTCGCATTGTAACCTCACCTCGCCTGGTGGGCCCCATCGGAACTTAAGCGCCACTTGAACAAAAGCCATGCCAAGGGGTGATCAAACGGAACTGCGAGCGGAATGCTAACTCTCTGACCGCTTCTTCGTTCCGGTGACAGCGATCACAGCGCTTATGATATTACAAGTAAAGAGGAAAGGATACAAAAAATGACGCCGGGGAAGCGTCCCGCGAGTGCCAACTGCCCAATGACCGCTAAGAGGGCTATGACGCTTAGGAGATGGGGGCGGCTGGTTCGGGACGGCGGTCGATTGATTTGCGGTATTTGGCAAGTTGTATCGAAGACCGGGGACCTTTGAGCCCCCGATCCGGCTCGCCGCCCAACTCGCCAGAAACTCTGAAGTCAATCGACCGCCGTCCAGAACCAGCCGCGTGAAGGGTCAGTTGCTGGTGAGCAGCGGTTCGATCTCGGGAGTAACCTCGCGCCAGGACAGCACTCGCATAGGCAGGAGGCTGTAGCCCATCGCGATGCTGTCGCTCTTCATGTAGAAGCGTGAGTTCCCTTGGACATCGACGGTCGGCGTCCCGAAAGTGGCGGATCCATCGGCATTTTTTGTCACGTTAACCACGTAAATACCGCCAAGAAACGACTTGTTCGCCCCGTGGAGCCGCAACTCGCCTTCCCCTAAGACCAGGATGACTCCGTCGTACGTGAATGAGCCTCCCACATCAAGCGTGCCACGTACGATCATGATCCCCGCGCCCTCACCGCTCCCGTTGAGCTGCAAATCGCCGAGTGCCAGCGTGACCTTGGGATTTTCAGACGTCCCGAGCTGGATCTCGTCACCTGAGAGAGTGGCCCCGTCGGGGTATTTGTAATCGGCCACCGCCGCCATGGAGTTCGCAAAATTGACGAGGAAGTTCCCGTCAAAGATGTTTATCGCGTCTTCGTTCGGGCTGTCGCGCACGTCCTGAGTGGCATCCCGCACGGAGGGCGTCCCCCCTTCTCCCACAATGTTGTTCTGCTGCTGGTCACTCAATTGCCCCGTCACGGCGTCGACGGCGCCGGCCGCATCTCCCTGGCCGGCTGCGTCATAAAGGCAACTAATGCCAGGAAAAGCAGGCAGGTTCTGATCGCTGTGCCCGCCCACAACCTGGTTGTAGTCCATTCCGGAGTGGTCATATCCGTCAATCTCGAACGAGTTGCCGGAAAAGCCGCTGGAGGCATTGCGGCCGTAGATCGACAGAGGGGATTCGACCGCAAAGGTCATATCCCTTTTGAGCTGGACTTCTACGACGGCAACTGAGTTCTTCACTTGCGTTCCGTGCGTGTTCACTTCCCCAAAGTGACCACGTTGGATGCCGACGACCCGGAGATACACAAATCCATCATGGTCGGTACTCGGATCGTTGGGGAGGCCCCACGGTCCCTCATCTTCGTTGTCGGTCAGCTTCGCAAAGTAGCGGCCGGAATAGGCGGATGTCGTTATGAGGCGACCGAGAGGAGGTGTCATGAGCCCGGTGACCGTTCTCCCGGAGGTACTGCTGGGAGGCGAGTCGAAATCGATGTTGCGGGCATCGATCGGGAGGACCGGCATCCGCACTGCAGTCGGCCAGGAAGACGGGTTGGGCACGTACTGGGGAACGCTCGCACTTGTGCGTAGTATCTGATCGAGGTTGCGCCCACGCAGCATCTGCTTCACTTCATTGAAACCGGCGTCGGCGACCAGCAACGCTTTCTCGTGATTTTCAAATTCGTTGCTGGTTGCGGCCTCCTTCATGCTGGAGAAAGTCAGGGACAGCGCAAGAAGGGACATCAGGACAGCCAGTATTAGAGCGACAACTAGAGCAATGCCCCGCTGATTTCTCATAGTAACCTCACTACCGGAGTGAATTCGCCTACTGAGTGGCGAACACGTCGAAGGTCTTGCTTCGGACAAATACGTGGGAGCGGTATCTAACAGTGTTGATGCGATTTACCATGCTCCGTGGAGTCTGGGCGACCATCAGCACGTCAACCGCGGCAATGCCAAAAGAGCTGCCGGGGTTACCACCGGTGGAATCCTGGTACAGGAAGCCAAAACTGTCGATGTTGTCGGCCAGGATTTGGGGAGTGGCCCCCAGGGCGTTATCGACCAGGTACACCTGGTTGCTCCCCGGTAAGTACCCAATAGTCACATCTTCCATGGGGCTCGACAATCGGCCATCCGGGTCGCCCGTGGTCCCCCCAGGTCCGTTAAAGCTGCCGGTGATATCGGTTCTGATCCGGACTCTGTGGGGACCGAACCGCTCCACCGCGGGATAAGGCCCGCCGGGAAGCGTCCTTAAGCACCCCAGCGGATCGTTGCCCGCCTGCCGAATGTACCGGGCGATCTCGTCGGTGGCAACGCGGGCCTGTTGGCTCGTCTCTGTAAAGCGTTTTTCCTCATCAAAAGACAACTGAGCCCGGTAGGCGACGCCGAAGATGCTGCCCAGCACAAGCGACATCACGACTGTGACAAACAGCGCTTCAATGAGACTGAATCCGTTTTTCATGGTGCAAAGTGAGAGTAGATTTCGACAGTCCTGCTCTGATAAGGGTTCTGGCCCGTCCCCACCTCAACCTTGACTTGGAGCTCGCTAGTGGAACCGGCCACCGGAGTCACCGTCCACTTCACTGCGTAACTCCTGACGTTGGAGCTCGTCTCAGTCCCTTGGAGAGAGTTGTCGAAACGCATGTTTTCGGTACTGCTGCCACTTGCCAGGGTCACTCCGCCTGCCGCCAATTGCTGGTTGTACATTCGTCGCAGCTCTTCCATCTTGCCCATCGCGACGGTGATTCCCACCGATGTGCTCCTCGACAGCGCGTTCTGATTGATGGCCACCCCGATGAGCTGTCCCAGAGCCAGGAAGCTGATGCCCAGAAGAAGCATAGCCAGCATTGTTTCAACAAGCGAAAAGCCCGATTGATGGCTGTGTTTGGTTTTGACCATGGCCTGTTCTCGTTCTTGCTTCAGTTAGTGTCCGTGCTGGACTCCCTTACCACGATCTTCCCGCTTACCTCGACCCTGATAGAAGTCGTCGAGCCGCCCTCATTCGTCAGGCTGATGGTTCCGCCGACTGCCGAACCACGAGGGCGAAAGACGATCGTCGTTCCCGATACCGTCACGCCGTCTTCCATTCTCTTGGGCGTTCTTGCGTATCGGTCAGTGGGATTCGTCTCCTGAGGATCGATCACGGACACTTGGCTCCCGTTGAAGTGAACCTCGTAGAGCGCGCCTCTGGAAATCGCCATCACGCGAGCAGCGTCCAGCTCGCTCGCCACAACATCAGCGGAGGCCCTAAGACGGTATGCAGCCATCGTTCCGTTCAAAGCGGGTAACGTCACCGAGGCAAGTACAGCGAATATTGCGATTACGAAGAGGAGCTCGATGTACGTAAAACCACGCACGGACCTCAAGGCCGGGTAACGCATGTGTGTTCCCCCCTTTTTGCCCGACTTATGATGCCGGAAGGATACTCTTGACGGTCAATTCAAATCTGTGAGAACTGTCACCTCGCCGTGACAGGCCGGAGTGTACACCACATCCCGCAGAAAACAAACAGGAAATCCTTGGCTGTCAAGCGGTTTCGCTGAAAAGGAGGGAATCGACCAGCTTCTCGGGGTCGGAGAGAACAAAGTGACGGGTCTCGACCCGGAGAATGTTCTCACTCTGGAGAGTGTTGAGGACTCGGGTGGCGGTTTCGCGGGAGATGCCGGTGATGTCCGCCAACTCTTTGTGCGTCAAGTGGATACTGATCATTATGCCGTGCTCGGTCCGGACTCCCCGTCTCTGACATAACTGATACAGAGCAGTGCGGATACGGGCGTCGGCGTTGTGGAAAGTAAGGACCTCGATCTGCGCCCAGGCCTCACGGCAACGGGCGCAAAGGACTTTGATCAGGGCCATGTTGATCTTTGAATTGGCAAGCAGGATCGAGAATTCCCGGCCGCCCATCGAGAAAATCGTGGTTGGCACAACTGCTGTCACGGTTGCCGGCGTTGTCCCGCCGTCCAGGAACGACATCTCGCCAAAGTACTCGCCGCCCTCGTGGAAAGTCAGAATCATTTCCTTGCCGCTCGGGAGCAGCCTCGACACTTTCACCCGGCCTTCCTTGACGATATACATGTACTTGCCGGTATCTTCCTCGAAGAAGATGATTTCGTTTCGCTTGTACTTATGCTCGCGAAACATTTCGGAGACTGAAAGCAGTTCCTCTTCTGAAAGGTCCGCGAACAAAGCCACGTTCCGCAAAAAAACGATATCAACTTTCATTTTTCCCCGAGTTTCAGCAGTAATAGCCTGAGATTGCCGACCTGGTACCTGGTCTCGAGCCGCTGGATAGCAGTGTCGACCGATTCCAAATCGTGCAAATGGTCTTGAATCTCGTCCACGAGCGGCTCCGGGTTGAAAGTTATGTCCGAAAGACCCAAGGCATGTCGAGCCCCGCTACGTGCCTGATAGTGGCCGAAGGACCGAATGGCCGGATAGAAGAAGAAGATGTTCGGACCCGGCAAGAACATCAAAAAAATCCCAAAAAAGGCAAGCACCGCATCCACCCAGAACCAACGGCTGTGCTTACTATAACCCAATCTCAGAAATTGTCGAAATCTTTTCTCGGCCTCCTCGCTGGTGTTCGAGGTTCGATAAAACACCCGAAGGTGAGTCGCATGGCGCAGAGAGGCGCAGAACGCTTCTTCGTGATTGATCCTTTCCTTAATCTTCTGGTAACCGGTGTGTATCTTCTCTTTCAGGCCGCCCCAAAACCCCCGGGGGGCAGGGATCTCCCGGTCCTCCCGGACCACATGCTGAAGGATGGGGTACAGGTCGCAGCTGGACGTTTCGAACTGGATCACATTCATGTACAACTCTTCACTGTCGGCAGCCTCGTGCCGACAACTGACAAACTGACAAACTGAACAAACGGAAGGACGAATAATTTCGTTCGAGCCCTCAGCTCATTTCCTGTCAGTCTCTCGGTCTGTCAGTTTGTCAGCTATCGGGGGAAATCTGTTGGCTGCCAGCTCCAAATACTGCCTGATTCTCGCAGCCGGGTCCGCGGAGCCGACGATGTCCGAGATGATTGCCGCTGACGCTGCTCCCGCCTCCCACACCTCGGTAACATTTCGAAGAGTGATGCCACCGATTGCCACGACCGGTAGTTCTGTCATTGACGTGAGCCGAGCCAGTGCCTCGCAGCCGATCGGGCGGTTGATACCCGGCTTGGTCGGGCTCTCGAAGATCGGCCCCACGGCCACGTAGGCCACATCCTCCCCGAGCGCCGCGACGAATTGCTGTTCATCGTGGGTCGACACGCCGATGATGGCCGACGTCCCCAAGAGCCGGCGGGCGACCGCTACCGGCAAATCGTTCTGCCCAAGATGGACTCCCGCTGCCGCGCCGGCCAGGGCCAGGTCGGGACGGTCATTGACCACGAAACGCGCCTGATGCCTTCCGCAAGCGGCAGCGATCTCCTGAAGCTCCTCGTAGATCCGGCGGTCTGGAAGATCCTTCGCGCGCACCTGAAAAAAACGAGATCCGCCCCTCAGGAAGCTGCTCGCCAGCTCTGCATGACTTGCACCGCTCGAATTAGGGCAGTGGGTCAGGGGGTAGACCGGGTCCAGGAAAGACACTCGCATCCTGTTTCACGTCGCGGAAAAATGCTCGAGGAAAGAGGTCCCGAACCTGCCGGTGATGAAGTCCGGGTGGTTGATGATCTTCTTGTGGAGTGGAATCGTCGTCTCGATGCCTTCGACGGTGAACATGTCCAGTGCCCGATTCAGGCGAGCCAATGCTTCCTGGCGCTCTTTTCCGAATGCGATCAATTTGGCGATCAGCGAATCGTAGTAGGGGGAAACCACGTAGTCGGCGTAGGCGCAGGAGTCCACCCTGATCCCTGGCCCCCCGGGGGGATGAAAGACGGTGATCCTGCCAGGGGACGGGGTGAAGTTGATGGGCGATTCGGCGTTAATCCGGCATTCGATACTGTGACCGCGAAAGGCGATCTGAGCCTGCGTGAAGCAGAGCTTCTCGCCGGCTGCAATGCGGATTTGTTCCTTGACAATGTCGATACCCGTGACCATTTCGGTCACCGGGTGCTCCACCTGCACCCGGGTATTCATTTCAATGAAATAGTAGTTCCCTTCCGGGTCGAACAGAAACTCCACCGTGCCCGCATTGTGGTAATTGACTCTTCTCATCGCCTGGATAACTCTCTCTCCAAGCTCTTTGCGGGTCCTTTCGCTGACTGCGGGACTCGGAGATTCCTCGACGAGTTTCTGGTGTCGTCGCTGGACGGAACAGTCTCTCTCTCCGAGGTGCACCACGTTTCCGTGCTCGTCGGCCAGGATCTGAAACTCGACGTGCCGGGGGTTGTCCATGTACTTCTCAAGATAGACAGCCGGGCTGCCGAAGGCGCTCAGCGCTTCCGCTTGGGCGGTTGCCAGCGCATCCTGCAACTCCGCCGGCCGGCGAACGATTCGCATTCCGCGCCCACCTCCGCCGGCAACTGCTTTAACCAGGACCGGGTAACCGATGTCCGCCGCCTTCGACTCCGGATTGACTTCTTTTTCCTGCAGAACATCAGTCCCGGGGATAATGGGCAGCCCCGCTTCCTGCATGCATCTGCGAGCTGCAGCTTTGTCTCCCATCAGGGTCATGGATTCAGGCGTCGGCCCGATGAACTTGATGCCACAGGTCTCACAGACCTCAGCGAAATGGGCGCTCTCAGCCAGATATCCGTACCCGGGATGGATGCCGTCGACGTTTGTAACCTCAGCGGCGCTGATGATGCTCGGTATGTTCAGATAGCTGTCGCTGCTCCTGGCCGGGCCGATACAAACGGCTTCGTCCGCAAACCGGACGTGGAGCGAGTTCCGGTCTGCTTCCGAATAGACGGCGACGGTTGGGATACTGAGCTCCTTGCAGGCGCAGATGACGCGCAAGGCTATTTCACCGCGGTTCGCTATGAGGATTTTTCGGAACATTGAGAATCAGGAGTTCAACCGGATTTCAAACAGCGGTTCGCCGTACTCTACCGGCTGCCCGTTTTCCACTAGAACCCGAACGATCGTGCCGTCAACGTCGGACTCAATCTGGTTGAACAACTTCATGGCCTCTATGATGCAAACCACCATCCCTTTGTGGACCAGATCACCAGGGCGGACAAATGGGTCTGCATCCGGCTTGGGAGTGATGTAGAAAGTGCCTACGATGGGCGCTTTGAAAAGATGCAACGCCTCTGTTGGAGCCGCCTTTTCTGCGGGAGAGACCACCCTGGTTGCCGCGCCACTCACGCCTGCCTGCTCCACCGACGGCGTGGAATCATTCGAGCGAAGAATCGCTTTTCGAACGCGGATTCGCAGATCGCCCTGCTCCATCTCGAATTCTTCAATACCCTTAGTATCATCAATCAGCTCGAGCAGTTCTCGTATCTCTTTCAGATCCATCAACTCTCCGGCAATCAAGGGTGAAGCATACCATGTTCCCACGGCGCCGCCAAGGACGGCAAGGACCACAAGGACGACAAGGACACCAAGGACGGGGGAGAGATTGAGGCGTCCTTGGTGTCCTTGTGGTCCTTGTGGTCCTTGCTGTTCTTAAGGGTTCAGCGGCATCAACGGTCAGGATCTGACAGCAGCCGGCATCCAGTCGATGTCACCACCACCGCGTCCTCGATTCGGACGCCATGACGTCCGGGTAGGTAGATGCCGGGTTCGACGGTAAAGACCATCCCCTCTTCCAGCGGCCGAGCTGCGCGCCAGGAGACGAGCGGTGATTCATGGACCTCCAACCCCAGGCCGTGCCCCAGGCTGTGGCCAAAGTACTCACCGTAGCCCGCCTTGGTGATATGGTCACGGGCTGCTGCATCGACGGCGCTTGTCAGGATCCCGGGCTTAGCTGCTTGGATCGCCTTCTGCTGGGCTTCGTGGACGATCGCGAATATGTCCGGCTCGGGGGCGCCTCCGGGAAAAAGGACCCTGGTCAAATCACTGCAATATCCCTCCGCCTGCACTCCAAAATCTATCAGGACAAGCTCGTCATTCCCGATGACGCGACGGCTGGCTCGCCCATGGGGCAGTGAAGAGCGCGGGCCCGAGGCGACAATTGTGTCGAAGGCGGCCTTCTCCCCACCCCTTTTTCGCAATTCCAGCTCGAAGAGTCCCGCAATCTCGAGTTCGGTCCTGCCTGGCCGGATCTCGGGGAGGATCTGGGCGAAGGCTGCCTGAGCGATTCGAAAGGCGTTTTCCAGCGTCTGAATTTCGTGCGGCTCCTTCAGCATTCGCAGGTCTTCGACTACCTCCTCACGTGGCAGCACCCGGAAGTCTCTGCTCCAGCTCATGATCAGCTGCGCCGTCGCGAAGGATAGGTGGCGGGATTCGACCCCCAGGCGAAACGGAGTATTCGATCCTGAGGCAACTCCGCCGATGACTTCCTTAAGGGTATCTTCGAGCGAGTTCCCGGCCTTGACCAGTCGGCAATTCACGGCCTCCGCCTGGGCCTGCTCAATGTAGCGGGAATCGAGAACAAGCACCGACTCTCTTACTGAGCAAACGGCGAAACCGACTGAAGGGCGAATGTTGAACAGGTAGGAAAGGTTCGGGGGGTGGCTGACCAGGAAACCATCCACCCCCTGTTTTTGAAGCTCGCCGCGGAACCGATTGTTGCGGCCGGCGAAATCCGGTGATGCCGGCCTAGCTCCTGACCCTCGTGGTGATGAGGAAGATAATTTCCCGCGTGTCACGACTCTTGCTCTGCCTCTTGAACAGATTGCCGACGACCGGTACATCTCCGATTCCGGGGACCTTGTCGACATTCTTCCGCTCTGTCTCTACATAAATACCACCAATCATAGTCGTGCCGCCATCGGGAAGCAGAACGACCGACTCCGATTGGCTGATCAAGATGGTCGGAATGCCGAGAACGGTCCGGCTGAAGTCCGGGACGTCGTTGAAGATCTTCAGGAACAGCTGAACCGTCTTCTGGTCCGTGATTTGGGGAGTCACTCTCAGCACCAGAGCTGCCTCGTGATACTCGACAGTCGTCTGAAAATTGCGGATGACGGGGATTGGAATTTTCGTTCCCTGTTTGATAATCGCCTCGACGTTTTCGACGGCGCCGACAATTTTCGGCTTGGACAAAATCCGGACGTCTCCGACGGATTCGCCAGCCTCGATGAAAGCGTCGAGCTGCACCGTGTCGAGGACTCTTCCGATCACGACTTCAGCCGCCCCTATTCCGGCTCTGTCCTTGCTTAGGTCGATGGGAGCGAGCACGGCTCCGATGCCGCGTACCTTGTCGGTGTCCTTACCTGCCAGGAAGGCGAACTCGACGCCCAGGCGGCGGCTGAAAGCCGTGGTGGTTTCGATAATCCTCGATTCAATATCGATCTGCGGTGCTCGAACATCGAGCGTTTTCACCAAGCCCAAGAGTCTTTCGACACTCGCCTTTACATCAGTGATGATGAGGGTATTCGACCGTGACTCGACGTCGATCCGGCCTCTCTTGGTCACCTGCCGTTCGAGCGTCTTGGCGAGGTCCACAGCGACCGCGTATTCGAGCGGCGCGGTCACCGTAACCGTATCTGTTGCATTGAAGGCCGCCTGCTTGAGGACCAGGGTGTTCTTTTCCTCTTCCTGAAGCGTCTTCTTGGTCGCGATGCGCACCAGATTGCCGTCGATGGTGCGCTCCAAGCCATGACTTCTCAATACAGTTTCAAAGAGGAGGTCCCAAGGCACCTCTTCGACGTTGATGGTGATTGTTCCCTTCACATCCGGGTCGATCAGAATATTCAGGCCGGTAAGCTCGGAAATCGTTCTGAAAAAATCGACCAGGGAGACGTCCACGAGCTTCAGTGAAATGGCCTCGCCCTTGTACTCGGGCTTGGGCGGCACACTGGAGTCGCCCGCTATCGGGGCGGTGTCCAGATTCTGAGCAAACAATAGGCCGCCGGATATAACTATCAAACAGAAGAGCACGGCACAGGTAAAACACCGTTTTAGATCTTGAGCTGGAAAGCGTTTCATTTGATTTCCCTACTTATCCTCGGTGTAGAGCCGTTTTACGATCCTGGTCGCTTTTTTCGCCGCCTGACCGTCGACCATGTCCCTCAGGAAGACGACTTCTTCGCTGGTTATTGAATCGACGTAACCGTCGAAGAGCTTGCTGCCTTTTCGGGCCAGGTACGAAACGCGGTCTGCGCCTTTCAGTATGACGACGTTTTCCTGCTGGCTGCCCGCCAGCCCTGCGACCGTCACCTCTGCGATCATCAGCCCGGTCAGCCCCGGGGGTCTCCGATCCAGGGGCGGCGGGGTATACATTTGACCTGCACTGACCTGTTCTTTAGGGCCCTCGAACGGATCTCGCTTTCCTTGCGATTCATAGCCTTGAGCAAGGCAAAGAGCGGGCAGGCAGATGACGAGAAGCCCCACCACAAGTACTGTTTTAGTTTCCTTCATCTCAAACCTCAGCTGGGAAGCCGCGCTTTACGCTGGGCTGAAACGGCGGTTGCCGGAGCTTTCTTTTCGGGCGACGCCGGAGCCGCTTCAGGTGCGGGGTCGACGAACACAAACGTCGTGGCTGTGCATGTCGCGCTGATGGTTCGGCTTCGGCTCGGCTCCTCCACTTTCTTGATGGTGATGTTTTCAACATTGATAATGCGAGTGAACTGGCTCACCTTGTCGAAAAACAATCCCAAGTTGTCGTAGTTGCCTTCCAGGGACAACAGGATCGGCCAGTCTTCATAGAAGTCTTTTCGCACGGTCCCCTGCGGCTGGAAGCTCTTAATGCGCAAGCGGGATTCCCGGGCCAGTTGCTCCAGGCCGGATACGATCTCGGCCGTCTGTTTGCGCTCGGGCAAAATCGAGCGCAACGTAGCTAGTCTCACCTCTTGTTCACGAACCTGCTTCTTGAACTGCGGAAGCCGGGAGTAAACGATCTGGCCTTTCTGGACTTCGTTCTTGAGACCGCGCAGCTGACTTCCCATGCCGTTCACTTCGCTCTTGAGCGGCTGGATGTAGTAGGTGTAGAAGACATAGCACAGGCCGGCCATCACCAGTGTGAGCAGGGCAAGTTGGGTGCGCTGAGGCAGTTTGTTGATGGAGAAACTATCGAGAGCCATGGTGGCTACCTCTCAATCTGGCAGGTGAGTTCGAACTTGATTCTCTCGTTCACTTCTTCATACGAGTCCAACTCAACCTGCTTAAAGGGCGGATTGACGCTCAACTTGCTGATGAAATTCGCTACGGAAGCGACATCGAGGGCCTGCCCCTTGATGAGTACCTGACCTTCCTTCTGGGCGACGCTCTCGAGCCAAAGCCGAGGTTCGGCCGGGATGCTGTCAATCACCGCGTTCATCAGGACGACCGGTCCTTTTTGGTTCGACTTCAGACGCTCGATGACGCCAATGCGGTCGTCCAAAAGCTTTCGCTGCTCCTCGAACTTCTGAAGTTCGCCTCGGACCACCTGCAGCCTCAGATTCTCCTGCTGCAGTTGCTCGAGTTCAGCGGTGTACTCGGTCCGCTGACCGAGCAAGTACCAGTACCACCACGCCATGCTGACCACGGCCAGAAACATCAGAATAATCGCGTAGATTCCGACTTGGGACTGCTCGGGGCTCCAGCTCTGTTTGGTCTTGGTCCGCGGCTCACGGAGAAGGTTGATCTTAATCATCGGCCAGTTGTCCTCAAAGCCAGACCGACTGCCACGGCAAAATCGCTGGCGAGTTCCTCGATCGTCGAAGCCGGAAACACTTTTTCGTCGACTTTGATGCGATTGAACGGATTCAGGAATGTCACCGGAATCTGGAACTTCTCCTGCAGGCAGACCTGAAAACCGGGAGTCCGGCAGGCGCCTCCACTGATGTACATTTCCCGAATGTCTTCCAGGCGGCTGGTCGTCTTGAAATAGTCCAGGGTCTTCTGAACCTCAAGGACCAGGATTTCAGAGACGGAGGCCAGGGTCGCGAGGGTGCGCTTCTGGAGCTCCGGCGTCGGAGCGCCGTTGCGTTTGTAATTTTCCGACTCCTCGAAGGAGATGTTCAGCTCTTTCTGAAGAAAATCGTTGTAGTGGTTGCCTCCCATGGCGATGTCACGGGTGAACAGGAACTCGCGCCCCCGGATGATATTGACGTTCATCACCGAGGAGCCGATGTTCAGCAAAGCGGCAACCGTGGTCGCCTGGGGTTCGTAATTCAGCTCGTAGACGTTCTGCAAGGCGAACGCATCAATGTCGACGACTGTGGAAACTTTGCCGGCCATCGAGATGACGCCGGTCTGGTCCGCGATCTTCTCGCGTTTGGCCGCCACGAGGATGACTTCAAGCCGATTGCCCTCGGGGCTGTTTCCGACGATCTGATAGTCGAGGTTAACATCCGCGATGTCGAATGGGATGTACTGCTCCGCTTCCCATTGAATCGACTCCTCCAGTTCGTGCTCCATCTGCGCCGGCAAGGCGATCTTCTTGACGATGACAGAGCTGCCCGAGATGGACGTGGCGATGTGCCGATTGCGGATACCCTTGCTTTTGAAGATCCGGGAGATCGCATCGGCGACGGGCAGCTTGGAAATGATCACGCCGTCGACTATGCAATCAGGCGGAAGGTATTCAATGCCGAGGTTCTCCAGATGATAAGTATTTCCGGCACGCTTGAGAGAAGCCACTTTGACAGCAGATGAGCCGATGTCGATCCCGACCAGAGGCTTGGCTTTGACGCCCCATCCGCTAAAGAACATGAGTATTTCCCCCCGAAAAACCCAAAATCAAAATGCGAAGGCAGCCAAATTGCTAAGAAAAATCCATAGTTATCAACTTCTTAACCCTAAACTGCCCACATCTTAGTGAGCATTTGCGTGCTCTCCGACTTCCAAATCTCCCTTTTCCGGAGGCTGCGCACGGGGAATCCTACAACGGCAACGATCCGTCGCTAGTGACTGGTGTCACATCAAGATGCTGAAACTACGGCTTTTTGTAACGTATTGAGGGATCTGGTAATGCGGCAAACCAGCCGGAGTGGACGCTTGACACCCGATCGCAGTTCCTGTATTTTTTGCGTTTACGCTTTTGCTGCAAAGAAAGCTAAAGGGGACGTATGAAGACTTTTGTGCCTCAAGTGGACGCGATCGAACGAAACTGGCACGTAATCGACGCGGCCGACCAGGTGTTGGGGCGGGTAGCCTCCCGAGTGGCTTCCATTTTAATGGGGAAAGAAAAGGCTTATTATACCGATTTCCTGGAGACAGGAGATTTTGTCGTGGTGGTCAACGCAGGCAGCATCCGGCTGACCGGCAAGAAGTGGGAGCAGAAGTTCTATCGCTCTCACAGCGGCTACCCGGGCGGGCTGAAGGAGATCTCTGCAAAAGATCTGTTTCAGAAGCACCCCGAGAGATTGATGGAGTACGCCGTGCGAGGCATGCTGCCAAAGAACAAGATGGGCGACAAGCTGATCCGCAAACTGAAGGTCTATGCGGGCGCCGACCACCCGCATCAGGCTCAGAAGCCACAACCGCTCAGCCTTTAAGGAGAACAGGGTTTGGACAAAGTACAATACTACGGAACCGGCAAGCGTAAGACTTCTACTGCTCGCGTGTTCCTGATGCCTGGAACCGGCCAGATTGTGGTTAACCACGTCGACTATTCGGAGTACTTCCGAAACAAGACGCAACGCATGGTGGTGACCCAGGCTCTGGCCGTGACCGAGAACCTTGACAAATTTGACGTCTACATTAATGTGGCAGGCGGCGGCTTTTCCGGACAGGCCGGAGCGGCTCGTCTCGGTATTGCGCGCGCTCTGCTTACGTTCAACCCCGAGCTGCGCCCCCGAATCAAGAAAGCGGGCTTCCTGACTCGTGATCCGAGGATCAAGGAGAGGAAGAAGTACGGACAGCCCGGCGCCCGAAAACGGTTCCAATTCTCGAAGCGATAACCAGGAGGCTTTTTTTGACTGCGATCTCGATAAAACAGTTGTTGGAGGCGGGAGTCCATTTCGGGCACCAGACCCGGCGCTGGAACCCGAAGATGAAGGAATACATCTTCGGCGAGCGGAACGGGATTTACATCATTGACCTGCAAAAGACGCTCAAGCTGTTTAAAAGCGCCGTGGATTT
>Ga0105104_10001910_pt1 | contig 15440 bp, 17 predicted proteins | sample PPLLaktember2015_3_FD_87034 | JGI IMG/M metagenome (GOLD analysis project Ga0105104, IMG submission 87034) | Freshwater sediment microbial communities from Prairie Pothole Lake near Jamestown, North Dakota, USA - PPLs Lake P7 Core (6) Depth... | ecosystem: Environmental > Aquatic > Freshwater >... | reverse complement strand
TTGCATGAATGCATAAGCTATGAGATCGGAAACCGACTGGGGGAACGTGATGATTCCGCCCATGGTCGACTCAGCTCACCCCCGAATGCAGAGACTCGCAGCCATCGTTGCCCGTATAGCTGCGACCGATCTCAGTGTCTTAATCAGCGGGGAGACAGGGGTCGGGAAAGAGGTGTTGGCGCGGGAGATCCACGCGCGTTCGCTGCGTCGCGCCGAACCGCTGGTGAAGATCAACTCGGCCGCCTTACCGGATAGCCTCATTGAGAGCGAGTTGTTCGGCTATCAGGTGGGCGCTTTTACGGGCGCCGACCGAGACCGGCCCGGCCGCGTCCAGGGAGCACACAAGGGGACACTTTTCTTCGACGAAATCGGCGAACTCACCATTGACGCTCAAGCCAAACTCCTCCACATGCTCCAGGACGGGGAATATTACTCACTCGGCTCGAACGAGACAACTCGCGTCGACGTCCGGATCCTGGCGGCGACTAACCGCGACTTGTATGAGGAGATGCAGAAGGGAAATTTCCGGGAGGACCTCTTCTATCGTCTCAATGTGGTTCATATCGAGATTCCACCCCTTCGAGAGCGAATCCAGGATATTCGACGACTGACTGACCATTTCACGGCGGTCTATACCGCGCAATTCGACCGTCCGGCGCCCCCGGTCTTGAAGCCGGAACACTACGAGGCCCTGGAGGCCTATCGGTGGCCCGGCAATGTCAGGGAATTAGAGAATTTCGTAAAATCGCTGATTCTGTTTAATGACCCCCGTTCCTCCTGTGCGCAACTGCGAGCGCGCTCCCGGGAGTCGACCCAGAAGGACACCACTCAACTGTCGCTGGTCCAGATGGCCCGGCTTGCTGGTCAGGAAGCCGAGCGTCGGGTCATTGAATATACGCTGCGCAGCAACGGGTGGAATCGCAAACGTGCGGCGAAAGTCCTATGCATCAGTTACCGCTCTCTCTTGAGCAAAATCAAGAAGATGGAGATTGACTGAGCCGAGGACTTCCGCAACAATGCAGCGGCAACCATGTCAAAAGAGTCGCTGCACAAGGTGGTTCTGAGAGACCGCGACGGAAAGACCACTTGCGGTTTCACCTACCAGGAGCACTTTTCCAACGAGATCAAGATCATCACTCGCGAGGGTAAGGATCAGACAGTCGCTTTGTCGGCAGTGAAAGCGGTATTCTTTGTCCGCGATTTCAAAGGCGACCCTCAGTACCAGCCGATTCAGTTCCTGGGTAAAGCACCGACCAGCGAGAAGTTGTGGGCTCGGGTTCGCTTCGACGACGGCGAGGTCCTGGAAGGCCGGGTCTCGAACACCCTGGATCTCCTGACCCAGCCTGGCTTCTACCTCTGGCCCTCGGACGACGAAACCAACAACGTAAGCGTGTTCATCCCGAAGTCAGCCCTCGCCGGCTTTTCCATCCTCGCCCCCGATCACTGAGCCGCCTTGCCCTCTGCCCCTCTGCCCCTTTACCCCTTTGCCCCTCGTTTTTGTTCCTTGACAGAACTGAGTTTCTTGGTTTAACTCTCGTCCCTTAGTCGTTTCCAGCCGGAGACGATGACCGAGAAAGGAAAACGCTGAAATGATACCCCGCACGTATCTGCTTACCGAACAAGACATGCCGCGATGCTGGTACAACCTGGCCGCGGATCTGCCGACCGGGATGCAACCCCCTCTTACACCGGATGGCAAGCCGGTGACTCCCGACATGCTCGCTCCGGTCTTTCCTATGAATCTCATAGAGCAGGAAGTGAGCCAGGAGCGCTGGATCGAGATTCCGGCCGAGATCCAGGAGATACTGGCCCGGTGGCGGCCAACGCCACTCCGGCGGGCTGTCTACCTCGAGCGGCACCTGAATACGCCCGCGCGCATCTACTATAAGGACGAGAGCGTCAGCCCTCCGGGCAGCCACAAGCCGAACACCGCAGTTCCGCAGGCCTGGTACAACAAGCAATTCGGGATTAAACGGATCACGACCGAAACCGGGGCTGGACAGTGGGGCTGTGCCCTGGCCTTCGCCTGTAACCTGCTCGGCCTCGAGTGTAAGGTCTACATGGTCCGAATCAGTTTCGACCAGAAGCCAATGCGCAAGCTGATGATGAAGGTGTGGGGCGCCGAGTGTATTGCGAGTCCCAGCAACGAGACTAATGCCGGACGCAACATCCTCAGCCGGATGCCGGACACGCCCGGAAGCCTGGGCATCGCCATCAGTGAAGCAGTGGAGGCAGCGGTGAGCGATTCAACGGGCCAAACCCGCTACTCGCTCGGAAGTGTGCTCAACCACGTTCTGCTCCATCAGACGGTCATCGGTCAGGAAGCCCAGAAACAACTCAAGCAGGCGGGTGAGAAGACGCCGGACGTCGTCATTGGCTGCGCGGGAGGAGGCAGCAATTTTGCCGGGCTCGCCTTTCCCTTCGTCCAAGACAAGATCAACGGCGCCGACATCCGTATCCTCCCGGTCGAGCCCGCCGCCTGCCCGACCATGACCAAGGCGCCCTTTGTCTACGATTTTGGCGATACGGCCGGTATGACCCCGCTGTTGCCTATGTTCTCGCTCGGGCACGATTTCGTCCCCGCGCCAATCCATGCCGGCGGTCTCAGGTATCACGGGATCGCACCGCTGGTGAGCCAGGCGATCGTAGAAGGACTCATCGAACCCCAGGCGATCGATCAGGTGACCTGTTACAAGTCCGCCCTCACCTGGGCTCAGACCGAGGGCCCCATCTGCGCTCCGGAGACCAGCCATGCCATCGCTTCGGTTATCCAGGAAGCGGTTAAAGCCCGCGAAGAAGGCAAGGAGAAGGTGATCCTCTTCTGCTATAGCGGACATGGGCTGATGGATCTGGCGGGCTACGACAAGTACTTGTCCGGAAATCTGAGCGAGCTCCGACTGTCGGAACAGGATATTGAGGAGTACTTGAAACCGCTCGAGAATCTGCCAAAACCTGAAAGGCGTAAGAGCGGACGCTGGTAGGAAGATCGAGGTTATTGACGATTGACGATTGAAGCTGCTCGGCTTTCTTAATCGTTAATCGTTAATCGTCAATCGTAAATCGTCAATAGCCTCAATTCCTCAGTCCTGCGTCAATTCGGTGATCAGCTCTCCTAAATCGGGGAAGCAAGCAGTCAGTTCATCCCGCTTGCCCAGCCGGAAATCTTCATAGGCAAATCCGGGTGCGACCGTACACCCGACCAATGAATAGGCCGAACCGGGCAGAGGATAGGCCCCAAACCAGTGTCCCGCCGGCACGACCCGCTGCAGCTCCTGGCCGGCGTTCAAATCCTGACCGAGGGTGAAGCGCTCGGCCATTCCTTCGGGGGATATGACGACCAGGCAAAGCGGCCCACCCAGGTAGAAGTGCCACACCTCATCAAACCGGAGGCGATGTAAATGCGACTTATCCCCTTGACGGAGCAGGAAGTAAATAGCCGTTCCAGCGCTCCGACATCCGGCACACCCCGCCGGCAAGGCAGATTCCGGGACGGTCACCGAGGATTTGTACGTCTCCCGGAAATACCCGCCTTCCGGATGCGGCTGTAGGCCCAGTAGCTGGATCAGTTGCTCCGCGGTGAGGGAAGTTTTCATAGATTGACCGACTGAGTAACGACGTAAGAGTCGCGTTACAGAGCCGCGCACGGAGTAGAAGGCTGCGGAGCGTTTTCTGCGGAGCAGCCTGGAGCGGAGTAAGCGGGACCACCCAACGTACCTTTACGTTCGCTGGGTGGTCCCGCTTACTCCGCTCCAGGCTGCTCCGCAGAAAACGCTCCGCAGCCTTCTACTCCGTGCGCGGCTCTGTAAGCGACCCTCACATTGTTTATCACATCGTCAGCTGTCAGCTCGTCAGCTGTCAGCCGTTCGCTTCCTCCCCGCCTCGGTCATCAGGTACTTTCCGTCGATCGGCTGGACCAGGCCCGCGGCCTCCATCTCCCTCAACGAGCTGCGGATGCGGAACATTGGCTGACCCATTCGCTGCGAGAGTTCTTCCACAGCACAGGGAACCGTCAGTTTCCCCAACAGGCGCCTGGCCGATTCGGTGAGCGTCCCGTCGTTATTGATACATGCCATAGCTGGGCTCCTGGTTAAGCCGGCAGGGTCTTGGTGCAGAAGTACCAATCCTTGTACTCAACTCCATCCTGTTTGATTCGTTCTTCCGCCATTTCCTGAGTGCGCGGAGGGGGCACAATCACCGGCTTACCTACCGTCCAGTTCGCAGGAGTCGCAACACCGTGCTTGTCGGACGTTTGAAGCGCCTGAACCAGCCTGAAAATCTCCTCGACGTTACGCCCGGTCGTCAAAGGATAGTAGATCATGGCCCGAATTGTCTGCTTCTCATCAATGATAAAAACACAGCGGGATGCTTCGGTAGTGCTCTCCCCCGGCATGATCATCCCGTATAGAGTCGCTACGTCCTTATTCAGGTCAGCAATGACCGGAAAACTGATCTTCTGACCCAGTCGTTCCTCGATATTTCGGACCCATGCAATGTGCGAATACACGCTGTCGATGCTCAGGCCGAGCAGCTCGCAGTTGATTTCCCGCAGACGGGGATGCAATTGCGCAAAAGCAATGAACTCCGTTGTGCAGACCGGAGTGAAGTCGGCAGGATGCGAGAAGAGAACCAGCCAGGACCCTTTGAAGTCTTCCAGGCGAAGGGTCCCGTGGGTCGTGGGAGCCTCAAATTGCGGAGCAGGAGATCCGATCCGCGGTAAAGAGGTCGGTACGATAGCTGCCTGCGAAGCAATAGCGGTTGCCATAAAGCCTCCTGTTTCTTATATGACAGTCTAAAAAATGCATTGCCCCAAACGCCTGTCTGGGGTGCCTTTGACATGGTATTGTGTCGTGTTTGCGGGCACGCTTCAAGTCGCGCCGGCGCTCGATTTCGCGTTACACTTTGTCAAAAATGTCAAACTCTTACGCTTCCGGTGTCCGGCTGGATAAGTGGCTTCAAGTCGCCCGCGTTTTCAAGACGCGCAGCCAGGCGACGCAAGCCTGCACCGCCGGCCGGGTCAAGGTGAATGGCGCAGTCGCTAAGCCGCACCGCGAGATCAAAGCTGACGATCGCCTGGAGATCGAGCGCGACGAATGGCCTCGCATCCTCATGGTGCAGGAGGTGCGGGACAAGCCGGTGTCGAAGGCCGAAGCCAGAATGCTCTACACCGACATCACCCCCCCGCGTCCCCCGCTCGATCCTCTTGCCGAGCTCCTGCGCCGTCCTCCGATTTCGCGTGCCAAAGGCAGCGGACGTCCAACGAAAAAAGATCGTCGAGTGATCAACAAACTCACGGAGTAAATGCGAGCCGCTCAACGGATTGACGATTGACGATTGACGATTAAGTAAAACCGAATCGTCCGGGATTTCAATCGTCAATCGTCAATTCGTTGTGTGAGCCATCCGGACCTGAATCTCCCTTGCCGGCCCGCTCGTCCTTCTTGGTCATGAAACATTTACGACCTTACTCCACGGCCTTTCTTGCTCTCGTCCTCGGCTCACCTGCCCTTTGGGCTTTTCAGGCGGCGAACCCGCAAATTCCGCCCGGAGAAGCCCAGGCTCGCGAGCGGCTCAATTCATCGCCCAGGCACGGCGAATGGGTGACCGTCAAAGACGGCCAAGATACCGTCAAAGCCTGGCTGGTTTTCCCCGAACGACGCGACAAGGCGCCGGTCGTGGTTGTCATTCACGAGATCTTCGGATTGACCGACTGGATACGCTCCGTCGCCGACCAGCTGGCAGCAGAGGGGTTCATAGCGATCGCGCCTGATCTCCTGACCGGCAAGGGACCCAACGGCGGTGGAACCGAATCGGTGGATCGAGATGGCGCGGTCGGCCTGGTCAGAGGATTGCAGCGCGAGGAAGTGTTCCGCAGGCTAAACGCCACGGCTCAGCACGCCACGCAACTTCCGGCGGCGCAGCCGGCTTTCGGCTCAGTAGGCTTCTGCTGGGGAGGCGGGATGAGCTTCGCCTATGCCGTCGAACAACCGAAGCTCAAGGCAGCGGTCGTCTATTACGGACCTTCACCGGCAACCGAGACGCTGAGCCGTATCCAAGCTCCTGTCCTCGGGCTCTACGGTGCCGACGACGCCCGTGTGAACGCCACTATCCCGCCGGCTGATGCCGAGATGAAGAAACTCGGCAAGCGGTACGAACACCAGGAATTCGAAGGCGCCGGACACGGCTTTCTCCGCGCTCAGGACGGCCGCGATGGAGCCAACGCCCGGGCCGCCGACCAAGCCTGGAGGCGTACCATTGAGTTCTTCAAGAAGGAACTGAAGTAGAACAAGCAGCAGAAACCAGGAGTCAGGAGTCAGAATAAGGCCCCCAACCGGACCAAGGAAGTCAGGAGGCAGGAGTCAGAAGTCAGGAGTCAGAAGTCAGAATAAGACTCCGCTGGGAGCGCAGGCGTCTCGCCTGCACTGGGGCCGCAGGCGTCTCGCCTGCGATGCACAATCGATCCTGCATCGCAGGCGGGACGCCTGCGGCCGCAGTGCAGGCGAGACGCCTGCGCTCCCAGCGGAGTCTTATTCTGACTTCTGACTCCTGCCTCCTGATTTCTATTCTCCGAAAATCACGAAGTGCACGATCAGCCAGGACGTCAAGACCGAGCCGCTCACCAGGAGGAGCACCAACCAGAGCGGCGTCTTACGGACCGGAACGCCCCGAGGTCCCGTCCACTGAAGATCCGCTTTCTGATAGTACCTGCGGTAGTTTTCAGCGATGCCCTTCAGCACCGAATAGGCGATCGCGAAGAAGACGGTAAAAACGACCGTGAAGAAAGCGACCAGACCGTAATAGAAGCCAGGTGAATCGGACGGCATAGGAGCAGGCTAAGAGGGCCTTTTCATGGTGGCGATGAACGGCAGATTTCGATGTTTCTCCTGGAAATCAAGGCCGTATCCAATCAGGAACTGTGACGTCACGTTGAATCCGGTGTACCGGATCGGAATGTCGGCCAACCGGAGCTCGGGCCGGTCCAAAAGCGCACAAATATTCAGAGACGCAGGCTTGCGGACCGACAGATTCCGGACGAGGTAGTGCAAAGTAAGGCCCGTATCCACGATGTCTTCCACCAGCAAAACGTGACGTCCGGAGATATCCGACTGAAGATCTTTCAGGATTTTGACGGCGCCTGTGGTCGGCCGCCTGGAATAGCGGCTGATGGAAATGAACTCAGACAAAACCGGAAGGCGCAGTGACCGGATCAGGTCGCAGGTGAAGATGAAGGCGCCGGTCAGGATGCAGACGACCGTCAGCTCTTGTCCCCGGTAGTCGCGGCTGATCTGCGAGCCGAGTTGACGAACGCGCCGCGCGATGGTCTTTTGGTCGAGGATGACGGTATCGACCTCCGGCGGAAGGGGCCGGGGAACAGACGGGTCGGGAATAGGCTCGATTAGGCAGTCACGCACTCATTTGCCCGAATTTGAAAAGCAAACGCCGATAGTCCCTACCGTAAAACACCTTGATCTTTACTTCTGGATACAGTTGCCGAAGCAGTCGCAGTTTCCGGTTCTTCTTGGTGACGAGGCTCTGCTTCATGGTGGTCAGTTCAACGTAAAGGTCAAACTGCGGCAGGTAAAAGTCAGGGGTGAAACTGAGAGTGACTCGCCCCTTGTCATCCCGCTCAAGCGGGAAGCTGGTCGGCTCATAGCGCCACTCGATGCTGTAAAAATCCAGAAAGCGGGCGAATTCACGCTCACTTTCATGTGCGAACTTGACGTCCGCCAAATGCTCAGACATCTGTTCCATCTACTGCTACCTTTAATTCTACCAGAACGTATCAGACGGGGCTGACACGCGGGCAGACGGCTTCTTGCGGCAGCGGCTGGACGCTGGCCGGTCCGCCAGTCGGACCAAGGAAGTGACAGCCGAGAAGGGGGCGGCCGCTTCCTTGGGAGGGCTGCAAATCCTTTTACCCCCATCACCCAGGGCTTCGCTAAAAAGCGCTCACCGCCCGCTTCACCGCCGCGCCTGAAAGAAACCCTGCAGCAGCTTGCGGCACTCCTGGGCGCACACCCCTTCGGTAACCGACAGCGTATGGTTCAGCCGGCCTGGCGCAAGCAAGTCGAACTTGGAAAAGACGGCTCCGGCCTTCTCGTCGCGGCACCCGAACACCAGACGGGAGACCCGGGCCCAGACGAGCGCTCCCGCACACATGCTGCAGGGCTCGACCGTGACGAACAGCTCGATCCCAGGCAGCCGGTAGTTGCTCAGCTGACGCCCGGCTTCGCGCAGGACAAGGATTTCCGCGTGAGCGGTCGGGTCGTTAAGCTGGATATTGCAGTTGTGGCCGCGAGCCAAAACGACGTCATCACGGACCGCAACCGCCCCGATCGGCACCTCACCTTCGGCGGCTGCCCGCCTGGCTTCTTCCAGCGCCGTCAACATCCATTTCACATCGCGCTCGGTCATCAATCCAGAGTCTATACGGGCCCCCTGACCGGCAGCGAAGCGGCCGGGATCGGCTCAGCTCGGGCTTTCCGCACCATCGTCGTCCCAGGACCCATCGTAGACTACGTCGCAGTGTTCGTTCTTCAGCATCTGGCAAAGCGGGCAGTCGTCCTCGAACAGATCGTCGGCGTCGAATTCGCTGGTCCGCCGGGCAATTTCTTCGGGATCCGGGGAGTCGAGGTGGATCAGGTTGTACTGGCCAAGGCGAGTGATGAGAGCGTGGTCACCGTAAAGACCGCGGAGCTCTTCTTCGGTCCTGGGGCGGGGACTGCTGTTAAGAAGACACCATCTTTCGGACATGTTCGTTCCTCCTCTTCCAGTAACGGGACCCATGAGGGGTCCCATTACTAGAAACGCTCGAGAAGGAAAATCTACGAACCTAAATTTTCAATAGCAGGAGTCAGGAGTCAGAAGTCAGGAGTCAGTCAGGAGTCAGGAGTCGGGAATCGAGTAGAAGACGGGAGCCAGAAACCAGCCTCATTCTGGCTTCTGACTCCTGACTTCTGACTCCTTTTCTACTTGGCGGCAACCTGGGGAGGAACCGTCACTTGGAAGTTGTCCTGGGCGGCAATCGTCTGGTTGCTTATCTGGTCCTTCACTTCGACCGCGACGGAATACCGGCCCGGTTGGAGTTCCTTTATGGGCAGAGTCTTGATCAGGACGACTCTCTGCCCGGAGAAGTACTGCACCGACTCTCCACTCTCCTCCTTGACCTCCACGACCGTCTGACCGTCTTTGATGATCTTGTAGCTGACAGCCAACGCAGGCGCCAGACTCGCCTGATCCAGTCCCACGTTATACAGCTGCAGGTAAACACCGAACGGGCGGTCCTGCGTGAAAACTTTCTTCAGGCTGGGTCGAATCTTCACGTCGCCAAGCACGAACATCTCGTCGATCTTCGGCACTTGCGGCAACTGGTGAATGTAGTCGGACAGGATGAGCGAGCTGACCGACAGCTTCTTGTCGTCATACATGGGCGGAACAATCGCGATCCGCTTGACACCGGTATGCCCGCTGTTGATGTCCTTGACCACCAGATCGAGCTTGTAGCGCATCTTCTTGTCGAGCGTTACGATCTTCTGGTAAATGGACCGCGCAATCAGACCCTGCGGCAGGTTTTCCGGCTGGTAAGAGGCCAGGATGTCGTCATCGAATTCCATGATGACCCGGTTCGTAATGCTGGTGATGATTCCGTACACCGCCAGCTTCGCGTTCTGCACCCCGTTCTCTTCCTTAAAACTCAGATCCTTGTTCTGAACCTCCAGGCTGATGGGGACAATCACCTGCTGGTCGTTCAACCGGATGTAATCCTGACGCACTTCAAAAGGCAGAGGCTTGTAGTCGATGTTGATGGAAACAACTTCCTTAAGATCCTTGTACTTGATCTCCTGAGGCCGCTGCACCATCGTGTAGGTCTCGTACCGCTCGAACGGGTTGTCCTTCGCCCTGAGGGCCATCATCGGGTAGTTCTCACGGTTACCCGGGTTGAAGTACGGCCGGTCTTCCTTGCTCGCCATCCCCATTTCTTCGGCCAGCGTCAAACCTGCGCCAGGAACGTGCAGCAGGGCGTCCTTTTCCTCGGGGTTGAGCGCGAGTCGGTACTCGCCACTCATGCTCGGGTCCACAAACTCGAGTTCGATATCCGAGCCGATGTTATCGATGTGGCGATAGCGCCAGATTTCAAATGGGAAGGTTGAAGTGGTGCCGCCGCCCTCATGCATCGGCCGGTTGTAGCTTCCGCCGGATGGGTGGGATTCGATCTCTGCCGGTTGACCGTGGATGATGTAAATACGGCCGCGATCGGTCATCCATCCCGGAATGCCGCTGGCGAACCGTTCGTTGGCATACGCAATACGGCGATAGTGCTCTTCCTTAAACTCGTTGGTCGGCGTCATCGGGTCAGGATCACGCCGGTACCAGAACTGCTCAATAAACTGCTCTTTTTCGTCGGGGGACGTCAGTTTCTGGAAAACGGATTTCTCGTCCGGCGAGATGACGTACTTAACGTCTTCATTGAGCCACTTCTTATAATAGTCCTGCCCTTCTTCCTGCTTTAGGGCATCGATATCGGACTTTTCTTGTTTTGACTTTTGTTGCGCCCAGACGGGAAAGATCAGTAGTATCAAAGTCAGCGCGATACCAAGTCTCTTAATCATTGCCATTCACCTCGGACCTCAAATGCCTGGATTCACCCAAAGTATACACTAATCCGATTCGAACCTGGGGTGGCATCCTAAGAGATGCAATTGTCCGCAAAACTGTTCGGTTGGGGGGTGCTTGCGCTTGACATTTGCCGGCTGATCAAGGAAAAGATACTAGCGAGACTTACCGGGTAGAATGCATGAAACGTTACAAACTCGTCCTGCTGGGCATCGTGGTCGTCGCCGTTTGGGTCCTCCTCGGAGGCGGCATGAGTTTGTACGTCGACGCTCTCTGGTTTGACTCGCTCGGCTACTATGGAGTCTTCGAAACCGTCATCTGGCTGAAGTTTATCAGCTGGATGGCCGGCTTCCTTATCTCGGTGCTGCTGCTTTGGGTGAACTTCCGGCTCGCTTCACGACGGACTTATGAGCAGGAAACCTGGTTTCGCCAGGAGTACCTCGTACTCGGCATGGACGAAAAGCGAAGCAATTTGTTTCGCGCCGGAATCCTCGTTCTCTCGGCCCTTTTTGGGTTGCTCGCGCAATCCCAATGGCTCATGTTTGCGCAGTTCCGGCACCAGGTGCCCGGAGGCCCCGCCGATCCGATCTTCGGCAAGAGCCTGTCCTTTTACTTCTTCGATTTGCCGGTTTGGAACTTTCTGACCGGTTTCGCTCTGGCACTCGTCGTCTTCTCGATCGCGGTCGCGGCGGTCAGTTACGTGTTTCACGGTCACCTCGGGTATTCGCGCCAGCTGCACCTGACCTATGCGGCGCGCTTGCATCTCGCCATCCTGGTGGGGATCGGGTTTCTGATCATCGCTGTCCGCTTCTATCTCAAGCGCTACGATCTCCTGTTCTCGATCAGAGACAAGGGAGTAACTTTCGGCGCGGGCTACACCGATATACATGCCTGGTTGCCCGTCTATTGGATCATGGCCGGAATCGTCCTCGCGGTCGCGGTCCTGTTCTTCGTCTCCCCGCTGTTCGGATCTCTCAAATACGCCTTGGCGGGAATCGTCGGATTTGTAGCCCTTTACTTGCTGTCCAGCCTCTATCCAGCGGCCGTTCAAATGTTTCGCGTCGAGCCCAATGAGCTCGAGAAAGAGACGTCCTACCTCAACTACCATATCCAGTCCACCCTTGACGCCTACGACCTCCGGAAGATTGAGACCCGGGAGTTTACGACATCCGGCCGGCTGGACGCTCAGGCGCTCGAACGCAACGAGACGACCATTAGGAACATACGGCTTTGGGACTGGCGGCCGCTCAAGGATGCCTATGGTCAGCTGCAATCGATTCGGCCCTACTACAGTTTCGAAGACGTCGATTTGGATCGCTATGTGATCCAAGGCAGCTATCGGCAGATTATGCTCTCGGCGCGTGAGTTGAATATCACGCAGGTCTCGGAACAGGCCCAGACCTGGATCAATCAATTCTTTCAGTACACGCACGGGTATGGCCTGTGCGCCAGCCCAGTCAATGAGGTTACCGATGAAGGATTGCCTGATTTCTTCATAAAGGATATTCCGCCTCGGTCCACGGTCGATCTGAACATCACGAGGCCCGAGATCTACTTCGGAGAGAAGACAGAGTACCCGGTCTTCATAAAGACGCGGATGAAGGAGTTTGACTATCCGAGCGGGGACCAGAATGCCTTCACCACCTACGCCGCCGACCGCGGCTTGCACATCGGGTCGTTTACCAGAAAACTGCTGTTCGCATGGGAGCTCGGCAGTTTCCAGATCCTCTTTACCTCGAATTTTGCTCCCGACAGCAGGGTGCTCCTGCACCGCGTCATCCGGGATCGAATCCGTAAAATCGTGCCATTCCTGCACTATGACAACGATCCCTACATGGTGATCGACGGCGGACGCCTCTTCTGGATCCAGGATGCCTACACAACTGCCGGGCGCTATCCATACGCCGAACCGTTCGGGCGCCAGTTCAACTACATCCGCAATTCAGTTAAAGTTGTGATCGACGCCTATCTGGGCGACGTCTTCTTCTACGTCTCCGATCCGAATGACCTCCTCCTCGGGACTTACGCGCGCATCTTCCCCACGGTGTTCAAACCCATGTCCGAGCTGAGGCCGGGACTGCTTGCTCACATCCGCTACCCCGAGGACATGTTCGACATCCAGCGGGAAATCTACTGCACGTATCACATGCGTGACCCCCGGGTCTTCTACAACAAAGAAGATCTCTGGTCGGTCCCTCACGAGATCTACGGCGATACGGAGCAGGCCATGGAGAGTTACTACACGATCATGGCGCTGCCGGACGAGGATAAGGAGGAATTCATACTCCTCACCCCCTTCTCGCCTAAGAACAAAAACAACATGATCGCCTGGCTGGCGGCCCGGTCCGACGGGGAGCACTACGGCAGCCTTCTGCTTTTCCAGTTCCCCAAGCAGGACCTGACCTACGGCCCCATGCAGATCGAGGCGCGGATTGACCAGGATCCCCAGGTTTCGCAGCTCATTACTCTCTGGAGCCAGAAGGGATCCCGCGTCATCCGAGGCAATTTGCTGGTAATCCCGATCGAAACCTCCGTCCTGTACGTCGAACCGCTTTACCTGCAGGCCGAAAAGAGCGAAATCCCCGAGCTCACACGGATCATTGTGGTGTACGAAAATCGCGTGGTCATTGGCGAGACCTTGAAGGAAGCTCTGGACGTAGCGGTGGCAACCGGTCCACAACCACGGCGACCGATCACCCTTCTTCCGCCCACGCCGCAGGAAACCTCGCTCTCTCCCGAGCTGCAATCGCTCCTCCAGGATGCTGTCCGTCAATTCGATCTCAGCCAGGAGCGCCTCAAAGAAGGCGATTGGACCGGCTACGGCGAAGCTCAGCGCAAGCTGAAAGAAATCCTCGAAGAGCTGAGCACGAGAACCAGCCGCGGCCCAGCGCCGGAATTGGAGCCGAAAAGAGGCACGAGCAACGGGCCGGAATAGCAAGAACACGGACTGACACGGACGCGCACAGACAGGCACCGAGGAGCACGGACCACATACCTCCCGTCCGTGCTCGTCCGTGCCTGTCTGTGCGCGTCCGTGTCATCAGTCCTCAACACTGTCACCATTACCCTTCGTGTCATATTCGCTCCCTATTTGCCCTTGAAGTGAACCCACGCGCGCGGTTAAAATAGAGTGATTTTGACCAGAGAACAGGAGAACAAGAAATGCTGACGCTGACCGAGAAAGCCACCCTGAAAGTCAAGGAGGTACTAGGCGAACAACCCGAAGGCTTCACCGGAGTACGCATTGCTGTGGTGGGCGGAGGTTGCTCGGGATATCAGTACGCGATGAACCTGGAGAAGGAAGAGCGTGAAGGCGATCACGTGGTCCAGGTCGACGGCTTCAAACTGTACGTTGACACCGAGAGCCTGCCTTACTTAACGGGAACGGAGATTGACTACGTCGAAACCGTCCAAGGAGCGGGCTTTACTTTTAGGAACCCGAACGCGAAGAGCACCTGCGGATGCGGCGAGTCCTTCCACGCCTAGAAATATTGCGGGTCCCGTCCGCAGACTCCGAAGATGATGGGACCCGCTTCTTCTCGCCTCTTACACCCGATCAACCGAGAGCCGTTTACGCCTTTCATATCTTTCCAGCCCCAGGTCGATCAACCGGTCCAACAAGTCACTGTACTTCAGGCCGGACGCTTCCCAGAGCTTCGGATACATGCTGATCCCTGTGAAGCCGGGGATGGTGTTTGGTTCATTCACCCAGAATTCGCCCGTCTGCTTGTCCATAAGAAAGTCGATCCTCGCCATCCCTTCCAGTTGAAGGCTTCGGTAGGTCCCCAGGGCGAGTTCCTGGACCTGCTTCATCTCCTCGGGTGAAAGCCGGGCCGGAATCAGCAACTCGCTTGTTTTATCGAGGTATTTCGACTCGTAGGTGTAGAACTCCCGGGACGGGACGATTTCGCCCGCGATTGAAACCGAGGGTTCCAGGTTTCCGAGCACGCTCAGTTCGATCTCACGGGCCTCGATACCCTTTTCGACCACAACGAAGTCGTCGTATCGAAAGGCGTCCTCTATGTGAGCCACGAGATCGGCACGGTTCTTACTCTTGTTTATGCCGATTGAAGAGCCCAGATTGGCCGGCTTGACGAAGAGCGGGTAAGCGGCGGTCGACTCGGACCGGGCAAGCATGTCATCCCGCTGCCTTTGCCAACACACCCGATCCATCCAAAACCAAGGCAGCACCGGGAGCCCGGCGCCAGCCATGATCTTCTTGGAATGGATCTTGTTCATTCCGACCGCTGATCCCCAGACACCGGCGCCCACGTACGGGACATCGAGAATCTCGAGCGCCCCCTGCACCGTTCCATCTTCACCGAACGGGCCGTGAAGCACCGGGAAGACGATCTCGGGGGGAGGATAGAGTGAGGCCAGCGAGGCGATCCAGTTGTGTCCGGCCAGATGATCAACGTTGTCGGCCTTACTCAGGCCCAAACGTTCGGCCAGCTCATGCGCGGAGTAAGCGGTGCCGTCCTTCTTGATGCCGGCGACCGAGATCCGGTAGCGGTCCGGATTCAGGTTTTGAATGACAGACGCCGCGGAGACCAGCGAGACCTCATGCTCCGCCGATCTTCCGCCGCAAAGAACAACCACGTGTCGCATAAGCTCCCCCTCTAATCTGTTGGCGAATCCGAATGACCCCTCGGGTGACAAGGGTGACACGCTCGGAGAAGCCGAACACCCTGTCAGTTGCCTGTAGGAACGCTCGTTTCGGGCCCCGGGCAATGAAGCCTGGGCTCTGAAGTTCTGTAGTTGCGGTTACTCTTTCGGAGTGCGGCGGCCTTGACGCCGCTTTGTGTTCGCCGGCCTTGCCGGCGGCCTTG
>Ga0105104_10001909_pt1 | contig 15440 bp, 19 predicted proteins | sample PPLLaktember2015_3_FD_87034 | JGI IMG/M metagenome (GOLD analysis project Ga0105104, IMG submission 87034) | Freshwater sediment microbial communities from Prairie Pothole Lake near Jamestown, North Dakota, USA - PPLs Lake P7 Core (6) Depth... | ecosystem: Environmental > Aquatic > Freshwater >... | reverse complement strand
ATCCATGATCTATTAAACGTCCTGCCCGGGCAATATGTTCGCTGCCATCCGGTATCAAAATCCCGGGCGGCGGAGAGGGGCCTGGATCGGCGGACTGAAGTCCTGCCTCAGTTTATGGAAGTCCTATCGGACCAACGCAACCAGCGCAAGGCGCTTCCATGCGCTAAGCGAGGGCTTTAGCCCGTATGCGGTCCTGTTAGCGGACGGCGCTAACTACTATTCCTACTTGTGGGAGTGTGGATGGGGATGTTCGTGGCTCTCCGCACCGGAGAGAGGTTCGACGCGTCAGCAGCCGGGTTCGCCGTCGTGACCGCAGCAGTCCTGCCGGAGGATCACTCTCCGCCACAGGTTGCGGGCGAGCTTGGACAGTTTTTCCGGCAGCGGCAGCGGCTGGTCGAGATTGGTCAGGAAGTCGCGCAGGGAGGGTCTTCTCATGGTTGGATTTCATTATAGCAAATCCGGGACGCTGCACCATAAAGGACGCCGGGATCGCCTCTCGAGTCCCAATTTGTCCTGCAGGCAGCCGGTCGCGGAAATGGCATGCATGACAACCCGTTTAGGGATTTCACTACTATCCCTGGGCCTGTCTATAAGATATGATAAATAGTCTGATGCAGGTCCTTTTTCTTTTCGATGTGAGGACCGTCGCTCTAATGATCGCCATAACGTTTCTCGTCCAGGCAAGCGCGATTGGTGCTCAGGCGTTCCTCATCAAAGAGTTAAGACAGTACCAGGGAATTGGTCCCGCGTTGGTGGCGAACCTGTGTATGGCAGTCGGATTGATATTACGCCTGTTTGTCGACCGGCTGCCCGATTTTATTCATACCATCCTGGCAGACTTCCTGCTCATGCTGGGTCCCGGTCTTTTTTATATCGCCCTCAGTCAATTTACAGGATTAAACTACAGCAAAACGCTGGTGGGCGGGATCATCGCGGTGGTCCTGTCTTTTTTGCTGTATTTCACGTACGGGGAGGATCGAGCGGAGCCGCGCATGGTTGCCCTTTCTGCGGGAGTGATGGTCCTGATCTCCCTGCTGATCCACCAGCTCTGGCGTACACGCAAGACCTCCCTGCGGTTCAGCGCGGACCTAATGCTGGTTTCCTTTCTCCTGTACGGAATGTTTCTGATCGGTCGGACGACCATCATATCCCTCTATCCTCCCGAGGGCGAATTCAGCAACACGCCGGTTCAGTCCATAACGTATCTTCTGTCATTTGCGATCAGTTTCTTTTGGTCGACGGGCTTTATTCTCATGATCAGCCAGCGGCTGAAAAACGATCTGATGGAGGTGGCGACGATGGATCTGCTGACGCGAATTCCAAACCGGCGTGCCATACAAACTTTTCTCGAGAAGGAACTTTCCCGGGCGCAGAGGAATGACAGCGAATTTTCAGTATTGCTGATCGATATCGATAATTTCAAGCAAGTGAACGATCGTTGGGGACATTCGGTGGGGGACGATGTTTTAGTCAAAACGGCCGGTATCTTCCAATCCATACTCCGCAAACAGGATCTGGTGGGGCGCTGGGGCGGTGAGGAATTTCTTGTGATCCTGCCGGGTTCACCCAATTGCGATCCGGAAGCTCTGGCAGATCGATTGCGGCACGAAGTTGCGAGTTCAGAACATAAACAGGCCAATGCATCGTTTCATATCACGGTTTCGATCGGGATCGCCTGTGCCCATCAAACCAGTACGCTGGACGAAATCATCAGGCAGGCGGATGCCGCCCTTTACAGGGCGAAGCGAACAAAAAATGCTGTCAAAGTAGCGAACGGAGAATGACTTGAATTTTGCGACCTGATCTCTACCGGTCACATAGTACGCGAGAGCGTGCTGGACGCCAGCGGACTGACCGGGCCCAAGACTTCCGCCCCCGCTATAGTCCCCGAAGCGAAGCGAGTGGGAGAGCGGGCTTCCGTTTTTCAGCCCTGACGTTCACCTCGGTCGGGCGATTTGCGAAGCAAAAAGAAAACAGCCGCAGGGACGGCGAAAAAGGCAGAGATCACTAAAAGGGTGTGGTGTAGCTCGGTGGCATAAACCATACTGCTCGCTGCGCCCGTCAGGAGGAGATAACCCGCTAACATGCTGAAACCAAAATTCTTCCACGTCTCTTTTTGAAAGACAAAAAAACTTCCGGATACCAGGGCCATAATCGCATTCAGCGTAAAGTAATAGAGTGGGTAATCGGAATTGAAGGCGATCCGCTCGACATTGATCCCATCGAACAGCAAAAATAGAGCCAGCGTGATAAACCCGAAATTCCTCGGCAGCTCCCTGTTCAGGAGAAAAACCAGACTGGTCAGAATGGCTGAAATCCCATAAAGGTTCCAGAAGAGATTCAGGTAGTCATATCTCTCCAGCGCGAGCAGGAGATTGGCGATGCTGGCCAAGACCAGGGACGCCGAAAGCAACAGCAGGAAGATGCTTTGGCGTGCCCCGGTTTCTACAATGGATGACAACTCCCTGGGTCTCTCCTGCGCTCTCATAAGAATGGGTCCGAGGACAAAATTGACAGCCACCCAAACAGCCAATAATATTCGCAGGTCTTCAACGCCCCAACCGGTACTTTCATATAAATATTTATGAAACGCCCCAAGTCCAAATCCTGTGACCATGTTCGCCGGGACCCACCAGAGCTCCAACCGGTTTCGAAAGAAGGACCACTGCGCCAGGCCGGTCAAACCTGCTGCAGCGCCGAACAGGGTACGGAGGACATCCCCGGAATCATTGATTGTCCCATGGTAATAAAATAGTACAAGTGAAAATACGATCGCCAGGATCCCGGTTCCAATCCATTTGAACCGGAATGATCCGTCGAGAAAAAATTCACGGAACGTTGAAGGGCGGTGGATAGGCAGGCTCGATCTTTCGACATGGGGTTGCGGCGTGGATGTCACTGCTCCTGATGGGGATTCGATTGCGGCGGTCAGTTTTGGAGAGGACGGCGAGTCATCATTCGACAGGTTTGCGGTTTCGGGTTCCATTTCAACAATCGTCTTTGAAGAGGTCACTTTATTGCCCGGAACGCGTGCCTGCTCGAGTTCTGCCAGCAATCTCTCTGCCAGGGAAGAGATCCTGCGGCTGTCATCCCCTTTCATTTTTTCGAGGGAGGCGCTGGCGAGAGCGACCATTTCAGGATCGCTTGAACGGAGGTATTTCCCTAATTCATTGACCGCGCTTTCCCGGATCCCAACAAATGAACTTTCCAGCGCCTGCTGGAGTTCGTAAGGCAGCTCCACAACTTTCTTTTTGACATAGGGATTCCTGGCAATGAGCAGGTCGCCCTGCTGGTTATAGGACCACTTATGCGGGACCTGCCTGGGAGTCTCTGAGATTACCTTGGCATAGGTATAGTCGTACCATTCGTCCAGCGAAATATGCCCGTCGTTATTCACGTCCGCTTCGCCGGTTGTCAAGCCCTCCAGCAGGAAGTGAGTAAATAAGGAAAGTTCTGTTTGCCGGATGATCTGATCGCCTTCCAGGGCATATTGGGTGGAGTCAGAGGCGGTCAGTACGACGCGTCCAAAGCCACTGCCTTCGAAGGTGGTTTCCGTGATGGCTTTTTGTTCCCCTTTTGTGCCGCGCGCGAATGCCCCGCTATGACAGCAATCCAGCACCAGGATCTGGCGTTTTGACCGGCAGCTGTCCATTTCATCTGCCACGAATGAAGATGGAATGGAAGTTGCCTTGAGAAGGTCCACCTGTGTGTCCTGGAGCGCCAGATATAACCGTCCGCGGTCATCCAGAACGCCGTGACCCGAAAAATACAGCAATACGAGATCATCCGGTTTTTTATTGGTCAGGAATGTACTGATGGCACGCCGGACCCGGGTCTCCGTCTGGTTGATCAACGGGGTCACTTCATCGAAGGAACCGATCGTTTTATCATCCAAAACTTTCGCCAATGCCTGTGAATCGGCGGCAGGTGTTTTTAGCTGTGCCAGTTTCTGGTCATCGTATTTGTTATTACCAATAATCAGTGCGTACTTCATAACAGACTACTTTTTTACAGATTTGTTCAACGTTCTAATGATTACTTCCAGGTCTTTTGCAGATGTTTTCGTGGGATCATATTCGATCTGTGCCGTTCGTTTCCCAACCTTGACCTTTATCTTGACGGGCGTCGCTGGCTTCCGTTCGACCCATGATTTTAATAACTCAAAAAGGGGAGGGATGATCGCTGGGGCAAGCGTGACTGCCATCTGTCCAATGGCTGAAAGATCCGCCGATTTTGTTCCTTCGGGAGCCGCCCCCATTGAAACCTGTTCTGTTGAATCGACATGGAGTTCCTCGATCTCCGTTCGCAATTGACGTGTCAACTCATCCAACTCCGCGGCGTCCCCATGATCGAGAGACAACTCGATGATCAACTCAGCAGTGTTTTCGGACATGTTTTCTCCAAAATGTAAATACATAATACGACGAATGCATATGAGTTGTCAATTATGAATTTTCCATCCTGGTAATCTGTAAATAAATGCCTTTATTTCACGAGAAGATGTCCAATCTCCACGGGCGAAGAGATTTGGGTGGTGGGAGTCAATATTCAACAAAAAACTCCGAGAGGCTTCACACTGTGAAGCCTCTCGGAGTTTTTTACATTACTGATTTCCACGGGTTACACATGTGCATCAACCCGAAGATGCGCTGGTCGGCAGCGAAGTCAGCAGGCGCAGGACGTTCTCTGCCAGAGGGGGGCGCGCCTGTTTATTGACCCACAACTGCGCCTCCGGCGAAGGCGCCCAGAGCAGGATGGCACTCAGGTGGAGAAAATCCTTGTAGAAGGCCGCCGGACTGAGGTAGCGGCTGATCTCGTAAAAGGAGGGATCTTTCCCCTCCACCCGGGTCTTGATCTCCTGCATAAGCCGGCTCAGGTCGAGCGAGTTATGGGTATGGACCACCAGCAGGTTGGGCTTGCCCGGCTGCATCTGTCCCAGTTTGTAGAGCAGGAGGCGCAGGAAGCGTTCCTCGTTGCGCGGAGTTTCACCATCCTCCGCGCGCATGCGGGCGACCTCGATATTGAAGACCAGGTTCGCCCGGTAGGTCACAGCAAAGTCGGGACCTCGTCGTTTGGCGCTGGTGTAGGGTTCGTACGCTACCTCCAGGCGGCGGTCGCTGAGCAGAGCGCAGGCGACTTCCAGCTCACCGCGCAGGTCGAGGGCGGTTTCCGGCTCACGGGCGAGGCGGACCTTCTTACGGATCTTGTCGCGGTAGGTCTCGACGAAGAGGGTGAAGCGCGAGGAAGCCTCCATCCACCGGGAAAGCTCGCTCGAGAGCAGATGCGGCTGCCCTTCGAACAGATAGGCGCTCAGATCGGCTTGTTTCGTCACCCCCGTATTATAAAAGCAGATTCTCCGGCCTCAAGCTGGGTGCGCCCTGCGCGTTACTGGCCGTTTAATTTACAATGCCAACCGTCACGGCAACGTTGAGAAAACCATGATGGCGCTGCAGGTTCTGTAGCTTACTCGCTAATGAACAGGTGCCAGACGGGTGGAAATGTACCCAGAAGCCCAACCGCCAGCAGGACCAGAGCAATCGTTGAAATACTGTTGAAGTTGTTGACTTCTTTACCCTTCCAGACGGAGTGCAACACCGCCCAGGCGATGAAGTAGGCTGCAATGCCAAGAATGGATTTGCCGGAAAGCGGTCCCACCGGGTTGTACCAGTTCAATGCCTGGCCGAAACTCTCGCTCAGCTCAGAGAACAGCGTGATCAGGCCAAAGACCGCTGCGCCAATTCCGCCGCCCAGTAATGCTGCGGCGACGGGACCATTGGGCTTGTCAGAAATTGTCTCAGAAATTATCTTAACCATCATTTTCTCCTTATCGCACCGGCGCGGCTTTGGTGATAAAAGCCCCAAACATTCCAGCCGCTGCCGCAGCTGCAAAGGATACGATGAAAAAGATCATGACGGCTCGGCGCTCACCGACCTTCTTCGCCAGGGTGGGTCCGTAGTAGGAGACGATGAAAGCTACAACCGTGGCCGCCATGGGAGCCAGGAAAGCGACATGTTCCTTCCACTCCATGCCAAACCGATGCCATTCAGCTGTGCCTGGGTCAGCGAGTAACAGCGATCTGGGGTAGGCGCTCAAGTCAGCGGTGCCTTCCGGGGGGGCAGCGCGATACCAGGGGTAGACAATGAAGGTACCGCTAATCACTGCACCCCAGGCGGCGATCGCCAGTCCCCATACAAAGGCTTTGGTGAGATTGATCGTTCGGTTCATGCCCTCGGCGGACAGCCATTCAGGCCTCAGCGCATAGACGGCGTATAACGCCCCGCTAAATCCAAGCAGAAAGATGAAACCGAATACCATTCCGTGGATTACCGTCCATATTTCACGTCCAGTCATTTCCATAGGACACTCCTTTGTGGTTGAATACAATTCACCCTATTTCATTATAACGGTTTAATTGGAGAATGTTTGTCGTATTTGAAGTCAGGAAATAAATACAAGCTATCTCGAAGACTTCTTTTGACCTGACATTCCCCTAATGGGGCTGATATGTGAGCCGCCTCGCGCCGCTTCGCTGGGGAGGTGGTCCAACCTCTGCGGCTCCAGAGACCATGGTCCTCTCAAAATCGAAAATGAGTCCGCGAATTCACGCCATACTCTGCGGGCACGATGTCTCCACGAATCGTTTGAGAATTCGCGTAAATTCGCGGATAAAACTGACGGTCACGAAAACTTTGAGAAAGCCATGCTCCAGAGACCGCTGCCTCTTGACAGACTTGTGGATCTGCTTATAATGTGACTGGTCAGTCATATGACTGACCAGTCACAATCTTGATAGAGGTAAAAATGGAATTTCTGAATGATCTATTCGCCTGGGCCTGGGCACGCCATCACAACGTTTTATCCTGGTACATCCGCCCGCTGTTTATCATCCCCTTTATTTATTTCGCCTACAAGCGCAGCTGGAAGGGAATGCTCCTGACCGTTCTCGCGCTGGCGACCAGCATGTTCTGGTTCCCTGCCCCCGCAACCGCCGACCCCATGGTGGCACAGTTCCTGGAAGCCGAAAGGGAGTTCATCCTGGGTCCGTTCAGCGCGCAGAAGGCTTTCCTGTGGCTCACCGTTCCAGTATTCTTCTTCCTGCTGGCGCTCGCCTTCTGGAAGCGCTCGTGGTGGTGGGGCGTGGCGGTCATCAATATTGCGGCGCTTGGCAAGATTGCATGGAGTGTGGTGGAGGGAGGTCAGTCAGGCTGGGCGATTTTGGTACCGGCTGTGATCGGAATGCTGGTCTGCGATGCGGCCGTTTATTTTGGCGTGAAGCACATCCCCGGAAGAAAGCAGCGAAGTGACAGTCACCTTACCCATTCCACTTTGCGATAGAATGCTGCACAAAAGTGACAGTCACCTTACCCATTCCGCTTTGCGATGGAATGCTGCACAAAGGTGACTGTCACTTGTAACCAATCCATGCCAAAACAAACCTTCCTGAACCTGTCTGAAGAAAAGCGCAAGGCATTCCTCTCGATCGCCCTGGATGAGTTTGCGAACAACGACTACAACAGCGCCTCTGTTTCGAAGATCGTCGAAAAAGCCGGTATTGCCAAGGGTAGTGTCTATCAATACTTCGCAGACAAGCAGGACCTGTTCCTGTACCTGCTCGACGTGGCGAACCAGGAGATGATGGCACATGTCACGCAGACGCCTCCACCCGACCCGAACGCCGATTTCTTCGAGACGCTGCGCTGGCAGATGTCTGTCACCGTGCAAGCCGCAGTCAGGTTCCCGGTCCATTCGAAACTGGCGCGCCGGGCGTACACCTCGCCGCTGCCATTCCACGACGCGATCCTCGAAAAAGCGAAGAAGGTCCGCGCAGAATACTTCCAGGGGATGATCGCGCAGGCGCAAGCCTCAGGAAAGCTTGACCCCAAACTGGACCCTGCCGTCGTCAGGTTCATGGTCCAGGGATTGATGAATGACCTGGGTCCATTCCTGCACGATTTGCTTGGCAAATCGAAGTTTGGCAAACGCAAAGGCGACTGGATCGTGCTCCCCGAAGTGGAAGCGATCTTCGACCAGGTCATTCAAGTGTTGAAGAGCGGACTGGAATCAAAGCCTGCGGTCAAACAAAAATGAATTCTCATAATAAACAAGGATGAATCGACAGATTCATCCTTGTCCTGATTCCTGGGATCCTTTGGAAAGACCTTCGCTTAGGGGCTGACGAATTTTATTACCCGCACCTCCGACCACGGTCCCTGGACATGATTTGCATCGATCGCCTGCACGCGCCAGTACAGGGTTCGGAAGTAAACTACAAATCCCGGCGTGACGTTGAACGTGTACGATGGGTCTGTCAACGACCAATACTCGATGATGTTGGATTGCTCATCAAAAGCCGTACCGCCCCCTGCCTGTATATGGTAGCGGGCTGCCCCGCGAACAGGATTCCATGCAAAGGTCAGGTTCCCGGTATGGACCGTTGCGCCATTTGCCGGTGAGATGAGCGTAGGCGCGGTCAGCGTGCCGGAAGGGGGCCGAGGAGTTGGCGTGCGCCTCCGATGATACTCATCCTCTGACTGTGGCGGCGCGTAGGGAACAAAGGCGGCCAGCATGCTAAACATCCAAACTACCAAAAAGACAACAAATATTCTTTTCACGGTTCTCTCCTTAACTAAATGGATTTGGAACGCGATCAAGGTCTGGGCAGTCTGGTGTTTCGATTGGGTTTCCCCGGCGAGCAACGAGTTTCGTTGACTCAAGCGCGTTATACACTCTGAGCCGTCCGTACAGGCTGATTTTCAGAAGGCTCTACAGGTGAGTTGCTGCAAGGCTTAACAGTGCGTTAGTTTGGGATAAGAGTATATTAAGCCGCACACTTTGAGCCAGGAGGAAACGCTGCAGCCTATCGTGCTTAACGATCCCATATCCATGAACGCGCGGGGTATCATCAAAGCTGCAGGCAGGATAACATCAAGTAAGATTGGTGTTGGAGACTCCTTCAACTACATTCGGGAGGTAAGATGAAAACAAAGGAAGAGATCGTACACAACTGGCTGCCGCGCTACACCGATACTCCGCTTAGGGATTTCGGTAAATATATTTTGCTGGTCAACTTCGAAGAGTACCTGCACATGTTCTCCGCCTGGTACAACGTTCCCATCCGCGGGGTTGGGAAGCCCATGCCCACCGTTACGGCGGAGGGCATCACCCTGATCAACTTCGGGATGGGCAGCCCCAATGCCGCCACCGTGATGGACCTGCTGGGGGCGGTCAAACCCCGGGGTTGCCTGCTGCTCGGGAAGTGCGGCGGGCTCAAGAAGAAGAACAGCCTGGGTGACCTGATCCTGCCGATCGCCGCGATTCGCGGGGAAGGCACATCGGCCGATTATTTCCCGCCGGAAGTGCCGGCATTGCCAGCCTTCAACTTGCAGAAAGCCGTCTCGACCACCATCCGCAACTACGAACGCGATTACTGGACGGGCACCGTCTACACCACCAACCGCCGGGTCTGGGAGCACGACGAGAAATTCAAGGCGTATCTGCGCCTGATCCGTGTCATGGCGATCGACATGGAAACCGCGACCTTATTCAGCACCGGCTTCTATAACAAGATCCCCACGGGCGCGCTGCTGCTGGTCTCCGACCAGCCGATGATCCCAAGCGGCGTCAAGACCGCAAAGAGTGACAAAAAGGTGACGAAGGAATATCTGGAAATGCACCTGCGCATCGGCATCGATTCGCTCAAGGAGTTGATCAACAATGGCGAGACGGTCAAGCATTTGCGGTTCTAAAGTATCTATCGTTCATCCAAAATAAAATACTCCTCACAAGCGAAAGCCGTGAGGAGTATTGAATGGATCGCCAGGTCGTGCTGCTGTTGTTGATGCTATTCCCTGTTCCGAAGGATTTAATGAAAACAAGGATGAACCGAAAGGTTCATCCTTGTTTTGCTTCCGTGGATCCGGATCTAGGGGCTGACGAGGTTAATGACATGCCACTCCGACCACGGTCCCTGGACATGATTCGCATCGATCGCCTGCACGCGCCAGTACAGGCGTGGGAAGTAGACTACGAATCCCGGCGTAACGTTGAACGTGTAGGAGGTGTCCGTCAAGCCCCAATACTCGATGATACCACCGGCCTGTATATGGTAGCGCGCCGCTCCGGGGACAGGGCTCCACGCAAAGGTCAGGTTCCCTGTGTGCATCGTTGCCCCGTCTTCCGGCGAGAGCAGGGTAGGTGCGGTGAGTGTGACGGAGACAGGTGTGGCTGTGGGACGAGGAGTCGGTGTGCGCCTGCGATGAAATTCGTCGGGCGATGCTGAAGCATAGGGAACAACTGCTGCCATACTCAGCATCCCAACCATCATTAAGACCAAAAAAATTCTTTTCACAGTTTCTCTCCTTGACTGAATTTAATCGGAACGCGATCAGATCTGGGCTGTCTGCGTGTTTCGATTGGTTTTCCCCGATGGCAAGCGAGAGGGTCATTGCCTGGAACGCGTTACCCACGTGGGGCCATTCCTGCTTTTCAGCAAAGGCTCTAAAAATATTTTGTTCAGGGCGACTTAAGGGTGCGTTAATTTGGAATAAGAGTGGACTAAGCGTTTCAGTAGGAATCTGTGGTGCAATTACTGTATGGGAATCTCGAAGGTCCCAACTGTACCATTGACGTTGACTTCGTAGGTCCCATCCGGGAGCCTGAAGAGGTTTAACGGGATCTCCACGGTGAAGGGCAGGCTGTCTTCCGCGCAATTGGTCTGTGCCTGGATGCGGCAAAATGTTCCTGTTTAATGACAGATAATCGGACTTTTGTTGTCGGGTTCTTGACAAGAATATATGTCTATGTTATATCTGCGGCAGATATATCTATAGTGGATATAGAAGCGTATGATGACCGATCGGGTAACGTGGCTCTCTGAAGAAATCTATAAAAAGTGTCTCAGGTTTTTCCCTGAAATGCACCGGCGCAAATATGGCGCGCTCATGGCACAATTCTTCCACGACCGGCTGCGCGAAGTCCGCGCGCAAAACTACCCGCTTGGTCTCGTCAGCTTATGGATGCACACGCTGACAGATGTCGCGATCAACTCTGTCCGTGAACAAATTTATGAATGGAGGCAGAATCGAATGGAGACAAAAAGCAAATTCGAGTTTCTTGTCAGATATCATGTTGCTGAACTGGTTTGTGGAGGATTGGCAGTTACGATCTCGTTTTTGTCCTTCCGCTATGGAATGGCCGCCTTGATGATCACCACTGCTTTATCAACCGTGATCGCTACGATCGTCGCGACCCTCCTGGATAAACGATGGAGAAGAATGGCATAAGAGATTAGGGCTTTACTGTTTGAAATAAAAGAGAAGAGGCACATCGAATATGATGTGCCTCTTCGGTTACCTGTCACACCTGCACTCCCCGGCACCGAACCATGATTTTTGAAATGCTTTAGCATTTCATGGCAAATCAGGCGGTGTGCGCCAGGTGCAAGTGTTGCGAACCGCTATGCGGCGAAGCAATCTTTTAATTTGATCACTTGTTCGCCATTGGGAGATTACTGCCCGAAGGCTCGCAGTGACGTAAGGCAACTTGTAATTAAACAAACAAGGATGGATCTGTCTGTAGTTCCATCCTTGTTTTGATCCCTGTTCAGATCAATACAAGGGAATTTCGAAGGTCCCGACTGTGCCGTTGACGTTGACTTCGTAGGTCCCTTCGGGAAGGTTGATGGTGTTCAAGGTGTACAGCTTGATGATGAAGTTCGCGCCGTCCTGTTTTTGTTCCACATATTCCACCTGACCGCATTGGTCGGGCAGCTGGGCGCCGATGTTCGCATGTACGGGGACCGGCGAACCAACGCCAACTTCCACGGTCACGTCGTCCACTTGAACGAGTTGATATGTGCCTTCGATGACAGGTGCGGGAATTTCGTCGCTCACGGCAGGTTCGGTTTCGACGACCGGCGTGGGTTGCTCCCCTGATGAGCTTACGATCACAAACGGGGAACAGGCATTGAGCGCCGGAGTCAGGGTCAATAAAACAAACATTAAAAGCTTCATGATTTTCTCCTGCCAAAACGTTGGTTTGATTCTTTACGAGTAAGAATTCATGATGATTTTGTTGGGCTCAGTCAGGACGCCGCGCTGTAAAAAAAGTTCCCACCTCATGAAACAAAAAGAGTGCCTCGGGAAGAAGCACTCTTTTTGTTTCATACGATCGTTGCCAACTGGCATGCCTCACGATCAAGTTGTCATGGACCTTTGCTGGTATTGTTTAAGGGCGTCCCAGCCGGCCAGCCTGTGATTGGCTTCATCATAGACACGCCATTTCAGGCACTTCAGGCTGGAGAGGAGGGTCAATGGCTTAACATGAAAAAGGGGGGTTTCTTCATAAGCCTTTGGCAGGTTGTAATTCGGAATCTTCGAACCAAGGTGATGGATGTGATGGAAGCCAATATTCCCGGTGAACCACTGCAAAACTGCCGGGAGCTTATAGAATGAACTGCCCAGCATGCTGGCTTTGAAATAATCCCACTGGTTGTGGCGCGCCCAGTACACACCTTCATAGTTATGCTGGACGTAAAACAGCCATACACCTGCGCTTGTTCCAAAGAACAAAACCAGTAATTGCACGGTCAGGTAGTTCCGCCATCCGAAGACCAGTCCCATCACGGTCACGATCACGGTAAGTGCCAGGTTTGTCCACCATACGCTGGCGATTTCACGCTTCCCTTTGGCAGGCGGGATCCGCTCAACGATCACGAACACCAGCAATGGTCCAATCAGCAGCATGGCAAACGGGTTGCGCATGACGCGATAACCAGCCTTTTTCCACCAGGGGGCCTCCAGATATTCCTGGACGGTCATTGTGTACACATCCCCTACACCGCGGCGATCGAGGTCACCGGATGTGGCATGATGGATGGCATGTGCATGCTTCCAGCGGTAATAAGGTGTGAAAGCCAGAAGACCGGTCACGAATCCAAGAATCTCGTTTGCGCGCTGGGACTTGAAGAATGAACCATGTCCGCAGTCGTGGAAGATGATAAAGGCTCGTATCATGAATCCGGCCGTAAGGATGGTGAGTGGGAGGGTCAGCCAGAATGAAACGTCCAGGCTGCGTATCGAGAGATAGAATAGTACAAAAAATGGGATCAGGGTGTTGATGATTTGCCAGACGCTTTTGCGCAGGTCCGGGCGGGCATAAGCAGCGACAATCTTCTGCCAGGAAGCTTTCCCCTCAAGAGTTGTTGGATTCATCTGAACTCCTTTCAGTTTTATTGTACAACAATCCACAAAAGATGAAATAAAGAATTTGCAGAGGCGGCAACTCTTCACTGTTAAAAAGCAGGAGGCACATCGAATTCGATGTGCCTCCTGCGATGTTAAAAGCTTTGTCGCCGTTGGGTGGACGGTTCGCTACCCGGGCTGTGTTACGCCCTGCAAAATATGGCGGCTCCTCGCAATGATGAATTTACTGGCAGGCTTCCGATTGCTTTTCCACGGGCAAGCCAAAGGCTTCGTAGACGGGTACACCGTTCCATTCGGCGGGGATGGGGAGACCGAGGGCGAAGGCGGCCGTGGCAGCGGTATCTGTCGTATGGATCAATGTCGTCAATGGCTTGGCAACGACTCCCGACCCCGAGGCAACCCAGGGAATGGTCATGTCTTCGGGGGAATTGGATCCATGCGTCGAGTCGTGACCGCCATGGTCCGCGGTGACGATGATCAACGTTTCGCTGCGCAGGTTGCGCGCGTCCAGCTCATCCAGGAGCTGGCCCAGTGCCTGGTCGGCGCGGTAGAGGGTGCTGAACTGTTGCGAGGAAAGCCAGCCATAGGAATGTCCCATCCCATCTGAGATGCCGAAGTGGATGAACAGCACGCCAAAGTCCGCGGGGAATTCGTCGAGCAGGCGCTCCATCAGGACCAGGTCACGGTCGTTGACAAAGACAGTGTTATCGAGGCTGGAGGGTTCAGTCAGTTGCTCCAGCTTTTTCTTGGTCACATACATGTCCGTTCGCAGACCGGCTGCACTCGCCAGGTCGAAGATGTCGGTGCCCTGGGCGTATCCATTCTCGGGCAGGTAGTCGTTCCAGTTGACGCCATGCTCTGACGGGCACAGCCCGGTCAGCATGGAGGCATGCGCGGAGAGGGTAACGCTGGGGTATGTGGTCTGCGCGTTGAGGGAGTAGGCGCCGCCCTGCGCCAACTTGAGCAGGTTCTGCATGGGCGCCAGTTGGATCGCGTCGGGGCGAAGGCCGTCAATGGACAGGATGATGACCCGCCGGGCGCGCGGCGTGGGGGTCGGCGTGGCGGAGGGTGTGGGCGTCTCGGTCGGCGGCAGCGTGGCGGTTACTGTAGGCGTCAGGGTTGACGTCTGTGTAACAGTCGCGGTCGCGGATGTGATTCCGATCGCCGGGACCTGGCAGGCGAGCAGGACCAGGATGGAGAAGCTGGTAAAAAACAGTTTACTGATTTTGTTTGAGAACATTTTTATCAATTCCTTGGAAAGGCGGACCCGGTGAAAGGTCACCTTGGTAAACGGTCGATAAGGACGGGGGTAGGCGTGAAATAGACTTGCGGTGTTGCCAGTGCCATGCCGATGATGGGGAAGCTTCCTTCCGCGAGTGTTGAATTTTCCTCGATGGAAACGAGTCGAAAGCTCATTGTTTTTCCAACCGGCATGGTTATGCCTGTGCAGAGAACATGGATGGAATAGAGACCGGCGTGCCTGCATTCATACGTGTCTTCCCCGCCATCATGTTTGACCTTGACATAAAAATCCGGCGTGGAACCACGCACCAGAACATTGATCACCATGCCTCCACCCTGATTCAGGTTGAAAGACAGGATGCAGGGCCTGACCTGCTGCGAACTGCAATAGCCGAGACCCGCCAGGGGGATGCGGTGGCCCACCTGGCCCCGTTTGCCTCTCCATTCTTTCAGGAGCAGGCTTGATCCAAATATACACAAGATCATGAGGATCACAAGCAGAGTTGCGCCTGCGATCAATCGCTTTCGGTCCACATGATCCTCATTCGCCAATGAATGCTTCCATGGAGAACATGACTGCGTTCCATTTTATTCGTCAGATGGACAAGTTGCATATATAATGACATGGTGGAATGATTTTACCGTAGAAACAAATTGTGAATCCATGAATGGATTGTGGCGAGCAGATCATGTCTGTTCCCACCACGGAGAACACGGAGTTCACACACCTGCCCCGGGCGTGATTTGCTAAGCAAATCATGCCGGGGGAGAAATAAAAAAGGAAAAAAACTCCGTGTGCTCTGTGTGCTCCGTGGTGAAAAATTGCGCGGCTCAATTGCTTAGTGACTCCGGAAATGCGTAAAAAACCTGATATACTCCCGCGTCGTTTACAATATGATTCATGTTTGTTTTGATTGAACATGAATGATAGAAGAAAGGAAAAAATTAATGGGCGATTCAACCGAATACTGGGGCATCTCCTCCAGCATCGATTT
>Ga0105104_10001908_pt1 | contig 15440 bp, 10 predicted proteins | sample PPLLaktember2015_3_FD_87034 | JGI IMG/M metagenome (GOLD analysis project Ga0105104, IMG submission 87034) | Freshwater sediment microbial communities from Prairie Pothole Lake near Jamestown, North Dakota, USA - PPLs Lake P7 Core (6) Depth... | ecosystem: Environmental > Aquatic > Freshwater >... | reverse complement strand
CTGGGTGTGTCGGGGAAGCGGAGAGCATGCGCTCGGTCTGCTCTTCGTTAATTTCCTGGAGGCGCACTATTTTAGCGACAGCGAGCTCGAGGCTGTCAACCTGTTTGCCAAGCAGGCAGCCATCGCCATTGAGAACGCGCGTTTGTATGAGAATTTAGCCCTCAGATTGGAAGAGTCGTCAACACTTCAAAAAGTAGGGACTTCACTCACAGATACCCGGGATCTGAACCTGGTGCTTGACCGCGTCCTGCAAGCTGCCTTTGAATTGATCCATGCCGATGAGGCTAACATATTGTTCTATGATGAAGGTAAAGATGAATTTCGCGTCGATGCTCTCATGAGTAGAGGGATTGGACTGCCGTTGCAGTCCTACCAGACTCGCACGCGACAACATGATGGGTATACGTATGAAATTATAAAAAGTAAAAAGCATGTTAGCATTCCCGACACAACCCTTGATCCCCGGATCAATCCAGTGACCCTTCAGAAGGGACGACGGGCGGCTGTTGGAGTACCCTTAATCGGCCGCGAGAGCCCGGTGGGCGTCCTTTGGATGCACTGGAAAACTCCTCACCAGATTTCAGAGCGGGATGAGAGATTGTTGACGGCGATTGCAGGCCAGGCCGCAGTCTCCATCGAGAATGCCAATCTGTTCGACCAACTCAAGGCCGAGAATGTCCGGCGAAATGAAGAGTCACAGGCCCTTCAGAGAGTGGGCATTTCCCTTACTGAGTCCATCGAATTACAGGAGGTCCTCCAGCGAGTTTTGCAAGCAGCTCTGGAGCTGGTTCATGGGGATGAAGACAGTATCTTGTTCTATGATGAAGCCCGTGATGAATTCGACTCGAATGCATTGATGTGCGCAGGGTTGGTTCAACCCCTGCAAACCTATCAAACCAGGGTCCGGCAGCGAAAGGGTCTTGCGTACCAGATTGTCAAGGAAAGAGAGCCAGTCTTCATCCCTGATACCCTGCTTGATCCCCGAATTAGCCAGGTAGCCATCGATAAGGGCCGCCGGGCGACGGTCGGTGTGCCCTTGCTGGATCATGATGGTCCGGTGGGCGTGCTGTGGGTCAACTGGAAGGCAACCCGGCAGGTGTCCTCTAGTGAAGCAAGTCTACTGACTGCCCTGGCAAGCCAGGCCACGGTTGCCATCAAAGGCGCCAAGCGGTATGAGGAAATACAAAGAAAGACGGCACACTTGGAGGCTGTACACGAAGCAGGCAAAGTTATATCCGCGGCCAGTGTCGGCCTGGATAGGCAGCAGGTTCTAGATCGTATTCTGGAACAAGCGATTGAATGTGTCACGGGTGTAGACGGCTCGAAGGCTTCCGTAGGCACAATCCAGCTTCTGGAAGAGGAGACAAACGAGCTTGTTGTAAAGAGCGTGTTCCCACAGGAATATCCCCAGCGGTCCATCGAAAAGTTTGATCACATTTTCCTGGACCCCAAAAAAACGCAGACCGCCAGAATCGGCGTAACCGGAAGGGCCGTCCTCACCCGGCAGGCTCAGTTGGTACCGGATGTCAGCCAGGATGAGGATTACATTGTACATAATGAGGACACAAAATCGGAACTCGCCATTCCCCTACTGGATAACGGCAAAGTGATCGGTGTCATGGATGTGGAGAGCAGCGAGCTAAATGCTTTTGATGAATTGGATAAAGACTCCTTGAGCCTGCTGGTGGATTTGGCAGTCGTTGCTTTACGAAATGCGGAACAGGCCGAGCAACTGACCCGCAGCAATGCTGTGGGCTTGATGGGCGCCTGGGGCGCCGAGATTGTTCATGATGTCAACCGGGAAGTAGGATACATCCGCCGCGAAGTTTATTTGCTGGGCCAACAACCAGAGCTTCCGGCTGAGGTCAGGGATGGGCTAAGTGTTATAGATAAGTTTGCTGAACATCTTGGGCTGCCCGAGATCCCCGAACGTCTCCCAGGCTTTGAATCCATCGTAACACCAGCTTCCTGCCAGATTGATTCTACAATTCATGCTGCCATGCAGGCATATCGATCTGGTCATCCTTCCATTTCCTTTCAGCCTGAACTGGGCTGTCCGGGGATCCGCGTTGCAATGCATGAAAGATTTTTATTTTCGATAGTCCGTAATTTATTGCGGAATGCAGGTTTCGCGCTCGATCGAATTTTGACTGAGAAAACAATCCTCATACGCAGCCATGTGGAGGGGCCCATGGCGGTGTTTGAAATTGAAGACTCAGGACCAGGTCTGCGTCCCAAGATCACCCCCCTCCTGTTCAAGCAGCCCATTCCTCATGATGATGGGCGAAAAGGACGTGGTCTGCTCCTGGTCGGGTTTATTGTGGAACAACACGGTGGAAAGATCGAGATCGTCCAGAACAACAAAAGAATGGGAGCCTGCTTCCGATTTTGGTTGCCCATTTTTACGCCGGCAGTAAACACTGCAGAAGTTTGATAGGAGGTTGCCATGCCAATTCCATGCATAGTACGCGTTCTTGTGGTGGACAATGATCCCGCGACACGGAACCAAGTGGTCAAGATCCTAAAGGGAGCAGCCTATCATGTTCAGGCAGCCGAAGGCCAGGGAGTCGGGTTGGAGGAATCGGCTAAGGCTCTGGCTCTTGCCTTTAAACCTCATGTGGTTATCATGGATTTGCGATTGTCAGATGAACATGCAGATGACCGCAGCGGCTTAGATTTGTGGAGAGACAAGAGTTTCTCGTCCGCCCGCTGCATCCTATATTCGGCATATCTGAACCAGAACTACAAGATTACGCGGGAGGCATTAAGGCAGGATGGCGTAGAAGATGTGATTGGAAAGGAGGATTCACCGCAAAATCTGGTTGATGCAGTTGAGAAGGTGGCTCGAAAGGGTTGCGGCTGCCTATGCGGACTCTCGCTGGTCTGGCCAAGTGCCTGGAACGAGGAAGCCATCATTAAATGTCTTTATAAGGATTCCGACAACCTTCCGCATGACCTGGTCGTGGATGTGTTCGGGCACCTATTCCCCGAAACCAAGTCTCTCGCCCTAAAAGCCCTGGAAGGGACAGCAAAGTCATCCGTGGCTGTCGCCCGTGGACGGGCAGTACTCTTTCAAGCCTGGCCGGACGATAAAGAGCCGGTGGTCGTGAAGCTGGCACCACGGGAAAGAATCCAGGTGGAGGCAAATGCATATAAAAAATACATACAGGATCGGCTGGTGGGCCAGTTCTACGCACAACTTCAGAAACGCGCCGATTTTTGGGACCTGGGAGGAATTTGCTATAGCTTCATGGGATCCTCTCAAACATCCATCGAAACCTTTGCCACATTTTACCGGCAGACCCGGGATCCCGAAGAGATCATCCGACCCTTGAAACATTTTTTTGAAGAAGTCTGGAGACGGCATTACTCTGGTACCCACCCACCCCTCTCCGGGAGCCTCTTCACATCATACGATTCCTTTCTTAAGCTGCGTGAGCGATTGCATGCATTTCCCGTTCAGGAAAAAACACTTCCAATTCCCGGATTCCCTGGCAAATATCCCAATCCTGCAGCCTGGATACCAACACATGAGGCAGACAGCTATTTTGCCTCTGCGGTGCAAGCCATCACGCATGGTGACTTGCACGGTGATAATCTGTTTGTTGAAAAGGATCACGCCTGGTCCATTGATTTTGAGCGCAGCGGAATGGGCCACATCCTGCGGGATTTTGTGGAACTGGAGGAGGATATCATCACTCGCCTGATCGCGCTTCCGGAGAACGACTTGCGCTTGTTTTATCATTTGGCAGTCATCCTGACCAAACCAATTTCACCCACAGAACCGATTGGTGTCCCCAGGCATCTTGAGAAGAATGAGGAAATCAGGAAAGCCGTGGAGGTGATCAATGGATTGCGGTTCATTGCCCACAAGGTTACCTGCTTTGAAGATATGCATGAGTACTACTGGGGATTGCTGCTGGATGCGTTCTTTAGCCTCAAGCTGGCTGAACCGAATACACCCAAATGGCTGCGCGGGTTATTGCTCTCATCCCTGCTTTGTAGCCGTTTGAAGGAATGGGGTAGGGCATGGCCTCCTGAAGGCTGGCCAACAATTGACAATGACCAAGTTGGTCAGGTGGATGAGATTCATGCACCCCTGTTGGGTCTGGAACCACAAAGGCGCGTTCCAATTCCCAATGCGCCAAACGCCGAGCCGCTGGAATATGATTACCTAATGATGCTTGCGCGTGAAGGACAGGAAACTATCTTGGTTAAAGATGGAAATCGACTAATACGGGTCAATATCCGCGAACTTCTCCGTGGCATTGAAAGCGAGTCTCAAAGAAGAGAAAATGGAGGAAACGTGACAGAGATTCATATCGGTAACATCACGATTGGTGAAGGCGCTAAGCTTGGAGACATCATCCTGGCTAGCGAAATCCAAAAGAGTTTTAATAAGGCCGAATCGGCAAATATTCAAGTCGACCTAAAGGAAGTGCTAAAACAACTGGCTGAAGCTGTGGATACCATGAATAAATCCCTGCCTGAAAAGGAGGCAGCCGAAGCAGCTGAGGATTTGTCCAAGCTGGTCGATGAAGCCACAAAACGTACACCGAATAAGAAATGGTATTCTGTAAGCATCGATGGTCTTATCAAAGCTGCGGAGAATGTGGGGAAGGTAGGAGAGCCTGTGATTAACTTGTCACAGAAGGTGTTATCTCTCTTGATGTGAGGCATAGCGCCTTCATAGTTACCTTCCCTATCGTGATCGATGCCGTCCGGAGGCTTATTTCACCGCTCCTCGACAAAGGGATAAAATCTGATCGCAGCTCGTCTGATTCCACGCTGAAAGACAGGACTATTTTTACTGAAAGTGTGGAAAGATTATGAAGCGCGCAATGTGAAATCAGCCTACACAGCCCTAGCATAGAGCTGACCCTCTCCCAAAATGGGAGAGGGTCATTTGCTAATTACACGTTATTGAAGTGCGCCACAGATGATTTTGCAGTTCTTCAATCGTTGTCTCCTCACCATCACCTTCTATGCTCTCTGTCATCACCGAGCGATTTTAAATACTCGACCAGGTCAGGTTTTTCAGCGCCGGTCAGGTGAATGGTCGGCCAGGAAGGAATCGATGCCTATTTCTTCGGGAGTATGCAAGGGTAGCCAGTGGCTGCCCAAGTGACGTTCAGCATGTCACGGCAACAATCCGGTTGTCAATGATTTCAGCGCGCCGCGGTGGTTAGGGTACCGGCAGTCACATCAGACTTTTGCGCGTTAAAGGCGGCTAAGACCTCCTGCTTTTCACGTGCCGGCACTTTGAAGTGGTCGAGCGCGCTGGCGAGCTCAGCAGCCACCTCATCGAACACCTCGGGTGTGATGTGTAAGTCCAAATGGGCGTCGTCCAAGCTTTTGGCTGCGTATTCATAGGGTCCGCCTGACACGGCGCACACCCATAGCGTCCGATTGAACTTGAGTCCTGGCAACCGCGCCTTGTATTTTTCCGTGTGCCATTCCTTAAGCTCCGGGTTTGCGTTGACAATCTTTGGATTTTTCAGAAGTTGGTCGCTGAAGCGGTCCACCACCGCAGCGATGGCGTAGGCTCCCCCAATACGCTCGTAAAGACTTTGTTCGCTTGACATAGGTTACACTCCTTTGTATGAATAAGGTACGATGCGTGACAAGACGCACCGCCGATTAGTAGTAAATGACGGGAATAGTGTTGGAATGACCCTCTCTCAAAATGGGAGAGGGTCATTTGCTAATTACACGTTATTGAAGTGCGCCACAACCGCTTTTGCAACTCCTTCAATCGTCGTGTTCCTTACGAGCCTCCCCCAGTGACTTCAAATATTCGACCAAGTCAGATTTTTCACTGTCTGTCAATCCGAGCCCGAAATGTGTATCATAGTGGTTGACAACGTCCAGGAGAGTGGCGAAGCGTCCATCATGATAGAAGCCACCTTCCATATGGGTCCATAAACCCTTAAGCGGAGCTGTACGATAGCGCAGATCAGGCGACCGGTCGGCCTGGAAGGAATCGATACCAATTTCTTCGGGCGTGTGTAAGTTCCAGCCAGGTTCGGTGAAGAGCGGCGGAACGTGACAGCTTGCGCAATTCGCTTTCCCTTCAAAAAGCTCTTCTCCGCGTGCGGCGGCTCTCCGATGGAAGCTTCCGTCTGGCGGCTTGGGAGCCAGCAGCGACAGCTGGTAGGCGTGCAGAGCAGGCAGTTTCGGAGTGATTAGATCTTCGGAATTTTGTATATGCCCAAACCCGTTCGCAGCTGCCAGTGGGAATTGATCAGCATTATCGAGGCGCGGATCGTAGAAGTTTCCCTTGCCATGCATCTCGATATTGGCAACAAAGGCATTCCAGTAGGGAACCGAACCCCATCCCGTCCAGGTGTGCAGGTTGACACCTGCCAGACCGAACGCTGGCGGGATCAGTGTAGCGCCAGACACGTTTGTGCCAGTGACAACACCATCTGTAACCTGTTCGGGGTTAAATGCCTTGCCATCCAGAACCAGTTCGGCGTCGAACTTTCCCGGTCCCCAACTATTGAGTACGGTTACAACCGTATCTCGATCCACTCCCAGGATGGTTTCAAATGGACTCAGATCCGGCGAAAGGGCAATGATCGCGCCCACATTCAGGTCGCGATTTGCCCAGCCATCCAGGCGTTTGCCGATGCCCGGAGCGAAGGAATTGTCTACGGTCGAATGACACAATGCGCACGTAATCCCGATCGAGCTTAGACTACCGTTTCTATTAAAGAAGCCTTTGACGCCGAGGACAGCGTCGAGCTTGATCAAAGCCAGCGTTACAGCAGGGTCATTTAGATCAACCTGCCCCCTCCTCAACTGACGTTGCAGAGATCGTGGCAGGGCATCCACATCCACTTTCAAGCCAACCGCCAGGGCGGTTGCCGGGCTTACTCCGGGCCCTACACCACCGAACTGCTCCCCCTGGATTGCCTGGTGCAGCATGAGCTGGCCACCCCAGAAATCCTCATCACCAAAGGTGTCAAAACGGAAGATCTGTTTGCCTTCAGCGATCAAGTCTGCAGATTGGCTAGCCTTGGCTTGCATGGCGGCTGCGCCAAACAAGACCACTATCAGGAGCAACACTCCTGAATAAATCAACGCTTTGTGAAACGTTTTCCCAACTAACATGCGCTCTCCTTTCTTTACCCGAAAAATAAATCTCACCCAAGAAAACAGGAAGTCCCGAGAGCTATACCTGGGAAAAGTGAGAGGACCTCCTCCCCCAAAATTCTTTTGGATTACGGATTACATTACGCGGACAAGTAGCCTCCTTCCAGGGTAGATCGGACCAGCCAAATATAGGTTGTCATATTGTTACAGCGTCGGCAGCATTATTATGGAACAAGATAAGAAGCGAATCAATAGATTTGTGGTGCAATAAATAAGACAGCTCGCCACGAACAGGAGTTGTTGTTTTTGAGGTTATCCCACAGAATGTTCCTCGGAATCAATGACCAGAAGCACATCGGGAAAAGCATTTATGACTTCCTGCACGGAACGCAACTTCGGAATCCCGGCCTGCGGGCGCTCGAAGTTGAAACAGGTCATCGATGCCAGCGTATGAATCACATTTTTTAGATTCTCTTCGACGGTGGTTTTATCCAGGCTGTAAAGAGTTCCAAGCACTTTATAGGTTGTATAGAATCTCAGCCAGAACAATGTCATCAGTAAACGGTCACAAAGGGCATACTTGTATTTCCGGCCAGCACCCACCGCGCGCAGACGCTTTGTCCTGGCCCGTCGGGTATATTGCAAAGCATTCAGGCGCGCCATGTGGGCACGCTCAAACTTGGCGTATAACTGCTCAAATTCTGCCAGAGACATACCAATCAACCCATTCGAAACCTGTGGTTTCTTTAAAATCTTTTCGCAAGTAATCATCGGTAAGAGTTTCCATAAGGCTGATCTGTTGCAGCCAATTTCCTGCCTATTAGTTGCACTCAGGCAGCTTCTCTTACCAAAATAAAACAGCGCTTCCAGAAACTGGAAGCGCCGCTATGAATAACTGCATAGCAACTTTTAGCGTCTTCTCCCTACCAGGAGATGGAACTTGGCGGGTTCGCGCCTGCGCGACAACCCGGCAATCATTGGCCGTAACATCCAGTGCAAACCATAGAAAGGGGTGATGAATTTCCATCTGAGGTTTAGTTCATGTGATAGTTCCTTCAGCCGCGTATAAGTCAGATAATTCTCGCTTTGCAAGTTGTCTGACGCAAAACCATACTTCTCTTTGAATTGCTCTTCACGTTCCTGCACCATTTTTTCACCCGAGGCGCCGCGGCGATAGACAGGTGAATCCATAATCACGATGAGGCCTTCCGGGGCAAGGACACGCAATGCCTCCTGGAGCGTCTCGGCATAATTCTCAGAGTAGTGAAAGGAGGCGTTGAAGATGACCGCGTCGGCAAAGCGATCCATGATTGGTAGATGATTGAACTCGGCCTGTACGGGGGTAAAGCTCTGTTCGTAAAACTTCCAGGTCCCCAGCCCATCCTGGTCATTGACCAGCAGGTCCACAGCAATGACCCGGTCACCTTGCGCCGACAGCCGGTTGGAAAGCCAGCCGTTGCCCGCGCCCAGGTCGAGGACCTTCAACGAACGCGCAAGGGGGGACTGAAGCCGGGTCAGCACATTTTTCACGAGGACGTTGAAGCTGCGGGCACGAATCTTCCAGTCAGCCTGGTGGTGACCGCTTAGATCCTTGAATGGAAGAGCGCGGTAATACTTCTCAGAGGTGCTGCCATGCCCCTCGAGGCGGCGAACAGTTTCATAGTCCGCCATGAAGCGGGTATAGTGGGCTTCGCTCTCGGGCAGCAGGAAACGCCAGACACCATTCTCTTTCCGGAATTCCAGTCCGTCCTGCGGACAAGTGACCCTTTCAGGAGTGCTCCGTTCGAGTTTCGTGCGGCAGCGCGGACAGATGAAGAGATCCTGTCTCATGAGCGGCTCAGCACCTCGATCGCCGCGGCGTAGACGACCTCAAGCGAGCGCAGGATATCGTCGAGCCGCTCGGGTGTCTGCCAACGCAGTGCTGCGAGGCTGTCCATGCCGATCACCACAGAAGCCGTTTGCACGGCGCGCACCTGCCCGACTGTGAACAATCCCGCCGATTCCATCTCGACCGTCTTGACCCCTTCCGCCTGATATTGCAATACTTCTTCACGCGTCTCACGATAGGGCGCGTCGGTGGTCCAGGTTGTGCCGACAGTGCATGGCACTCCGCGCATGCGAATCGCCTCCACAAGCTCATTTACCAACGGCTCGTTTGCATCAATATATTTTGCAGCAGGCAAATAATGATGGGAGGCGCCCTCATCCCGGATGGCGCGGTTGCACACCACAATATCCCCCGGCTGGATATCCGTTTGAAGCGTTCCACCCCACGTCATCAGGACCATTCGCTTTGCACCCATTACCGTCAGTTCTTCAGCCAGTTCCATCACCATGGGCGAACCGCCGCCGAAGCTCGTCAGTACTGCCACTTTGCCTTTTGTTTTCTTCACAGCATACACGTCTGCGTTCATCGCGCCGGCGCGTTCCACAGGGATCCGCCAGCGCATACGATGCGGCAGTCCGCGCTCCAGGCAGAACAGTACGCCTTCCGGTTTCACCTTCGGCATGCGTCCAAGCCGCGCCCGGTAGGCGACGAGCGCGTCCGCCGTCAACAGCGACTCAAGGTTATGTTTGTCAGGATAATTGGGAAAGCTCAAGACTCTCTCCTGTAGTAGCGATGTATTTGCGACTCTACGCAGTGCCCTGTGGGTTAGTTGCTGCAAAAATGACTGAAGTCATTACTACTTTTGTTTTGGCTGATATCTCATTGTCAGAATATAAAAATCCCCCCAGCCATGCCAGGGCCAGCGCGGCGACAGTTTATCATCCAGCCAGCTTAAGGCACTATAGAGATTTGGATGCCACCTGGCAAAGTTCTTGCTTTCAGCTGTGGGCGTCAGCACCGACAACCCATCCAGCGCAAGCAATTCAAAGCCATCCCTAAACCACTGCACAACCTGGCGCGGCGAAAAATAATAGATGTCAAAATTCAGACCCTCGAGATTGGCACGTACGCGGCCGCGCGCGAAGCGCCGAAAAGCCAGCGAAAAATTTCCACGAAAAACTTCCGCCATCTCCCACAAACAGACATGCGGCATCAGCACCCAGGTCACAATGCCGCCAGGCTTGAGGATCTTTGGTAATTGTCTGATGACGGGAGTGAGATCGGGAATGCAGTTGAGTCCGCCGAGATCGGAGAAGACCGCATCAAACGGCGCGCCCTGTACCTCCTCCAACGAAAGGAACGACCGCGCCTCCATCGTCACGCGCTCGTGCAACCCCAGCATATCTACTTTTTCGCGCAGACGAGTCAGCATTCCCGGAGCAATATCCGTGGCGTGGACAAAGTAACCGCGCTGCGCAAGCTGGACCGCGTCTGTGCCGGTACCGGCATTGAGCTCGAGGATGCGCGCACCACTCGGAATGTGCCGCATCACATGGGCGTAGACTTTGTTTCGCATCCGCGTCAGGTGCGGGTGGTCTTCCGCGAATGAATCATACTTTTCGGCAGTGCGCGAGAAGGCTTCGGCAATGGTGTCAGACGGATCGGCGAGCACGGGTTTATTCATCTACTCCTTCACTTCGACCAGGAAGGCGTATTTCACATCTCCATGATCCTGCCAAACGGCAAGTACTATCAAGACATAATAGCCGGGTTCAAGAGAGACCCTGATCGCCTGCTCAGGTTTTAGAACCAGGGCACCTAACTCCCGGATCTCACGCCCTGGTTTCGCATAAGACCATTCTGCGCGATTTTCGTTGATCAAGTCATACTGAGGATCTGCGCGCAAAGGACCAGGGGGCAAGACCAGCATCGCCGACAATTGCAGGATGTCGGGTGATTCCTCCAGGGGCAGGCGCAAATAAAGATCCTGCGATGCCTGCACCACCAGGGGAATGGGAAGCGTAGAGACCCCCCCACCGTCTGCGCAGCCCCCGTGCCAGCAGTGTCCCGCCACGCGGGCAAATTGTGTCATTTCGCCAACGCTCAGTCGGGCCAGCGGGACGATGCCATCATACGGATAGAAGTCCCCGCCCCTCAGATTCAGAAACCATCCAAAATTCAAAGGTGTCGTCAAGAGCATCGAATCTTCACTACAAGCATCCCACATACTCAGCCGTAAGGGACCTCGTTTTTCAAGGGTCAAATACTCTTGGGTATCAGCAAGTTCGACCTTAGGCTTGCCATCTTGTTCCACAACACGCAAGGTGCGTACGACCACGACACCCTGTGCTGAATATTCATCCCCTGACCCGGCGATACTTCCCGCATAGATTTCATGACGTTCCCAACCGGATTGTGTATCAAAATAGCAGGCGCTCTCGATCTCATATTGTGCTCCCAATACATCCGAAGGAACATCGAAGTGCACTCCCACAGCTGCGGGCGTACCATTTGGGATTGGGGTAAGGGTCGGGAGATTGGACGATATCGGTGTGAATGTTGGCACAGGCGTAAATGTTGGCTGAGCGGCCCTGGTCAAAGCGTCTGCAGTTTTTACAGCGGCAGCCATCGCTTGCTCTGTCGTGATCAAAGATTCTTCAGACATTTTTGTAGAGATCGCTAAAGGTTGTTGCACAGGAACTTGGGTTGAAGCTGATCCAGACCTCAATGGACTGCACGCGGAGAATAATAACGAGATCGCAATCAGCAAAATAAAAAGCCTCACCGTTCCTCCTGCGGAGTTGGCGTCGCGGCGGCTTCGTGAGGCATGTGCGGCAAAGAACCTAAAGCAACTTGTGATTTGGAAGCGAGCGAATTCAACTGCATCCTTGCAACGGGCAACGTGAGCAGGTTATAGCCAAGCCTTGCAATCGAGCGCGGGCTCTTCAACGACTTCCAGGCTTTGCGCGCCCGGAATTCCTTGTGGACCACGCTGTGCAACTTGCGATAAAACTCTGTATTGAAGGGTCCAAGATACAACATGGAAAGATCATCTGAGTCGATCCAATTCTGTTTTTCACCCAACTGGTCGCGCACCGCCTCATAAAATTTGGTACCCGGCATGGGATATGAAACCGAAATGCCAATGTCGTCCGGGTCGGCATCCCGCATCAGTTGGATGGTCAGCTCGATATCGGCGCGCGTCTCGCCGGGATAGCCGAACTGCAAAAAGAATCCGACGCGGATCCCGGCGCGCTTCAAGCGCCGGGCGGCTTCATGGATCTGTTCGACGCGCGTACCCTTGTCCATGGCATCCAGGATTGCCTGCGAACCAGACTCCGCCCCCATCCAAACGGTTCGGGCACCGGCGCGCGCCAACGCCTCCACTTCACCTTCACGCGTCAACAAGTCGGCGCGGCTGAGGCACTTGAACGGGATCAAACTTCCCTGCGCCTGAAGCACATCTGCAAAGCGCGGCAGCCAGCCAGGCTTGAGTCCCAAAATATCATCGGCAAACCAGATGTGGTCAGGGTGATAGGTTTCCTTCAACCATTTCATCTCCGCGGCAACATTTTCAGGTGAACGCGAATGATAGCGCTGGCCCCAGATCGGTTTGGCGCACCAATTACAGTGGAAGGGGCACCCGCGCGTCGTGACCATATTCATCGAAAAATATCCGTGCTTTTTCAGCCAGACCATGCGATATTTTTCGACATCCACCAGGTCCCAGGCAGGAAATGGCAGTGCATCGAGATTGGAAATGTCGGGGCGGCGAGGGTTTCGATTTACGATTTGCGACACCTGCACTTGCGCCAGGTGCAAGTGTTGACGATTGACGATTTGCGATCCGCGATTCGAATCCGAGGATTGATACGCCAACCCAAGAACCGATTTCAAATCCTTCCCCGCCGACAATTGGTCCAGCAATTCGATCAGCGTCTCCTCCCCTTCACCGATCAACACATAGTCTGCGCCTTTCAACAGATAGGTTTGATAATGATCGGTGGCATCCGCGCCGCAAAGGATCACGGTGCAGCCGCGTGACCTTGCCATGTCGATCATCCGGAACGCGGCTTCACGCATTCGTAACAGGCACATCTTGGAGAGATAGTTGAAATTATCTTCGTAAAGGATGGCATACTGCGGCTGATGCTCGTCAAGCGCCTTGCCCCATTCATTTTCAGAATCCGCCAGCATGGCATCGAACAAGGCGACCTCATATCCGTGCTGGCGCAAGTAACTCGCGGCGTATAACGTGCCCAACGGCGGATAGGGCTGCATCGCCTCCCAGAGCTTTGGATCAAAACGCAGGAAGTAGGATTGACCGAGAAGGATTTTTGTCATATCGTTCATATCCTGTGCGTCGCACCCTGCTTAACGAACCTGGTCCAGGCGAGCAATCGTCTCCTTTAACGAGATCCCCTCATCGGTTGGGTACGACGCACGTACACTTGCAAGCCGGACAGCTAAAGCCGTCACTATGTTTTCGCCATGCCGGTCGATGTGACCTTTGCAAACATCCGCTGAGAAATAGGATTCAAAACTGGCAGACTGCTCGCGAGTGAGGCGTGAGATTTTGCGATCCATTTCCCATTTCTCAAGCCAGTCCCCAAATGGAAGGCTCAGGAAAATTTCCAAAATACGCTGAACCATCGCACGCTTTTGTAAAGGCTGCACGCCGGGTGGCATCTCAGGCAGCGCGTTTGCGTTGGGAAGATAATTAGCCGTCCAGTCATTGAGGCGGTGTATTTCATAATACATTTCCATCCCTGAAAGGGGAATCATCTGCACCAATTCATGCGCCACATACAACGACTGCTCCTGCAATTCCAACGCATTGGTTGTGACGAGGTAATTCGGGCACAAGTTTACGCCTTCCAGCTTCGCGAAACGCCCAACTAGGAGGGACAGGCCACGGCAAATCCAAAGGCGCCCCGGCATCGTAACAATCATAAAGTCTATATCCTTGCCCTCATCGGTATTGTTCATCGCCAGCGAACCTGTGACCGCCACCATGCGCACGAAGGGCAGCCTCGCAAGGATCCGCCCATAGCGCGCGGCTTTGGACCACAAACGTTTCGCAGTTTCAGAGCGACGTTTGCGGGTCTCGACGATCCCTTCCCGGCCGCGCAATGTGAAATAGGGCTCAACCCGCGCAAAGAGAGTTTGATCGGCCAGGTTTTGAGTGACCTCCTCTAAGGAAGCTCTCATCGAAGTGAGATAATAATATACTTCACCCGCGGTCAACGGATAATCGAATACATCAGAGTAAGCAAGGGTGTGGAAAACGGAACGTAAGAGATTCTCAGAAGATACGTCTAACATCAGCGAAGCAATCCTGTGGACAAGCGAAGCCGTCCTGTGGACAGGAAGTCCAATACAAGTAAAATTTGCGTATTAATTATAGAACTATACAACGTGTAGAAGGATCTGTCAAACCATATCCATGCATCTTGTTATTGTTAGTCCGTTTCCTCCGTCAATTACCGGTATCGGACAATATGGCTATCACGTCACACGCGCCCTGGCACACTCCGGATTATTCTCACACCTCACCGTCCTGGCAGGAGCCGCGCCGAGCAGGGAACATCCCAATCACCTGGGCTTGACGGAAGTTGACTATTGCTGGCAACCAGACTCATTTCAGGCGCGGCAAGCTATTTTAGCGCGTGTGAAACAATTAAACCCGGATCTGATCTGGTTCAACCTGGGGGCGAGCGTTTTCGGTAAATCCCCGCTGTCCAATCTAACTGGCTGGCTCACTCCCATGAGCGCAATGCGATGGTTTCCAACCGTCGTGACACTGCATGAATTGGTCGAGCTTGCCGACCTGCGCACTTTGAACGCGCCCGGAGGCGCACTTGCACCCCTGGGCGCCCGTCTCCTGACAAAGATCGCCACGCAGGCCGATGTCGTCTGCCTCACCATGCAGCACTATGCAGACTGGCTCTCCGCACGCGGTACAGACTGTGCACACATTCCAATCGGCGCGTATCACGAACCCGAACTATTGGAGGAGACCGGTACATGTGAACTGTTATTCTTCACCACACTCGCGCCCTACAAGGGATTGGAGCTGTTGATCGAAGCCTTTACCCGGTTGCGCGCCGAATATCCGAATTTGCGTTTGACCATCGCGGGCACGGCTCATACGCGTTTTCCAAATTACGCACGCGAGTTGAAAACCTCCTTCAACGGAGCACATGGTATTCAGTGGCTGGGACAGGTTTCAGAAGATGATGTCAAGGGTTTGTTCCAGCGGGCACAGATCGTGGTATTGCCTTACACGGCTTCCACAGGCTCATCGAGTGTGGTGTATCAAGCCGCCACATGGGGGCGCGCAGTTGTTGCCTCTGATTTGAACGAAACTCGCAAGCTGGCTCTTGAAACGGACCTGCAAGTCCAATTCTTTGCCAATAACAACCTGCAAAGCCTGTGCGATTCGATCCGCCTCCTGCTCGATTCGCCGTCACTGCGACGTACACAAGCCCGACACAACTTCAACTCCATCCAG
>Ga0105104_10001907_pt1 | contig 15442 bp, 12 predicted proteins | sample PPLLaktember2015_3_FD_87034 | JGI IMG/M metagenome (GOLD analysis project Ga0105104, IMG submission 87034) | Freshwater sediment microbial communities from Prairie Pothole Lake near Jamestown, North Dakota, USA - PPLs Lake P7 Core (6) Depth... | ecosystem: Environmental > Aquatic > Freshwater >... | reverse complement strand
TTTTCCAGAACAGAGGACGGGAAGTTGCTTGACGATTTATCAAGGATTTCAAAAAAGCTAATGAAAGATATGAAAGATCGGTCTAATCGACTAAAAGCAGATTACGCTTCAACAGGGAAAGTCGAATATGATCAATTTTATCCGAGACTCTCCAAGCCTATCATCGATGAAATCGACCGCGTCCTTGCCAAGCACTATGACTTTACAGATGAGGAGTTAGATTTTATCATCAATTATGATATTAAGTACCGAATGGGCAGAAACATCGAAGAGGAAGAGTGACAAAATTGCATAAAGAATCTTAATTGATTGAATGATTAATGAAAAATTATCATAAATATTATGACACCATATACTCACTAATGGAAAATATTGCTGTTAGCGAAAGCAAAATCATCCCCCTGGATAAAATCAATTCAATCCTTGATGGAGAACCTAGCAGAGAACTTCGAAGGTTAATTAGTTTAAGCAGCAGAAGAACAGCGGGTGCTTTCTTTACTAATTCCACACTCGCGCGTAAAGTTGTTAAATTGGCATTAAGTGAACAGCAGACATTTAAACGAGTACTCGATCCAACTTGCGGTGTTGGGGATCTATTAATTGCCTATGCCCGCGAGATGCCGATTAAGAAAGATATATGCTCAACAATCAATAATTGGAAGGATGTTTTATCTGGTTATGATATCCATAAAGAATTTATTAACGTTGCGAAAGCGAGATTAGTGTTATCAGCGATTGAAAGAGGTTCAATAATTAATCTATCAAGAGCTTTGGAAGCCATCGAGTGTCTAAACCAATTTAGAGTCGGTAATTCTCTCAATGACAATGATGCGTATTCCGATGCCGATCTTATTTTAGCCAATCCACCATATTCATTTATGAAATCTCCGGAGGAATGTTCTTGGGCAACTGGTAAGGTCACCTCAGCTGCAGTATTTCTATCGAATATGATACGGTATGCAGAACCAAACACTAAAATTATCGCAATTCTCCCCGAGGTTCTAAGAACTGGACAGAGATATCAAAAATGGAGAGAAAGTATTATTGAATGTGCTGAAGTAAATAAGGTCGATGTTGTTGGCCAGTTCGATAGGTGGACAGATATTGATGTTTTTGTGTTAGGACTTACAAAAAAAGCAAAGAGCACAAAGCAATCGAAGACATGGTGGATAGATAGTAATAAATATTCTGATAAAGTTGGTGAAGATTTTGATGTGCATGTAGGTCCAGTCGTACCGCATCGTGACCCCAAAAGGGGGAATAGTGTTTCATATCTTATCTCAAAGAATTTACCTCATTGGAAAATAGTCCATAGGATAAGTGAAAAAAGGAAGTGCAAAGTCAATTTATTCTCCCCTCCATTTGTGGTTGTGAGAAGAACATCTAGGCCCGGCGATAAAAATCGAGCAATTGGAACAATTGTGTCTGGGCAAAGGCAAGTTGCAATTGAGAACCATTTGATTGTTCTTATTCCGAAGGACGGCACTTTGAAAAGGTGTCAATCATTAATTACCAATCTTAGAGATATCAAAACGAATCAATGGTTTAATAAAAGAATACGATGTAGACATCTAACCGTTTCATCGTTGTCAGAATTACCTTGGTGGAAGGATAGGTCATGAAAGACGCTAAATTCCGGTTTTCGGCAAGCATTCTAAAACGACTTGGTGAAGAATTAAATCCAAGCCCTGAACAAAGTATTCTAGAACTTGTCAAGAATGCTTACGATGCAAATGCGAGGGAATGCATTATTGAAATGCGTTCAATAGAAACTGTAGGTGGAGAGATAATGATTCAAGATGATGGAGATGGCATGTCATCTGATGATATTATCGAAGGATGGTTGGTTCTAGGTCGATCTACAAAAATAGCAGATAAGAAAACCCGAATAGGTAGAATTCCCTCGGGAAGCAAAGGTTTGGGTAGATTAGCAGCCTTAAGGATGGGTTCCAAGGTTGCCCTGGAAACAATTCCAAGGGAAACGCCTTCTGTAAAGTACACATTGAGTATCCCATGGGATGAATACGATAAAGTTGATCTTGTGGATGATGTTAGTTTAGAAATAGAAAAGGGCAAAAATCAGACAGATAAGAAACAAGGTACAGATATCCTTCTCCAAAATTTAAAAACATCTCTTAGTAGGCTAGAGGTACAGAAGTTAGCAAGAGCTTTAATTCTTCTTGCAGATCCGTTTACCGATGATCCTCAAAGCTTTAAACCCGAGCTTAGATCCCAGGATTATACAGATTTAGGGAAACTTGTTAAAGAAAGATATTTTGATGATGCTGAATATCACCTCGTTGCAAATTTGAATACACAGGGAATTGCCTCTGCAGAAGTCGTCGATTTTCAAGGAAAGATTATTTTTAAAGCCGATCATGATGATATATCCCGAAACGGGACAAAATATGCATGTCCTTCGATTCAATTTGATCTCTGGGCATTCATCCTTGACAAATCGACTTTTTCAACAAGAATTTCTCGAATAGGAGATGTAAGAGAATGGCTTAGTCATTTTGGAGGAGTTCATGTCTATCAAAATGGATTAAGAGTTAACCCATATGGTAATCCAGGTAATGATTGGCTTGAAATGAATCTTGCTCGTGCGAAGGGCCCTGAAGAAAAACCATCGACTAACAATTCTATCGGTAAAATATCCATTAAAGATACAGATGGTGTGTTTGTACAAAAGACAGATCGTACAGGATTTATTGAAAATCCATCTTTTTTAGAGCTAGTTCGTTTCGCCAAGGATGCGCTCGGATGGATGGCCAGAAGACGTTTATCTCAAGCAGAGGAACGAAGAGCAAAAGAGAAGAAGACACTTCCTACGCAAACTGAAACAGCAAAGTTTAACCTTGAGAAGGCAATTAAGAAGTCAAGTGGCAAAGGTAAGAAAAAGCTAACTCAAGCATTCGAGGAATATCATCGAGTTCAAGAAAAAGAATTAAAGAACTTGCGTCAAGAGGTTCAGCTTTATAGAACATTGAGCACGGCTGGAATTATGGCAAGTACATTTGCTCATGAATCATCTGGAAATCCAATAAAGGTAATTACAAGTTCAATTAGTACGATTGAAAGGCGAGGTAAACAACTCTTAGAAAAAAAATACGACACAAGCCTAGGCCGCTCTGTTGAAGTAATAAAATCATCGGTTGGATCGCTTCGCGTGTTAAGCAATGTGACATTAAGTCTTCTTGATCATGATAAACGCAGAATGCAACATGTTGAGATACATGATGAAATCGAAAAAATAATTAAGATGTATAAACCATTTTTAGAAGTAAGAAAGATAGAAATTAAACCGGACTTGGTAGACGGCAATCCTTATTTACGGACGAGCAAAGCCGCTATCGAAGCAATTTTAACTAATCTGATAAATAATTCTATCTATTGGCTTGAAGAATCAGTAGCAGAAACGCCTCAAATACTAATAAGAACCCGCAGTAATTCCGATAAAATCATCCTATCGGTTTTAGACAATGGTCCCGGAATAAAATCTATCAAAGCAAATGAAATTTGGTTGCCAGGACAAACGACAAAGAAAAATGGAACGGGCCTTGGTCTAACAATAGTTCATGATACTTTGCTTGATATGGGAGGAAATGTTGAAGTAATTGAAAAAAGTGAATTAGGAGGCGCCGAGATTAAACTTAATATACCAATTTTGGGAGACTGACATGGCTTTAGGCACAAATACAATAGTTAAAATAATTGATGATGATCCATCATATCGAATCGCATTGTCTGAGATTGTGAAGGACGCAAATTGGCAACCGATTGAAGAGCCAGGACCCTTACCATCGGTTGAAGATCTATATGCACGTTTAAAGGGAAAAGCAAATTTCGCGATCCTCGATCACAACTTAAAAATCAAAGGATCATATGCCAAATTCCACGGTGCCCAAGCTGTGGCATTCTTATACGAAAAAAAATTTCCTGCAATTCTTTGTACCACTTACGGTGCGGCTGATTTAGATACCATGCGTATCTTCAGGAGAAAAATTCCTATCCTCATTTCCCCAGACAACCTGCATCCTGAGTTTCTCGTGATTGCTTATGAAACCTGTTTGAATGAGTTAAAAGGTAAATATCTGTCGACACGAAAAGCTTGGAGAACAATTATTCGAGTAGAAGATGTAAATTTAGATACAAATCCAAAATTGTTAATTGTTGTTATACCGGCTTGGGATTCAAAGGAAAAAGTAAGGCTTCCACTCGAGATTATACCTATTAACAAAAGAGATAACTACTCGAAACCAGGCGCCCGGTTTCATGCACAGGTCAATACTGGTGCAGAAATTTCATCTGAACTCTACTTTGCAGATTTTGAATAGGGACATAAAGATGCAAGATGGATCAATGGCTATTATCGATGTAGGACACGGGAATTCTGCTGTTTTATATAATCATGGTCAAGTAGTGGTAGTTGATGCGGGCCAAGGAAGTGCTTTATTGGAATTCCTTGAACAAGAGAAAATTACTCGGATTCACTGGATGTTGATCTCTCATGCCGATGACGATCACATTGGTGGAGTGATCGGTGTTCTATCGTCAAAAAAAGTTAAGATCGATCAAATCTGGCTTAATACAGATTCCATCAAAGGAACAGATATTTATCGAGATATGCTTATAGAAATAGATAGCGATTCTTCAATAAAACTTCGCCCTGCCTTTACTACAAATGAAAGCCGGGAAATCCAAATTGGTGATTACTTGATTGATGTTTGTTATCCGACTCCTGCAATCGCAGCAAGAGGTCCGGGTAGTACTGACTTAAAAGAAAGGCCTCTCACTTCAAATTCAATGAGTGCGGTACTGAGACTCGTGTATAAAAATATGCCAATAATACTATTTCCTGGGGATGTAGACCAAGTAGGATTGACTAATATAAAGGAATCAGGAATAGACACGTCTGCTCCCATCGTTGTTTTTCCGCATCATGGCGGTAAACACGGCAAAACTAGCTTTGAAGAATACTATTCCTTATTCCATGAATTGAGTAAGTCCGAAACTATAATATTCTCCATCTCTCGCACTAAACTTAATAACCCTCAGCCTGAGCTTATTAAAGCCATACAAAAGATTTCACCGACTGCAAGAATTATGTGTACGCAATTATCGCGACATTGTTCTGCAAAAACACCCAAAGATAAAAACAAGCATTTGATAGACATGTATTCGCATGGTAAACAAGAAAATAAATGCTGTGCAGGAACTGTCTTAATTGAATTTACAAAAAAAGGATATTCGATTTCTCCAAGCCCACAAATACATCATAGATTTATTGATGAAAAGGTTGCTAATCCCATCTGTCGATGGTCATAAATCGAATGATTTTTAAGGAGAACAAATCGTTAAAAGTTGAATTGAAAATACCTCAAATAAGTATATTTCTGAATTACTTATGAAGGGTTGGTGGAATACGATTTAAAGAAAGACAGGATTTAAAAAGTGAAATCAGGAATTAGAGTAAGATTAAAAGGAGACCCCGGCCGAGTTGGTGTAGTAACGGATAAAAAAAGGGAACGGGAAGGTCTTGTATACTGGCAAGTTCAATTTCCCGATCTTGCCCAATATGTTCCGGAAGATCAATTGGAACAACTCCCCGACGGAGCAGAAGATCCTCTTGATCTTCTTGCTGAAGGCAAACTGGGAAGAGCAATTGATCTAAGAAGAACCCTCACACACGTCCGGCTTGGTGGTCGATTGGCAAATCTGCTTTATAGCATGGAGACAACGAACACTGATTTCCTTGCTTACCAATTCAAACCAATAATAAAGTTTTTGAATTCTCCCACAAAAGGTATTCTCATTGCCGATGAAGTCGGGCTTGGAAAGACCATCGAAGCCGGTTTGTTATGGACTGAATTGCGCAGTCGGTATGATTATCGCCGGTTGCTCGTCCTTTGCCCTGCATTTTTACGGTTGAAATGGAAGAGAGAACTTGCTAAGCGGTTTGGTGTCGAAGCCACGATTACTGATGCAAAAGGGACCCTTGAAGCCTTACAACGTGCTTCGACAGATGGAATGAATTATGGTTACGCAATCATTGCGAGCATGCAAGGATTACGGCCAATGAAGGGATGGGATCAAGAAAGTACGAAAGAAAAGCGAGTACAAAATCAATTTGCAAGGTTCCTTCAAAAGCAGGAGTATAGCGAGCCACTTGTTGATCTACTTATTGTTGACGAAGCACACTATCTAAGAAATCCTGATCCCAAAAAAAGGAAGAAAACTTCAATTTTAGGCGAATTACTCCGCAACGTTTCGGACAATATTGTATTGCTTTCTGCGACACCTATCCATCTTCGAAGCCAGGATCTTTATCAATTACTCAACATTGTAGACGAGGCTACATTTAATCAACCAAGAGTGTTTGACGAAATACTCAAAGCGAATGCTCCGTTGGTAAAAGCTCGTGATGCAGTAATGAATAATAAAATCACAAGCGCGGAATTAGTTGACTTGCTACGAGAAGCACAAAATCATTCCTTTTTGAAGGAAAGTAAGCAATTAAAAGCATTGATTGAAAATCCACCAAGTGATAGTGACTTAATGAAAGTACCTCGCAGGCTTGAATTGACGTATCAGTTGGAGACTATTAATCTTTCAGGTCATGTGTTGACTCGTACTCGCCGAAGGGATGTGGAAGAGCATCACGTACAGAGAGTGGCAACTCCGGAGGCGATTCCAATGTCACCGGATGAGCAGGAGTTTTATAATCAGGTAACTCAAGCAATTCGAAAGTTGTGTAAGAAGCATTCGAAACATGAAGGCTTTTTATTGATGACTCCTCAGAGGCAAATGTCTAGCTCGATGCCTGCAGCTCTTCGTGATTGGCAAAATAGAGGCGGAGAAATTGTTGATAACGCTAATGAAGATATTGGAGAAATTGTTGAAGAAGAGGAAGTTACTCACGGCTTCATTGTTGATGAATTGATTAGAATTGCAAGTCATATTACGAGCTTAGAAGACCTATGGAAGAACGATTCGAAATATAATCGATTTCGTGCTCTTGTCGTTGACGAATATTTAAGAAAAAATCCGAAAGCGAAAGTCGTTGTATTTTCCTATTTCCGAGCCACCCTTGATTATCTCCATGAACGCTTAACCAATGAAGGAATTCAAAGCATTGTGCTAAAAGGTGGAATTGAACAAGGTAAAGATGAGGTGATTGATATATTTGAGAAAGAGGATGGTCCCAATATTCTTCTTTCTTCAGAAGTTGGAAGCGAAGGTATTGACCTCCAATTTGCAAGCATTTTGATCAACTATGATTTGCCATGGAATCCCATGCGTGTGGAACAACGAATTGGTAGAATTGACCGTATTGGGCAGAAATCATCCAAAATATGGATATGGAATTTGTTCTACGATGATACTATCGATGCAAGAATTTACCAAAGGCTCTATGAGAGAATTAAAATATTCGAAGAATCCATTGGTGGTCTTGAACCTATCTTGGGAGATGCAATTCGTAAATTGAGTATTGATCTTTTACGAGAAGAGCTTACACCAGAGCAAGAAGTCGCGCGCATCGAGCAGACGACTATAGCGCTTGAAAACAGGCGCCAACAAGAAGAATCATTGGAACAAGAAGCTGTGCATCTTGTGAAATATGGTGATTATATTTTAAACCAAGTGAAAGCCGCTCGAGAATTACATCGGTGGGTCAACGGGCATGATATCGAATTATATGTCATCGAATTCTTTAATTACTATTATACCGGGTGTGAATTTAGACAAGTGTCTAATATTAACACAGAGTATGAAATATCCTTAACCAATGACGCAAAGATTGCATTAGAATCCTTTATCAAGTCAAAAGGTCTGAAACAAAAGACAGTGTTAACTCAAAATGATCCGCGTCCTGTAAAATGCAGATTTGAAAATAAAGTTATTGTTGACAGTAAAGGTAATGTTGAGATCATTAATCAAGTTCATCCGATTGTCAGGTTTGTAAATGAAAACATTGATCGTGGCAAAGAATTTTACCATCCCACAGTCGCAATTCAATTATTAAGGCAGGGAGCATTAGATTCCTTTCATCCTGGCCTTTATGTCTTTACAGTTCAAAAGTGGACAGCTCAAGGATTACAAGATATTGAACAATTGTTCTATGCTGCCGCTCCAGTTGATGGCACTAACGATATTCTTTCGAAGGAACAGGCAGAAGTATTGGTGACAACTGCATTGAATTTTGGTGTAGATTGGCCGGAATCAAGAACATTGGTAAATATTGAAGAAGTTGTGAAGGTCACAAATCAACAATGTATAAGTTCATCAGAAAGTGCTTTCAGACTTTTCAAGAATAATCTGATAAATCAAAATGAAGATAGGGCAATGGTTCAACTCAGAACCCTTGACCTCCATCTACATTCACAAAAGCAGAAACTTCAAAAAGTGATTGAAGGGCATAGACTCGCCGGTCGTCATTCGTTAGTAAAAGCAACAGAACAACGAATTCGGATCCTTGAAAACAGTATTGAGAGGAAAAAAACAGATATCTCGAATAAACGTGGTGTAAAAATATCAAATCAGGATATCTGTATAGGAGTGGTAAATATTCAATAAAAACGGGAGAGGCTACAATGTCGAACAATGGGTACTATTATACACAATTCTCTGGGGATTTTACCAAAACGCCGAACGATATCGTTATCGGTTTTGACTTTGGGACATCAAGCAGCAAAATAGTCATTCGAAGTCCATTTGTAGGTGATGGAAGATCAGTCGCTGTAAATTTTATGGATCTTGGTCACAAGGGGAATAAATTTCTCTTACCAACGCGCCCGTTCTTTGATAAAAATGGTAAACTACAATTAGGTGATTCATTGTCAAAGCCTCAATTTCCAGCTCTGAAAATGCGAGTTCTTGACTTTCCAGATGAAAAAGTTATCGGGTTGGATTCATCGGAAAATGAATACACGAATACCGACCTATCGATTGGATATATTGCAGAAGCCCTTCGAATTTCAAGAAAATGGTTCATCGAAACCCAAGCAAAAGTGTATGGCAACGCTCAGATACGTTGGCATTTTAATATAGGAATTCCCTCGACAGGTCAAAAAGATGACAGGGTAATATCCAGGTTTCGTGATATTGCAAAAACTGCATGGGGCGTTTCAATATTGCAAACGGATGTAACTTTGCAGAATTGTAAAATAATGTATGCAGAGGTTAAAAATGGAATAGTACCCGGTGAAATTACCGATGATCGTATTCAAGCTATTCCAGAAGTGTCAGCTCAGGTTATTGGTTATTGCAAGTCTACTTCATATCGCGATGGATTACATCTGCTTATTGATGTGGGTGCCGGAACGGTAGATATTTGTTGTTTTATTCTAAATGCAGGAAATCATTATTTATTAGGAAGTTCAGTTGAGCGATTGGGAGCTTTTGAACTTCATAAGTTGAGAATTGAAGAGATAAAAGAAAGAATTAGTAGTTGGATGGAAGAATTTGGATCTGAAGAAGATCCGATATTACCGATGCCCGAATCTCCAAATAAATATTTGCCTGTTTCAATAGATAGTCGCTTTTCAAATGAATTTCTTCAAGATGAAAAGTTCATAAATAATATTTCTAGTGAAATTAATAGAGTACTTCATTATGTAAAAAAGAAGCGGGATCCCCAATCCCCGAATTGGAAGTCTGGTGTCAGGACATTCCTTACTGGTGGTGGGAGTAAAGTGAAAGTGTATATTGATTCATTGAGTACTTCTCACGAGTGGTGGTCCACCTCAGGAGGTACAAATGGATTGAAGCTAGATGAATTGACGATTCCTGGTAAACTCGTTTCTGATGGACTACCCCTTGTTGACTATCATCGTCTAGCTGTTGCTTATGGATTGAGTCACCTGCGCGATGAACTTGGAGAAATTAAGCCTGAGTCAGATATTAAAGACTTGATAATTATGCAAAATAATAATATTGGAGAAGGTGATTCGCCCGGCCACGATAATTCTCCAGGATAAATCCATCTATAATATTAGTTGTGTCCAATAAATAGATTTGTGCTTGTTCGTTCCTGTCCGGTATAGTTGATAACCAAATGAATGTCTTTTCAAATATATTAGATACTCAGAAATGCAATTTAGTTTGACAACAATTATATGATGTGTACGGGGTGGTGGGATAAGGAGATCTGTCAAAAATTATTAGTAAGGATGAGTTAAATGATTAAGTCTGTAGAACTAACAATAATTGACGACACTGCATTATTTTATGTTGAAGATGAATCATCTTGTTTTAAATTCTTTACTCTATTGGAATTACAAAGAAAATTGGCGGACGATTTGTATGGGCATCCAATATACTTCAGTTACAAAGAATTATCAGAAGAAGAACAAGAACGAGAACAAAATAAAAGTAAAATATTGAAGAAACTTGAGCAGATTCAATACAGTTCGAAGAGCATGATCCGTGAATTAAATAAACAGGGAAAACTATTGATGATGCAAAATAAGTCCTTGGAAAAACAACTCCAATGGATAAATAGGATGATTGAACTGGAGCAAAAGGATAACAGGGATTCCTCAAAAGAAATAAAATTAAATATAAACAGAAGAATAAAAGAAGAATATTTGAAACACTTCGATAAAAGGATATATGAACGAATTCCATTGTTTGATGCTGCAATAGAATTGATGGCTTTGTATGAGTATGGAGCACCAACGGCTTTAAGGGAAGCAAATAAAATAAATGAATTCATCCCTAAAGATAATTTTGATAATTCTGAAGCTACTATCCTTCAAGGATTCTATAGCTATCGAAATAAAAAAAATGGTAGCAAATAATATCGAATTCAAAATCGATCTTGGATAAAATCCAAGATCGATCTCTCTACCGCCCATCCCGTAAAAAAATTACCTTTCATAAAAAGGTCAGTCATCTTTTTTGATTATTCAATCGAACAATTAAAGATGCAATCCTCATGTCCCGAATGAATTCTCGAAATAGAAAGAAGTATTATCCAATTCTTGCATTAAAATTTGGAGAATATTGCAGAATCTGTGGTGATCCGGGTGATTTCCATTCACTAGTTATAGACCATACTGATAACGATAATAGTCATAATGAGTTGTCTAATCTTGAATTACTATGCTATCGGTGTAATTCAATAAAGAATCCAAGAGGAAAAAGTATAAAGAAAATATTATCGCCTGTGTGTGTGAATGAATGGGAATTACCTCGAGTGAAGACAGCGGAGATGGAAAAGAATTCAATTGTTGAACCATTTTTTAGACGGTGGCTGTTTTCACTTCTTCTTAATGATGGTGAAATAGAGTATAAACTCATGATCGACTCGGGAGCGGAAGCCGCACATGGGAGCCAAGAAGCGATAAAAAGATATCTACGTAAAATTATATCTCCGAGTGGATGGGCTGAGACGGTGAAGAATGAACAAGGTACCATATTCGTAAGGTTAAAAAAGGAATGGCGAAAAGTAAGTCTTGAAGAGTCCTCTAGCGCGATTGAAAAAGGAGCTGATTTACAAAAGGAAGGCGATGATAAAGCAGGCATTTCGAAAGTGCTGTTGATGAACGATAATACAAAAAGGACCTTGAATGAAAAAGGTTGATGGGAAATCAGAAATCGGTGAAAGAACAATAAAAACTCCAATTCCGTTGCCCAATACTTCCCAATACTTCTGGGGACTGAATGAGTATGAACTAAAGATTGTTTACGCCATTCTCGAAAAGAATCATAAAGCGACATGGGAGCAAGTTGCAAAAAAACTGGGTATATCACGGAGGCAGCTTTATAACTGGAGACAGGCAACCAAAATACAAGAGCCAGTCCGGAAAATATCAAGAGACTTACTGATATCCGAACTTCCAGATGTGTACAAAGCTCTTGTGAGAAAGGCAAAATCTGGAGACTGTTCTGCCATGAAATTATTCTTTGAGATTATTGGGAGCAAAGACGAACAAATAGCTTCAGAATTCAACAAGGGGAAAAATCCATTACAATGGATGATTGATCGTATTCACCAAAAGAGATTGTTAGAAAACATAAATTCATTCGATAATGACGAACCTAAGTTAGATGAGTAAGAGGTTCGTTCTTATTCATAGAAGGCAAGCGAAGAATCTCGATTATGGCGTCGTTATTCAAAAGAGATAATGGAGTCTTTTATTCTGTTACCTGCCGCCGTGGCGGAAGAGTATGGAAGTCTCTTGGGACGAAGGACGAAGAACAAGCGAAATTGTTATTCGCTGAGATACAATTATCATCGCAGAAACCAGCTAAACAAACCCTAAAGGAATTCTGGCTATCGATAAAGCCAATAATGGAAAAAGAGCTCTCGAAAAACTCGATTGACTTCTATGATTACATCGTCCACCAAGTTAGTCTTCTTATTGGCAACAAGAGACTCCGGAGTTATTCAGTCTTAGATTTTGATCGTTACAAAGTTCTTCGATTGAGCGAAATTAAGAAAATTACCGCTAACAAAGAAATTCGCACTCTGAGAGCTCTATTCGAAAGGGCGGTACGTTATGGATATATGGAGTCGAATCCGGTTCGTCGCTGCAATATTTTTAAGATCGATCAGTCTGTACCTCAAATACTCTCGATGGATCAATTCAACTATCTGTTGACCTTCATCAAGGAAAAAGAGTTACGGGACGTTGTTATGATGGCGGTCCTCACTGCTATGCGCGCTGGGGAATTAGTCCATTTGGAATGGAATGACATTGATTTGTTGGGAAGAGTAATTGCTGTTAAGAATAAACCTGCTCATCGAGTCAAGACTGGGAAGGAGAGGTTGGTTCCTATGAGCACCGCAGTATATGCGATTCTGAGCAGGCTCGAAAGAAAAGGAGAGCGTGTATTTTATAAATCTGATGGACAACCCTATAGTGTAAAATTTGTATCTGATAAATTTAGAAAATATCGCAAACAAGCGGGATTATCAGAAGGAATTCACGTACACAGCCTCCGGCACACTTCGCTAACTTGGATGCACCATAATGGAATACCGTCAGAGTCGCTGCGTCACATCGCTGGCCATTCCAGTATACAAACGACTCACATATACACTCATGCTTTGCCTTCGCATCTATTAGAAGCGGTAAACACATTGAATAACAATGTTACTTCGATAAATCCAAAACAAATCAATGAAAATTGTAGTGCTTGTGAGTAGATCAAATTAATTCTAATACTATTACTTATAACTATGAAAGGATAATAACCTATGGACAGCGATATCAAGATACTTCAAATTAAAAAACAGATGAATTCGAAACACCTGGTTGTCATATATGAAAAAGGTAATAATATCCGGGAGTACGATCTGTCTTTGGGAATCGAAGAGTCAAAAAAGAAAACAGGAAGAATGAGTGAGACCATGAAATATCTTATGGGCGATGAATCTGCAGAACCGGATTTGCATCTTGTACATAATAATCCCACCTCGTCAGCAATGTTTTGGGGAGAGCTCAGATCCAAGGATCAAGAAAAAGAAGAGAAAGAATTTATACAGAACCTATCCTCAAAGATGGAAATCCTAGAAATAAATATCGAACGAACACGTATGTTAATCCTTGAATATAATATCCGAACAGATAATGATATGCATAATGAATTCATAAAATATATTGAAGAAGTCGTTGAAACAGGAGATATATAACTATAATCGACCTTAATAATACCAAGACGTGCCATTATTTAGATGGGAGTTGGTTGGATATGGATATAGGTCGTTTAATAAAATATGCTACTTCACGGGAGAAAAGTAATGATAAAGGGTTTATATAAAAACATACTAACGAGCTCACAAACTCAGTTAGCGCTGATATTTAATTATGAAAACGGAGGAAGGTGTGTATTAGATGTTCAGATGAAACTTGCTGAGCTTGACTTTGAAATATTAATATTAGAAACCGTTAAAGAAGCAGTGACAAGCAACTTGGACATTATGCTGATTGGAAAAATTATGAAGGATAGCGAATACCTTACACCTGAATTCTTAGATGGATATTCATCAGTAAAAGGATCAAAAGCGAAAATTATCAAGAAAATTGAGGCTGAGATTGAGGAGTGTATAGAAGTTAGAGATACCATAAAATACACAATGGTGTTCTCTTACAAAGAAGTGATACAAAATACACAGGAAGAGTTAACACCAGGCAGACTATGCAAAATAGCAAATCAGAATAAGAATTGAGTGAAAGTGATTTTGAAGGTTGCTAACACTCACTGTTAGCAGAGATTTATACGATCAATAATATGTGATAATTATCTGAATAAAAGCGAAGATTTGGAGGGTGGCAAATGGATTCCTAGTCCATCATTCGATTCCTTGAATCGAAGCAATCTCAATACCTCAAGGATTATGGTTTAAACAGGTTCAGTTACGTTTGTGAATCTGCAGAGTGAATAGTCAAACAAAATAATCAGTTTATTCAAAAACTCGAATTGCTGACTGGTGTGGAAGTTCCATGCTGAATTCATCTAATACAATCGAATATCAGTGAGGGATCGTCATTGTTTTTGTTATTAACTGTAGTTGCAGGCAAAGTGCGAAAATAAAACTAGTTTTAATTAAAATATGATTATGCTATCCAAATATTTATTGATTATTAAATGTACGAATACTGCGCTCAAGGCGATCCAAAATCTCTTTATGAGACTTATATTCTAATGAATCAAGGCTATCGACAATATCCTTTAGTATATTCATTGCAGAATTCAATTCCTTATTGCCACCTAGACCTAATTCGAGTATCCACTCAAAGGCGATAAGTTCTGAGAGCCTATCATGTTCAAAACGAGCTATTGAGAGTGCTGTATCCATTAAGAGTCGGGAGGTACTCTTATCAATACTTCCAATTTCTCTCGCTAATCGAATCAATGTATCCGCCATTTTCCAAAGCGACTTCTCACGCCAGAACACTTCAATAGCCGCTGTAAAGTAGTCGTCCGCGTATTCGAATTTTCCCTTGCGTATTTCACATGTCCCAAGCAATTCGATAAGAGGTGCAGACAAGTGGCCATCATCCACAATCCAACAATTGGGTGCTATACAAGATTCTGGGAAGTCGGTTTTGAGAAGGATCTCTTCAACGAGTTCCTTGCATTCAGGAATTCGACCGCAATCCATAAGTAGCCTGGCCTTCTCCGTTAAAAGACTGATTTTCATACTCAGCTTTGCGTTTATCGGATCGGGTTCCTTTGGATTGTTATCAGATTCAAGTTCTATCAGATTATGTTCTATCGCGGTTAGGTGGTCGTCGGCGGTAATCGGTTTTGGCTCGCCATCCACTTTGTGCTGGAATGATCTTTCAGCACTAACATCACCAAGTCGTTTTGCTTGCTCAAGAGCAAGGGTTGCAGCTTCTCGACGGTTTGTCTCATCATTTTCGTAGAATAACGCAACGTAGGAGAGTGCATTCAATGCCTGACGGTTGTCGCGTATTTCACCTTTTCG
>Ga0105104_10001906_pt1 | contig 15458 bp, 19 predicted proteins | sample PPLLaktember2015_3_FD_87034 | JGI IMG/M metagenome (GOLD analysis project Ga0105104, IMG submission 87034) | Freshwater sediment microbial communities from Prairie Pothole Lake near Jamestown, North Dakota, USA - PPLs Lake P7 Core (6) Depth... | ecosystem: Environmental > Aquatic > Freshwater >... | reverse complement strand
CTGCACCTGTGCCAAGGATCGGTTCTTTAACGAGACTCGCCTCCAGGAAGGATCGGAATCCTGGCGGCTGCCAGCCAAAAGCGGGGATGGACCCGATCATATATCCCGTAGTATATTTTACGGTCTCAGGGTCAGCCATCTTGATATTGCGCGAACCAATCGCTTTTTTGAGATTCCCTGAAATCGCATTTTGATCGCCGCCGAGCATGACCAGTACACGCTCACCCGTGTCCACTTGAAAGATCAGCGTCTTCACCGCCTGGCGTTCAGAAAAGCCCAAAACCCGCGCAACATTCGCGGCTCCCTTTTCTGTCTCTGGCGGAAAGCTTCTTCGTTCATATGGAATGTAGTTTTCATCGAGATATGCGTGGGAAGGAAGCTTCATGTTTACCTTGTTATGAGTACCTTGCCGGTATTTGTGATTTGAATTTCATCGTCTGTTTCGAGTTTTGCAAAATCATCCACTGAAAGAGAAACGAGCGGCAGAGGGGAGGTGTAAAGTTCTTCGGCAACCACGGAGGCAAGCGCAAAAAAGAAATCGGTATCTGTCGTAATGATCCCAGCGGGCGCGGTCTTGGCACGGATCGCTTCCAGCAGGACCGCAGTTGTCGTGGACGAACCGCGCGTAAACGGGACAGCCAGGATCTTCTCCTTAGCGATGGCGCCGGATAACATGTGACGGCGGTCAATGATCTCACCCGTCTTCCAATCATAGCCACCCCAAAAGGAGAGCGGCTCATTTCCGACCAGCGCCCTGCCGCGTGCTGTCCCTGGAATGATGATCTTCCCTTGTAAGGTTAAGTCTGCCATAAAGTTTCATCTCGGATGATCTCACCTGCCACCGCGGAATTGATGCAATCTTTCAAACTGCCAAACGCGATCTTCCTGCCCAGCAAGCCAGGTGTGTAATAGGCAAATTTAGCTGAATTTGTCATCAGGTTCCGGATTTCTGCGGGCAGCATTGGAGAAGTCAATATACAAGTGTCAACGGTAATCTTCGCACCGAATGCCTCCAACGGATCAAGAAAGCCTGCTTTCCTGGCAAGCTGAGTCATGGCGCGGCTGGAGGTGACAAGAAACTCAACGTCCGGATGTTTTCGTTTGCCTGCGAGCATCGGCGCAAGGCGTCTAAATTCCGCCAGTGAAAAATGCGGACTGCCTAATACAACCATGTGCAATTGACTGCTGTCCGTGTGAGTCAGTTCACGGCGGGACGCTCGCAGTTCTTCCATGCCAATATTGATTGATTCGGTCGGAACATTTCCATGAAAGGCTTCCTCCAATGTAGGCGCTTCAGGTGTGATGCCGATCATGTGGAACAATGCGACTCCGCCGGAGGAGGCGGCTGCGGCTCCGAAGGCTTTGAGTTGGTCTTCGTCAGGGATGACACTCATCCCCTCAATGACCGGAACCTTATCGAGAGCTGCCTTGCCGATTAGATTCCCAAGCACAGGATGGAAATCATCGCTGCGTTGTAATTGCTCAGGAATATCAACAAGGTGGAAGAGCAATTGTCCGCGGCGGTTTTCGGTGAGATGTAATCCAATTGCCGGTACGCGGCCTGTGATCGCGCAGCAAATATCGAAGAGATCCGGGTATCGCTCGGTGCGCGCACCCAGCACGGAATTGGCAAATACGATCGCATTCGATTCCCCCCAGGCAATTTGCTGACCGAACGAGGGACGCATTTCGGTCTGATACGGCGCGCATGTCCACGTAGGAATGGTTCCCATGCTTTGATAGGCAATCATTTGGCGATGTGCCTGCCGCGCCCAATCGGAGGGGACTGCCCATTCCTGCCAGTGATGCTCATCGAGTCCGCTTACATTCAATGTGGTGGGCACACAGACCTTCGCACCCAAGCTTGCCAGCCGCTCGGCAAACTCCAATCCAGCCTCGCCGATATAGACAGTGCTGTCGATGTGTGCACCGGAGATGTCCAATAATTCTCCTGCTCCACTCACTTCCGCCATGCGTGCAACAATGGACATCGCCATTTTGGTCGCGGGTCCGAATTCCCCGCGTAACATCTCATGATCTTTTGAAGACAAGGTTAGCGTCATTATTCAACCACAGATAAAAAGGATGAAAGAGATTCAATTTTTATTTGACCATGAGGTCAAATAAATACCGGCAAGGATCAAAAGTCCGCCGAGCAGCACACCGCTCCCCGGTGTTTCACGCAATAGAAAATACGCCAGTACGGCAGAAGCTATCGGTTCGATCAGTGTTGTCAACGCCACAAGCGAGGCAGACACATACCGCAGTGCCCAATTGTACGTCGAATGTCCGATGAGTTGTGGGAATGCCGCCAGCAGAAAGATCCAGCCATAGGCTCGCGTAGGATAGCCAAGTGGCGATTGACCGGCAACGAACATGGTTGCGGTCAATACGATGGCGGATACGCCGTAGACGATAAAGATATATGGAAGCAGAGAGACACTGCGCGCCGACCGCAGTTTTCTACCGATAATAAGATATCCTGAGACTGTCCATGCGCCGATCAATGCCAGGAAGTTCCCCCACATGGCGCGCCCCTGAAGGATTTGGTTCAAATCCGGGCATTGGAGTCCGCCCTCCCAGCCGCACGCGTCTGACAAGCCGATCACTGTTCCCCCTAAAATGGCGATGACCAACCCGACAATTGCTGCGCGCGTTAATCGTTCATTGAGGAAGATCGGCGAAAGGATCGCCACCCACAGTGGACCTGTCGACACAAACAGTACGGAGCTTGCAACCGTTGTGTATTCGAGGGATGAGATCCATGTCCCAAAGTGGGCAGCGAGAAATATGCCCGAGATAACTGCGAGGGTGATCTCACTGCGCGTGAGACGCTTTAATTCCTCCAGGTGACCTGTCAATATGATGGGGGCAAGTAGGAGAGTGGCACATGTCAATCTCAACGCGGCGATCACAAGGGAAGGCGCGTCCGCTTGCGCGAAACGGATAAAGATCGAGGATGTCGAAACGGCTATGATGGCGGTCAGCAGCACAAAGGGCAGCGCGATGCGGGTACGTTGTTCGGGCATCTGTTCATTCTACCGCTTGTCTCACGCATGTGGAACAGGGGTAAGTAAACTTTTTGAATTATTTTGTAAGCAAAATTTCAAATTTCGAGTTAACCAAATTGTGCGGCACTCTGTAATAACATCCATTTGAAAAGAAAATGCAGAACAATGCTGATGGATCAACCTGTTCTGCATTCGAAGATCTCTATTGGTTTTTCGATATCGACCCAGGCTCAGTCTTCCGTCTCAGATCGCGTATTAAGCTGCATACGAGGTGTGCGGCGGTAATTGGATTGCTTACCGGTGAAGGCTTTGCTTAGCCAGTCTGCCATTTCATCGAGGGCAAAAGCCTCCTGGTTGTTCAGGACGGTTTGAAGCCTGGTAAGGTTCTCAGTTAGTTCCTGAACTTGCGCACGGAAGTTGTCGAACGTCTCAGGGGTGGCATTTTCTCGCAGTTGCCTGGTAGCGGCGTGGGCTTTATCGACCACGTGCATGGCATTGTGGATGTATTCGGTCATCAGGTCCCAGTCTGTCATGGCAAACTCCTTTCCGGAACCGACCTATTCCACTTATACATTAGCACGATCCGGAGTGGATTTCAACCTGTGTTTTGTTTAGGTGCTTGCCCTGGCAAGCTTGGTTAGTTCTTCGACCAGAGGTCGAAGAGATTTTGGCATCTCTGTATCAGATACATGGACACTATGCAATGAATTGCCGGCAACCACTGTGATCATATATTCATATTCATCCGGATTCGCAAGCAGGTTATGAACCACGGGGATCTCGAAAAAATTCGATTCGAGCAGTAAGTTCTGCAGCCTTTGTCCCAACTCTCCCGGCATGTTTTCCAATTCGAAGTCCATACTCATTTCCTTGCCCATTGTTCCCCCCGTTCTCTTAAAGTTGATCATTGTCATTCACACCTACCTGTTAGATTTATATCCGAAAAGGATATATTCGTTGCTTTTACAGACTGCATTAATTTGGAATGGAGGAAATGGGAAGCTGCAGAGAAGTGCCATCGGGATCGAAGGTGATCTGTTCCAGCATATAAATCCTACCATAATCCATTTTTATACAAGCTGACTCTAAGATTGCACTAAGAATAATAGCATCGTCTGAGAATGGCATGAAGTAACATTAGTTTGAATTCCTCGTTTTACAAAACATAGCAAAAGAGATTTTCCAATGGCATCTAATTATTGCTGAAAGGAGTTACGATGAAACTAAAAGTCGCTTTGTTTTCGATCCTGATCGTTAGCGCGTTATTTATGAGCGCCTTTGGATCGTCTGCTGCCTCACCAGGTGTAAAGTTGCAGGATACGCTTGTACCACCGGATGTGACTGTTGTACCCCCTACCGTCATTGTGGTAGGGACACCGGGGCAAATCCCTGTAACCGGTGCAGATAATCCTGGTATTTGGACCATTGTTCTGTTTGGATTGCTTGCCCTGTTAGGCATTGCCTTTCTGGTGGCGCTTTTCTCACCTCGCACATCTCATGAACATATCGACAGAACCCCGCCGCCCGATGTGTAAACATTGACAGCGCCGCGAGACATTCAAGTCTTCACTTATCTCCTCTCCTCAATCTCCTCATTTCATCTCGATCTGCCTGCAATTATGGAATAGATCCAAGCAAGAGAAATGAGGGGATCAAGGGGAGAGTTTTTTAGTCAGAAACGCGATATTCGTAAGGAATGCGTTTACGCTATGGTGTATGGCAAATTCTCGAAGTACTCAATTTGCCGGGATGATGACTGGAGCAGGTACCTCATAGCGGCTATGGATTTCCCAAGTAAGGAGGTTGTGATGAAAGTTCGAGGAACAGGATTGCGACGCTCGCGTACGAATCGTATGGTTGCAGGTGTATGCGGCGGCTTGGAAGATTTTTTTGGATTAAACGCCTTCTGGTTTCGGTTGGCATTTCTGCTTGCATTAATCCCGGGCGGCGTGCCGGGTATAGCAGCATATGTGATCATGTGGCTGGTTGTACCAAGCGAATAGCATTATCAATATCAAATCTTGTGAATTCGGGATGGAAATTTATCATTGATTTCCGATACGGATTTCACGAATACCATGATGATTCCGTGAAAACTATATCCAAAATGTATCTTTCCTGAACTTGTGCTTTGTTCAAATATATTGACAAGTCGGAGGGCGACTTGTTGATTCTATTTCCAAAGCGCTGCTATACTACGAGAAGGTTTTCCATGCCTGCTTTTTGTAGCATGAAAACCAAGTTGCACGAAGCGCTTACACATCATGGACCTGGAGCTTCGCCTGGGGATAAAACCTGAACAGGCGGCTCGGTTGGTGGTTCCGTGGGTGGCTCAGTCGGTGGTTCTGTAGGTGGTTCGGTTGGTGGCTCCGTTGGCGGCTCAGTTGGTCGTTCGGTGGGTGGTGGAATTGGGGTGGGAGGAACAGGCGTGTTTGTCGGGTTGGGAATTGGCGTATTCGTTCGCGCCGGAACGGATGTGGAATTCACGGGACGGCGGGTCCTGGTAGGTGTAATCGTAACGAAGCGTCTGGGAGTATCCGATGGCACTATGGTTGAACTGGCGGTGGGCGAGGCTGGTTTGGATGTTCTTGTAGGAATAATCGTAGAAGTTGATACGAATTGAGTGACTGACTGTTCCGTCAGTGCTACAGCCGTATTTAGATTCGCAATGGCCAAATCTACAATGTTCAACGGCTCGATGGTTGTGAGGGTGTTGGCGTTCAAATCGCTCATAGCCATCGCAGAGACACTGCACAATAGACTCATGCCGATCACACCGGCTACAAGTACTCCCAATGGACCCCTATACTCCCTTAATCTCACTTTTGTCGCTCTCCTTTTTTCAGTTGTCTGTGGAGAGGGCTTCGATTGAAGGTGTGGCGATTCTCCTTTTAATTTTGATACTGTCAATTACCGGGTAAATTATCCCACAAATCAATCGTTAATTGTATCTATTTTCAATAGGGGAGTATCTAACATCAGAAACACAATGTCATGTCATTCTGAGCCGAAGGCGAAGAATCCCTGTGAATTTGAGCCAACTGGCTCAAATTCACGGGAGACCCTTCACTTCGTTCAGGGTGACATGGGCTCTTTGTTTTCGAAATCAGGCACTCCCTTCCATATCAAGGGGTAACTTAAACAAAATATCCGCTATCGCCGTGCAGAAGCACCCGAATAGCGGCGAATAAAGGCGTTCGTCATTTTCCATGGATCGGTCTATTTAAACTGAAAATTCATTTCCCCTTTATTCTGGCACCCCAGTTTTGCCTCAGCGATTAGAAGTATCCTATGTTATACATTCCGATGTAGAGCCAGACCGGAATACAAATTACAAGAAGTGACCCTGCCAGAATTCCGCCTGTAGCAAAACTGCTTCCAGCCAGGAAGACGAGAACGAGAAGGATCGAACTTCTCCAAATGATTTCGAAGGTTAACATACAGGTAATTTACAACGAAATCACTGGAGCTAATATGGGGATTATCCCTTAGGGTATGGAAGGGTTCATCTAATTCCCTGGAACTGCCATTGGGTTTGGATGAAATAAGCAATCACCTATAATTCTACATCGATTTAATCATGTCTTTTTCCGGTTGCCGGTTATCATACCGATTGCCCGCAGCCAGGCATCTCCTTCCTTGCCAAAACCCTGATCGATCAGTTGATAATCGTTTTTCCGAATGAATTCTGCCAGTTCCGCGCTTAGATTCTTGAGCTTTTCCTGATGGATACCAAGAAGTTTTTTGGAAACAGATACATCTTTCACATATTTCAATATTAGTTGCAAGTGGGGGACGCACAATCCATCTGATGCCTGCAGGGCATCCGTCATTTCTGCGTTTTCGAGTTCCTTCACCACCATGGATATGGAAGTTTGCATGATTTCATCGCGCTGCTCGCAAACCGGGCAGCGTTCGCTCGGTCGTAGAGCGGAAAGCATTCTACCAATAATGTTCTGTGCCTGTTCGGGGATCTGTCCAGGCAGGATTGCCCAGTGGCGTGTAGGCGGTGTGGGATTGCCAGCTTGATCAAACTCACTGAGGATAGTATTAATCAAATCACGGTAAATAATGGCAAACCCGAGAGCATCTCCCAAGCGTTGATTTACCCCCAGCCAGGCATGTTCGTGACAGAAACCCAGACTGAGACGCAGCCGGTCACGCCAGGCTGGCGAATTCACGTTTTCATAAAAGTGGTTGTCCAGGTAACGTTCCACGCTCTGCTGCTCCAGGTTGCAGATAGGACAACCCTTTGCACGGCAAGCCTCGAGTAGTTTATATGCGGTAGAGTTGGGCAACGATTTGTTGATCCTTTCGGAATGATTTCCAGGATGTAAGCATACAGGAAAACCCCCGATTGAGCAAGCGTGTAAGCAGACAGCCACCCTCGTGGTTCGGGAGACTACCTGTATAAGTCCTTGATGCTTATTTTACAAACAGATTTGGCTAAATATGAGCTGAGCTATTATCCCTTATTGCGTAACAGTTTTTAGTGCAGTTAACTCTTCCACCAGCGGACGTAGGGCTGCCGGCATGGTTGTATCGTTCGTCCGGACTGTATGGGTGATCACTCCCACGTCCACAGTGATAGTGTATTGATATTCATCCGGGTTGAATTTGACGATAAAGTTTTCCGGTAGGTTGAAAAATCCTGCTTGTTTGATCAATCGAACGATGTGCTTTGCCTCAGTAGTCGGAAGTTGACTTAGATCAAGTTGGACCCTCAACCCCTGACCAACAAACCCGCCTGAACGTTTAAACGTAATTGTTGCCATAACCAGCCTATCCTTCCTGTTCCATGCCAATAAATGAAAAAGAACGGATTCTGACTTAAAACCAGTCACGCCCCGTGCAATGATGTTTAATGGTCAGAACGATATTCCAGCCAGTATATTACATCCCGCCATGCTCCAGCCATATTCAATGTTGGTGAGATTATAACCAAAAAATCAATTTTGAATCCATAGAAGATTTGCCACATGCTGCAGCAGGGAGTTTATGCATAGTCCCGCCTGTGGGAATTTTTGCAAACATCATTTTTTTAGTTTTTATATGAGTTTTGTAAGATTTTCTTGACATACGCTCTCCAAGAGAATACAATTTTTCTGGTAGTCATTTATATTGTTCTGTTTATTGGAAACAGACCAACCAAAAGGAGAGGAACATGTCTTTTGAATTACCCAAGCTTCCGTATTCAGTGGATGCGCTCGAACCGTATATCGATGCCCAGACGATGAGCATTCACCATTCCAAGCATCATCAGGCGTATGTAACCAACTTAAATGCTGCACTTGAAAAGCATCCTGAACTGGCAGGCAAGTCGCTCGAAGATTTACTATCAAATTTGAATGCCGTACCTGAAGATATTCGCATGGCGGTCCGGAATCATGGCGGGGGCACGTGGAATCATAATATGTTTTGGGAGATCATGGCACCGAAAGCCGCTGTCACTCCCCGCGCGGAATTGCTCAAGGCGCTGGAGGCTGCATTTGGTTCATTCGATGCGTTCAAGGCGGAGTTTGAGAAAGCCGCCATCGGCCGCTTCGGCTCCGGATGGGCATGGGTAGTGAGGAAAGGTGATGGCTTGGCTGTCGTTTCCACCGCAAACCAGGATACTCCACTTTCCGAAGGAATGACCCCTATCATGGGTATTGATGTATGGGAACATGCCTATTACCTTAAGTATCAAAACCGGCGCCCCGAATATGTCTCCAACTGGTGGAATGTGGTCAATTGGGAAGCAATAGCGGACAGGTATAACAAATCCAGGTCGTAGTAAGTTCAGGAAGTGTCCAAAAGAATAAACTAAACTTTTCTTTATCTCCTTCAGCATTCCCTGGCACCGCCCGTCTTTAATCTCCGCGAGTGGGATGGCGGGTGGCATTCGGGAGAGGTGTATGGGTAGCTAATGAATTGGACACTCCCTAATTTCAGAGGAGATCTCCTAAGTCTATGTAAGCAGGATATAATCAAAGCCTAGCATATTACTACCCAAAAGGAGAGAGTCCGATGACACATATCATCACCAGCTTGTGCGTCCGTGACCGGGGTTGTATTGATGTTTGTCCGGTCGAGTGCATGGTGCCGGGTCATCCCATCAACGAATGGCCCTGGATCTATATTGATCCTGATACCTGTATTGACTGCGGGGCGTGTGTTCCTGAATGTCCGTTTGCCGCGATCTTCCCGGAAGATGAAGTCCCCTCAGCGTATACTGCCAAAGGCGGCGAATATATCAGCAATGTCGGTCTTACTGGTCATTTCGAGGGCACAAATCATCACGGGGGGCCGATTGTATTGGATACTACACGTCAATTGGAGGCAGGTGAGGTTGTAGATTTCACTCCCGACATCCAGCCAAACTATGATTTCTTCAAGAGTGGTCCGGGCTATTCAGCGAAAGACGTTGATAACGGGATGTAAATCGCACATCGCTTTTGCAAAAAATGTCCTTGCAGAACATCCGCAAGGACATTTTTTATTTGCCTGTGGAAATTAGACTGATTACTTGGAGCGTGATGATCTCCCGCCATTTCACATCCTACACTAAGGGTTCATTGCATCAACAAGTAATTCCTGTCCGATGCTCTGGGCGGTCCGCACGTTGTTCTCTTCCAGCAGCACCACCACAACCAATGGCGATGCCTGCCAATTGGGCGGCGTGCCTGCAACATACCATGTGACCTCAGATTCATCACTCACAGCCTGACTCGTTTGTGCCCAATAACTTTGACCATCCACGATCATGGACTGTGCCGCTTCATCCGCCGCCGGAGCCGGAACCGCTTCGAATGGCATTCCCAACGCTGGCAGGACGATCCATCCATCGTTCGGCGTATTGACCGCTGTGGCAATGCGTGGCGCAGGGATAGTGCCATGATTGCTCAAGGCTGCTGCAGCCAGAGCTGCTTGTAAGGGTGAAATATGCAGGTCATTCCCATCAGGATCTGTGAGCGATTCAGCGACTTGTAATCGCAGTAGAGGTGCGCGATTGAACCCAAACGCCTCATAAACCTGTTGTAGTTCATCCCGTGAAAGGCCCTGGCCGCTATTGCCCGTGAAAGCCAGTTCAAATGGTTCCATCAACGTTCCAGGTGGATAGAGTCCCTGAGTGGGGCGATTGATCAACGGTTTGTTGGGGTCTTTGTTGAGCCGCGCTCCCGTTTCATTCAAATGGCTCGGATTGAATGTAGGATGTGAGGACATCACAAATATCTCGCCGCTTTGCGCGTTAAGCAGGACGACCGCGCCATGATGACCGATCATCATCGCATCGGCGCGATATTGAAGATACAGGTCCAGGCTTAAGCGTACGTCCAATCCATTGGGCGACATGCCATAAAGCAAATGGTTCCACCAGAGGGCAGTAGCCGGGTTGCCTCTTAAGCCACGCAGGTATTCATCCATCGAGGCTTCAATGCCTGATTGACCATAGATTGGATGGTTATATCCGGTGATGGGCGCAAGGTCTGGATATTGATAGACACGCTCATACGTGCCGGCTGTTCCTTTGTTCGTGTTGATCACAGTGTTGTGCCGGTCGAGCAGCATCCCGCGCGGCACATAGCGGTCTTCGATAATACGGCGCGGATTGTCCGTACGCGTGAGCAGATCTGGTCCGCGGATGACTGCCCACCATCCGTTGGCGAGGGCGGAGACAAAAAGTCCCAGCGAAAGGAACGCACCGAGCGCCACATACGGCTGAGGCTTGGGAAGAGGCGCCGGCTCTTCATCCAGATGATTGCTGATAAGAAGAAGGATCAGCAGAGCAATGAATGAAGTCAACAGCGAGGAGCCTCCATAGGAAATGAATGGGAGTGTCACACCTGTCAGCGGCAGGAGACGTAGATTCCCGCCAATAATGAGCAGTGCCTGAATGCCGAGATAAGCTGTCACACCTGCCGCCAATAGCCTGCGGAAAACGTTCGGAGCGCGCAAAGCGATGCGCAAGCCTCGGATCAGGATAATGCCAAAAATGGCGATCAAGCCAATGGTTCCGATCAGCCCCGTTTCTTCCGCGATCGCTGCAAAGATAAAATCTGAAATGGCAACCGGTACAAGCGCCGGGCTGCCCAGTCCGGGTCCTCTGCCTTCCAAACCACCGTTTGCAATTGCGATGATGGATTGAATAACCTGGTAGGAACCTCCACCCGGATCACTCCACGGGTTGAGCCAGGAATCGATCCGGATGCGGATGATATCAATGAGGTAGTAACCACTGACACCCATGAATGTCAGCATACCGGCACTGATGAGAATGGTTCGCCGCCTGCCTGTCGCGAGATAAATGATGACTGTGTAAAGGGCGATGAAGATCGACGCAGTGCCAAGATCACGTTGAAAAAGTAGAAGCAGGATGGCAATGCCGCTTAATAAGAATGTGGGATAAATCAGTGGAAAGGCATTTAATTTGATGGGAAGCCTGTCTGCAAGATAGGCAGCCAGATATGCCACCAGCAGAAGCTTGAGGGGTTCAGACGGCTGGAAATAAACTCCGCAGCAACCTAGCCATAAACGCGGTCCGTATCCCGCCGGATTCGTTCCAAATATCAACGTGAGTGCGGTTAAGATCAAGCCACCACTCAGGAGCATATACTTATACTTGCGCAGGAAATTGAGTGTGGTCGGTAGACGCAACCCCAGGAACAGAACAACGATACTCACTCCCAGCCAGAGTGCCTGGCGCGCGCCGAAGTTGGCATCCAGCCGCCAGACGGTGAGCATCCCCCAGCCACTCAGGAACGCGGTTGCCGGGAATAGATAAGGGTCGGCATCCGGCAAACGGTTGATCACGGAGCGGTGTGCCCGCAGCACAAAAAGTCCCCATAGCACAAGCCCCACCCATTGTGACCAGCGATAATCCACATCCCAGGTGCGCAGGCGCACAGCAGGTGCGAGGGTGATGAGTAACGTTTGCAGAAAGAGAAAGACAGCCGCCAGTTTCAGCAGGTTGCCCTGGATAATTCTGTTCATTATTTACGATGCGCTTTCGCGGACAGTTGCACCGAACGTGATTTTTGGATTGCTTGGCAATTCATAGCAAATCATACCGTGTTGACAAATCCGCCGAGCGTATGGGATTTAACAATCTCGCGCAGCAGTAGATTATATTCATTGGTTAAAGATACTTCTTGATCAGCAGTTCCAGCTTTTGGCGTGTTTCAGTGGGAATAACATCTTTGCGCGTGATCAATGCCGTGGCAAGAGCCTGCTCACAATCACAATCCCGTTCCACCTTTAATTTGCTCGCCAGGATACGAACCGCTTCCTGTGCGATGGTTGTATTTTTGTTCAATGTTTGGATAACCATCTCAACAGTCACGGGTGCTTCACTGACATGCCACACATCGTAATCGGTTACGTGAGCCATCGTTGTGTAACACATTTCTGCTTCACGTGCGAGAAATGCCTCGGGCGAGGCGGTCATACCAATGATCGACATTCCCCAGGTGCGATAGGTTTTGGACTCAGCCTTCGTTGAAAAGCGCGGACCTTCGATGGTGATAAACGCGCCGCCGCGATGAGTCACGCCACCTGCCAGCCTGACTGCTGATTCCAATTGATCCGAGAGATCCTCACAAAAGGGATTCGCAACGCTTATATGCGCAACCAGACCCTCACCAAAGAAGGAACGAGTCCGTTTGTGCGTATTATCGTAGATCTGGTCGGGGATCACAATATGTCCCGGTGCAAATTCCTCCTGCAATGATCCGCATGCGCTGATGCTGACGATGCGCTGCGCCCCCAGCGATTTTAATGCGTAAATATTCGCACGATAGGGTACTTCAGTCGGTGTGATGTGATGCCCGATCCCGTGACGTGCCAGAAAGGCGACGCGTTCCCCTTCCAATGTGCCGACTACAATCGGCGCACTCGTTTTACCAAAAGGTGTATCGATGTTGTGTTCCTGCGTGTCATGCAGCCCTGGCATTTCGTACAAGCCCGAGCCGCCGATGATCGCAAGGGTTACCTGTCCGGTCATGGTTGACCTCCCAATTAGAGTGGTTTTGTTGGAGAAGAACCGTCACCATCTTCAACATGAATGCCGAAGACAGTATTTCCGCATTTGAATTTATCACCAGTGATTACAACTGCCGGCATGGTCAGTTTCTCACGGTTTAGAAACGTTCCATTTGTGGAACCGAGATCTTCCAGCCACCATTGACCATGATGATGGGCAAGGCGCGCGTGATGGGCTGATAACGCCTCATCCATCACGGAAAGATCGCAATTTGGATCACGTCCAACCATGATCTCGGATTGTAAGAAACGACGCACGCTTTCGTCGCCGTGTTCGATTTTTACGTACAGGGTAATGACTGGCTTTTTTTTGCCTGCCAAGGTACCCCCTTGTTGTCTAAGTTCCTGCAAAAGAGTCCAGAGCGCCCACCCCAGAAATGTGTAAAGTGCGATAGCCAGTACGAGGCGCAGAATGAGGACGGTGGTGGCGATCATTTATCGTTTTTGTTTTCTCTTGGTCTACCTGTCTTGAGATCCACAGTATTTTGTTCGAGGGTCGCTGTTGGTCTTTCGCTTTTCCCGGGTTCGGATTCCAAAGGCGCAGTATTGGCAAGGTCAGGCCGCGGCGGGGGATTATCCTGACCAAAGATCAAGGCAACTCCTGCAAGCGAAATCACATCACCCGGGTAGAGCACGGTTTGGCTGGTACGCTGACCGTTTACAAATGTTCCGCCTGTGGAGTTAAGATCAAATAGAACGAATCGTCCTTTTATGGCACGCAGTTGTGCGTGATTGCGGGAGACGCGTGGATCATCGATCACAAGCTGGTTCTCCAGCCTGCGCCCGATATTTACAACAGGTTCGATCAGAGGATGAACCTTGACGCCTTCGATGATCAAGAAAGCATTTTCTGGAATATTTTCGCCTTCTTCGGTTTCTTCATTTGTTGTGTCCATTTGCATACCCTGTGTATCTCCCACCGGTTCCAGTTTATGAGATGCAACAACCTTGATCTCATCAGCTGAAAAAGTGTCATCTGTGGTGATTAAGATCGCCGGTTGTGTCACAAATTTCAACCCTACATCCTGGCTAGCTGTTGTGAGAATGTTCTTCAGTGCCTCAATAATGCTTTCTTCCTTCCACATAGGGGAGGTTTCTGTTGAGACGATCAAGGTAATCACATTCGGTGCGATTGCCCGGTCATCCTTTTGTTGAACGATATTCTCTCTCACTGCGGTTGCCAGGCGCTGAATGACACGGTCTTCTAATTTCACGCCCGGAATTATCCCCGCTAATTGATCCTCCACCAGCCTTTGTAATTTCGCTTCTAGTTGATCTAGTTTTAACATTAGGGAAAACCCTTGCACTCGTTGCCAGCATGGGTATTATAGAAGGGAGACGAAAAATCTGCAAGCCAGAATGCTTGCAGATTCATGGAATAACCTACCAAGAGTGGAAATTCTAATGTAGTTTTGCTTTGCAGTTGGGACAGGTGATCTGTTGCACTGTAACTACGAAACCGCAGTTGCGGCAGGTTGTCGGGTGTGCGTCACCCAGTGGCGCGCCGCAGCAGATGCAATTTGCCTCTCCCAGCGGGTTGGCGGATTCGCAATATTCGCAGGTAATGCGTTGTAGCATCTCGGATAACTGGTGCGACGCTCCCAGGGTGGCTACCGTACGGTCAATGACTTTCCAGGCTTTCTCATTGAGCTGAATGTTCTCAATATCCTGTGCAAGATCGTCCAGTCTGCCGAGCAGGCTGAAGGGATTCCTCAATGCGGAGATGGCAGTATGACCCAGGCTGGCAGCCACTCCCAGCCATGCCTGCTGACCCAGCTCTACCATGATGCCATCTTCGACAGTCTGGAGGTTGATCGTCAGCGCGGTTTGCCCTCCGGACATGGCACCAGACCGAGTTGCAATCTGTACTGCCATTTTGTCCTTATTTCCCACCACCTGCGCGTGTAAATTGCCGCGATTGAACTCCGCCATTAGTGCATGTGCGATATCATTTGGTTTGATGTTTCCGTGAAAGATTCTTCGGTCCATGTTTTCGATTATAATCCGGTTTACCAGCGACGACGATCGGTCGTCGCATTTCATATCTAAAGAATATCTACGATCCATGAAATGCTAAGGCTGGATTGCCAAATCCAGCACAGCAAATCACTTCATACCTAAAGAATATCTACGCAATGAGACAACTTTGGTTTAAGACTTTGTTGGGGGGATTGGCAGTTTTGGCTCTCGGTGCGGGAGCTTTCCTTTCACCGGATCAGGCTGAGGCTTACCAGGACGCGCCCACTCCGACCGGGGTGTTTGTCACGGTTACCTACTCTGATCCCATCAATGTACGCAGTGGACCCAGTACGGTCAATTATCCGATCATCGGACAGTTGGCTTCAGGGGAGGTGGTCCCCGCATTGGGAATTTCACCGGGACGTGAATGGATCGAGATTACGTTTTCCGGCGGAACAGGATGGGTTT
>Ga0105104_10001905_pt1 | contig 15462 bp, 16 predicted proteins | sample PPLLaktember2015_3_FD_87034 | JGI IMG/M metagenome (GOLD analysis project Ga0105104, IMG submission 87034) | Freshwater sediment microbial communities from Prairie Pothole Lake near Jamestown, North Dakota, USA - PPLs Lake P7 Core (6) Depth... | ecosystem: Environmental > Aquatic > Freshwater >... | reverse complement strand
TTTTGGAGTGATATAATGATTAATAGGTCAATATATTTATTCAAATTTCATTTAATTACATATATTAGTGTGATAAATTTTTTTATTATTTTTATTTTTTGGGGAGCATTAAGAATAAAGATGAATATTATGCATCCAATCATAGCAATGATATTATTTATAATATTTTGTTATCCGTTATCTTATATCATGTGGAAGTATAATTCTGACAAAGTAATAAAAACAGTAAATATTGAAGAGAATGTTATTAAATTAATTATGCTTGATAAATCATTGATAGATATTCCTATAAATACTATTAATAAAGTCGAAAAAACATCATTAATTTTTCGGAATAAATTAATTATTAAAACAAATAAAAAAGAATATTTATTTTTATATATTCATAATAATGTAATTAAATACATTAATCAATCTAGAAATTTCTCTTCAAAAAATTTTGAGAAATGATTTCCCCCTCACCCGTTACCCTTTAACACAAGTGAAAATCGAACAGATCACCCGGAAGAAAAGTGACCAACGAGGGAAGCGGAGTGAAAGCTGAACGGAGCGTTGGGTGGTCTGTGGGGGAGTATAAAGAGATACGAAGGATCCCGCAGACGAAAGAAAGTAGGGATAGAGCTATCGGTGTTCTCTTTTAAACCCGCGGAGTGGTGACATTTGTCTTTGGTTTCCACAGGAGGAAACCTTTTTATTATCAGCAAAATTCTGTTAACCCAGATTCATCAGGAAAAGAAATTTCTTATGAATTTAAAGATATTAAGGAGGTATAAAAAATGTTAAAGATGTTAACAAAAAAAATTGATACATTAGAGTATATAATTGCATTGATAAAATTGATTGAAATGGCAATTTTAGCTTTGATATTTTTATTTGGACCAATATTTGAATTAGATGATTATTTATATATTGAATTATTTGTAATTATTGCATTGATACTAATCTGTGAATTAACTTTATGGGGGTATCCACTTAGCTCCAAAAAATAATTAGCTTTTTAATGCCTACTCCAAAACCTATGACAGAACCCGGAAAAGATTACCCAAGAAATTGGAATGAGTTCATGGATTGGTTCTCAGAAGAAGAAAAATGTTATGAATATCTTGAGAAAATAAAGTGGAAAAATGGCTTTATATGCCCTTCTTGTTTAATCCGGGTAGAACCATATCGGTCTACTAGAGGAAGGTTAATCTGTCGTTCTTGTCTTCATCAAACAACTATAACTGCAGGTACAATTTTTCATAAAACAAGGACTCCTCTTAGAACTTGGTTCTCGGCAGTCTGGTATGTTACAAATCAAAAACAGGGAACGAACGCTCTTGGACTTCAAAGAGTACTAGGATTCGGGAGTTATCAAACTGCTTGGGCTATGCTTCATAAGTTGAGACGAGCAATGATCAGGCCTAATCGTGAACGTCTGGAAGGTATAGTGGAAGTTGATGAATTATACCTTGGGGGTAAAGAATCTGATGTGAGAGGTAGATTGGTTGAGAAGAAATCCATCGTTGCCGTAGCTGTTGAATTGAATGATGTTAAAGGTCTTGGAAGAGTTAGATTGCGTCAGATAATGGATGTTACAGCTGATAGTTTGATTCCTTTTGTATGTGACATGATAAAAAATGGATCCGTAGTAAGAACAGATGGTTGGTCTGCATACAATCGATTAGAAAATTGTGGATTTAAACATGAAAAGATCATCATTTCTTCATCAGAAGATCCTGCTCATGTTTCAATGCCTGGAGTTCACCGAGTATCTTCATTAGTGAAAAGATGGTTGCTTGGCACTCATCATGGATCGTATAGCCCTCAACAGCTGGATTATTATCTTGATGAGTTTACCTTCAGATTCAACCGTAGGACATCAAAATCAAGGGGGCTTCTCTTCTACAGGTTGATAGATCAAGCAATATCCCATTCGCCAACACCTTATTCTGCATTAATTGGTGGTTTATAGAAATTATATTCAAATTGGAGCTAAGTGGATACCCCCTTTAAAATAATATGGAACAACGACAAGATAGGTTTACCGAGGGTCCTCCATCTTCCCCATGAACAGTATCTGTCCTGTTTCCTTATGCTGGATCACGAACATGAACGGATGGTCGGCGTGGAACTCGAAAGGCTGGGGTTCGCTGCCCCCTATACCCGCACCGTCGGACATAACTACGGCAGTTGCAGCAGCAGCCTCCGTTCCCTCCTCATCGACCTTCACGAAGGACTGATGGATCACGTCGGAGATGTAGAGCCCACCATCCTTTGGCTGCTTGATACCGGAGAAATCTGCATGGTCCGGGTCGAAAGCGGTCGGCATCCCCATGTCCTTCAAGACACTGTTCATGAAGTATTTCTGCTCGAATTCGAACTTCGGGAGCCACAGGTCCACCCACTCGGCATGCATGGAATCGTGGAGGCGGGCGAACTCCCCCTCGGTCATCCTCAGTGATGACGGGGCAGCGTCCCTGTCCGTTGGGAGCACGATGAACATGGAGAGTTCGTCCCCCTTGTAAGGCAGCTCCAGCATCTTGAGCCCGTCCTTCTCGCCGTAGAAGAGGTCGATCTCCTCATCGCACATCTTCATCATTTCTGCCTTGGTCTCACTGCCGGAAGCGTTGAGGAAATATTCCTCCTCCGTTGCGTTCTTGTCGAACTGGTAGGTCCACTGGCCCTTGAAGTAGATGGCATTGGTCAGGACGAGGTAGGCTTCGTAGAGAGCATCAGGCGAGAGGATATCCTTTATCCTGTCATGGGTCTGTTCCTCCACCCAGGTATTTATCGTTTCTGCCGCCCCCTCGGGGTCACCCCAGAAGTTAAGCTCCTCTCCGTGGGCCAGATAGTAATCCTTCAGGATGTCGATATATTCCTTCTTGGGATGTTCTCCCTGCCTGAGCCAGTAGGCGTTCGCCGTGCTCAGCTCGAACTTCTGGGATGGGTCGTTCATCCTCGATTGGACCGAACGGAACAGGTTATGCCGTTCGCTGTCGTTCACCGGCAGCTTCAGGACCTCCGCCATTTCGGTCGCTGTCAAGCCCCTTGCCCCCTCATAGGCCATTCCCAGGGCGATGGTGATGCTGTAGGGGGAGTAGAACACGTTGCCCCCGGTGTCCAGGTAAGGGTAGAGGTCGAAGGCGAACGTGTTGGATGCATTGACGAGCTCGTCCGAAATCATCATGTCGTACTTGGTCCCTATGGGCCTGCCCTGTTCGGCCTCCTTCTGTATGCATCCGCTGAGGATGACCGGGAGCGCAAGGGCCAATGCGAGCAGGGGTATGGTCCATTTCTTTAGCATGGTTCTCACGTCATTTGATAGGTAGGGTCTATTAATATCGACATTGGAACGAGTTTTATACAGTCATAACTAACGAGGGTCCTCCACTTTTCCCATGAACAGAATGGAGTTAGTCTCCTTGTGCATTATGAAGAACATGAAGGGGTGGTCAGCCCTGAACACAACAGGTTCATTTCCTCCTATTGAGCGATTCGTCATCACCACCGCAGTGGCTGCAGCAGCTTCTGTTCCTTCCTCATCCACTCTGACATATGCTTTATGATAGACATATTCGATCCAAGCAGCATAGTCTGTCATCCCGGAGAAATCGGCACCAGGGATGAACGCTTCGAGCATACCAAGGTCCTTGAGGTCCTCTTTCAGCTCGATCGATGGTGTTGTTATTTCGAACTTGGGCAGGTAGACATCGACCTCTCCAGCTTTCTCAATCTTTCGACCGATCTTGTTCAGGTACGATGTGCTGAGAGCGGATTCCAGGTCAGAAATCGGTCCTCTAGGGAGAAGGATCACCATGGATAGATCACCTCCCGCATAAGGAAGCTCTATGGCCTGCAACTTGTCATCCTTATAGTAGTCCAATCCCCCCTCTACCTTCATTCCCATGGTCGGGACCTTGACCATATCTCCGGAGGATAATTTGAAATCCGCATCCTTGGTCTCATCCGCATTGAACTGATGGAGCCATTTTCCGAGGAAATATATTGCATTGGTTAGGACCATTATCGCCCTATCTATGGACCCTTCCGGCAACAGGTCCTTGATGCGCTCATTGGTCTGGTTCTCGACCCATTCATTGATCTTCATTCTAGCCCCTTCCGGGTCGGAGCTGAAGTCCAGCTCCTCTATTCCTCCAAAGTAGAAGTCCTCGATAGTCTCATAGAACGATTGGTGGAAATGGGAGCCTTCAAGGGGCCATATCTTGTTAGGGGATGATAGCTCATAGTCATCTGTCCCGTTCTTTATCTGGTTCTGGACCTTGGCAAATGATCCTCTGCGGACGGTATCATTGTCCGGGAGATGTAGGACATCAGCCATCTCCTTTGCAGTGTTGCCTCTGGCCCCTTCGTAGGTCATCGAAAGAGCTGTGAATATCGAGTAGGGGGAGATGAAAACGTTCTCGCTCCCGTTCAGGAGCTCAAGATAAAGATCGATGCCGAACTGGTTCATTGCATGGGTGATATCAGAGATGCCTTCGGAGGTGGCGTTCCTATCATCCAGGCCCTCTCCTGTCCATGAACCGATGTCATCAGAACCATCATGTTCCTTGTCCCAGTCGATGAGGACCATGGCCCCGAGGATAGCGGTCCCGAGCAACATGGCCACCGCAAGCACGGCAACAATGCCCAGTACCACCCTCTTGTCCATGAGGTGGGAAGGGGTTCAGGACCCTATTTAAACGATTGGAACAGGTTTGGGACAACATCACTTCGTCTGCTTCCTCAGGAACTCGGCGACTATGGTCCTCAGGTCAGGTTTCCCTATCACCTGGAGCTCATAGCGGACCCTGATTATGGGCTTGTTCACCTTGAGGACCCTCGAGATATCTATGGGGGTCCCGGTTATCACCACATCGCATGGGGTCTTGTTGATGGTCTCCTCGAGCTCCTTGGTCTGGACCGGTCCGTATCCCATTGCGGGCAGTATGTTGGTGAGGTGGTCGTACTTCAGGTAGGTCTCGAGTATGCTGCCAGTTGCATACGGGTGTGGATCGACTATCTCCCCGGCACTGAACTTTTCAGCCGCTATCTTCCCAGCCCCGTAACCCATGCCCCCATGGGTGACGGTGGGTCCGTCCTCGACGACCAGGACCTTCTTTCCCCTTATGGCCTCTGTGTCAGTAACGGAAATGGGGGATGCGGCCTCGACTATCATCGCCCTGGGGTTTATCTCCCTGACATTGTCCTTGACATCCTCGACGTTCTTGGGTTTGGCCGTATCGATCTTATTGATGACGACAACGTCGGCCATCAGTACGTTCGTCTCTCCGGGATAGTAGTTGATCTCATCCCCCGGCCTGTGCGGGTCCACTACTGTGATCAGGAGGTCCGGTTTGATGAACGACATATCGTTGTTGCCGCCATCCCAGAGGATAACATCCGCCTCCTTCTCCGCCTCAGCGAGTATCTCTTTGTAATCCACACCGGCAAAGACCACTGCACCCCTGTCTATATGAGGTTCGTACTCCTCCCGCTCCTCAATGGTACATTCTGCCCTGTCGAGGTCAGCATAAGAGGCGAACCTCTGGACCTTCTGTGCTGTCAGGTCACCATAGGGCATGGGATGGCGTATGGCCACCGCCCTTTTCCCCATGTCCCTGAGGAGCTCTATCACATAGCGCGTGGTCTGGGACTTCCCGGCGCCGGTCCTGGATGCGCAGACAGCTATCACAGGCTTTTGGGACTTGAGCATGGTGTACTTCGGTCCCAGGAGCATGAAATCAGGGCCGCACGCATTGACCTTGGCCGCCTTCCTCATTACGGTCTGGTAAGAGAGGTCCGAGTAAGCGAGGACGCATATGTCCACCTTCTTCTCCTTGATTATGTCCTCGAGGTCATCTTCGGCCTTTATAGGTATCCCGTTCGGATAGAGCGGTCCCGATAGTTCCGGCGGGAACATCTTATCGTCTATGCCCGGTATCTGGGTGGCGGTGAAGGCCACCACATCGAAGTCCCTGTTCTCCTTGAAGTACATGTTGAAGTTGTGGAAGTCGCGGCCTGCGGCCCCCATTATCAATACCTTTCGCCTTGGCAAACATATCACCTGAGGTCCAGACAGTGTCACGGACAAGGTCCTGGTCTGGGTTTAGGACCCAACAAGGTGGCCAGTTACCTCGCCCGGACCGCCGTTCAAAGCGGTCATGGACCATCCCGACCATGAAAGTAGGGTATCATATATCTTTTCAGTATATTTTATATATCGATATGTAGACCTCCGGAGGTGTCTTTGGGGCGGTTCATACACGTAAGCCCTACATGGTCTTGATGAACTCCAAAGCCTTTCTAACATGTTCCTCAGCACGTGTCTGAGAATTGTAGATATATACTACCTTTCCAGCGGGGTCCACTACATAGGTTACCCTGCCCGGCAGGACCCCCAACGACCTTGGCACTCCGAACTGCTCCCTGACCTTACCGCCCTCATCGCTCAGCAAGATGAATGGCAATCTGTGCTTCTGTGCGAACTTCCTGTGGGATTCGACCGTGCTAGAGCTGATCCCGACCACCTCTGCCCCCGCCTCCTTGAGGACCTGGTACAGATCCCTGAAACTGCAGGCCTGGGCAGTACAGCCGGGCGTATCGTCATGTGGATAGAAGTAGATCACAACCGGCCCCTTACCGAGCAGGTCCCTGGACCTGACCGTCTGTCCAGATGAGGACATGAGTTCGAACTGTGGGATATCGTCGCCTACCTTCAGCCCACCCATAATATCACCATTAAGTGAACATCTTACCGGTATTCAATCATTTTCACCTTCATTTCAACGATGGTCTGGTAAGTTCAGGGTATATTTTTAATACCAGCTGGAGGAATTACTATACGGTGAGCATATATGATAGACCGATGGACAAACTTTCTCGTGGCAGCTACCCTAATGGTCTTGGTATCTTCCGCTCTTATGGTAGGGAGCGCTCGCGAGGGGACAGATAACAATGGCTATGCCCTTGAGATATCCGTGATGGATGCGAGCACTGGCACGCCCGTCAAAGCGTTCATGACCGTCTATAAGGGAAATGATGTTATCGCAAAACTGGAAACGGACGAGAACGGTCTGGCCAGGGCCGAGCTTCCAGCTGGTAACTACACGTATAGTGAGGAGGCAAGGGGTTACCAGCCGGTCAAGGGGAGGTTTTTCATCGTCGATAGCGCGGTCGCACTGACCATTTCTATGGAACCGGTCCCGAACGATGCAGAAAAGGGCGTGCTTCAAGCCCACCTTATAGATGCTGCCAAGGGCGGGCCGGTCCTTGGGGTCATGACCATATACCATTCCAACGGTAGATATGAGGCATTCAAGTCCAACGAACGCGGTCTTGTGAAGGCCGAGCTGCTGATGGGCGAATATACATACTCTGTCGAATCCAGGGGTTACGAGCCCGTCAAGGGCAGGTTCGTTCTGAACGGTACAGTTCTCGAGATTAGAGTACCTATGAAGCCTATGATCGATGAGGAACCGGAACCGTTCGGTGTGATCCACGGGATGGTCGTTGGTCCAGAGAAGAAGCCCATGGCAGGTGTCATGGTCCAGATCATGGGGGCGCCCATTAGGGTACCCATGGACCCCTCGGTCATGAATTCGGATGGGACCATACCCCCCGACAATACCGGAAATGCGTTCATGGATAGGGTCCAGACCGACAGGGAGGGGAACTTCAAGGTAAGGGTCCCGTTCGGGGGCTATCAGCTCATGGTGGAACTTGAGGGATTCGACCCGTACTTCAATTCCATAGAGGTCTCCAAGGAGAACAGTGAGGTCCGTGTCCATATAATGCTGCAGAAGATGAACGAGGAGAGACCCCCGTTCCCTGATATGGCCAGGGCCGTGGTGGACCTGAGCTATGCTGACATGGACTCCGACGGGAACCCCGAGAAGGTCCATCTGGTCATAGACCTAGACGGCGACAAGGTCCCCGAGCTGGAATTCTCCATGGTCGATAGGAACAGCGACGGGAACCCCGAGGAGTTCGATCTGCACTCCTCTCTGCCCCTGATGATGAGGGAGCGGATCATGGGCCTGTTGATGATGTTCATGGAGGACCCGTCTGTCTTCCCGTTCCCGGAAGGTCCGGGATTCCCTGATGCTGGTGACAATAACAATGACGGGGCATGGGAGGGCGAGATCGAGGATATCGACTGGGTGGACCTTATCGAAAGGCTTGCTGACGGGGATAATGAGGAAGGAACTGGACCAACTTCGGAGGCGGAAGAAGACCTTGATGACGATAGTGAAGGGAACTCCGATCCGGTCGTCGATAGGGAAGGGGCGAACGACAACGACCCGAGCTACTTGCTGGCCGGTGGTGCCCTCATTGCATTGTTCCTGCTTATACTGACCGTCTTTGCCTTCGGTGTCCTACTGCGCACGAAGAGGGATTGAGCAATACTTCCTGACCAGAACAGAGGTCGTTGCGATATGGTAAATGCCGAAAAGAAAGGAAATGGACTGATATCCACGGCCGTCAAGGGCCTGGATGAGGAGGTGGGCGGCGGGATACCGGAGGGGTCCATCGTCCTTCTGTCGGGGACCCCCGGCACCTACAAGTCGTCCATGGCCTTTGCGATACTGCATCAGGCAGCCCATAAGAAGGGCTCCGTAGGCATCTTCCTGCTCCTTGAGCAGTCCATGAAGAGCCTCCTCGGCCAGCAGGAGCGGATGGGCAGGCCTATGGACGCCACAGCAAAGGACCACATAATCGTCTCGGATGTGGGCAGGATCCGGGCCGCCATGGACAAGTTCGGGACCGACAAGGACTGGATGACCGCACTAAAGGCATATGTCGAGTACCTTGTCAACAAGAGGGAGGCATCCCTCCTGGTGATAGATTCCCTGCCGGTCCTTGAGATCCTCTCCCAGGAGAAGAACAGGAGGGAGTTCCTCTTCGACCTGTTCGAATGGATACGGAGCCTGAACACGACGACGTTCCTCATATCGGAGAAGAAGAGCCTGGACATGGACTACGGCGAGGAGGAGTTCCTCTCAGATGGTGTGTTCCAGCTCACCCTTAGCCCAGTGGGAGAAGTGGACCTCCAGAGAAGGATACGCTGCATAAAGATGAGGGGTATGGCCCACAATACCTCCATGTTCGCCCTTGACCACATGGACGGTTCCTTCCGTATCGTCCCGGCGATCTGAAATGAACGTCCCAAGTACTTTTTTAGGAAAGTATTAGTATCCATCGACCGGATAATGGTCCGGGGAGCCAACATGGCACCAAAACGCGAAAGGTCCGAAGTGGGCGTCAGGGGGGGCAGATTATGCCCCAGATGCAGGAAGGACCTCTTCCTCGTCGAAAGGGGCGGGGAGCGCCTTGATGTCTGCCGCAGCTGCGGGGGGATATGGTTCGACAAGGACGAACTCGCGGTCGTTCTAGGAAAGGAAAGCACCGTCGAGCTCCTTGTCGACATAAGCAAGGAGCTTAAAGGGGAGAACCTGCTTTGCCCAAACTGCAGGGAGGTCATGTCCACCAAGGAGGTCTATGACGTCTTTGTTGACGTCTGCCGAGAGTGCGGCGGGATCTGGATGGACAAGGGCGAGACCGAGAAGATATGGGCCAGGGACGAGAAGACCAGGCACCCGTTCGGAATAGGTGTGGATGAGGCCGACCCTGCTCATTTCTGGGATATGTTCAGGGAAAAGTACAGGAAGTTCGAGAACCTCGATGAGGGATCGCAGTGAACCTCATCTTTTCTTGCCCTTGATGAAAGGCTTCTCCGGAAGGTCGCCTTTGAAGAGACATCTGGTGCACTTGTAGGTGTCGTAGGACCTTGAGATGGTGCCCGAGCCGCAAAGGGGGCATTTGTACTCGAGCAAGGCCCCATCATTCTTGAGGTATTCACGCACCCTCTTCATGTCTATCTTCCAGAGGTTCGCATCCTTGGGGGTCTCACCCTCCCTCCTGGGCTCTATGATCCCTATGTTGTAGAGGTAGATGGTGATGTCGCGGCCCTTGACGAGCCTGGTGGAATATTTGTCGAATATCCTCTGAACGGTCACTGATTTCTCATCTGTGAACTTCTCCGAGAGCATCATGATGATGGAACGAACGACCTCATTGCTCTGCTCCTCGCTCTGGATGGACATAACCGCTCACCCGGGCATTCCGATGCGCCCTGGACCGAGGGGGTATATGTGATATTTCCGATAAAAGCTTATTGAGGCCCTAAAGCACCGCCGGGGCTTAAGCGGACCTCCAAATATTCCTTGACGGATTCGCTAACGAGCCTGAGGTCTGGCCGCTCTATTACGATATGGGCCCTCTTCCTCACCCGGTCCTCCTTCGGCCTGAAGGCTATGGCCAGGTCCGACCTCTTGAACATGGATATGTCCACCGATGAATCGCCAACTGTGACGACGGGGTCGTGGCCGCCCCCCGCCATGATGCTTCGGGCGAGGACACTACCCTTGTCCCTGAGGGGGACCTCGAGTATCCCTTCGCCGGTGAGTCGCCCGTCGGGTCCGTGCTCGATGCCGTTGGCATAGTGGTCGTCCAAACCCCATCTATGGACGAGGATGCTCGAAAGGAGCTTGAGCCCGCCGCTGAGTATGGTTATGTCTGCCCCCAGTGCCCTCAGGTCTCTGATGCAATCCTCGACCCCATCCATGGGCGTGGCCTTCTCCATCATTGACCTGATATCGTATATGGTCAGGTCAGGTATGACCGAGAGCCACAGGGCGATATCCCGGCGCATGAACTCCATGTCGTCTATCTCTCCCCTGAGATAGACCTCATGAGAATTTTCGTTCGTGGTCCCGAGCATGTCATGGACGAGCCCCCAGGAGGACCTCTCCTTGACGAGCACGCCATCCATATCGAACACGACAAGGGGTCTATTGGATAACATGGACGCTCACTGGTTCCCAGCGTTTAAAGTCATGCCAGGCGGGCCTAGGTGGACAGCCTTGTCCGCCAGCGGTTTATCCGCGGACCTCCTCCGTCCCGGCTCCCAACGAGCGCAGGGAATCTACGGTTAGGCTGCTCCCTTCCGGGCCTGACCCGGTCCCCGTAGTCAGGATGTCGAAGCGTCCCTACGGACGCTCCAGTACACCGCTTCCAGCCCCGAGGGACGTTACATCATCGTCGTTCCTTGGACCTCTGGTGTACCGGTCTTGCCGCCCCAAGCCGTCGTCCCGCTGTAGACCGTGCTGCGGCATGCCCGAAGGCACGAGGGAGGGCCTGACTCCCCGACCAAGCCTGGCGCCCCGGCATTGATGACGCATGTATATAGCTTTTGGTTGTGCCCCGTGGAAAACTAGGTCAAATGCATTATTTGCAATTTCAATGGAATATTTCAGATAATGTTTTATACCTTATCATTCCTCCATCAGAAGGAGGGTCCTCAGATGTCTTCCACAGGTCCAGGAGATGGGGCGATAGACCCCGACAGGATCACTGTAGACGAGTTCAACGTCATGGACGAGTTCCTTACTGTAGACAAGCAGATATCCTGCCAGGAGCTCGCAAAAAGGTTACTGGAGATGCCCAGGGGCGCTGTGTTCCTGTTGAACGAGCAGAAGGTGCCCGTGGGGGCCGTCACCGCCAGGGAACTGCTCCTTGCGACAGTGAGGGGCTCAAATCTCCTCACCATGACCGGGGAGGAGATAATGAACACCAAGATAATGGAGGTGAGCCTTGGCGACAAGCTCTCCGAGGTCTTCCCGAAGATAACGAACTACGCCCCCTACGCCGTCATTGTCAAGGACAAGACCGGCAACTTCGTTGGTTATTTCTCTCCCAAGGATTACCACGAGGCGCTCCAAAAGGCCGGTGTTCTGTGAACCTGACACCAATTAGCCCCTTTTTATAGAAGTACGAGAAGGACAAGGTTCCCAACTATCATCTGTACCATGAAAGCTAGCGCAAGAGAGAGGATGAACGGTACTTTCGGCGTGACCCAGACCCTCTTCGTACCTGCCCTTTTGAGCTTGCTGATAAGATCCTCCACGGGGTCCTCCTTGGTGTTCTTACCGTCCTCCTTGACTACGACCCAAACATATCTGCCCTTCAGCTTTGTCACATCCATCATGTACGACGTGAACATGGCGGGAAAGGAGATATCGCCCTTTACGATGTTCCTCACCGGCAAGTAGATGAGAAGCACGGCCCCGGTCATGACCGCGGCGTTTAAGAGGGTCGAAAGATGGGGATTGAAGACCAGACCTATTGCGGGCATGTTCCTGACGGCCTCGTAGAAGGGACCTATATTGATGAGAAGACCCTCAACCTGCCATGGGAAAACGGCCGCAAGCACAATGAGGCATTTAGCATCCGCCCCGCCGTGAAGGAGTCTGGCCCCGGCTATGGGGATCGTGTACAGTAGATAGTACACCAACATGAAAACGAGCGACAGCCCAACCTTGCCTACGAGGGCCCGGTCACCCAGGACATATGCTATGACAAAGCCTACGATTGACAGAAGATAGAACAATGCGAAGGCGATGTCGATGAACTTCCCTTTCGCCATCTCACTGGGTTCGGGGTATCCGTAGATGATGAAGACCACCCCTGCCGCGAGCGAGGGCAGCGACAGGAACGAGAACGGGTCGTCCCAGCCACCCAGTTCACCCATCTCGATGAACAAGAACGGTGCGCAGGCACAACCCATAAGGACCCACATCCTGTCGGGGACCCTTCTGGTCCTCAGGTCCGATATTGCGCTCGCAATGAGCACCAAAGATGCGATCGCGATCTTGATCAGGTCAACGATCTGGACCGTTTCCATTCGATACCCCTCATTTTACAGCCAGTAGCTCTTTGGCCCTGGACCTTATGATGCGGGCCTGTGTCGGGTTCATATCGGGCAGGGAAAGGAGCACTTTCAGATCGGCCTCCGCTATCTGTTCCGGTTCAAATAGCCCTGCGGCCGATAGCTGCTGTGCCCTCTCGAACGATATCCCCATGACCTCTGCAAGGGATCGTAGGTCTGCGTCCTTACGGTCTTTCTTACCCGGTTCCGGGACCTCGGACCGGAGGTCGCGCTGTTTCATCATCCGCAGGACATCCTTCCTGGCCGTCGAGGTGTCCATCTCCCAAGAGGCGGACTCGCCGTCAATGGTGATATGGATACCTTCCTTTTCGTCCTTTGCGGGGGGGGCTTCCGCTCCATCGGCCTCCGCCACCTCACCCTTGTCCCCTTGGAGCTTTATGGCCGTCCCGACCAGCAGCATCTCGGGGTTCCCTTGGGGGTCCCTGGAGAGCCTTGCCTCTATCTTTATTACCGCATCAGCACCCATCTCGAGCGCGGAACCGACAAGGTTTTTCTCAGCCTCCCTGAACAGTGCTTCGAAATGGTCCGGGGTATCTGCCCAGGGCCAGGACTCGTCGCCCATGGCAACGCTCCTCTTCCCCTTCTTGGCTGAGGTAACTGCCGCATATCCGAAGGCGAGCCCTAAGCTCTCCTTGATATCGGCCCCCTTCACATGGTCAAGGTTGGTGACTATCATGTGGGTTCACATCCTTCGCTCTTTCATCTCCCTTCCCCTCAACGTCCTTGAACTCAGCATCCACAACAGGCCCTTTCTCATCGCTTTGGACCTCTGCTTGGACCTCAGGTTTCGCGCCCTCTTTCCTCTTCCGACCAAGGCCCAGCACCCTGGCTATGACCGATAGGACGACTATAAATAGGAACATTAGGAAACAGCATCCGCAAGCGATCGTCGGTATCAGAAAGTTCACCATGATGGACCTGCTCCGTACTGGTCACCGACGATTGTCAGGACCGTAGATATAGCTATCTGTAAAGTGGCACGGGGGCCGAACGAAAGCAGAACACGGAGATGTAGGGGTTCAGGCATGGTCCTTCTTTGGCCTTAGAAGTGCCCTCAGTTTCCTTGAAATAGGGTCATCGTAACCCTTCTTACTGCGATAGAATATGAACACCCCGGCCCCAATGAGCGAGACCACGATAATAAAGATGGTTATGTCGAGGAGCATCCCCGTCCCCATACTGCGGGGATGGTCGGTCGAGCCGAACGGTGAATGCCCCGAGACGACGGTCCCCTTATTGAGATAGGCAGGCTCGTCCCAAGCGTTCTTGGGAGAAAAGACCTTGATATCGGGGTCGCCGTAGTAAACAAGGTTCTCGAAGATGTCCCACCACCAACCGTCTATGAGGTACTCGATGCCTACGTGGGATATTCCCCTCTCGTAGGCGTCGCCTATGGTCCTGTCGTAATATATGTCCCGCATGAACATGTTCATGGCAAAGGCCGAATACCACGATGTCAGCCACGGGTCTATGACCTGGAACACGCACCCCTTACGCACCATCATGAGATGCAGATAGGTATTGGCTATCAGACAGCTGCCGGCCGAGAACCCCATGGAATGGAGGTTCCCGAATGCATCGTCCATCGGAATGCCGTTCTCGCTGTACTCGGTCTGTCCCTGCTGGGCTATGGCGATGATTATCCCGTCATGCCTCTCGGGGATTATCTCCGCTGGCGTGATGGGTCCGCCGCCCGGTGTAACATCTAGACCTATGTGCTTGGACATCGTAACGACGTCGGGATCGTCAGTTGCGCCCCTCAGCCTCATGGTCGATGTCCCGGCGGGTATGCCAGCTTCCTCGTAGCCTCTCCAGGGATTTGCCTCAACGGCTCCATTCTCGTCCCACCAGCCTACGACACCGTTCTGTGTATGGCCCCCGTGCATGACCTCGAGCCACATTATACTGCCCTTGTTGAGGTTCTCGGTCGTCTTCTCGAAGGTCGTGGAGTAAACAGAACCGTATCCCGAGGCATCCAGATAGTGCGGTATCACCTCGGAGCAGTCCAAGTCGGGATACCTTCCTTCGGGGTCTATCCCGTCAGGGTCGGAACCGTCGTTGCTCATGTCGAAGTAGGGGGTTATGCCGGTCCTGGTGGTATACGCACAGCCCCAGTATTCCGATGCCTGCTGGTTGAACTTGTACTGGTAGGAGACCCAGGTCATGGTCACGGGGAAATCGACCTTCTCCTCCCTTTCCGGGGTGGTGACCCTTAGGGCACCGGCCCTTCGGGTCGATTCCGAGCCCTGAGTCCTCATTCCTCCGGATGGGTCCAGTTCCGGGTCGACGGCCGGGTTCGCATAGATGAGCTTGGGGTAGAGGGCGGACCTGGATACCCAGGCAGCAGTGTCTACGGGCGTTCCCATGATCCTTCCCGAGTCGGCCCCTCCTACAAGGGCCCTGTCCCAGGATGTGCCTATGTCGAACTGGTCCGCGACCGTGATTATGGACTCCTTGCATTTACCGTACTCATCTATGGGCGATTTCCTGTCGAACCCGTAGCGGTCGAGTACGGAATACACGCTCTTGGCGGTCAGGGCCATGCATGCCACGGACGGAGGGGCCCTGGAATGGGAATAGGCATAGTCCCAGAACTTGTTGTGCCAGGCCTGGGCCGTGGAAAGCTCGGGATGAACATCGGTCACGAACACCGGCGCGCCGTGAACAGCGGCGGCGATGATCTATCCGGCGGC
>Ga0105104_10001903_pt1 | contig 15481 bp, 13 predicted proteins | sample PPLLaktember2015_3_FD_87034 | JGI IMG/M metagenome (GOLD analysis project Ga0105104, IMG submission 87034) | Freshwater sediment microbial communities from Prairie Pothole Lake near Jamestown, North Dakota, USA - PPLs Lake P7 Core (6) Depth... | ecosystem: Environmental > Aquatic > Freshwater >... | reverse complement strand
GGGATGACGAACAATAATCCATGGCTATGTGCGTGTAAAAAGCATCCAGTTTTTTTTATAAAGGGAGTAAAATCCGGGTACGGTGGCCGCCTTTTTACAGGAGGACGGCCACCCCGGAGACAGTATTCGTGGGGCGTCCGAAGCTTGTTTTCGATTTACTGATGAAGTTCTGGCCTTTGAGCAAGCTGGCCAACCGGATCGGAAACCAACCGGTGGTCGGATATTTGGTCCGTCCCCTCTTCAGCACCAACGAAAATGAATCGATCATCCTCCCGGTCCATGAGGTTGTCCGTTCCGAGGAGAGCGTCGTTCTTCCGTGGGAACTGCTCCAACCATTGATTGCCAAGTCGGATGCGCGCGTCGTGCTGCACCGCTGCATCTGCCGCCACGCCGAACACTGCGCCACCTACCCGGAAAGCATCGGCTGTCTGTTCCTGGGGCAGGGGGCCACCCGGATCCACCCTTCGATGGGCAGGGCCATTCAGACGGAGGAGGCGCTTGCCCACGCCCGCACGGCGATGGAGAAGGGGCTGGTGCCGCTGGTGGTGCATGCCACCTTCGATGCGATCGCCCTGGGGATTCCGTACCGGCGGATGCTGGCCGTCTGTTTTTGCTGCGATTGCTGCTGCACGATCCGCCATGGGCTGCGGCTCGGGCCCCATGCCTTCTGGGATACGGTCACGCGCGTTCCGGGATTGACCGTCGAGATCGATGAATCCTGCGTCGGCTGCGGACGCTGCGTGGACGTCTGCTATGTGAAGGCCATCAAGGTGGAATACGGGCACGCCCGGATCGGCGACCGCTGCAAAGGCTGCGGCCGGTGCGCGGATATCTGCCCCGTTCAAGCTATCTCGCTGAAACTGCACAAGGATGTGGATGTGGTCGAGGAATTTCTCCAGCGTGTGGAGCGCCGGACCGATATCGGCAAGCTGGATGGAAAACCCCGCCGCACTCCCCCCGCGTAAGTGTGCGTCTTCCCTGATCCGGCCGGTTACTCATCGCACTTTGCTTGCGGAAATCCCCGCGGAGATCGTCCATCAGCACCACGAGCGGCTTAACGGCAAAGGGTATCCCCTAAAAATAAAAGGCGACGCGATCTGCCTCGAGGCGAGGATCCTGGCCGTGGCGGATGTGGTCGAGGCCATGTCGTCCCATCGGCCGTACCGCGAAGCCCTCGGGATTGAAAAGGCGCTCGGGAAATCAATAGCCATAAAGGCGCCCTGTACGATCCAATAGTGGTGGATATATGCACCGAATTATTCCGGGTCAAGGGGTATAAATTCCGGACGACGGATTATTTTTCCGACCCCCCACAAACCGTAGCCGGGGTTATCGGTTTTCCGCAGCCTTTTTAAAAAAATGCATCTACTTAGGTCGGATAAAAAAGTACACCGAAACACCGAGAAAATCCGAAAACACCGAGCATTCATAATTTATTAGGGATAATGACAGTTGATAGGTTTAAAGATAACAAAATGCTTTTCGGTGTGATCGGCTCTTCTCGGTGCCTGCCCCGTGAGCGGAATATGCGAACGGGGTAATCCGTGTACAAAGAAGGAAGCCCGGCTGAGTAGGTGCAAAATTATTTTTACGTTCCACTCCGGATAATTCCCCGCTGTTTCGCCGGTTCGAATCCGTCTGGTATTGAAATCCCTCTTCCGGTTACCCGCGGGTAATAAAATCCCCCGGGAAGCCAGCCACCTTCGTAACCAATTTCTTGCAAGTAGCCGGTGCCACCCTCCCTGGCTCCCAAAATGTACCTTGAAGGGTCAATTGGATTAAACAGGCGGAAAGTACCTTTTGCTACTTGCCTTGGTGGGTGGATTGGTATATACTGTGGGCAATTGTGGGTCAAAATGGAATATAGTGGTTTGAACTGCCGGTCTGCAACCGGCAACTGTTTTTAAAAGGAAAAGAAGAACAAATGTTCTTGGGTGAGTTCTCCCACACGCTCGACGATAAAGGCCGGATCACCATCCCGGCCAAGTTGCGCGCCGGTTTCGCGAGCGGGCTGGTGATCACCCGCGGTTTCGAACCCTGCCTGATGATCTATCCGGTCGAAACGTTCCGCGTCCTGGAACAGAAAGCCCACTCCCTAAGTTTAACCAATCCGGCCAACAGGTCAATCTTCCGGCTGCTGTTCGGCGGCGCCTCCGATGCGACCCTCGACAACCTCGGGCGCGTGGTCGTTCCGGAATACCTGCGCACCTTTGCCGGGCTGCAAACCCAGGTTGCCGTCGTCGGAGCCGGCCAATACCTCGAAGTCTGGGACGTTCAGAAGTGGGGCGAGCAGTTGACCCAGCTGAACGACTCCGAAACCAACGCCCGCCGGTTCTCCGAACTCGATCTTGCCACCGGGCCGTGATGACTGCCGCTCAGGCAGACGCCGGCCCGACAGAGCACATCCCTGTTCTTTACCAATCGGTTTTGGAATGGCTCGAGCCCCGTCCCGGACGGCGCTACCTGGATGGAACGGTCGGGGGCGGGGGGCACGCGGAGGGGATCCTCCGGCTGGGCGCCGAACTTCTGGGGTTGGACCGCGATGACGATGCCCTGCGCGCGGCCGCGCAACGCCTGGGCCCTTTTGCCGGACGCATGATCCTGCGCCGGGCATCCTACAGCCGGGGCGCGGCAATCCTCGCGGAGATCGGCTGGCGGAAGGTGTCGGGGATCCTGCTTGACCTCGGCCTGTCCTCCCTGCAGTTGGCCGACCCGCAACGCGGATTTGCCTTCCGCCAGGACGGGCCGCTGGATATGCGCTTCGACCGCTCGGGCGGGGAATCGGCGGCGGACCTGGTGAACACGCTGCCTGAGGAGGAGATCGCCGAGATCCTCTTCCGCTACGGGGAAGAACGCCAGGCGCGCCGGATCGTAAAAGCGATCGTCCGCAACCGGCCGATCCGCACCACCCGGCAGCTGGCCGATGTGATCGCCGCTGCGGCCGGATTTTCGGCAGGCGGAAGAAACCGGGTGCACCCGGCGACTCGCGCGTTTCAAGCGCTGCGGATCGCCGTCAACCGCGAGTTGGACGAATTGGCGGAAGCCCTCCCGGCCTTGATGGAATGCCTGGAGGACGGGGGAAGGCTGGCCGTGATTTCGTTTCACTCCCTGGAAGACCGGATCGTCAAGCAGACGTTCCGGAAGGCGGCGGGGAAACCGCTCAAGGGCCAGCGCAGCGGCCCCGGTCCGGAGCAGGAACCCCGCTTCCGCGAGCTGACGAAAAAACCGGTCCAGCCGGATGCGGAGGAACTTGCGGGAAATCCGCGGTCGCGCAGCGCGAAATTGCGCGTCCTCGAAAAAATCGGCTCCGCTGACGATCCGGCCGGCGGAAAAAAATCGGGATACTGATGCAAAACGAACCGATCCTGAAGCCTTCATCGACCAAGATCCGCGCTTATAAACTGGCTCCGTGGCGCGAACAGACCCGCCTGCTGGCGATCGGCCTGGCGTCGGTATTCGGCCTGATGGCGATGCTGGCGCTTTTCATTTTCACCGGCGCGCAGGCGGCCGAAGCCGGGCTGCGGGTCCAAAGCCTGATCCGCGAACGGGACCGGCAGCTCCGGCAGCTCGAGGCGCAGGAAGCGGCGCTCTCCCAATTACAAAACGAGGAATGGATGCGGGCGCGGGCGGCGGAGCTGGGATTCAATCCGGCCGAAGCCGGCGACATCGATTACCTCGTCGTCGCGGAAGTTCCCGCGAACGTGACCATCCCCCCCAGCCCGACCAGCCTGCTCTACATCGAAGAGGATATCGCCCTGTCCCCCGCCTACCGGGAGACGCTGCTGGAATGGGTTCTGCGCGCGATCCTGCGCGAGGGTGGACCCTAAATGGACCGATCGCTGCACCGGCGCGTCCGGTTCGCCCAGCTCGGCCTGCTGATTCCCCTGGCGCTGGTCTTCCTCCAGCTTTCGCGTTTCCAAATCCTGCCCACCGCGGACCGCCGGGCGCTGGACGAGGCGCCGTATCCGCTGAACCAGCACATCGAAACGCCGCGCGGGCGGATCATGGACCGCAGCGGTCATCTGCTGGCCGGCAATTCCAGCAAGTACCGCGTCTATGTGGACAACTGCCAGATTTACCTGTACCGGGAACAATTCGGAGGGCTGGCCGAAGGCGCGGATCCTTCGCTGAGCGACGTGATTGCGGCGGTGGCGCGCGCTTCCGGAGCGGAGCTTGACACGCGCGAAGTGGTGGCCATGCTGCAGGATGTCGATGCGGCAATGCAGGCTGAGTATGGCCTTCCGCTCTCCACCTGCACGCTGATGGCCGGCGTGCGGACCGGTGCCGACGGCCAGAAGCTGGCCATCCCGCTGTGGCTGACCGAGGAGCAGAACGCCGGTTTGGAAGTGGCGCAGGGCATCCGCCCGGATTCCTCCGGAAAGTATCACAACGCGAGCGACCTTCTCTATAACATCCGCACCGAAGCCTGGTTCTCCCGGAATTATCCCGAGGGCCGCCTGGCCTCGGAAGTCGTCGGCTACAGCCGCCAGGAAGGTTCGGGGCAGGGGCGTTACGAAGACGGCGTCATCCGTTTCTACCGCGAGATCGGCGATTGGGGCGTGGAGCGTTTCTACAACGATATTCTGCAGGGCGCCCGCGAAGACGTATCCTGGTCGGTCGTCCCGGTGGAGATCACCAGCAACCTGGACCGGGCGCAGCCGCCCGCGGATGTCGTCCTGACGATCGACCGGGAGATCCAGGCCGAAACCGAGGCAGCGCTGCGCGAGGGGATTCTCGCGGGGGAAGGCTCGCGCGGTTCGATCATTGTCCTTAATCCGCAAACCGGCGAGATCCTCGCCATGGCGGATTTCCCGTCCGTCGACCTCCAGGACCCGGACGGTTTTCTGGATACCTTCAAGATCAAGGGAAGTTTGCCGATGGACCCGGAAGGGCAGGTGGTCTCCCTCAACGTCGCCGCCCCGTACGAGCCCGGATCGACCTTCAAGGTGCTCACCATGGCGGCCGCGCTGGATTCCGGCGCGGTCCTGCCGGGCACCTGGTTCATGGACTCCGGCCGGATCGAAATCGGCGGGGTGGTGATCCATAACTGGCAGCGGCGCGGATTCGGCCTGCAGGATATGACCGGCTGCATGCGCCATTCGATCAACACGTGCCTGGCCTGGGTGGCCACCCAGCTCGGCCCCGGACCCTTCTATGAGTATATGGACCGCTTCCGGATCGGCCGCCTGACCGGCGTGGACATGTCCCCGGAGGTCAGCGGCATCCTGCGCCGGCCCGGGGATCAATCCTGGACCGATTCCACCCTCGCCACCAACGCCTACGGCCAGGGCGTTTCCGCCACGACGCTGCAGCTGGCGGTCGCCGTCTCGGCGGTGGCCAACGGCGGGGTGATGATGACGCCGCACGTCGTCCGCCAGATCATCCTCCCGGACGGGCGGGTGCACACGGTGACCCCGGTGCCGCTCGGCCAGCCGATCAGCGCCGCCACGGCCGAGACGCTCGAGGAGATGCTGGCCGTCTCGCTCGAACTGGAAGGTTCGAGAGCCCTGGTGGAGGGGTATCGGGTCGCCGGAAAAACCGGGACGGCCGATATTCCCCCGTACGTGACGACCAAAACCGTGGCTTCCTTTGTCGGGTGGGGGCCGGTGGACGATCCGCAGATCCTGGTCTACATACGCATCGACGAACCGACCGCGGATGACGACCGGCAGTACGGTTCGATCACCGCCGCGCCGGTTTTCGGCCGGCTGGCGCCGCGGATTTTCGCATTGCTTGGCATTCCTCCGGATTCAATCCGGTGGACGCTCTCGAATAACGGGTAACGGAAAACCGATGCTGACACTGGGCGTGGTTTTTGAGGCATTGACGGGAAGCGGGGCGGGGACGTACGACGCCCTGCCGCTCTCCCGCCGGGTGATCACGGATGCGGTGATCGATTCACGCCTGACCATCCCCGGCTGCCTGTTTGTCGCGCTTCCAGGCGAGAAAGTCGACGGGCATGCGTTCGTTGCGGATGCGTTCCGGCGCGGCGCGGCGGTCGCGCTCGTGGACAAAGAGGTCCCGGGATTCGATGCCGTCGATCTGCGGGCGGGCAAACTTGATCCAGCCGGGCTCCCTTCCGGCGACCCGAAGCAGCCGCTGCACCTCTGCGTGCGCACGGCGAATTCCCTCAAGGCGCTGCAGACGATCGCCGCCGCCTGGCGCGCGCGCTTGAGCGGCCTGCGCGTGATCGGGATCACCGGTTCGGTGGGGAAATCCACCACCAAGGAACTCACCGCCAACGTTCTGGCGGCGCGCTATCCGACGCTCGCCAACGAGAGCAACCTGAACAATGAAATCGGCCTGCCCCTGACGATCCTCAAGATCACCGAGGCGCACCGCTGCGTGGTGCTGGAAATGGGTTTCTACGTCCCGGGCGATATCGCCTTTCTGTGCGGGATTGCCAAGCCGCAGGTGGGCGTTTTGACGATGGTTGGACCGGTTCACCTCGAGCGGGCCGGCAGCCTCGAGGCGATCATCAACGGCAAAGCGGAATTGGTGGAAGCGCTGCCCGCGGACGGGACGGCGATTCTCAATGCCGACGACGAGCATGTGCGCGCGATGGCTTCGCGCACGAAGGCGAAAGTCTTCACGTACGGGCTCGATCCCCAGGCCGATTTGTGGTCCGACAACATCGAGGGGCTGGGGCTGGAGGGTGTGAGTTTCAACATGCATTACGCCGGCGAGGATCTCCACGTGCATCTCCCGCTCCTCGGGCAGCATTCGGTCCATACGGCGATGCGGGCGTCGGCGGCCGGCCTGGTGGAGGGCCTGAACTGGCAGGAGATCATCGGCGGGTTGCTGACCCCCTCGACCCAGCTGCGGCTGGTCGCGGTCACCGGCCCGCGCAATTCGCTCCTGATCGACGACACCTACAACGCCTCGCCGGATTCGATGATCGCCGCGCTCAACCTGCTGGGAGAGCTGGACGGCCGGAAGGTGGCGGTGCTGGGCGACATGCTGGAACTGGGCGAGTTCGAGGAAAAGGGGCATCGGATGGTCGGCGCGCGCGCCGTCGAGATCGTGGATCTGCTCCTGGTGGTGGGCGCGAAGGCGGGCTGGATCGCCGATGAAGCGCAAGCCCAGGGGATTCCCGCGGAGAAGATCGCGCGCTTCGCGACCGCCGCGGAGGCGGGTGTTTACTTGAAAAACACGATCGGCGAAGGGGACGTCGTCCTGGTGAAGGGATCGCGGGCGCTGCATTTGGATGAAATCGTCCTTTCGCTGGAGGTGCCGGAATGATGGGCTCCGTTCCGATGGCGCTGAGCCTGGGCGCGATCGCATTCGCATTGACGGTCATCTGGGGCACGCCGCTCCTGCGCATCCTGCGCTCCCTGGGTGTGGGAAAGCAGATCCGGGTCGAGGGCCCGCAGCGCCACCAGTTGAAGATGGGCACGCCCACCATGGGCGGGCTCCTGATCGTCATCCCGGTCGTGGCGATGACCCTGCTCCTGAACACGGTGCCGATCCTCGGCCGGACCCTGCTCGGCCGGTCGGTCCTCATGCCGCTCGCCGTGCTGGTCGCTTTCGCCGGTCTGGGTGCGATCGACGATCTGCTTGGCCTCAAGGGGCGGCCGATGCGGGCGCGGGTTAAGTTCCCGATGCAAATCCTGGTCTCGATCCTCGTGGCGATCGGATTGAAATACGTGCTGGACGTGCCGAACATGTTCCTGCCCGGCGTGCCGACCGAGGTGGACCTTGGAATTTGGTACGTGCCGATCGCGGCGTTTGTCATTTTAAGTTCGACCAACGCGGTCAACATCACCGACGGGCTGGATGGGCTGGCCGGGATCATTGCCGCCACCGCCTTCGCCGCGTACGGGATGATCGCCGCGCTGCAGGACCAGGTTGTCTTGATGCCGTTCTGTTTCACGATGGTCGGCGTGCTGTTTGCCTTCCTGTGGTTCAACGCGCATCCGGCCGAATTATTCATGGGCGATACCGGTTCGCTGGCGGTGGGCGCGGTGCTCGGCGTGGTGGCGCTGATGACCGCCCAGTGGGCGATCCTGCCGATCATCGCGATCATCCCGGTGGCGGAAACCGCCAGCGTGATCCTGCAGGTGGGGTATTTCAAACTGACACGCGGCAAGCGGCTGTTTAAGATGGCGCCGCTCCATCACCATTTCGAACTGCTGGGCTGGAGCGAGACCCAGGTCGTGCAGCGTTTCTGGCTGATCGCGCTGATGGCGGCGATGATCGGCGTGGCGCTCGCGGTGGCGTAAGGCGGCGATGACGCGGGATCTGGCGGGGAAGAAAGTTGTGGTACTCGGGCTGGCAAGGCAGGGAACCGCGCTGGTCAAGTACCTTGCGCGGCAGGGCGCCCGGATCACGGTTTCGGATATGAAGCCGGCCGGGTCGCTAAAAAAGGAAATCGACGAACTCGTGGGAATTGCCGTGGACTATCAGTTGGGCGGGCACCCGGTCGATCTTCTGGAAGGCATCGATCTGCTTTGCCTTTCCGGCGGCGTGCCGACCGATCTGCCGATCGTGGCGGAAGCCCGGCGGCGCAATCTGCCGCTGACGAACGATACCCAGCTCTTTCTGGAGAGCACCCCGGCGAAGGTGATCGGCATCACCGGGTCCTCGGGCAAGACGACGACGACCACGCTCGTCGGCCGGATGGCCATGCTGGCCGCCGAAGCCGGTCTGTGCCGCAAGGCCTGGATCGGCGGGAACATCGGCAATCCGCTGATCGGCGAATTGGATGAGATGCGCGGGGATGATCTGGCGGTCGTGGAGCTTTCATCATTTCAACTGGAGCTGGTCTGCCGCGGCCCGCAGGTGGCGGCGATCCTCAACATCACGCCCAACCACCTCGACCGCCACCACACGATGGAAGCCTACCGCGAGGCCAAGGCGCGGATTTTGGATTTTCAATCGGCGGAGGATGCCGCCGTGCTCGGTTGGGATTCAGACGAGAGCCGGTCCCTGGGCGGCCGCGCACGCGGCCAACGCTTGTTCTTCCGCGCGGGACCGAAAGCCTGGGACGGCGACGGCGCCTACCTCGAGGACGGATGGATCGTGATCGAACGCGGCGGGCGGCGCGAGGCGGTGGCTGAACGCGGAACGGTTCTACTGCGCGGGGAGCACAACCTCGCCAACGCGGTCGCCGCCTGCGCGATCGGGGCCGCGGCCGGTCTGCCGGCGGCCGTCCTCGCCAAGGGCATCCAAGGCTTCCGCGGAGTCGCGCACCGTCTGGAGTTCGTCGGGCGCCGGCTGGGCGCGGATTGGTACAACGATTCGATCGCGACCGCGCCCGAGCGGGCGATCGCCGCGATCCGCTCGTTCGAGGAACCGATCGTCCTTCTGGCCGGCGGCCGGGATAAGAAACTCCCGTGGAACGAATGGGCCGAACTGGTCCGCCGGCGCGTGGATCATGTCGTCCTGTTCGGCGAAGCGGCGGAACTCATCCGCCGGGCGCTGGGAGAGGTCCGGGCGGGGGAGCGGCCGTATTCGATCACGGGCGCCGCGACGCTCGCGGACGCGGTCGGAAAGGCCGCCGGGATCGTCCGGCCGGGAAGTGTGGTCCTCCTGGCGCCGGGCGGCACGAGCTTCGATGCATTCAAGGATTTCGAGGAGCGCGGAGAAAAATTCCGCGATTTGGTGAATGCCATGAAAGACGGTGGCGCATGAAGTCGATCTTGAAGGAGCGCATGACCGGGGCGGACCTCGGCTTCGATGTCATCCTGCTCCTGGTGGTCGTCACCATGCTGACCGCCGGGCTGATCACGGTCGCATCGACCACCTGGGGGGTCTCCTACACCTATTACGAAGCCGATTCGGTATGGGTGCTCTTCCTGCGCCAGCTGGGCTGGGCGGTGGTCGGCCTGATCTTCATGGCGTTGATGTACATCCTCGATTACCGGATTTTCCTGCGGGCGAAGGGATTGGTCGTCCTGCTCGCGGTCGGGACGGTGGCGGCGCTGATTGCGGTGGTCGTCCTTAAGGGCGATTCCCTGACCCGGGTCGGGCTGTTCGGCAATTCGGTCCAGCCTTCGGAGCTGGCGAAATTCGTCACCGTCATCTATCTGGCGGTGTGGCTGGTCTCCAAGGCCGACGTGCTGCACGACCTGAAGCTCGGGCTGATCCCATACGCGGCGCTGATCGCGCTCTTTTCCGGGTTGATCGCGATCGAACCGGATTACAGCGCCGCGGTCACGGTCGTGCTGCTGGGGATCGCGATGTTCTATTTCGGCGGCGGCAAGATCCAGAATGTGGCGATGGGTTCGCTCGTGATCGGAGCGGGCGGCGTCCTGCTCGCGGCGGTCATCCGGCCGCAGCGCATCGCGGATTATCTGGCCGGGTGGCGCAACATCCGCGAGGCCAATCTGCACATCCGCGAAGCGCTGGCGGCGATCTCCTCCGGCGGATTTTTCGGGGTGGGGGCGGGGGCCAGCCGGTTCAAGTATTTTTCGCTGCCGGCGGCGCACACCGACAGCGTGTTCGCCGTCATCGGCGAGGAGCTGGGCTTTGTCGGCGCGGTGTTCGTGCTCGGGCTGTTCGTCCTGCTGGTCTGGCGCGGATTCAAGATCGCGATGAACGCCCGCGACGAACTGGGCCTGCTCCTGGCGGCGGGCGTGACCACCTGGGTGGCGCTCGAGGCGGCGATCAACATCCTGACGATCCTGCAGGTCCTGCCGTTCGCGGGGAACGCGCTCCCGTTCTTCAGTTACGGCGGATCCAACCTTGTGCTGACGCTCGGAGCGATGGGGCTGCTCCTGAATATTTCACGAAGCCGGACGGACGACGACCCGGCGGAGGCGGCGGGTGAAGATTCTTCTTTGCGCCGGGGGAACGGGGGGAGGAATTTACCCCGCGCTCGCGACGGCGCAGGCACTCCGGCATTTGGCGCCTGAGGCCGAACTCGAATGGCTGGGCGGTCTGGGCGGAATGGAGCTGGAACTGGTGCCGCGGGCGGGCATTCCGATCCGGGCGATCCACGCCGCCGGGATGCACGGGGTGGGATGGAAGGCGGCGCCGGGAAACGCGCTGCGGTTGATGCTGGGATTGGCGGAGGCGTGGCGCGAGATCGGAAGGTTCAAGGCGGATGCGGTGTTTGCGACCGGCGGGTATCTGACCGCGCCCGCCGTCATGGCGGCCTGGCTGCGCCGGGTGCCGGTCGTGGTGTATGTGCCGGATATCGAACCGGCGCTGGCCGCGAAATTTGCGGCCCGGTTTGCACGGCGGATCGCGGTGACCACGGAACGGTCCGCCGCCTATTATCCGAAGGGCGCGCCGGTGATTGTCACCGGGTACCCGCTGCGCGAGGAAGTGCTGACGGCAACGCGCGCGGCCGGGCGGAAGGCCTTCGGAATCCCGGCGGATGAGCCGGTGTTGCTGGCATTCGGCGGAAGCCGGGGAGCGCGCTCCATCAATCGGGCGCTCCTGGGCGTGCTGTCGAAGCTGCTGGAGGAGATGCAGGTGATCCATATAACGGGAACCCTCGACTGGCCGGAAGTGGAAAAGGTCCAGCACAACCTGCCGAAATGGCAGAAAGCCCGCTACCACGCCTACCCGTACGTGCACGAGGAGATGGGCGGGGCGCTGGCGGCCGCGGATGTGATCGTCTCGCGCGCGGGCGCTTCGATCCTCGGCGAGTACCCGCATTTCGGGCTGCCGTCGATCCTGGTGCCGTACCCGCACGCGTGGCGGTACCAGAAGACCAACGCCGAGTACCTGGCTTCCCAGGGCGCGGCGGTGGTGCTCCCGGACGAGACGCTTTCCGAGAGCATGGCGGCGGAAGTGCTTTCGCTGATGGCGGACCAACCCCGGCGCAAGGATATGCGCAGGGTGCTGGAGAAGATCAACCAGAAAAACGCCTCGCTCAAACTCGCCGGGGCGGTGCTCGCGGCGGTCAAGGAAGGGCCGAAGTAATCCGCCATGACCATGCCATTGGTTTTCTGGCTGGCGGTGCTTCTCTTCGCGGTGATCGGCTCGCTGCGCGGCTGGGCCAAGGAACTGCTCGTCGCCTGTTCCCTGGTGCTGGCGATGTTCATCAACATGCTGCTGGATAAATACGCCGCTGGGCTGCTCTCTTCCCTCGGCCCGGCGGAGGCCTTCGGCGTGCGGGCGGGCGTGTTCGCGCTTCTGACCTATTTCGGCTACCTGACCCCGCGCCTGCCGTGGATCCCGGCCGACCGCTTCCTGCGCGAACGGCTGCAGGATTGGCTCCTGGGGATCGTGTTGGGGGCGCTCAACGGCGCGCTGTTGGTCGGCAGCTTGTGGTTCTTCCTGCACAAGGCGGGGTATCCGTTCCCGGGTTTCGAACCGGCGCTGGCAAGCGCCAAAAGCCCGGAAATCGTCGCGATGATGCAGTACATGCCGCCGATGCTCCTGGGCGAGATGTGGGTCTATGTCGCCGTCGCGGTGGCGTTCATCTTCGTGATCGTGGTGTTTGTGTGATATGCGCTACCACTTTGTCGGCATCGGCGGTTCGGGGCTTTCGGCGATTGCCCGGGTGCTCCTGGAACGGGGTGAACTGGTGAGCGGTTCGGACATGGCGGAATCCACCTTCCTCGACGGCTTGCGCGAGCTCGGCGCGCAGGTGACGGTCGGGCACGCGGCGGAAAACATCCGTGGCGCGGACGAAGTCATCGTTTCCTCGGCGGTCAAGGAAGACAACGTCGAGGTCGCCGCCGCGCGCCGGGCGGGGCTTCCCGTCTACAAGCGTTCGGAATTCTTCGGCCCGCTCACCCAGGGCAAGCGTACCGTGGCCGTCTCCGGAACGCACGGAAAGACCACGACCACCGGCATGATTTCCCATCTCCTGGTCCGCCAGGGGCTGGATCCGTCCTTCATCGCGGGCGGGGCGCTGACCGACTTCGGCGGCTCGAACGCGCGGGCCGGGAAGGGCGATTATTTCGTGATCGAAGCCGACGAATACGACCGCGCTTTCCTCGGGCTTTCCCCGTGGATCGCGGTCCTGACCAACGTCGAGCACGATCATCCCGACTGCTATCCGACGATCGAGGACCTGCAACAGGCCTTCGCGGAATTCCTGGACCGCGTGCAGCCCGGCGGCTCGGTGGTGGTGTGCGCCGATTCGCCCGGGGCGATCCGCGCGGTGGACGATTTCAAAATCCGCCATCCGCGGGCGGCGGTCTATACCTACGCGGTGGATATGGAAGCGGACTGGCAGGCGACTCAGATCCAGGCCAACACCGAAGGCGGCAGCGATTTCCTGGCGGTGCGTGGCGGCGGGGTCATGGGCCGCGTGCGGATCCGCCTGCCCGGAATGCACAATGTCTGCAATTCGCTGGCCGCCCTGTGCGCGGCGGACCTGTGCGGCATTCCGTTCTCGCACGCCGCGAAATTTCTCGCCCAGTACCACGGAGCCGAACGGCGCTTCGAGATCATGGGCGAAGCCTGCGGGATCACGGTGGTCGACGATTACGCCCATCATCCCAGCGAGATCCGGGCGACTCTTTCCGCGGCGCGCCAGCGTTACCCGGAGAGCCGGATTTGGGCGGTGTGGCAGCCGCATACCTATTCCCGGACGAGGGTGTTGGAGAAGGAGTTCGTGCAGGCCTTTGGGGAAGCCACAAAGGTGGTCGTGCTTCCCGTGTATCGGGCGCGCGAGCCGATGGACGCCGCGTTCCCGATCGAGGAGGTGGTACGCGCCATGACCAACACAGAGGCGGTCTATATTCCCGGTTTGATGGAGGCGGTCCCGTACCTGACCCGCGAATTGCGCTGCGGCGACGTGCTGGTCATGCTCAGCGCGGGGGACGCCAACCGGGTGGGCGAGGAAGTGTTGCGCCGGATGCGGATACTGGATGCCGAGCGCGGCACCGCCATCCGCGCCCCGATCCTGCCGCTGGAGAAATTGCGCCGGCAGTTCGGGAACCGGATGCAGGAGGAAGTGCCGCTCGGCCGCCTGACGACGGCCAAGGTCGGCGGGCTCGCCGACGCGCTGCTGGAAGTGCAGAGCGCCGATGAACTGGCGCAGGCGGCGGCCTGGCTGTGGCAGGAGGAGCTTCCGTTCTTCGTGCTCGGAAGCGGATCGAACACTCTGATCTCGGATGCCGGCTGCCGCGACCTGGTGATCTACAACCGGGCTAAGCGGTTCGAATTCCGGCCGGGGAAAGACGGCTCCAAGGACACGGCGGTGGTGTGGGCCGAATCCGGGGCCTCGATCGGCGCGCTCGCGCGCCAGGCGGCGCAACTCGGGTGGAGCGGGCTGGAGTGGGCGGCTACAGTCCCGGGCACCGTCGGCGGGGCGGTGGTGGGCAATGCCGGGGCATTCGGGGGTGATACGGCCGGAACGCTGCGGATGGTAGAAATCTTGCAACGTATGGAATCGCCTGAAAAGACGGGTATTTCGGCGGACCGGCGGATGGTGGAGCCCGGAAAGCTGGATTTTTCGTACCGCTCCAGCATGATCCGCAAACAGCCCGGGCAGACGGTTGTACTTTCGGCCGAATTTGCGCTCACCCGCTGCGATCCCTCGCAAGCCGTCGCCAAAGTCGGCGAGCTCCTGGCCCGGCGGCGGGCGACCCAGCCTTCGGGTTCATCGCTGGGATCGATGTTCAAGAATCCGCCCGGGGATTTCGCCGGAAGGCTGATCGAGGCGGCGGGACTGAAAGGGTACCGGATGGGCAACGTGGAGATTACCCAGCAGCATGCGAACTTCTTCGTCAACCTGGGCGGCGCCCGGGCCGAGGATATCCGCGCGCTGATGGACCTGGCCCGCGCGACGGTCCGCCAGAAATTCGGGGTCGAGCTCGAGCCGGAGATCGTAATGGCCGGCGACTGGCCTGCAGCGCTGCGAGGGAACCATGGCTAAACTGCGGATCGGCGTAATCTACGGCGGCCGCTCCGGGGAGCACGAAGTCTCCCTGATGTCGGCTCAATCGGTCCTCGGGGCGCTCGACCGCTCGCGCTACGACGTGACTGAGATCGGGATCACGCCGGAAGGCAAATGGATCGCGGGCGAGGGCGTGATGCAAACGCTCAAGACCCGCGGCGGAAAAACGCCGCGCGCGGCGATTCTGGCGGAACCGGGGCCGGCGCGCATTTATGAGATCAAGCCAGACGGCAACGAAGAGGAGCTTCACCTGCGGCTGTGCCGCGAGGTGGATGTGATGTTCCCGGTGCTGCACGGGACGTTTGGCGAGGATGGCACGCTGCAGGGGCTGCTCGAGATGGCCGAAGTCCCTTATGTCGGCGCGGGCGTGCTGGCTTCCTCGGTGGCGATGGACAAGGCGCTCTTCAAGCAGTTGATGCGGGCGCACGGCATACCGATGCTGGAGTACGTGCTCTGCACCCGCGGCGAGATCGCCCACGACCTCGACGGCGTGCTGCGGCGGGCGGAAGAAACGTCTCCGTATCCGTTCTTCACCAAGCCGGCCAACCTCGGGTCGTCGGTCGGAATCTCGCGCTGCGCCAGCCGCTCTGATCTGGTCGAGGGGCTGGCCGAAGCCGCGCGCTACGACCGGCGCGTGCTGATCGAACGCGGGATCGACGCGCGCGAGATCGAGGT
>Ga0105104_10001901_pt1 | contig 15514 bp, 15 predicted proteins | sample PPLLaktember2015_3_FD_87034 | JGI IMG/M metagenome (GOLD analysis project Ga0105104, IMG submission 87034) | Freshwater sediment microbial communities from Prairie Pothole Lake near Jamestown, North Dakota, USA - PPLs Lake P7 Core (6) Depth... | ecosystem: Environmental > Aquatic > Freshwater >... | reverse complement strand
TATGGTGACATCCGGATGATCACGAGTCATGCGCTGCGAAGACGAAACTGAACGTGGTGAGTCGATGTAAGCGAAGCCTCCAACAGGTTTGAACCGCACCCATCCTGCCCGAAGTGGGAGTCATTTGTGGATGCACTCGTACCGGGACATTTTCGATAAGACCGCCTCGAAGACCTGGATGCCGATTCGAAACCCAGTCCAACCGGTCAGGCAAACGTTACAGACTCACTCAACGCTTTTTTGAAACGGCGGGCGGGCTGAGCGACCCGACGAGTCGACGAAACCTGACAAACCATCTTGGAAATCAGCGATTCGCTTACTTGATGGTTTGACGTGAACATTCGCGCCGGGACCGTTAGGCGGTCTCCACCGGCTGCAGGTTGGATTTGGCCCGGCCGGATACCAGATGTCGACTTCTCTATTGCGTAGGCGACGGCTATGGCGCGAGTATGGTGTCTCATTTCAAGGGTTCACCCCACATCAGTGGAAGGATCTGAATGGCACCGACGACGGCACGCCAAAGCCTTCGCGGATGCCGCCCCAGAGAGCTGTCACTCCGCCCGCAATGCAGTTACGGGATCGATGCGCACCGCCCGCCTCGCAGCCGCATAGGACGCTATAAGCGAACTCGCGAGCAGCAGCGCGACAACGGCAGCGATTGCGGCCGGGTCGTCGGCTTTCACCTGGTACAGATGACTGGCAAGCGCCTTTCCAGCCGCCAGAGTTGCCAGCATGCCCACTGCCAGCCCGCATACCGTAACTCTCAAACCCTGCAAAACCATCATCCTGAGCACTTCCCCATACTGAGCGCCAAGCGCGATCCTTATGCCAATCTCGCTGCTCCGCTGAGCAACTGAATACGCGACGACACCGTAAATACCGACGGTCGCCAGGAGTATCGCTAGCACCCCAAAGGAGGTGACCACCGCAGTATTGAGCCTTGGCTCGCTCTTCGATTTGGCCACCAGCTGCTCCATCGATGCGACGTCGAAAACCGGCATCTCGGAATCGACGGACTGAACCGCCTTTCGAATGCTGTTCGACACTCGCATGGGGTCGCCGTCCGTCCGCACGACAATCGTCATGAAGCTTTGAAGGAAAGGCCGGGGAGACTGGGCATAAGGAAGATAAACAGCCATCTCAGGTGCGGCCGTCAATCCCATTTCTTTCACATTGCCTGCCACTCCGACCACCGTACAGAGCGGCGCCCCGAAAACATCAATGCGGGCGCCGATCGCTCCGCCGGCCGGCCAAAAACGGCGCTCGACACTCTCGCTGATGACCGCAACAGGCGGCGCATGGCTGTCATCTATGGCCTCGAAAGACCGGCCGTGAACGAGCGGGATTTGCATCGCGCGAAAGTAACCAGGGCTGACGACCAGCTTCGCTACCATGATGTTCCCTGGCAGGGGCGCCTGTCCTTCGACACTGAAATCGCCCCGAATCCCGCTGCCGCCGTATGGAAGCCCGAAGCCTATCGTGCCTGCCGCGCTGACTCCAGGTAAAGCAAGAACCCGATCAAGCACCGAATCATGGAAGCGAATCCGGGCAGCCGAGTCCGGATAGCGAGTGTCCGGGAGCTCCAGGTTCTGGGTGAGGAGACGTTGCGGTTCAAATCCATGGCTGATGTTATTCAATTGAATCAGGCTCTTGAGGAGCAGACCGGCGGCTAAGAGCAAGACCATAGTTAGCGCTACCTCGGAAGCCACCAGGATGCCGCGCAGACCGTACGACCGGGATTTTCCGCCCAGACGGGCCGCAGACCCTTTCAGTCCGTAAACCAAATGACTGCCGGCGGTGCTCAGCGCCGGAGCGAGACCGAAGAAGAGTCCGGCAGCGAACGCCACGCAGAACGTGAAGCCAACGACTCTCCAGTCGAGCAACGGACCACCTAACGGAAGAGAAAAGCTGCCTGGTGTCGTTGATTCAGGCACCAGGGCGATTAACGGCTTCCGAAGTACGTAGACCAACCCGACGCCGACAAGCCCACCGAGCACGCCCAGGCAGACACTCTCGGTCAGAAGCTGCGTCGCCAGTCGTAGGGTAGTAGCACCCAGCGCCCGACGCATCCCGAGCTCCTGCCGGCGGGCGGCGGTTCTGGCGAGTAGGAGATTGGCAACGTTCGCGCAGGCAATGATCAGCACGAGGCCAACGGCTCCCGAGAGAAGTAACAGAGTGGGAGCCATACGAGAGGCTATTACGTCCCTCAGCGGCATGGGTGCTATGGCTCGATTGCCCGGTCGACCGCGTTCCCGATCAAGCCGAGAGGCAAAGTCAGGGACTTCCACTCGCGCCCGGTCCAGGGTGACGCCGGGTCCCAGCCGGGCGAGCATTTGATCGAACGAATTCGAGCAGTCGCCAGACAACACCAGTGGCGTCCAGAAAGCGGCTCGATTCGGGAAGTCGAACTCTTCGGGCATGACACCGATGACCGTGAAGGCCTGCTCGTCGAGCGTTATCGCCTGCCCGAGGACCGAGCTGGACGAGTTGAATCGTCGTACCCAAAACGCGTGGCTTAGAACGACAACGCCTCCACGTCCTCCCCTGAGATCATCTTCCACAAACCCACGCCCCAGAATCGGGCTAAGCCCAAGCAGCGGAAACAGAGAAGGAGACACTTCGGAACCGATCAGTCGCTCCGGTATCCCGGCGCCCGTGAAATTCGAAGTTTTACCGCGGAAGGCCGCGACCTCGGAGAACAGCTGCTTCTGACGCCTCCACTCGACGAAGTCCGGGTCACAGACGGCACTCAACCCGCTGAAGCCCATCTCCCTGGATGTCTCCCAGAAAGTGACCAGCCGATCGGCGTCCCTATACGGCAGAGGGCGCAACAGCACCGCATTCACCACGGTGAAAACTGCTGAGTTCGCTCCTATTCCCAGGGCGAGCGAAGCGACTGCCGCCACCGCAAATGTCGGACTCCTGCGTAGGCTTCGCAAAGCGTATCGCACGTCCTGAGCGATTCGCTCGAGCCACGTCCATCCCCAGGCCGCACGGCTCTTCTCCTCGATCAGTGTGACATTTCCAAACTCGCGGCGGGCCCGCTCCTCGGCTTCTTTCGGATCCATCCCGGAGGCGGTCAACAGCTCGACTCTTTCCGCAAGATGAGTCCGAATCTCCTCGGAAATATCGTCGTACAAACGACGCCGACGAAAGACGTTAAGAAGGTCGAAAATACTCCTCATGACTCGCCGGGCCTCAGGACTTGCATGATGGCGTTGATCATCTGCTCGAAGCTGGCAATTTCACGCTCCAACTGCTGACGGCCAGCGGAGGTCACCTGATACTGGCGCACTCGGCGGTTGGTTGGCGACACGGTCCACTCGGCTGTAAGCCATCCGGCACGCAACATTCTCTGGAGCGCCGGGTACAGTGACCCTTCCTCGATCTGGAGCAGATCATCCGATGTAGCCCGGATGTGCTGGGCAATCGCATAACCATGGAGTGGGCCACGCCGCAGCGTCTGGAGAATCATCATTTCCAAGGCACCCGGGAACAAATCTCTTGGCCTCTCGGTCTTCACGTTTTTGGTCTACCCCTTTTTGGTCTATGCCTAGAGTGACACACGGTATCGAGTAATGTCAATTGCCGTTTGGCCAGTAAAGTGAGGCTGCACCTGCGAAGCTCAGGGGCGGTTGAGTGACGCGTCCTTTTGCGTCATTTCGAAACCCCGCGCCTTTGAAGCATCCAGGGACCGATTTTCGTCGCCTGTAGTTAAAAGGGACGAACGCACGCGACGAGAATGAGCAACCGCACGTAAGCCGAGCCTTCTCGCCTTCTTCCTCATCTTCCTGATCAGGCCGACGGACTTGCCCTTGCACAGCATGGAGTGCCCGAGATTGTGCCCACGACAATCCAAAACAATCAAATCAACCCGAGTTGACCCAAGATATTGACAGGTAAGAAAAGGTAAGATTCGTTGCAAGGAAAGGGGTTAGAGGTTTACGCGCTGTGCCCTCATAACCCAAAGGTCGAGGGTTCAAATTCCTCCCCGCAACCAAGTTTCGAGGGCCGCTGAAAAGCGGCCTTTTTATTCTTGGAAATTGGGGCTGTCGCCCAGCGATTGTGGCCGTGGAGGCTTGCAGCTCTGGAGCCCTTCTATCGAAAGCTCCCGCGCGTTGGACGGTGATCATTCGCCCGCAGCCGGCGACGGGGTGCATGTTTTTCGGACTTCCGGCAGTATCGCCCCAGGGGAGCAGCCATACAGTCAACATCAACGCAACTCAACCCAAGATATCGACACGTGAAGAAAAGGGAAGAAGCGTGAACGGGGTGAACCGGGGTGAACGGGGTCAGAGCCTCACAACTCACAATCCGGCGATTGTGAGTTGTGAGGCTCTGACCCCGTTCACGGAAATGGTGGACGCTTTTCCAGCACGACCTTTGTCACCGTTCCCCTGTATCGTGACACCACTCGAATAAGGGTTCCAATCCTATCGAGTCCGACGGGGAGGGCGCAGACGTTGTCCTCCCCGCTGACCTTCTCCGGTTTCGTTCCAATCCTCAGCTCGACTCCCCCATTTGCGCACTCAGCTCGGCCGGGCTCGGAATAAGTTCATACAGTTCGTCGCACATCTCCGTCCATGAAGCTTTTCCGCCGAACCGATGTTGCGTTTCAACCAAACGGGTCATCTTGCCTACTCCGAAGAAGAAACCTGAGCGAGCGGCCCACACCAGCGGCTTCCTGACCTCTTGAGGCAGGCTGCGAAGCTCCGGCATGTCCTCGAGCCAGGCCTGAAATTCGAGGGCAAGAATGCCCGCCAGATCGCCGCCGCACATCTCTCCGAAGATTGGATCCAGTTCCTTCTCTATCCGGAATTTCCCCAAGCGTCGATCGGTTCGTGGTGGATTTTTCTTGCGTCTCCGTTTTTGGCCTATATACATGCGTCAGAGATCAACTTGACGCGACCGCCGGAGGGACAACAGCCAACGCAGACAAATGGTGGGCCAGTTCGATCACGTCTCTTTGTGATTCTTAATACGCGAAGATCAAGCACGGCATTGCTCCCACTGTTAGGTCTGAAGGCTGGAAGGAGACTCCAACCAGAGTGAATGGCAGTATGGAGCGTTCTATGCCCTGTATATGCTCGAGAACCAGCGCGCATTTCGAGTTGTCCTTGCCGTTTTGGTAATTCCAAAAAAGGTTGCAGGCCAATGCTGCGTGTGGTAAGCCGAAAGATCGAATGGACAAGCGGGTACAAGCTGTTCTGGCGATTATAGATCAGAATTGGAACCGTGGTGCTTTGAAGGTCTCCTCCTTGGCCCAATCCGTGAATCTGAGCACTGTACGTCTGCAGCATCTGTTCAAAACGGCGACAGGCAAAAACATCAGAGCGTACATCATGGACAAACGCTTGACTGCCGCCGTGAACCTGCTTTCGAAGTCGAACCTGACCGGAAAAGAAGTCTGTCATCAGGTGGGTTTTAGCAACCTGCCTGACTTTTACCGGAGCTTCAGGAAACGTTTCGGGACGACCCCTGGTGCTTTCCGGTCCGCCTCGCCGACAGCTTTGACGAAAAGAAAGACAGATTTGACGAAAAACTAGCCCTAGATCCTCGAAACGAACCGCTGTACTATTTGTAAATATTCCTTTCTATTTGACATACGTGGCAAGTTCCGCTGACCTTCTGAGGGAGGAGGTGATTCCTATGAACTAAAGAAGAAAGACACAACCGCAATTCAATCTCCCGCCAAGCTTGAGATTTAGGAGGATAAGATGGCAGAAGAACTCCCAAAAACCCGGCAACGGAAGTCGAAGCTGTCCCTCGATCTGAGAGAAGAACAGGTAAAAGCTCTCGCTCCATTGCTTGAAGCAACGGGCAGAGTGCAGATTTTGGGGACCTTGGAAGGGAACCAACTCAGGGTTTCCTATATTGCTTGCAACGCTGCATTTCTCGCTTGCAACGCTGCCTTCAAGATTGAGAGCTTATAGGAAAACGTGTCGCCTCCGTTGACCTCGGCGAGGGGCGACACAAACCCCGAATTGACTAATTTCCGCTAGGGAGGAACTTATGCGGACCACAGATCGGTTTAAAATGAATCACCTAGATCACTTCGAGGATTTGCTGTCGGACGTAAGAGAATATGCCGATCACGACTTGCCCTACTATGCCTCCAGCCTAAGAAGCGCATTCACACAAGTTGAGCCTCTGTTCACCAGAAGTCGATATGCAGAGTTTTTTTGGCATTGTGCTTCAACTGTACCTGGCTGGTTGCCCAAAGTAGTCATCGCAAACTCTGAGGCGGAAAGTGAAGGGTCAGCCAAGCTCCTCAAACTCTGGAGAACAGTTAGTTATAACTCAGAGGTTGAGGATAAAGTTCTCGTCCACGCCAAAGATGAATCAAGACATTCTCGACTTTTCTTGTGTCTGGCGGAGCGTGCATTTCCTTCGTGGTTAGTTCCTGGTGAAATCGCACGTCTTAACGATAGACTGCCCGATGTTCGTAGAAAGAAATATGAAAAAGCAGAGCATCAGATTCCTGAGGCCCTGCTGATCGATCATCTTGTTCAGATGAACATCGGCGAGATTCGCACTCGCATCCATATGCATCTGCTGGCGCCAGTTATATATGCGTTTACTCCAAAAGAGTACAAGGATAGTGTTGGACGCATCTTGGAGGGCCTAGTTCGTGATGAAGTGCGACATATTGGATACACAGCGCTCTTAATGGAAAAGTGGGCTGAGGACGGAGCAGTTGATTATCTGGATAGACTCTATAGTGAGCGACTCCACGACTTCAGCCTAGTCACTCTGCGGCAGACCGAGCCAGCAATTCGCAGCTACGGTCAGGGGCGCTTTCCAGATTTGCTCGAAATATAGCAGCTGTAAATTTGGTCTCGCAACACTCCGCTTTGACATGTTTCGCGGAACAGCTCGGGTCAATCGAATCGGGGAGGCAAACTTCGCCAATCGTTGTGTGATTTATCTAAATTCAAGCCTCTGCGTGGCAGCTTTCGCTCGAAACCGAAATGTCCCACCGGCTAGTTGTCTATGCCCAGGGAGCAAGACGCAACGGCGTGGAGGGGTGAGGTGTCAGTCAACCTCTTGCTGGACTGGGCGCGCGATGACCCCCGGTGCAACGGGCCACCTTCAACCTCCTGATGGTTCAGAAAGCCGTATGACCGGATCTTTATCCGGGCGAGAGACGTCAGCGAAGCGGTCGCTCGCCTGAACCTGATCCCCGGCTAGAAGAGAATTCAGTCCGAGTTAGAACCGCTACCACCAGCGCCCCTACTGCCACCAGAAGTTTTTCCCGTCCCCCTGTCGTCCTCAGCAGCGCGTCTGTTCCCGGCCGGAATGTCAGCGAAGTCGTAAGCGCGAATATCACCGCTGGCGGGTGGGCTCCGACCCGGAGTACCGGGCGCTTTCGAACGAGCTTTGTTAGCAGAATCTCATACCTCCGAACGTAGGATGCCCGGAGCGATCTCAATCTGCTCGGGTATCTCGCGCCAGTCCTGGCCGTCAAGGCATTCGTTCTCAATCCACCTTCGAATGTCCTCCATGTCCCGAAGTCGCAAAATCAAGGGGCGCTGTTCAGCCACCCTGCGGGCGTTTGGCGTGAACGTTGTGTTAGTGATTAGCATACCGACATTGAATCCGTGAGACTGGGTAACCCCGAGCAGCTCCCGAACGGGTGCCGGGCCAGTCTTTCTGTGCGGCAGCCGGTGATTTTTGATCTGAACTGCCAACAGCAAAGGAACAAGGTAGGGCCTTCGCTGCACTGCTACCAAATCGATGCCACCGTCTTTTACAGTAAACGCCTTTCCCTACGGCAGTGACTTCGTGACCCATACTCTCAATCAAGCTTGCTATGAAATCTTCGAACTGGCCTGCGGTCAATTGTAAGCGGCTGCAGAAATTGTCCGGCTCGATGGGTTTGCCGGCCTTATTCGGGAATGTTAGACCCAGCGGGTTCTTCTCGTTGTCCTGGGCCAGCCAGTGTTCCTTCAGTATCTTCTTCAACTGCGGCGACATATCGATACGGCGATCGCTTCCCTGGCTTTTCGGTGTTGTGAAGATATAACCCGATTCCTTTCCCCAGTGTTCGCCTCGCTGGTAGAACACGGCGCGCTGCACGTGGATCTGGTCCTTGTTGAATTCGACATCTGACCACTGGAGCCCGAATATCTCGCCTCGTACGTATTCCGGTCAGTATCGCCGTTGCGACGATCACGTAGGCGTCGTCGTGACAGTGTTCCAGGAGGGTTTTGATTTCTGCCGGGGTCAATGCGCGCCCCTTCTGTTCTCTCGTCGGCTTGGGCATGCTGACTCCGCCTTCCCCGTTGCGACTTCTGAAGGGGTTTCGGTTGGCATAACCCCAGCCGACGGCCGAGCGCAGGATCCGCTGCATGAGCATCAGGACCTTACGACGAGTCTTCGCCTTCATTTTCTTGGGCAGCGATGGCAGGAAATCACGCTGGACAGTAGTGGCCTGGATCTGGTGGACGAGGTAGTTCTCGAAAGATTCGGACCGGTTTACCAGCAAATCGCGACGGAAGCCGGCACGCCTGCGTGGAGGTCTACGTTCAGCTTCGCAATCTCCGCTCGAATCTCCCTGACAAAAACTATACCTCACTTAACGACGATATCGGCCGGTCACCTCCTTTCCTCAAAATGCGCGGGAAGAGAACAGGCTCGCTCGTCACGCGCAGCATCAAGCAAGAGACCCGCCCGGAAGAACGAATCGAGGACCGCCTCCGCCTCTTCTTCCGTGTAACTCCCTTGTGACATGCGGCATATCAATCCGACCAGCGCGCGTGACCGGCGGGGAATCGAAGCAGCTGCCAGCACGAGCAAGGCATTGCCCGCGAGTTGAGCCCTTAACTCGGGCACTTCAGCGGATGAGACTGCAAAAGAAGACCACTCGGGCAAACGGCTTTCACCCCTCCTCCAGAGCGAGAGGCACTCCGCCGTTCTCAGAACCGCGGGCAGACTGACACTGCGGGGTCGCCGGAGTGGTTCCCGGTTAAGAGCCGAAAAAAAGGCTGGCGGATAACGCCTGGTGTACAGAGTCGTGTGGGCGTGGCCCAGGCCACCCTTGAAAAAGAGATCCCTGTCTGGATAGGTCTCGTCCAGCGCGGCCTCGATCCTCGAGAGGCGCCGACTTCCCTCCTGGGAATTGCCGGTCATACCCGTGAACCAGTGCAGCCACGACAGATCTTCGTCTTCGGGACTGGCCAAGACAGAGACTCCAAACGAAGCAGGATTGTCGAAGACTTTTGAGCCTTCTTCCAGGGTGAATTCCGTCAGGGAGACGAAAGCAACCAGGTCCTTTTTTTCTTGCAGGTACCGCAAGGTCTCTTCCGACTCGGCACTTGTCTCCCCCGGAAAACCCACCTGGCAGAGAAGACTGACGGTGATCCCCTCCTCCCGGCAATCGCGGAGAATTCGATGCGTCACCTCTGGACTTGTCCCCTTTTGCATCAAGCCGGCGACCCGGGCGGATGCAGTCTCGAAGCCAAAACGCAGGTGGCGACAGCCGCCCGCAACCATGCGGGCGAGGGTCTTTCGGCTCAGCCCTCGGTCGAGCCTGACCTCTGAATCCCAGGTGATATCCAAGCCGGATTGCCGGACGGCGTCACCGATCTCGGCAAGAACTCTAGGGGGCAGGGAATCGTTGGACAGGTTGAATGCTCGGGCACCGGTGCGGTGATGTATCACGGCCAGGTCGTTCATCACCTTCTCGGCTGTACGCCAACGAAAGGCTTTGCCGCGTCGTTCGGGTCCCCAACTGCCTGGCGAAATCGTGCAGAAGGCACAGCGACCCCAATAACACCCCCGAGAACCATTGAGCAAGAGCGCGGGCTCCGGCCACCAATAGTCCTGCAAGGGAAGCCCGGTGTGGTCCGGAGGCGGGAGAGCGTTCAGGTCCTCGACGCAGGAATGAGCCGAACAGATGCCCTGCCCATCCGCCGTGACCATGACATTAGGCGCCTTCAGCCCGTCCCGTCCGTGTTCCCACTCCTCGGCCAAGGCTGGCAGCGCGGTTTCCCCTTCAAAAAACACGAATGCATCGACGTCTGTCAGGAGTTGTGGACACCGCGCCAATTTGTTCCGTATACGCGTGATGGTCGCGCCGCCGAAGACGATCTTTGCCTCCGGCAGCCATTTTTTGGCTCGCACCGCCAGTGTCCAAGCGGGAATCAACTGTGTCTGGAAGGTTACCGACACGGCGATCACATCGGGTCGTGCTGCGAGCAGGCGCGAATGGACCTTTTCCTCGCAGTAACGGATAAACAGGTTTGAATCTTCATCATCGACGGCCGCTCTGATTCCGGTCGATGACAGGTGGGACTGGGCGGTCTGAAAGGTCTGTAAGGAAACGCGACCAGGGTAGGCCGAAGCGGAAACCAAGCCGAGGACTCGACTGAGCATGCGGAACGCCCAAGCGTAGGCACGAGGATCGTAAAATGCGGCCGGATCCCGGATTATTTGCATTGCCCTTTCGAGCGCCGGCAGGATCCATTCACCGGACACAACCGCACCCTCAAGAACCTGCTGCTCCTCCTCGTCACGAAAACGGCCGGCTCTCAGACGAAGCTCCACGGTCTCAAGTGCGTCTCGAAGGATCGACGGGAGACAGAGGTGGTTGAAAAAGTCCACATTCAGATCGGCGAGCTCCACCTCGAGACCGGCTGACCGCCAGGCTCCTGCCAAAACCGCCAGGGACGAGTAGGGCTGAGACGGGTCGGCTTGTGCGGGCTCGATCAACAATACGCGCATGAAAACCTCCCCCAAAAGTTGGCTTCCCGCTGCCTGTCGCCCACTCCTGGTGTTCCTGCGGCGACGCAGGATATTCAGCTATGGTGCCTATTTCGAGCCGGTTGCCTCCAAACGTGCCAACTTGGCCTCTACACGGGCAAGCTTGCCCTCCACCCGCTCCAGCTTGGGGGCCACCCGCTCGAGCTTTGGCGCCACCCGCTCCAACTTGGGCGCGACCTGCTCCAGCTTTGGCGCCACGCGTTCCAGCTTAGGCGCCGCTCGCTCCAACTTCGGGCTGACGCGTTCCAGCTTCGCGACGGTCCTTTCCAGTTTCGGAGCGACCCGCTCCAACTTGGGTACAACCCGGCTCAAAAGAGTTCCTCGCACCTCAGACGAGAGCCCCATCTCCCGACACCTCATCAGCTTGGCCATCGCCTCGGCAGAGGCGCCGACGAGAGCATCCAGCCCCTGTCCTTCCTCGCCCTTCAGCAAAGCAGTCAGGACTTCTCTCTCCGACTCGTTCAACGGGTATTCTTTCTCGATTTCCGGATCTCCCCGCTTTAGCCGATTCAGAAACTCGCGATCCGTTAACACCCGGACCAAGATTGCTTCCAGCGTGCGCATACTTTCCCTCCTGTCTTGGTGACACAGTCACCGCCCTTCGCTTTTCAGCTCTCCGCTCTCAGGCCCAGTGGCTTTGTCTTGCGCCAATCCGCTCCTCCGCGCCCAAAGCCACTCCTACTCTTGCCGTTTCTGCGCGGCAGCTTTCTTGGCCTTTTCTGTTCCCGCCTCAACGATGTCCACGATGTTGAACTTGATCGAGAGCTCTCCCTTACCCGCTTCGTAGTCATTCATCAGTTGTCTGACGCTCTTTCCGGTCAGTTTGGCGATGTCCAGAGCCTTGAACCTGATGATGGCCCCGAGATGAGACGGCTTGCCTTCCGAGCCCACAAGCAGAATCGCAGGACGCTCATACGTTGACATGACTCTCTCCTCCTTTGAGTTGGCTTAACGGATTCTCGACGATCTCCAGTTCCAACAGGAGACCCAGATACTCAACGACGTGTGTGAAAATGTCAGGTACCGGGACACTACATTCCGAGCTGACGGACTCGAGGATGTCCTCGACGGAATGGTTTCCGTCACACAGACTCAAAATGAAACAGGCGGTTGAGTTGAGAGTGAAGAACACCGTCTTCTTGGAGTGAAAAAGGTAGTTCTCCCCTTTCAGTTGCGACTGAATCAAATACGGGTGTCGCACCAGACAATCCCCGGCATGAAGGTTGATTTCGCGACCCTTCACGAGACTGTGTCTCCTACTGTTCCGGCCGTGAGACAGGCCTCCATCCACAACTGATTGAGCGAGTCGGCGGACAATCGGGACGTCTCGACGACCGCCGGCGCGTTCCCAATGTGTCTAGACAAGTCGTTGATGACGAAACGCAGCCCGTATTCCTCCAGATGGCTGTAGAACTCTGATCCAGGATCAGGGTGAAGGAGGTTCCAGACGACTTCATCAGGCCGGAGGTCTTCATTGACAAACCGGATGTTTGCTCGGACATCCTCTTCCGTCTCCCAAGGCAGGCCTAGGAGCATTGCGCAAGTCGTTTCCAGACCCACTTCACGGCACCATCTGACAGCATCGACGCTGTGCCTCACCTTCTCGCGTTTCCTGAGACGGTCCAGCGAAGCCTGACTGCCCGACTCGACGCCAATGAAGAGCGCACTGCAGCCCGACTCCCGCATTGCGGCCAGCAGCGGCTTATTGAGGGTGTCGGCACGGACCGAGCATCGCCAGTCGATGCCCAGCGCTCTTTGCTTCAGGGCCAAACAGAGGTCATAGACTCTCTTCTGATCGAAAGCGAAATTGTCATCTCCAAAGACGACCCTGCGAGCACCGTAGGTCGTTACCCACTTCTCCACTTCTTCGAGCACAGATGAGACACTGCGGGCACGCCACCGGCGACCCCAGAAAGGAGCGGACGAGCAGAAGGCGCACGAATAAGGGCAGCCTCGTGAAGTAATGATCAGGAAAACCTGCAGCTTCAGGTAGATAGGCAGAGTATCAAGCAAGTCGTAGGCCGGTGCCGGAAGTGCATCCAGATCTCGAATGAAGTCACGAGGTGGGTTGCGGCGGATGACACCCTCCTCATCTCTGTAGGTAATGCCAGGAACACCGTCCAGCTTCCCATTTGCCTTGCCATCCAGACATGACAGCAGCTCGGCGAAAGTAGCTTCACCCTCATTGCGGACGACAACGTCCGTGTCTGTTGTCTCGAGCGTCCGCAAGTCGGTGAATGTTGGATGCATTCCTCCCATGACCACTGCTGCCTCGGGCACCACCTTCTTGCTTAAAGTCGCAAGCGCGACTGCACATGGGAAGGAGGCGCTCAGGCTGCTGATTCCGACGAGATCCGGCCGCACCGAGACAAGTCTGTCCGCCAGTTCCTCCAACCCCATATTCGAAACCGTCATGTCAATGAGAGTCACGTCATGCCCCAGCCCGCGGGCCAGGCCACCCAGGTAACACAGAGCCAGAGGAGGGAACTGCAGATCCGGAGCATCTTGTAGCCGATAAGGAACAGCCGGCGCCACCAGCGCGACCTTCATACCTTATGTCTCCAAAATGACGAAATCAGAGGAACTACCGACCACGACATGACAGCAGAGTCACGTACGGACGGGCCACACCGACATTATTGGAACGCTATCGAACAACCGTCAAGGGTCGTAAGTGGAGCAAAATGTCACTGGTGCGGAAGCGTCAATCTACTGCCTCATTTGGGTTGGGGTCTTACCCAAATGCTTCTTGAACATGGACGAAAATGCCCGCGGAGAATCATAACCGAGTACGGAGGCGATCTCCTTAACGGACAGGTTTGGTTTTCTAAGCAGAATCATTGCCTCGGTCAAGACGGCTTGTGTCTGCAATCCCCGGAAGGTAGTGCGTTTCAATTCTCTCAGACTGCGCGATATGGTGTGTCTCTCGACCCGCAGTTTCCGCGCCACGTCATCCAGAGGACTGCGAGGACTGATCGTCAACAACAACTCCACTGCCCTGACCATCTCGGCCTTGTTGTAAGCCATTGGTACCCCCTTGCCATGCGACCTGATGGACGGAATAAGAAGACGACCGCCTGCAACAGAAATCGCTCGTCACGCTACCCCTAATAGGGCAATCAAGCGATTCATAGCCGCAGCGACTCCCCTAATAATCCCCGATTCGATGGCGATTCACCAAATTTTATTGGCATATACAAATCTGAGACGGATTGTTCCATTCTAGACACTGAAATTCTTCTGCACCATCCACCCTTGTTATCCGGCGCGAAGCGGGTGAAACCATCCTCACCGCAATCTTTCCCTGCAACGACACCCCATGCCATCGATCCTTGTTATCCAGCATGAGGCGGTCGAAACGTCGGGAATCATACGGCGGCTGGCAGCTGAGCGAAACGTAAGCCTGGAGTATGTCCGGACGTTCGTGGGGTAGCCGGTGCCGCACAGCCTGGGCGAGCATGCCGGGTTGCTGATAATGGCCGGACCAATGGGGGTGTACGAACAGGCTGAGTATCCTTTCTTGCCCGAGGAGCTCCTCCTGATTAAAAAGGCCGTCGAAGCGGCCTCTCGGGATCTGCCTGGGCAGCCAGCTCCTCGCTGCGGCCCTCGGTTCCGAAGTCAAGCCGGGGAAACAGAAGGAAATCGGCTGGCACGCAGTGACTCTCTCTTCTCACGCGAATCAGATGCGCTCTTTCAGGATCTACCGCCGGAATTCACCTGCTTCCACTGGCACGGTGCCGTTTTCAGCCTTCCCACGGGCGCCACGGCGCTGGCTGGGGATCGGGATTTTGTTTTTTGGGGCGGGGAAAGCGGGAGCCGGAATGTGGGAAAAACCGGTAGGAAGAGAGGCGGAATCGGGATCGGTTTGCGGGCGAAGAAGGGCTGCCCAGCAGCGCGCTGGTTCCAATCGGTCCCGTCAAAAACGGACTCGGACGGAGTGAAGTTGAAGTCAGTCTTCCCGGTTCCCGCGACTCCAGGAGCAGCAGTTTTTACGTTTGCCGTAAAGTACCCTGCCTGCCGGAACCCACTCCGCAATGACCCGTACGCCATCCGGCAATCGGTGGCCGTCACTCCGATGGCTGGTTGTGGGCATCGATCGACGTCTGGTACATGCATTCTTCAGTCATAGGCAGTTTTTGAGTGCACGAGATCGAGAAGCGTCCCCCGGGCGCACGCGTGCTATCTGCCTGTTATCACCACCCGGCGGTGGCTGTAAAGCCTGGGCGAACCATCGTCGGTGACCTCCAAAATGACGTGGATAGTCTTGTCGGTGGCTGCGGAGGGCACCTGCACCGTGGCCCTCTGCGTCGACGCATCGTCCACCGTCACGTTGCCGGCGTAGGTTCCCGGCTCGGGGTACACCCACCATTTGTAGCTTAGCCGATTGCCATCGGGGTCACCTGTTCCGGCCGCATCGAGGCTGAGCCCCTCGCCGGTTTTGGCGTCGACCTGGAGCACGTTCGTGGTCTTGTCGCCGTTAACGACGGCGATCGGGTTGTGATTTGCGCTGGCATAGTCTCTGACGCACCAGTCCATGCGGGCAGCGAAGTCGTGCTGGTACGGCTCGCGCCATCGGAAAATCGACGCATAGCAGCTGTCATACGTCTTGCCGTTGTACTGCCAGTGTTCATTAACCTCGTTGTGCATCCAGTAAGGCTCGTATTTCTGTTCGCCGATTCGATACGACGTCCGCACGGCGGGGAGGTTAACGGCAACATAGTCGAACCGCCGCATCTTCATCCACTCGTAG
>Ga0105104_10001900_pt1 | contig 15517 bp, 14 predicted proteins | sample PPLLaktember2015_3_FD_87034 | JGI IMG/M metagenome (GOLD analysis project Ga0105104, IMG submission 87034) | Freshwater sediment microbial communities from Prairie Pothole Lake near Jamestown, North Dakota, USA - PPLs Lake P7 Core (6) Depth... | ecosystem: Environmental > Aquatic > Freshwater >... | reverse complement strand
CGGTTATTCTGGTAGCGGAGGGTGCGGGGCAGGAGCTGATGAACCAGCATCCCACTGAACAAAAAACGGATGCGTCGGGAAATATCCGCCTTCAAGACATCGGTTTGTTCCTGAAAGATGCCATCAGACGGCATTTCCGGGAAATCAATCTGGAAATCAATTTGAAATATATTGAACCCAGTTACCTGATCCGCTCTGTCCCGGCTAATGCCTCGGACAGCATTTATTGCAGTTCTCTGGGACAATACTCCGTACACGCGGCAATGGCGGGGAAAACAGGATTGCTGGTTGCGCTCAGAAGAAATGAATATGTCCATTTGCCCCTGTCCGCGGCAATATCCGGCAGACAAATCGATCCGCAGGGCAGTGTCTGGCAGAGAGTGCTGGAAACAACGGGGCAGCCTGCACAGATGAGGAATGGCCGATAGCCGCCGGCATACCAACTTGGAGGATGTCCTTATTTAATTGCAAAAAATGCTTGCAAAATAAACCATTATAGCTTAGGAACCACCTACATTTTTTTCAAAGGAGTTAAACCATGTCTCGTATTTGTGACGTATGTGGAAAAAAGCCGCAAGTAGGCAATAATGTCAGTCACGCCAACAATAAGAGCAAAACCGTCTGGCGTCCGAATCTTCAGAAGTTGCGATGTGTTGATGATAAAACGGGAGCCGTCAAAAGGATTAAAGTCTGCACGCAGTGCATCCGTTCCGGTTCTGTCAAAAAAGCCACCTAGTCTGTTGGATACCACCCACAGTTCCTGATTGTTGCTGCACTCTGTTGAAGAAATTCCTCATTCTCAATAGACTGCAGGGCATCTTGAAACAGGGTTGAAATAGCATCAGCAAACAACGCACTGTCATTTCTCAGGCCGAATCTGTCCGTAAAAAGACGAATTCGGCCTTCGATATTCATAATCCGATTCATTCTTTCTTTCGTGATATAGGATACGGCATTTTTCAGCACATCCCGGGCGTAGTCTTTTTGAATTCCGTAAAGCCATGAAATATCTTCACAAAATTCATTGCACTTGCGGTCGAACGTGAAATGAATCGCGTCTTCCAGAAGTTCTATTGAACCATCGCCATGAATATGCGATAAAATTACCAGATCATAAATCATTTCGATGATTAAGTGAGAACGGTAGGCAGCTTCGTTATAAGAGATATCCTTGCCGATAATTTTATACAATTCAACAATAGATTCTATAAGATGTCGTCCCTTAACATACGTGTAGCCTTCGGAATGGGGGTCAAAACCTTCTCTGCATTGAAGGCAGATGCTCCCGTAATGTGCCAGATCGTCCACCAGCAGATGAAACATGATGTATGCTGTACGTTTATGATCCGGCGGCGCTTGAATAAACCGGTCGATGAAATGGGTCTGGTTGGCGTTTATGTCAGGATGCAGTGTTAGTAAATCTGGTGCAATATTGTATATGTAGATATCGGGATCGCTGTTTTTGACATTGGATGAGTCCATGATTTTCTGCAGCAAGCAGGTATGGGTTAACATCAGCATGAATTCACCTGAGTTTGGCAAGAAGGTATTTCTTTCATCATGAATCGGTCTTTCAGATGTGCCATGATGCCTTCCACATCTTCCCCGAAATCCGGCATGATTAAAATTTGAATAATGGCTTCTTTGGGATCGATCGTAGAAACGGTAACCAGCCCTTCATAGCCTTCCAGTATAAACTGTACAAGCGCAATATCGCTTGCGTTTATTTTAAACCATTTCCTTTGCATTACTATTTTAATCTACCATTTATCGTTTTAAAGATCAAGATGATCAATGAATGCTTGACATAGAATTTCCCACTGATATGATAAAAAAGAAAATAATATTAAAGATGAATGTATGACACGAGAAGAACGCCTGCCGGTGACGCAATGGAAACTGAAAGATACCGGACCCCAAAATATTGAAGAATCCCTGGCGAATGAATTCGGCATCTCCAGGATCATTTCTCAGCTGATAATGAACCGGCATGTTGTTTCCAACCTGGAAGACGCGCGCCGGTATCTATATCCATCCCTCAACGATTTGCACAGCCCTTTTTTAATGCAGGATATGAAAAAAGGTGTAAACAGGCTGATCAAGGCGATTCACGCCGGTGAAGAAATTGTCATCTACGGTGACTATGATGCGGATGGTATTACATCCGTTGTCATTCTATACAAATTCATAAAAGAACTGACAGGAAATGTGTCTTATTACATTCCGGACAGAGTTCAGGAAGGTTACGGACTAAAAATCCCGGTCATCGACCAGTTTAAAGGGAAAAATGTCAAACTGATCATCACGGTTGACTGCGGAATTTCCGATATTGACCAAATCGCTTATGGAAAATCTATCGGTATCGACACGATTGTCCTGGATCATCATGAAATATCTGATCAGCTCCCTGATGCCATGGCCTGCATCAATCCGGCCAGGTCAGACTGCTCTTTCCCGTTCAAACACCTGGCAGGTGTCGGGATTGCCTTTAATTTTCTCATCGCGCTCAGGGGCACACTGCGTAAAGAAGGTTTCTGGAAAGACGATCGGTATCCAAACCTCAAAGAATATCTGGATATTGTAGCGCTGGGTACCATTGGAGATATCGCGCCGCTGGTTGGCGAAAACCGGATTTTTGCAAAAATCGGCCTGGAATTAATCACAGAAGGCAAACGTCCCGGCATTAAGGCGCTCAAGGAAGTAAGCGGCATTGACGGACAACTGATCGATTCCTTTAAAGCATCCTTTTGCCTGATCCCCAGAATCAATGCTGCGGGCCGAATCGCTTCACCTTTGGACGCGGTTAGCCTTCTTCTGTCAGAGAATCTGGATGAAGCCAGGCCACTTGCTGAAAAACTGGATTTACATAACCGTAGGCGCCAGGCTATGGAAAGAGACATCCTTAATGAAATTCTCGGCGAACTGGGGGCAAATCCTAACCTGGAGAACATGAACTCCCTGGTCTTTTCGTCCGAAAAATGGCATCCGGGGGTTGTGGGCATCGTCGCCTCGCGTCTTGTGGATCTGTTCAGCCGACCAACTTTTGTCATCAGCCTTAAAGATGGCGTGGGCAAGGGTTCCGGTCGAAGCGTGTCTGATTTCAACATCCATAAAGGATTGCAACAGTGCGCGTCACTGCTTTTATCTTACGGCGGGCACTACCGCGCAGCGGGAATTTCCATAAAAGAGGATGACATTGACGAATTTGCCTGTACGCTGGATGAAATCATCCGGAATTCGGTTCAATCCCCGGAAATGGTTTCTCAAACCTTCATTGACACGGAATGTCAGCTTCGGGACATTAACCTTGATCTTGTCCGGCAAATCTCCATGCTTGCCCCCTTCGGTTGCGATAATCCGGAGCCAGTCCTTTGTGTACGCAATATCAAAGTCTCTTCGCCTTCTGTTGTCGGAAACAATCATCTCAAAATGCACCTGGTTTCGAATGAAGCGTCCTGCAATGCCATCTGGTTTGGCATGGGTAAATACCTGGGGGCTGTTAATGGCGCAAATATTGACGTTGTTTTCTCCCCGCAGATTAATTATTGGAACGGATCGTCCGACATTCAGCTGAAAATGAAGGATGCCGCTATTCTTTCATAAAGAAGGGATCATCCATGGACAAGGCAACAAAAGCAGCCCTGTACAGTGCTCTTCTCTTCCCCGGATGGGGACAGTTTTATCTCCGGTGTTATAAAAGAGGGCTGATTTTTTTTCTGCCCGTTTTGATGGGTACAATTGCCCTTGCCTGGTCGGTGGTTCGTGCCGGTTCCGTCATTATTCAAGCGGCTCCCTTCAAAAAAGGAACGGTTCAGGTGGCTGACATCATCCGGGTATCGGTTGATGCCCTGAAGGCAGTCGATCTTTCCTATCTCCTACTGATGCTGCTTCTAGTTGCCGCTTTATGGATTTTGTCCATTGTTGATGCTTATCAACTTGGGAAAAAAATAGTGACGATTTCTACCACTCGCGGGAATCCAGAATGATCTTCTGGTCGGGGAGTATCGTTCCGGCTTCCAAATATTCAACAGCATCAATCTTTACCGTGCAAATCTCCCGGAAAAGTTTTCTGAATTTCTCTTCCCAGCCGTCCGTCCCGATTTCCCGGGTTCTTTTTTCCAATCGCAGCGTCAAAACATCCTCGTGTCCCTTACGGCTGACCACAGCCTGGAGAGGCAGGTTGTTGAGCTTCGCAGAAATCATCTTCATCTGACTGGGCGCAATGAACAATCCCCGGACTTTTACCGCGTCACCTACCCTGCCTGCAATGCCCGCCAGCCGGTAGGACGTTCTTCCGCATGAACACTTTTCGGTAATCAGGCGTGATAAATCACCCGTACCGAAACGAAGCAAAAAGAAAATGTTGTTCAGTCGTGTTACAACCACTTCGCCTAATTCACCCGGCAAAACATTTTTACCCGTCGATGGATCGACAATTTCCACAATCGTTTCTTCGCAGATGTGCCACCCGGATTTCTGCGGGCATTCATAAGCCACATCACCAACCTCGGTTGCTCCATACATCTGATAGGTATCAATGCCATATTCTTTTTCAAATACCACCCTCAGTGACGGCAGAAGCGGTTCCGCGGCAAAGCAGGCTTTTTTGACACAGAAATCTTTCCTAAAGGAAAAACCCATTTCTTTGGATTTGTCGATAATGGACATTAAAAAGCTGGGCGTTCCGACATAGGCTGTCACCTTCAAATCTTTGATTAACTGCACCTGAATCTGAGAAGATGATGTCCCGGATGGAACAACCGTCGCGCCGACTTTGCGCAGGCCATTATGAAAAGTGAGCCCCGCAGCTACCAGATGATAGGAAAAGGCGTTAAGGGCCATGTCGTGAGGACCGATGCCGGCAGCGCAAAATGCCCGTGCCCACAGGTAATCCGTTTCGGAAAGATGCGGTTCATACACCGGCCCCGGTGAAGTAAAAATACGGTCAATGGCCGCTGTTGAATTCTCCAATCCCGCGTAGGGGATGTTCCGCATCTCCATTTCCACGAGCTTTTCACGAGTCGTAACAGGCAAAACGTCCAGGTCTTCCCGTGTTCTGATGCGGGAGGGGTTGATTTTACAGGCATCAAGGATTATTTTCAGCCGGGCGGATTTTCGATAACCCAATTTGACCATGGCGATGAGCGCCTTGTCCTGTATTTCCTTTCGTTCTTTTAATGAGGATTTTTCTCTTCCGTCAAAATATTTTTTCATCGTTCCCTCTCTTACAGCCAGCGCTTGCGCCGGCGATAGGCTTTAACGTCTTTATAAGATTTGGCGATGCCCGAGGCTGCCATTCCCAGATAAAATTCTTTGACATCCGGATTGTCGGATAACTCTTTGGATGTACCTTCCATGACGATCTTTCCGTTCTCCATGACGTAGCCGTAATGCGCGACCTGCAACGCCATGTGGGCGTTTTGTTCCACCAGCACAATGGTTGTGGCGTGTTCTTCATTTATCTTCTTGATAATGCGGAAGATTTCCTGAACAACCAGCGGCGCCAATCCCAGTGACGGTTCGTCCAGCATCAGGAGTTGCGGGTGCGCCATGAGTGCCCGTCCGATAACCAGCATCTGCAGTTCTCCGCCGCTGCAATATCCGGCCAACGCCTTCCTTCTGGCTACCAGAGCCGGAAAATAGTGGTAAACGAGTTCCAGATCCTGCTTATAAGGCTTTCCCGGCCTTGTGGCCGTGCCGACACGAAGATTTTCTTCAATCGTCAAGTACTTGAAGGGCTGGCGGCCTTCCAGCACCTGAATGATGCCCTGACGCGTGATGAATTCCGGGGCCTGATTTTGAATATTCACGCCATTGTAAATAATGTCTCCGTCCGTTACTTCACCGTTTTCCGGTTTCAGCAGCCCTGAAATTGCCTTCAGTGTCGTGGTTTTTCCCGCTCCGTTGCTGCCCAGCAGTGACACGATATGTCCCCGTTCCACGTTCAGAGATACGCCCTTGAGAACCTGGATAACGTTGGAATAGACAACAGAAATATTGTTTAACTGCAGTAAAATTTCACTCATCATTGATCCTTGCCCGATCAGACGGGTCAATCAAATTCACAAAATCCGTTTCTGTCATAATAAAAGAAGGGATTTCGTTCATGCTAATATGAAAACGGCCAGAGCCGGAAATAAGAACGCACGATCCTCCATAACTCCGCGATGCCTTTCGGCTCCAGCAGAATAAACAGGACAATTGCCAGACCGAAAACTAACTCGCGCAGGGGCGCCATATTCAACCCCATGCTGTTAATCACACTGACATTCATTAAAACCCCTGTTGCGTATCTCAAAGCCTCGTTGAGTACGGTAATAAAGGTCGCGCCGAAAATGGCGCCGGGTATATTACCCATGCCGCCGATAATGACCATGGCAATGAACTCCACCGAAAGCCCCAGGTTGAAAGGCTCGGTTGTTATGCTGACCATGTAATACGCCCATAGGGCGCCGGCAAAACCGGCGTAAAACGAGCTGATCGCAAAAGACAGCAATTTATATTTGAAAATCGGGATGCCCATGCCTTCTGCCGCGCGGTCGTTGTCCCGGATGGCAATAAACGCACGGCCGTATTTGCTGCGCATAATATTGACGGCAAACCAGGTCATCAAAACCAGACAAATGAAGATCAGGAAGAAGAAGGATTTGTCCCCTGCAATGTTCCACCCCAGAATGCTGGGTCCGGGCAATGTGATGCCCATGGTGCCTTTGGTCAGGCTTTCCCACTGAATGAGGACATATTCGATGATAAACTGACCTGCCAGCGTCGCGATAGTCAGATAAAGCCCCTTGAGCCTTCCGGACGGAATGCCGAAAATCATCCCGATCATGGCGGTAATCATGCCTGCGGCAGGAATAGACAGATAAAAAGGGACGCCCAGTCTGGTTGCCAGAATCGCACCTGCGTAGGCTCCGACACCGAAAAAAGCACCGTGCCCCAGAGAGATCTGTCCGGTGTAGCCAATGAGGATATTGAGGCCGATAGCGGCAATTGCAAAAATGCCGATGTTATTTAAAATATAAAGAAGATAAGGACTCAAAAAGAACGGCGCGAGTCCCATAAGCAGAACCAGAAAAACGCCCAGGCTGACCCTTCCAAACCAGGTCTCAAAAATAGATAATTCCTGGGTGTAGTTTTCATGATAGTTGCCGCAGGGATGAAAAGATAATTTTTTCATATCGATTTCTGCTTTCTAAACTCTTTCAATCTCCACCAGTCCGAACAGCCCATAGGGTTTGACCATCAGAATAAACACAAGGACAATGTAAGGAACAACGTCGCGCAGTGACGGCGAAAGATATCCGCCGGTAAAGGTTTCCAGAAGCCCGATGATAATGCCGCCGATGATGGCGCCCCCGATACTGTCGAGTCCTCCCAGAATGACTACGGGGAATACTTTCAGACCGATGGCGCTCAAATCATGGACATTCACACCGTTGATGATACCCAGGACGATCCCGCTCATACAGGCCACCATCGCGGCAATTGCCCAGGAAAGCGCAAAGACACGCCGTACATGAACACCCAAAGATAACGCAGCCTTTTGATTATCGGCCACGGATCGCATGAAAATCCCCTGGGACGATTTTTTAAAAAACAATCCGAAAAGAACCAGGAAAATAATACTGATTACCAGTGTAGCTGAGTAAACAGGCGCAATGTAAATTGAACCCAACTGAAGTTCCAGTGAAGGCGGCAGAAATTCCGGATAGGTATGCAGATTGCCGCCCCAGATCAGCAGGATAAGTCCCTTGAACATCGCGGACAGGCCTACCGTGAGCATGATGACAAATATAAGTTTCTCGCCGATAAGCGGCCTTAAGAAGAATTTTTCGATCAGGAAACCCAGGATAAAGCAGCCGGCCAGCGTCAGCAGAAAGGAGGCGGCGATAGGTAGTTTCCCCCAGGTAACGAGCGATAGAAAAAAGAAAGCACCCAGCGCCAGAAGTTCTCCATGAGCAAAATTAAGAACACTCGATGCCTTGAAGATCATGACAAAGCCCATGGCGGAAATGCCATAAAGCAGTCCCACACAAATGCCGTTGACCAATAGCTGCAGAAAAAAATCCATAGTCCGATTCCTTAATCCACGTCAAGAATGTTAATCGTGGTTTCGATTTCGCCGATTCGTCCATCCCGATAGCGGATTTTTCCCGTGACCGGCACACTCTTCACCCCGCCATACATCGCCTCGATGATTTTAATATACAGACCGTAAACAAAACGGCGGCGCACCTTTCCGGTTCGAGTCAACTCGTCATCGTCCGCGTCCAGAAGTTTGTAAAGGAGAACGAATTTCCGGATCTTCATCACTTCGGGAAGCTGTTCATTAACCTGACGGACTTCCCTGAGGATCAACTCCTCCACGGCCTGCTGCTGGGATAAGTCCATGTAAGTGGTGTAGGGGATCATTTTTTCTTCCGCCCAGTTACCGACGTTGCCCAGATCGATATTGATCATGGCGGATATATAGGGACGCGCTTCCCCAAAGGTGACCGCCTCCTTGATATAGGGACTGAACTTCAGGCGGGTTTCTATGAAATCGGGAGAAAAAGCCTCGCCGCTTTTATTGCGGATGATATCTTCTTTTCGGCCGATGATCAGCAGATGGCCGTCCTCGTCAATGTAACCCGCGTCTCCTGTTTTGAGCCAGCCATTTTCAAATGCAGCTTCCGTTGATTTGTAATCGTTGTAATACCCTGAAAAGTTGGCTTCCGATTTCACCAGCACTTCCTGGTCCTCGGCAAGCTTGACTTCTGTCAGAGGCAGAGGTTTACCCACCGTCTCCAGTTTGACTTCATCATCGGGTTGAACCTGAAAAATCCCGCAGGATTCTGTCAGACCATAACACTGTTTCAGATTCAGGCCGATCGCCCGGAAAAATCCGATGACATCCGGGCTGATCGGATGACCTCCGGTGAAGGCACTTTGAAAATGAGAACACCCCAGACGATCCAACAGGGGATTGTAAACGGACAGTGTCAGAAACCGGTACAGTGCTTTTTCAGGCCAAGAAATGGTCTGCCTGTGCAGTTTTTTGGCAACCACCGACCTGCCGACCTTTTCCCCGAGATGGAAGAGCTTTCTTTTGATAAAACTCGCATCGGATATTTTCACACGAATGCGTGACGCCATATCTTCCCAGAAACGCGAGGACGTAATCAGCATGGAGGGGCCGATATCCCGGAAATCTTCCAGCACCGTTTCGGCTGTTTCCGGAAAGTTCATGGTCATTGCACTGCCCAGGGCCACGCCCATGCCCCACATCTGATCGACGATCCAGGCAGGCGGCGACATGGAGATCCAGTTTTCTTCCGGTTGAATATTTGCATTCTCAACCCACTGGGCCGCCATGGTGGTCAGATTACGGTGAGACAGCATAGCAATTTTAGGAACACCGGTGGTTCCGGATGTCTGAATCATTACAGCGACATCCTGCGGGCGCCCCTTGCTGATTTCCTTTTCAACATAGTCCGGATGATCCGCAATAAAATTTTCACCGGTCTCGAGAAGCTTGGCATAGCTGATCAACCAGACGTCATTTTCATAGGAAGTCATACCCGTTGGATCAACGTAAACAACTTTTTTCACATGCGGTAGTTTGTCTTTGACTTCGAGGAGCTTATCCGCCTGCTCCTGATCCTGAACAACCACGATGGGCGAATGGATACGGTTTATGGAGAAACTCAGCTCTTCCGCGATAGAAGACGTGAACAGATTAAGCGTAGTAGCGCCCAGGGCATGCGACGCCAGTTCACAGAAAAGCCATTCAGGTGAATTATTGACAATCATGCACATGTTGTCGCCCCGTTTCATATTCAGGGCTGCAAAACCGGCAGCGGTTTTCACCACATAGTTAAAATAATCATTCCATGTATATTTTTGCCATATTCCGTATGCTTTTTCACGGATTGCCGTCTTCGTGTCGCCGAACGTTTTTGCGTTTTGAGCCAGCAGTTGCGGCAGGGTGACATGATTTCTGATGGTCTGATGCGGGTTTAGCTTGTCCAAATGTTTAGCCTTCTGTTATTCCATCGTCTGAGCGTCGCCCAGATACGCCTTGATTACCTCGGGATTGGCGCTGATTTCTTCCGGACTGCCTTCACCCAGTTTTTCTCCGAAATTCAGCACCATGATGCGCCGCGCAATGCTCATGACGATGGACATGTCATGTTCAACCAGAACCATCGTAAGTCCCCATCGTCCATTGAGCTCCAGGAGAAAACGTACCATATCTTCTTTTTCTTCAAGGTTCATTCCCGCGAACGGTTCATCCAGAATCAGCAGGCGGGGTTCTAGGGCCAGTGCTCTGCCAAGTTCCACACGTTTCATCATTCCATAGGGCAGAGAACCCACCGTCTGTTTGCGTATGGACTGCATCTCCAGAAAGTCGATGATCTCCTCAAGTATCTGACGATGCTTTATTTCTTCTTCCCGGACTTTCGGAGAAAACAGGCAGGATCGCCAGAAACTGTAATGACAATGAATATGACGGGCCAGCGTCATGTTGGCCAGTACGGTCATCCCCGGAAACAGTTCAATGTTCTGGAAAGTCCTGCCGATTCCGACATCGACCAGCTGGTGTGTGTGCAGATGGGTGATGTTCTGTCCGTTGAAAATAATTTCACCCTGCTGGGGATGATAAAAGCCGGTGATGCAGTTGAGCAGACTGGTTTTTCCTGCTCCGTTGGGTCCGATCACCGCCATCAGTTCGCCGGTACGCACGGTCAGGTCAACATCCTTGACTGCCACCACACCGCCGAAACTGAGACGCAGATTTTTTATTTCCAATTCGGCTTTTTTATTTTCTTGGGGCCGGTTGATCATAATCGAAGGCCGGCTTCGGAATGCTTTCATGAATACCTCGAGACACTTTATTACGCCCCATATACAGCTGCGGGGACACCGGAACGTCCGGCATCCCCGCTTTTTACTATTTTTTAATCATTTGAATCTTATCTTTTCCGGGAACATAAAAATTCGTCAGGGGAATGTAGGTTCCATCTTCTTTTACCCTGACCATACGCGCCGTAAAAGAGCCCTCATGATTATCTTTTGTATAGGTTACCGCAGGCAGCAGTCCGCCAAAGTCTTCATTCTTCATCGATTCCATCGCTGCATTGATCGTTTCCGGATTGATGACTTTGGATTTTTCATAGGCGCGGATAAACGCCCTCTCCATGATCATTCCGACAACCACACCTTCCCAGTAAGACGCATCAAAACTGTTCACGGTTTTGTATCTTTTCCACAATTCCTTCATCACATCCATTCCCTTGGATTTATCCGAAGGCAAACCACCCGGAAACTGCATGATCAGACGGTCACGGATCAAGCCTTTACCCATTTTGAAGAAATCGGGATCCGTGGATGTCCAGGTTCCCAGAAAAAGCGGATTGTATTTGATGCGGTCCGCACTTTTAAAAGCGGTAATGATGGCGGAAGGAAGCATCTGGATAAAAATATATTGAGCGCCCTTTTGCTGCAGACGCAACAGTTCGGTATTGAGATCAACTGTTCGGGGAGGAAATTCCTCAATGGCAACCAGTTCAATCCCCAGCTTGGCCGCGTATTCCTTGCTGGGCGCGTGAATAGAGCGTCCATAGGCGTTATTGTATGTGAGCAGTCCGACTTTCGGCGCTTCTTTGCCTTTATGAATGGCTTTAATATACTCCAGTACGGCATAACAATCCATCTTATAGCTGCCGAAGGGCAGATACATGTAATCAACCGGTTTTTCGAGAAGTTCCCAGCTCGTGGAATAGTTGATGGTGGGGACTTTGTAGCGCTGGACAATCGGTTTTGCAGCCAGTCCTTCGCCGGCACCCCAGGTGGCGATCATGTCCACTTTATCCTGAAGAACAAATTTCTGAACGGCCGCCTGTGCTTCGGGGACTTTATAGGCGGTATCCACGGTGATCATATCGATCTTATGACCCGCTACACCGCCCTTCACTTCGTTCACATAACGGAAATAGTCCCGCTGGCCTTTTTCATGAAACTGTCCCCACGTGGACGCCGGGCCTGTAAGGTTGATTGCCGCACCAACTTTAATCGCTTTTTTTTGCGCCTGAGCCTGGCCGAAACCAAGCAGCACAAAAGCAGACACTGCCAGTACTATTAAAACACTCCATTTTTTCATTTTCCCGTCCCCCTCTTAATAATATTTAACAACTACTTCTCTCCGGCAAAAAAAAACCGTGAGCAGATTTTGATCCGCCCACGGCTCATTCCCATTTATGATTGGTCATGATACTTTCAGGCAGACCTTGAAGCCGATAAAGCTAAAAAAGTAAAAGGTGACCGCCTGTCTGAATAATAAATAGTGTTTCAACATCTGTTTACGCGCCTCATGTTGGGCGGATATAGGCAAATAGCCGAAAAAAGTCAAGAAAAAAGTTAACGCAAATAATCCGCCTGACGCCGGTTTATCGTTTCTCCAGAGGAATATAGTGTCTCAAATTGCTCCCTGTGTAAATTTGTCGTGGCCGGCCGATTTTCAGCGGCACGGAATCATGCATTTCCTTCCACTGCGCAATCATGCCCGGTAAACGGCCAATGGCGAACATAACCGTAAACATGTCTGTAGGAATTCCTATCATCCTGTACAAAATGCCGCTGTAAAAATCAACATTGGGATAGAGTTTCCGTTCAACAAAGAACGGGTCTTTCAGGGTTGCGTCCTCCAGTTCCATGGCAATATTGATAAGCTGATCCTGATAGTTGTATTTTTTAAAGATCTTTTCGCAGTATTCCTTCAGTATCTTCGCGCGGGGATCGTAATTCTTGTATACGCGATGCCCGAATCCGAAAAGGCGAAATTTGCTGTTTTTATCCTTGGCGGACTCTATACATTGCCTGATTGTCAGTTTGTCGTTTTTGATCTGTTCGAGCATTTCGATCACTTTCTGGTTTGCACCACCGTGCAGCGGACCCCAGAGGGCACAGATACCCGCGCAGATGGATGCATAAAGATTGGCCATGCTGCTTCCGACCAGCCGGACGGTTGACGTACTGCAATTCTGCTCATGATCGGCATGCAGAATTAATAATGTGCTGAGTGCCCTTTCGATATCCGGGTCCGAAACATAGGGACTGACCGGAGAGTCGAACATCATGTAAAGAAAATTCGAGGCGTATTTCAGATCGCGCTTGGGATAAACATGCGGATGGCCGATGCTGTGCTTGTAGGAATAGGCCGCAATCGTGCGGATCCTGGAAATCAGAGATGCGGCCATTAAATCAAACGTTTCCGCCTGAAAATCTTCCAGGTAATAGTCCGTGTAATAAACAGACATGGAATTGACCATGGTTGCGAGGATAGCCATGGGGTGGGCCGTTGGCGGAAATCCGTCGAAAAATCGAAGCATTTCTTCATGAATCATCGAATTCTGCGTCAGGCGCTGAGAAAACAGCTGCTGCTCCGCCTTATTCGGGAGATTGCCGTAAATCAGCAGATACGCTACTTCGGTAAAGCTGGCTTTTTCCGCGAGTTCTTCAATCGGAATGCCCCGATATCTTAAAATGCCCTTGTCTCCGTCAATAAACGTTATTGACGACACACATGCTCCGGTATTCTGATAACCGACATCCAGCGTGATTAGACCGGTTTCCTGGCGTAGCTGAGAAATATCGATGGCTGTTTCGCCTTCCGTACCTTCGATAATCGGCATTTCATGTGTCTTTCCGTTAAATGTTAATTTTGCTTTTTCCATTCTTTCTTTTTCTCCCGTCGGCAAATCCAAATTAATGAACGGCTTCAACAAATACACCGCAAATCTGAAATAAGTATGACGAAAATGTATTACTTCTGTTTTAGCCAGTGGATTGATGGTGAAATCAACTTATTTTTGTTATCATATATTAAATAAAAAAAACCTGTCAAGATTTTAAAATATATACATCTTATGCTCAGGCTGTCATTCCCGGCATCAAGCTGGTAAATCATCCCCGCCAATGCCTTAAATTACATTGACAAATTTGAGCTGCGGACATAAGAGCTCTGTCAGGGTGAGAATTATGGTCCAATCAAATCAAATAAGTGCATGCCAATGTCGCGAGGAATTATTAAACAGTATTACGCACGGTACGGGTGTTCTTTTGAGTATAGCCGCCCTGGTTCTGCTGATCGTTTTTTCCAGTATTTACGGAAGTACGGGGCATGTCGTAAGCTGTACGATTTTCGGCATTACACTGCTTTTATTATATACGGCATCCACTCTTTACCACAGTTTTCAAAAACCGCAGATAAAAAATGTATTGAAAGTCATAGACCACTCCTGCATTTATCTTCTAATCGCAGGAACGTATACCCCGTTTCTGCTCGTGACCCTGCGTGGCGCTTTGGGCTGGACGATGTTTGCTGTAGTGTGGTCTCTTGCAATTACCGGGGTCGTATTCAAAATATTTTTTGTACACCGTTTTAAGATCATTTCAACAATCGCCTATCTTTTTATGGGCTGGCTTGTGGTTTTCGCCATTAAACCCTTGATTGGTTCAATGCCGGCAGGAGGAATTGTGTGGTTGTTCGCTGGCGGTCTCGCCTATTCACTGGGTGTTATTTTTTACGTCTGGGAAGCACTTCCGTTCAACCACGCAATATGGCACATGTTTGTCCTCGCCGGAAGCACATGCCACTTCTTTGCCGTCCTTTTTTATGTTCTTCCGCTGAAATAATGAAGCATGAAAACAGTCTTGAATTATCATTTTTTAAGTGTTAGAGACACTCAGGTTTTGTTAATGACATTCCATAAACTCCGGGAGATTGATATGAAAAGAACTATTTCAGCCATTGTCTGTCTGACAATCATCGTACTGATGGCGGCATCAGCTTGGGCAAAGGAAAAATACACGGTTGCTGTTTTGCCCTTCTCACTTCACAGTGCAGATAATATTGAATACGTCCGGCAGGGAATCGGTGATATGCTCTCAAGCCGGATCGCCGTCGCCAATAAAATTGTAGTTACCCGTAAAGAAGCCGCTCAGGAGGCTCTTAAAAGATCAGGCGCCAAAGATCTGAGCATGAAGGATGTTCAAGATATAGGCAAAAAACTGAATGCCGACTACGTCGTATGGGGAAGCATCACAAAGATCGGGAAAAGCATCAGCATTGACGGGAAACTGATCGATGTGGCAAGCGGTAAATCAGACGTAGGTATTTCCTCTGAATCGCAAACCCTGGATGAGGTTATTCCGAAAATTAACGACTTTTCCCAGCGGGTTGTCATGCACATCACTGGATCCGCACCGCAAACTCAGGCGACTGCCGTGACACCCTCGGCCGGACCGGTGCCCGCACCCGGAACGTCACGCGAATCACAAATCATTGCCGGTATGAAATCCGGGGGAAGAAAAGCGACTTTTACTTCCATGATTAATCCTGATTTCATTGACGCGACGGATCCGCTCGCCCGTAAAAGAGGGTTCTGGATGAGCCAGCAGTTCAAAGCGGAATTCAATGGAATGGATATCGGTGATGTCAACCGCGACGGGAAAAATGAAGTTGTTGTCATTG
>Ga0105104_10001898_pt1 | contig 15524 bp, 13 predicted proteins | sample PPLLaktember2015_3_FD_87034 | JGI IMG/M metagenome (GOLD analysis project Ga0105104, IMG submission 87034) | Freshwater sediment microbial communities from Prairie Pothole Lake near Jamestown, North Dakota, USA - PPLs Lake P7 Core (6) Depth... | ecosystem: Environmental > Aquatic > Freshwater >... | reverse complement strand
CGTCCGCCGCCGGGCCCCCTGCCCCCTGCGCCCCTCCGCCCGTCCGCGCTGTCGCCCCTTCGCCCCTCCGCCCCTTTGCCCCTTTGCCCCTTCTTGTCCCCCAGAGATGGTACGATGGTTCCCCATGGACGTCTCTGAATACCTCAGATTCTATGCAGAGTTGGGGGTGTCCCACCTGAAGCTGCCGGAAACCAACGGGAAGGTCCGGGCCTTCACGCCGAATCCTGCGGAAGTGAATTCCAGCGCGGCGTTACCGGTTCCACCGATCGCTGATTCGGGCAGCCTGGAGGCGATCCGCGACGAGATGGGGGACTGCCGGCGCTGCAAGTTAGCCGCCGGACGCACTCATCTGGTTTTCGGCTCGGGCAATCCGAAGGCCGAGCTTATGTTTGTCGGTGAGGCTCCGGGGCAGGATGAAGACCTGCAGGGGCTTCCGTTCGTCGGTCGAGCCGGTCAACTCCTGACCAAGATCATCGAGGCGATCGAGTTGAAGCGCAACGACGTTTACATCGCCAATGTGCTGAAATGCCGGCCGCCAAACAATCGCCCGCCGGAGCCGGACGAAATCGCCGCGTGCCGGGGATTTGTGGAACGCCAGATCAAACAGATTCACCCCCTGGTCATTGTGGCGCTTGGCAAGTTCGCGGCTCAGATGCTGCTTGACACCGAAACCCCGATTTCGCGAATGCGAGGCAAGTTCTTCGATTACCACGGTATTCCGCTCATTCCCACCTATCACCCCTCGTACCTGTTGCGGAATCCGGCCGCCAAGCGCGAAGTATGGGAGGACATGAAAGCGGTGCGGGGTCGTCTTAAGGAACTGGGAAGCTGTTATTACCGGTGATCGACTGATGCCTGCCAGCGTTTTCGCCGATGTCGCCGTCCCGCTCCCCATCCATCAGCTGTTTACATATGAAGTCCCGGGGGAACTGCGCGATAGCGTGACGCCGGGCATCCGCGTCCTGGTGCCGTTCGGCAATCGCCGGTTGGTCGGAATCGTCGTCCGAAAGCACGCCGACGCAGTCCAATCCGGAGATGGGACCGATTTCAAAAGCGTATTATCGGTTCTGGATCAAGGCCCGTTAATTGGCCCACGGCTGCTGGAGCTGGGTTCCTGGGTCTCGTCCTATTACCTCGCCCCGCCGGGCGAAGCTTTTCGTGTGATGCTGCCTCCCGGTTTGCTATCGAGATCGGTGGTCACCGATCTCGATTGCCATTGGCCGGTTCGCAGGCAACTGGCCGTGGTGGGAGTCGGCGACCGTGGCGAACAGCGGATCAGTGACAGGCAGCAGCAGACCCTCGACAAGCTGAAAAGCGCCTCGCTCCCGCTGCTTCTGACTGAGGCCGAGAGGCAAGGCATCGCGGCTTCCGTGCTTCGTGCGCTGGCGACCAAGGGTTTGGTCAGGATTGAGCCAACCGAAGTCATTCGCTCACCCTGGTCGGCTACGCACATCCAGGATGGCCAAATCCGGCGGCACGTCCTTAACTCGGAGCAGCAACGCGCTTTTGAACTGATCGCGGAAGGACTTTCGGCCGGATCGTTCCGGAGCCTGGTGCTTCATGGGGTAACGGGAAGCGGCAAAACGGAAGTGTACCTGAACGCCATCAGTGAGGTGCTAAGACTGGGACGGACCGCGCTCCTGCTGGTCCCCGAGATCGGTCTGACTCCCCAGGTTGCTCGCTATTTTCAGAGCTGGTTTCAAGACGATGCGGCCATTCTGCACAGCGGGCTGTCGGATGGCGAGCGGTTCGATCAGTGGCGGCGGATCAAGCACGGCAAAGCGAGGGTTGTCATTGGCACACGTTCGGCAGTGTTCGCTCCGCTCGAAACCCCCGGCCTCCTGATTGTCGACGAGGAGCACGACGGCTCTTACAAGCAGGAGGAAACGCCGCGATATAACGGCCGGGATACGGCCATAAAGCGCGCGCAGCTTGAAAATGCCATGGTTGTTCTCGGCAGCGCCACTCCGCAGCTTGAAACTTACTACCTGGCTACCAGCCGGCGCCACTATGGCTATCACCAGCTCACGTCCCGTATCGAGGAGCGGCCCTTGCCAACGGTCCGTCTCGTCGACATGAGGATCGAGTTTCAGAACCGCGGCAAGGCTGCGGTGATATCCGAGGCGCTCGAGGAAGCAATCAGGCTTAGACTGGATAAGAAGCAGCAAGTCCTCGTTTTGCTCAACCGCAGGGGTTATTCCCCGCTGTTGCTTTGTCGGAGCTGCGGGTCGACGGAAGTCTGTAACCAGTGCAGCATCAGCCTGACGTATCACCAGGAGACGAATCGACTCTGCTGCCATTACTGCGGATACAGCCGGAGTGTCCCAAAGAAGTGCGCCAATTGTGGGAAGGAATTTCTGCACTACCTGGGAGAGGGGACCGAGCGCATCGAGGAGTTGCTCGGGCAGATGTTTCCCAAGGCGCGGCTCGCGCGCGTGGATCGGGACACGGTGCAGAGACGCGGCAGCATGGCCCGGATGCTCAGCGATTTTGCAGCCGGCAAAATAGATCTTCTGGTCGGCACTCAAATGATCGCCAAGGGCCACGATTTTCCCCGTGTGACTTTGGTAGGCGTCTTGGCCGCGGAACAATCATTACGCCTGGCCGACTTCCGGTCGGCCGAGCGCACGTTCCAGCTGCTCCTCCAGGTTGCCGGCCGGGCAGGACGGGGCGAGCAGCCGGGCGAGGTCATTGTTCAGACTTATTTCCCGAATCACTACAGCGTGAAGTATGCGTGCGCTCAAGACTACGAAAGGTTCTTCCAGCAGGAAATCGTGTTCAGGCGGATGTTTCGGTATCCTCCCTTCGCTGCGCTCGCGAACATCATCGTCACCGGCAAGGACCGGGGACGGACCGAAGAGCAGGCTGCCGGAGTCGTCAGGATTTTGACTGAGGAAAGAAGACTCCACTCCCACGAGGAACGAATGCGCTTCCTGGGGCCTGCCCCGGCGGTGAGAGAGCGCTTGCGCGGCGAGTACCGGTTCCAGATCCTCATCAAAACGACCAGCCGTCCGGAACTTCACCGGGTTCTGGAGGCGCTCATCGGCCGGCTGAAAGAGGCTGGCGGCGCCGGGAAGGGAATCTCGGTAGACGTCGACCCGGTCAGCCTGCTATGAAGGACCGAAAGGACACCAAGGACCGAAAGGACTCGAAGGAGGAGTGACATCGATCGACGCTTGCATTTACGATGTCACTCCTCCTTCGAGTCCTTTAGGTCCTTGGTGTCCTTTTAGAAAGCCATCATGTTAGCCGCTGTCTCTATCGATCGCCCCATCCTTGCAGCCATGCTTGCGCACGCCCGGGAAGCCTTGCCGCTCGAGTGCTGTGGACTGCTGACGGGCGAAGGGAATCATACGTCGGGCATTCGAAAAGCGACGAATCAGCTCGCGAGTGATTCGGCTTTCTTCATACCGCCCGAAGAGCTCTTTGAGTTCTTTCGCGCTCTTCGAGGTTCTGTTCTGCAACTGACCGGCATTTACCATTCCCACCCTCGCAGCTCCGCTGTTCCTTCGGCGCGCGACATAGCGGAGTCTCATTATCGGGATATCTGCTACTGGATCATCTCTCTGGCCGGGAGAGAGCCTGACATCCGGTGTTATCGATGGGGTAAAATGACTTTCGAGGAGATCGGGTACGAAGTTGTGTGAACGGCTCCCAGTTGTCTGTCTCTTTCTCAGGATCATGTTATGAGTCTCGACGTGTTCTCCCAGATCCGCAATTGGGCGCCCCGAGAGCTGCTCAACCTGCTGGATCAGCTCGTGTACTTCTTTCCCCAGGAAACTCGGCTCAGTCTGAAGCGCGTCATCGACACCGTGCCCCCAGGCCCTGATAATCTGACCAAGGTTTACGAAATGGTTCGGGAGCAATGGAAGGACCTGCGTGGCCAGGATCAGTTGACAATCGCGGTAGTGGGCCCAGGGCAAACCGGAAAAACCGGTCTGGTGCGCGCTCTGAGCAGGCGGCAGGCTGGTGACTCGGTCAGCTTCGACGTCGTAGACGTGCAGGGCTTGGACGAGTATCTCGGCTACCAGCGCGAGGCGGCCCTTTCCAAAGACCTCGTTGCCGCGGATATCGTCCTGCTGGTCCTCGATGCTCAGTACGGAGTGTCGGAATCGACCGTGCGGATGTATCGCAACCTGGCCCAGGGGCCCGCGAAAACCGTCGTGGTCCTGAACAAAATCGATCTGGTCGAGAGCGAACGGGAGGTCATTAAGGCAGCCGGCAGGCAGCTTAAGACCGTGGTCTTGCCTATGTCTCTCCTCGACGAGCAGAAGATCGACGATCTGCTGCAGGGAATCGTGGCCGCATACCCGCGCAGTCTCTATCCGTTGTCACGCGACTTCCCGACTTTTCGGAAGGCCTTGGGGCGCCAGATTGTCTACGAAGCTTCCTGTGCGGCGACCATCGCCGGTGCGCTTCCCATCCCGTTTCCGGCCTTCGTTTCGGCGGGTGCGGTTCACGGCGCGATGATACTGAAGCTGGCTCGGTCTTACGGCCTCAGACTAAACAGCGAGCGCGCCCGGGAGCTGATCCCGATGCTGGCTCTGGATATCGCTTTCGACCGTGCATTGCACTACCTGAAAAAACGCTTTGCTGGACGAGAAGCCCTGATCTCCGCCTCCCTCTCCGGAGCCTACACATTCGCGCTGGGGCAGGGAGCAATTCGGTATTTCGAGTGGGTGACGGAATTTCTCGACGCTGGCAGAGTCTTGCCCGGACCCGGAAATCATCAGTTTTCATGGAACAAGGACTAAACCGGAAGGACGGCACCCGGGCGCTTAAAATCGCGCTGGTTATTACCGCCGTCTTCATGATTGTGGAATTTGCGGGCGGGCTCTGGACGAATAGTCTGGCCCTGACCGCGGATGCCGGTCACATGCTTACCGATGTGGTCGCGCTCGGCCTGAGTCTGTTCGCAGCTTGGTTCATCCGGCGCCCCGCGACTGCCGAAAAGACTTTCGGGTACTTTCGAGTGGAAATCCTGGCCGCTTTGATGAACGGCGTATTCCTGGTCGGAATTGCCGTCGTCGTTTTCTACGAGTCCTATGCCCGGTTTTTGGAGCCGGAGGCGATCAAGACCACCGAGATGATCATTATCGGTATCGTGGGACTGATCGCGAACCTGGCTTCCGCCTCGGTTCTCCACGGCAGCCACACACACAATTTGAATATCAGGGGCGCATTCCTCCATGTCCTCGGCGATATCCTCGGGTCAATAGCGGTCATTCTTGCGGGACTCGCGATTTCACTGTGGGGACTGTTCTGGGCCGATCCGGCAGTCAGCGCCCTTGTAAGCGTCCTGATCCTGCTCAGCGCCTGGAGGCTGGTGCGTGATTCGGTCCTGATCCTCCTGGAAGGAGCCCCCGCCCATGTGAACTTGGGGGCGATGACCAAAGAATTGTCCGAGGTCCCGGGGGTCAGTTCCGTCCATGACCTGCATGTTTGGACCTTGACCTCGGGTGTCCACGTGATGACCTGCCATGCGGTACTTTTGCCGGGTCAGAACGCCAACGAGATCCTGGAGCAGCTGAACAAGGTTTCCCGCGAAAGCTTTCGCGTGAATCACACCACCATTCAGATCGAAGATCCGGACATGTGCCGCGGTACGGACCGCATGTGCCGCCGGGTTGGCTGAGAGCCGAGAAAAGCCGTATTTAACCCCGCGCCTCTGAAACGCCAGTAGTTGCGCTCATCTCTTTCGAAGTGCGGCGGCCTTGACGCCGCTCCTTACACGAACTTTTTGATTCCAGCGGGCTTAGAACGCGTTACAGAGCCGCGCACGCAGTGGAGGGCCGCGAAGCGTTTTCCTGCGGAGCAGCCTGGAGCGCAGTAAGCGGGACCACCCAACGAACGTTCACGGCGTGTTGGGTGGTCCCGCTTACTGCGCTCCGGGGCTGAAGCCCGTTCGCTCCGTGCGCGGCTCTGTAAATTGGCGGCGGTTCCGAGATGCGTGTAAGGATCAGGTCAAGGCCGCCGCACTCCGAAGGAGATCTCGCAACTACTGGCTTTTCAGAGGCGCGGGTTTCGATCCAACCGAAGGCCCGGCACATATTGGCCCGCTGGGAGCGCGCAGGCAGGATGCCTGACGGGCGCTCCCGCCAGCCGCACCCGCTTGCCAAATGCAAATCCGCTGGTATAACCTACCTCATGCGCTTCGTTGGGGTTGTACCGGCGCGTTTTGCATCCACCAGGTTGCCCGGGAAGCCCCTCCTCCAGATCGCCGGAAAACCTCTCATCCAATGGGTCTATGAAGCCGCCTCCCGAGCCAGCTGTCTCGAGCAGGTCATTGTCGCCACCGACGACGAACGCATTTATCGCACCGTCCTCGACTTTGGCGGCCAGGCAATGATGACCAGGTCCGATCACCAATCGGGAACCGATCGGGTGGCCGAAATCGCGGCGTGCATTGATGCGGATGTATTCGTGAACGTCCAGGGTGACGAGCCGCTCATGGCGGCGAGCACCATAGAAGCGGTCTGTCGACCCTTCGCGTTAAATCCAGGCTTGCAGATATCGACCGCCCGGATCCGAATTGTCGACCCGGAGGAGGCTAGGAAGCCGCAGGTTGTGAAGGTCGTCACCGACGCGGAAGGGCAGGCCCTCTATTTTTCCCGATCGTTGATTCCGTTCCCGCGACGCGAGCCGGCGACGTGGTACAAGCATGTCGGCATTTACGCTTACCGTAGACAGTTTCTACTGGCTCTCCGGGATCTGAAACCCTCCCCCTTAGAGGCTGCCGAGTGCCTGGAGCAGCTGAGATTCCTCGAAAACGGGTATGTGATAGGAGTCGTGGAAGTTGCTGAGGACAGCTTGGGAATCGATACACCCGAGGACTTGGAGCGTGTCACCCCCCTTTTGCAGAATGGACTGACCGCGAACGGTCATCCAAACACGCAGAAATCAAAAAAGGGGGAGGAGTAGTTATGCCGACAAAGTTTATTTTTGTGACCGGCGGGGTGGTCAGTTCTCTAGGCAAAGGCCTCGCATCGGCGGCGATCGGCTGCCTGCTCGAGGCGCGTGGCTTCAAAGTGTCGCTCCTGAAACTGGATCCGTACATAAATGTCGATCCGGGAACGATGAGCCCGTTCCAGCACGGGGAGGTATTTGTCACCGACGACGGGGCGGAAACTGACCTGGACTTGGGACATTACGAACGGTTTACGAATGTCAAGCTGACGCGAAACAACAATTCAACGACTGGCAAGATCTACCAGTCCGTCATCGAAAAAGAACGCCACGGCGATTATCTGGGGAAAACCGTTCAAGTTATTCCGCACATAACGAACGAGATCAAGGCCACCATCAAGAAACTCTCCAACGGCTACGATGTAACCATCGTCGAAATCGGCGGAACGGTTGGCGACATCGAGAGCCTCCCGTTTGTGGAGGCCATACGCCAGATGCGCAACGAGGTGGGGAAGGAAAATACTCTCTTTGTGCACTTGACGCTGGTGCCGTTTATCGGGACAGCCAGAGAACTGAAGACCAAGCCGACGCAGCACTCGGTCAAGGAACTGCTCGAAATCGGAGTGCAGCCGGATCTTCTGCTCTGCCGCACCGACCGTTATCTTCCCAAAGACATCAAAGACAAGATCTCCCTCTTCTGTAACATCCCGCCTGAGGCCGTCATCACCGCCAAGGATGTGGACAACATCTACGAGGTACCCCTGGTCTACCATAAGGAAGGCCTCGACACCATGGTGGTGAGACTCCTGCAGCTCCCTGAAACTCCTTGTGACATGCAGGCGTGGGAGCAACTCGTCGACGTCGTGAGGAATCCAGTCGACGAGGTCACCGTTGGTATAGTGGGGAAGTACGTCGAATATCAGGATTCGTACAAGAGCCTGAACGAAGCCCTTTTCCACGCCGGGCTTCCGCATCACGTCCGGGTCAATCTCAAGTGGGTGGAATCGGAGGGGCTGGTCGAGGATTCTGATGAGAAGCTGAAAAACGTCGACTGCATCTTAGTCCCTGGCGGTTTCGGGCCTCGGGGAATCGAAGGCATGATTCGCGCCATTCAGTGGGCTCGCGTCAACAAAGTGCCCTATTTCGGTATCTGCCTGGGGATGCAGTGCGCGGTGATCGAATACGCCCGTAATGTCTGCTCCCTGAATGCGAACAGCTCCGAGTTCGACCCCGCCTCTCCCCATCGGGTGATCTACAAGTTGCGGGAGCTCCTGGGTGTGGAAGAGATGGGCGGGACCATGCGCCTGGGCGCCTACCCCTGCGTCCTCGACGAGGATTCGCTTGCTTGCCGGGCTTACGGGCAGCGGGAAATTTCAGAGCGACACCGGCACCGGTATGAGTTTAACCGCGAGTACGAGGAATTGCTGACGAGTTACGGATTGAAGATTTCCGGCAACTCCCCCGACCGAAATTTCGCTGAGATCGTCGAGATACCGGATCACCCCTGGTTCCTGGCCTGTCAGTTCCACCCGGAATTCAAGTCGAAACCGCTGAAACCGCATCCATTGTTTATCAGCTTCATTGGCGCTGCCTTCGAGCGCAAGAGGCGGCGGCGGGCAGTAGGGGAACTGGAAAATGTCAGGGTCAGCACCCGGGTCGTCTCCGCCAGCCGGGTCTCGATGGAGCAGCAGCACTGATAAACTGACAAACTGACAGACTGACAAACTGACAAACTGACAAACTGACACAGAAATCAGAAAATCTGTCAGTTTGTCAGCCTGTCAGTCTGTCAGTCTGTCAGTCTGTCAGTCTGTCAATCCTAACGCAAACATGAACCAAGTCCGCATCGGCGACCGTTTCGTTGGCGGTGATTCTCCCTTCTTCCTGATTGCCGGTCCGTGCGTCATTGAGAGTGAGCAGCACTGCCTGGAGGTCGCCGGTTTTCTCAAGGATGTGACGGCCCGCCTTGACCTTTTCTTTGTCTTCAAAGCTTCGTTCGACAAGGCTAATCGCACTTCTGCCCGCTCCTTCCGGGGGCCGGGCTTGGAGAAGGGTCTGCACGTGCTCGACAAGGTGCGAAAGACCTGCGGGGTGCCAGTGCTCTCCGATGTGCACGAAGTGTGGCAGGTGGCTCCTGCGGCCGACGTCCTCGACGTGATCCAGATCCCGGCTCTACTTAGCCGCCAGACCGACCTGATCCTCGCTGCCGCCTCGAGCGGCCGAGTTGTGAATGTGAAGAAAGGGCAGTTTCTGGCGCCATGGGATGTGCGCAACATCATCGAAAAGACCCGCCAAATCGATGGCGCCCGGCTGCTCATCACGGAACGCGGGACGAGCTTCGGTTACAATAACCTCGTGGTCGACTTCAAAGGGCTGCCGATCATGAGAGATTTCGGCTGTCCCGTGGTGTTTGACGCCACCCACAGCGTCCAGCTGCCAGGAGGTGCAGGGACAGTAAGCGGAGGCCAGGCGCAACTGATTCCTCATGTGGCCCGTGCCGCCGCGGCCGTCGGGATCGACGGCCTCTTCCTGGAGGTCCATGACCGGCCGGAGCACGCGCTGTCCGACGGTCCGAATTCGCTCGCTCTCGATCAGCTTGAACCGCTGTTGCGAATGTTGCAGGAGATCGACAAGCTGGTGAAACAACCCGCCTGATCCGCGGGATCTGAAATCCTATGCCGCACCAGATCGGCCGAAAAGTCCTCGAGATTGAAGCGCAGGCAATTCAGAACCTCATTCCGCGGCTGGGCGCCAGTTTCGACCAGGCGGTCGATCTGCTCGTCCAGTGCCGCGGCCGGGTCGTGGTCACCGGGATGGGAAAATCCGGGATCGTCTGCAAGAAGATTGCGGCCACGCTCGCCAGCACCGGCAGCCCTGCGCTGTTCCTGCATCCCGCCGAGGCTATTCACGGCGACCTGGGCATGCTGATGCGGGGCGACGTCGTTTTGGCGCTGTCGAACAGCGGCGAGACCATGGAGCTTATCAGTCTGCTCGAGACTGTAAAGCGGCTCGGCATTCCGTTGATTTCCTTGGTCGGGAACACCAACTCGACTCTCGCGAGAAACTCGGACATCGTCCTGGACGTCAGCGTCGACCAGGAGGCGTGCACGTTTGGCCTGGCGCCAACCGCTTCCACAACCGCCGCCCTGGCTCTTGGCGATGCCCTGGCTGTTACGGTTTCCGAGAAGAAAGGTTTTCGGCTCGAGGATTTTGCCCGCCTGCATCCCGGGGGAGGCATCGGCAAGAGACTGACGATGGTCAAGGAATTGATGCACACCGGGAAACAAGTCCCGCGCGTCACGCTCGACGCAGGTATGGAGGAAGTCATCTACGAGATGTCCAGCAAGGGACTCGGAGTCACGAGCGTGACGGATTTGGAGGGACGTCTGGTCGGAGTTATTTCGGATGGCGACCTGCGCCGGCTGCTGCAGCGGGAAAGGGAGAAGGTGCTTTCGATGAGGGCAGGCGAGTGCATGACTCGGGATCCAGTCACGATCGGCGAGACCGAGCTGGCCACCCGCGCCCTGAACCTGATGGAACGCCGGAAAATAACCTCCCTGATGGTCACTGACGAAAAAGGCGGCATGGTCGGCGTGATCCACCTCCATGACCTATGGGGCACGGAGATGTTCTAGCTTTACCGGTAACCGGTAACTTGCAACATGGAACCTGAAACCCGCAACCCGGGTGGCCTCAAGCTAATCCGGCTCCTCCTAACCGACGTCGACGGGGTCCTGACCGACGGACGAGTGGCCAAACTCCCAGGCGGTGACGAATTGAAGTTCTTCTCCATTTACGATGGCTTGGGAATACGCCTGGCCCAGAAATCCGGGATTGAGATTGGTTTCCTCAGTGGCCGGAAAAGCCGTCAGGTGGCCGCACGCGCGGCTGAGCTTGGCGTCAAACTGGTCGTTCAGGGTGTCGCCGACAAGGTGCAGGCCTTCAAGATTATCTGCCGTGACAGCGGGTTGACACCTGAAGAGATTGGCTATGTCGGTGACGATTTGCCTGACATACGGTTGTTGCGCAAGGTCGGATTCTCCGCTGCACCTTCGAACGCCGTCGCGGCGGTAAAAGACTGTGTCGATTATGTGACTGTAAGCAGGGGTGGAGATGGCGTGCTGCGGGAAGTTATAGAACTGATCCTGCGCGCCCAGGGGAAATGGGATCAGGTTCTTAAGGATCTGACGGCTGACAGCTGACGAAGGGGGGTCTCCCTGGGAGCGCAGGCGTCTCGCCTGCACTGGGGCCGCAGGCGTCCCGCCTGCTCGTGCCGTCTGCACCATCGATTGTGGTGGTGGCACGAGCAGGCGGGACGCGGCCCCAGTGCAGGCGAGACGCCTGCGCTCCCAGGGAGACCCCGCCTTCGTCAGCTCGTCAGCCGTCAGCTTGTCAGCCGTCAGTTGTCAGTTCTTTTCCTTCGCCCTTACCTCGAGGGTGAGCGTCGCTTCCGCTCCGCCGGCCGAATCGGGCAGTTTCGCAAGAACCGAGACCGTGCCGGTTTTCTGACCCGCGGTGAAGGTCACGAAAACGTACTTGGCGCCCTGGGGGATATTGACGGTCGCCGGAAACTGAACAACGTCCGTGTCTCCGGTCTTGAGCGAGAGCGCTACCGTCAATGCGGTTTCCGCCGGGGCCCGAAGGTGAATGGCTCCCTGACGCGTCTGTCCGGTCTTGAGGACGAGGTTCCCAGGCGTCCACATCACCCCCGGCTTTTCGCCGCCGCCGTTTCCGTCATCGCCGGGTTTTCCGCCCTTGTCTTCGACGAGAACCTGGACTTCAGCCTTGGTGCCTCCCATTGAATCCGGGAGCGATACCTCGATGACAGTCTCGCCTGCGGCTTTGCCCTTAACGTCGAATTTACCCGTCAGCTTACCGGCAGGGATCACGACCGTGTCGTTGGCAAGCTCTGCGATCTCCGGTTTTACAGACACGACTTTGACCTCGACGTCCTCATCAAAGAAGGTGTGCAGGATGACCACGACTTGACGCACCTGGTCGGGCTGGAGCTTCAGTTTCTCCGGGGCCACCTGCAACAGCTTCTGCACGATGATCTTGTGTGCATCTACCACGAGGTCTTCGCCGATCGTCCCTATGACCCTGACTCCCACGCCGACCATTACTTCTCCGTGAACGTCGGTTTCGTCGCTGACTCTGACAACCACTTCGTCGACGCCCTCGACCAGCACCTTGATCTCGCCTTCCTTGACCGATGTCACGATGCCTTCGAAACTTATTCTCGGCGGCCTGAAAGCCGTGATGGCGGCGACGATCTTAAGCTCGGTCGCGACCAGGCCGTCTTCAATCTTGCCCTCGACCTTGACGATGTCGCCCGCCTTGAGATCCGCAAGGGATTCGACACCGTTGAGCTCAGTGTCATCGGTTACGTTTATCACCAGCCCCAGGAGCGTAATTGTTTTTGCGGCTGTGTCCACTTTCTCGATCTCGCCCTTTACTTCAAACGCCGAAACGCCCTCGAAGACTTGGATTTCCTTGGCGAGGATCATCGCGTCGGTGAAAATGCCCTCGATTTTCAGGAGCATTCCGGTTTCCAAGTTCTTGATACTGAGTTCGGCATCACCCTCGCCGCGGATCTCAGTCATCTCGGTGACGCGAACTTTCATGTCGAAGGTGGAAGTGAGTTGCATCGTCAGGGTGCCCACCTCGTCACTTTCAGTTTCGATAGCCTTGACTTTCGCGACAAATTCAACCTGTGAAGCCGCCGAAAAACCAAATCCGACGGTAAGAAGAACAACAACAGCTAGAAAAGCGATACGCTTCATCTCCGGCCTCCCTTAGTGAATAGAGGATTCGGTCGTTCAATGATTCCCCGTAGTCTCAAGGCGAAAATTCAAATGAGCTGAGACGTCCGCGAAAAATATAACACCTGTGCGAGAGGCGAACAAGTGAGGCGGGTCACTTACAGCAGGCTTGCAGCGCCTGGATGCCTTCTTCGAAAACGGGAGGAGAAGGCAACAGGCTCACTACCGCAAAGGGCTCATCCTGAAGGTCATAGAAATACCCGGGATGGACCAGGGTGCCTGTCTTCTGGAGGAGCTCGACCACCCACTCATCTTCGGATCTGACCCGTGGCAACCTGATGAGCGCGTACCATCCGGCCTCCATCCGCAGGACTTCCGCTGGGGACATGGCAAGAATCAGGCGTAGAGCGGCAAGATTCCCGAGCAGCCTGGCCTGGATCTCCTGCTGAATCGGCTGGCGGAGGGCGAGAAGTTCCGGCAAGGCCTGCTGAACGGGAGTGCCCACGGAGAGGAAGGTATCGGCGATGATTTCCAGCCGCTGGAGCGCGGCTTCTCGAAACTCGGCGCGGCCGATAGCGGTAATCCAGGCGAGTTTCAGCTGGGGAAGACCGACCGTCTTCGAAAGACCGTTCAGGAGAAAAGCGGGAACGTCCGGCCGGCGAAGCGGACTGTAGACGGGATCGTTGCCCTCCAGCGGGTAGTCATGAAACACCTCGTCCCAGATAAGAGGCAGTTCCCGGTCCGAGCAGAGGTCTGCGAGCCAGTCCCAATCCTCGTGATCAATTCTCGATCCCGTCGGGTTGTTGGGCGAGACGACGATAATCGCCCGAGTCCGGGGGCCGAGCCCCGCGGTGAGAGCCGGGCGATCGAGATGCCAGGAGCCGTCATAGACGAGAGAGTACGGTGTGGTGCGGACGGAATTCAGGCGCGCCAGAAAGTCAAAGAGGGGGTAGCTGGGTTGGGGGATCAGGACTTCGTCATCAGGGTCGGCAAGCAACTTAAACAAGAAGGAGTACGCTTCGCTCGTGCTCGCCGTAAGCGCGATGTGCCGGTAGTCGACGTCATGGCCCCGGTCTCCGTAGTAGGCCGCGACCGCCTGGCGGGCGCTCGTCAGCCCAAATGCTTCGGGCTCGTAAACCATGCAGCGAGAAGTGCCGAGGGACTTAAGTATTTGCTCCTCGGGATAGCGGAAACCGACCCTTGTCGGGTTGGACTCGGTCAGGTCCAGGATCCGTTGCCCACTCTGCCGGCGCGCGTCGAGCGCTAAAGTGAGTGGATTCTTAGTGAAGGGGTAGGATGTCCGCGCAGAAAACATCCGGACATTGTAATCCCGTCGGAGACTGACAAACTGACAAACTGACAGACTGAAAAGGGGCTGCCAATCTCAGCGGCGGTTGAGTGACTCGCCGCCTTTTGGCGAGTTGTATCGAAACCCCGCTGAGATTGGCAGCCCCTTTTGTCAGTCTGTCAGTCTGTCAGTTTGTCAGTCACTCCGCGGTTCGGTACTCCCATACGGCATTCAAGACGCTCCCGCCGGGCCACATGCCTTCCCAGCCGGAGATGACGTAGATGCGGCCATCCAGAGGTGCGGCGACCTGGAGCCAGTTGGGAGTGGGCATACTGGAGCAAGTGCGCCATCGATCGGAGGCCGGATCATACTCCTCGGCCGCGTTCATACCGCCCAGCCCGCCGAAAGCGTAAATCTTTCCGTTCATCGTCGTGACCGCGTAATCGGCGCGGGCCGTCGGCATGGATGCCCGGGGTATCCAGGCGTCGCTTGACCGGTCGTATTCATAGACGCTGGCGAGCAAACGCGAGAAATTACGGTCTGCCCCGCCTATGAGATAGATCTTCTCGTTGGCTACGGCCACCCGATAGGCGCGGGTTTCGAGGGGTAAATCGGCTTTGGCGGTCCAGCGGTTCGTCTTCGGGTCGTACTCGTCCACGAAGCGGGAGTGGAACATGCGGGAATCGGCGTGGGCCACGCCTCCGATCGCATAGAGCTTGCCGTTCGCCCCGGCACCGACGGCAAAGAGACGAGGCCGCGGCAATGGAGCACGCTGTCGCCAGGTGTCTGTCGCGGGGTCGTACTCTTCGAGGGCGCCTGTGAAAGGAGGTGCACCGGCCGAGGATGCCCCCTCGAGAAGGCCGCTAATTGTATAGATGCGTCCGTTAACGACGCCATGACCGCTCGAATGCCGGCGGGTCTTCACGGCGCGCTTCTTCGTCCAGACATCGTTGGTCGGGGAGTATTCGTAGATGCGACCGCCGTCTGAGCCGTTATCATCGCCTGAAGAGACGCAGTAGATCTTACCGTTTAGCGGGAAGGCGGCCTCGAACTTGCGCGGCTCAGGCATCCTGGCTTTCGCATGCCAGGTATCGGGGCCGGCTGGCACGAAGCTGGCGACGGCCGGATTTGGCGAGTTAAAAGAAAGGCTAAGGAAAAGCCAGACGGTGGCCAGTCCAATGAGTCCCAGAATGGTAATTCGAACTCTCTCCATCGTGGTCTCCAGCCGTGGGATGCCGCTCCAAGTCCACCAACTTATTGGAGGAGGCATGACCGAGGAAGGTTCATCGAGGAACGGTGCGGGCAGTAAAGCCTGTCTGATTGACAGCTTTCTTTGCTTTGGGGTTTTGTTTTACAATGTGACTGCTTCGGCCCGGAGCGGGAGTAATTCAGCGGTAGAATGCCAGCTTCCCAAGCTGGACGTCGCGGGTTCGATTCCCGTCTCCCGCTCCAATAAATCAACAACTTACAGCCGCTGGGATTTCTCCGCTACTCCAAAATACTCCATTAAGGGATTTGGATGGCTTTTTCGAGCGAGTTGACGGCTTCCCGTTTCTGTACAAGATCCG
>Ga0105104_10001897_pt1 | contig 15530 bp, 12 predicted proteins | sample PPLLaktember2015_3_FD_87034 | JGI IMG/M metagenome (GOLD analysis project Ga0105104, IMG submission 87034) | Freshwater sediment microbial communities from Prairie Pothole Lake near Jamestown, North Dakota, USA - PPLs Lake P7 Core (6) Depth... | ecosystem: Environmental > Aquatic > Freshwater >... | reverse complement strand
CTACATTGTGCCTCCCGGGGTGCATTGTGATTATGGGGCGGGATGGCTCTACATGGAAGGCACATTTTGGAGAGGGGCTCAAGCCGCAAACGTCGCAGGGGTCGAGGGTCGAGGGCGGCTGAAGCCACCCTCTAGGGTGCAAAGCCGGCTGCGCCGGCTAAAAACCGGCTGAGTCTCGGTTAAGCCGGCGCAGCCGGCTTTGCAAACATAGCGGGGGGATTTATTCCCCCGCGGGTTGGGTGTGCTGAAACATCCCTGGTCTCGGTTGAGCCGGCGCAGGCCGGCTTCGCAAGACTAGCGGGGGGATTTATTCCCCCGCGGATGGACTGGGATGTGCCCGCGGATGGGTGGCTGCCCGAGGGTGGGCCAGAAGGCGAACAGCCCAACCTGCGGCTAAAAATGCCTTGTGAGGGTTGGGCTGAGCGGGTCCAGGTCAGCTTCTATCTTTATCCTTTTTCTCGTGCTGGTGGTGCAGATATTCCTCTGGGTTTTCCTCGATCGCCCGAGTCATTTCGGCGGTCATTTGGGCTCCGCTGCGGTATTGGTGCGGCCACATGCTTCTCAGGTCAAAGAATGCCACCCGGTCGCCATCTTGAAAGATGTGTCCCAGGTCGGGCTGGAAACCGGGCAGGGCGCTTAAATTCCCGTTGATAAAGGTGATCCCCCGTTCGGTGGTGGGCATTTGCAGCCGGGCGAGCAGGTCGCGCAAGCACTGCCCTTCGGGTACCTTCACAAGGATCCGCGCGAAACCTTTCTGCTGCGCATCCGGCGCATACGATTTGAGCGCCCCGTACAGGTAAACTTCCAGGGTGATGTCGATTTTAGCCTCCTCCAATGGGGGGGAAAATACCCACTTGATCGTCCGCGTTCAAGACAAAATCGGGCTCCCGAGAGATCCCATTGACAAAAGACATTTTTACGATCTCGCGGGGGATGTGCAGCTCTCTGAACAGATCGGCGATACAGGCGCCGTCCTGGATTTCAAGCTCAGTCGTGTCGCCTATTTTCATACCCGGTAGATAGCTGCGTAGTGAAGCATACAGCCGGACTTTGACGCGCATAACGCCTCCCCTGGCTTTAGGAGGGTGAGCAAGCAGCCCACCCTCCCGGTTGTCAACCCGCGGATTGCGCTTACATTTCTTTAAAGACCGAATCCAGTGCGCTGTCTGGCACATCAAAGACCTGGTTGTGCGGCGGAAGCGGCTCGAGCCGCATGAATTCGGGCAGGCGGTCTGCCTCAGCCTTAATCCCCGCGGCCTCATTGAAGGCGCGCTCAGTTTTGAGCACCTTTGCGCCGTAGGCGACGATGTCGTCGGCTGTCCAATGTGTGCCCAGCACCCCGCTGCATTCCTGGACGAAGCCCTCGAAGCCGCTGGCAATATCCAGGATGGGGAATGCGATAAACAGGCAGTGCCCGGACGAGTCGATGAAGGCTGTGGTTGCCTGGAAGGCGCGGCTCATTGCAGCTTTGCCCTCCGCGCTCAACGGATCCACCTTGCCGCTGACCCCTAAAATCTCCGGGGCGATGGTGTAACCGGCGGTATGGTCCGCCCCCATGGTCGTAGTCGCATAGGTGATGCCGATACCCTTTACCGCGCGAGGCTCATAGGCGGGCATGGACTGCCCTTTTACGGTGGGTACGTGGGTTACCCCGTACGCTTTCCCGGTAGTCTCTGTGCCGCTCCCCAGGAGCCGGCCCATAGGCGTGCCTTTCCCCATATCTTCGATCAGGCCAATAGCTCCTTTGCTGTCCCCGAACGGAATAATCCCGGCCTCCATGGCCACACCCAGGGTGCCGCCTGTCTCGATCGTATCCAACCCGTACGCGTTGCACAGCTGGATCATCGTGGCAATGTCATCCAGGTCTCTTACGCCCAGGTTGGCGCCCAGCGCCCAGGTCGATTCGTATTCGACACAGGATGTCCGTTCGCTCTTGTCGGGGTTATACAAAGTGTTGGAGCACTGGATGATGCAGCCTGGCGAGCAGGCGTGGTTGTAGATCTCTTTGCCCATCCTCTCCTTGTTGGTTTCGAAGACCGCCTCGCCGGCCGTTTCTCCCGCATACTCGAAGCGGCCAGAGGAGAAGTTACGCGTGGGCAGGCCGCCCGCCTCATTGAGTATGTTGATCAGGACGGCTGTACCATAGGTGTTCAACCCGCCCTTGGGCTTCGAGATATCGTGCGTGAGAATCGCGTCGTTTAGTTTATTTTTTCCCTCTGCGAAGAGAGCCGGATCAGCGATGGGGACGCCTGGAGCGCCTTTGTCGTTCAGGACGACAAACTTCAGACCCTTTGAGGCCATCACCGCGCCTAGGCCGCCCCGCCCCGCAAAGCGGCTGGGGCGTTTTGCCATGTCGTTGAAGACGATGCCCGAATTGGCATATCCTCTTTCGCCGGCAGCGCCTACACTGGCAACGGACACTGAGTCCCCAAAACGCTCGAAGATCTTGGGATAGACCTCGTAGACATCTCTGCCCGCATAGGGAGTGGCATCAAAGAAGACCACAGCCGGTTTTTGGGCAGTTGGATCCCATTCGATGGTTGCACCCCAATAGGCGCCTTTTTCTTTGGGCTGGCCTTCGATCACCAGGGCCCTGATATTCAACCTGGCCAGGTCGGGTCCCCAGGCTGAGCCGGCATTGGCCTCTTTGATCCCGCCTGTCAGCGGCGACTTGGCGCCCACCGAGATACGCGCTGAGGTGGCCGCGGTGGTACCCGTGACGATCCCTGCGGAAAAGATCAGTTTATTATTAGGGCCTAATGGGTGGCAAAGGGGGGGAACTTCATCGAAAACGATTTGCGATGTCAACGCGCGGCCGTAAAGCTGGCGATATTCTTCCGGGATATCTTCCAATTTGTAGCTCTGATCAGTCATGTTAATTCGTAGAATCCACATAGTTCCTCCAGAATGGTACAGAATGGTTCCGTAGACCGTTCTAAGCCTTGCGGAAGGAATGAGAACCCATGATGGATTTGGTGCACCTCCTTTCAATTAGGGCCGCCTACCCACAAAAATACGCAAAGGTGGATAGATCTCGCCCTTTTGTAGGGTCAGATCTAGCCTCCTTTGCGCACTGGCAGGCGTGGGGATTACTCCCCAAACCCTATCGTTCACTGTTCCGAGGCGGATCCAGTGAATCGGAGGTTTTTGACTGAAAAATTAGGAATCTACCATCATAAGTATTATACGGAGATAGATCCCGATTTACAACATACCCCAGGTGGGCGCATTTTATGCTATATTTCGAGGATCGAGATTTCGTATCCATAACAAGGAGAAATACCTTGAAAACCATCGGATTGATCGGTGGGATGAGCTGGGAATCATCCATCGAATACTACCGCATCATCAACCGCGCCGTGCATGAGAAATTAGGCGGGATGCACTCTGCCAAAAGCCTGATGTACTCGGTCGATTTCGCCGAGGTCGAGGCGCTCCAGCACCAGGGACGCTGGCAGGAGGCCACAGATTGCATGATCGACGCGGCCCAGCGGCTGGAAAAAGGTGGCGCGGATTTTGTGGTTATCTGCACCAACACCATGCATAGGATGGCGGAAGAGGTTCAGGCGCGCATCCGCATCCCGATCCTGCACATCGCGGACGCCACTGCCCGGCAGGTCAAGGTTCAGGGGCTGGGGAAGGTGGGTTTGCTGGGAACCCGGTTCACCATGGAGGAAGATTTCTACCGGGGCCGCCTGGTCCGGAAGCATGGCCTGGAGGTGCTGATCCCCAAGGCGGAAGACCGCGCGCTCATCCACCGCGTGATCTACCAGGAGCTGGTGGTTGGGGTGATCTCCCCGGCTTCAAAGGCCGAATACTGCCGCATCATCGCTGGCCTGATCCGCGATGGGGCAGAGGGGATTATCCTGGGCTGCACCGAGATCGGGCTGCTGGTCCAACAGCCGGACAGCCAGGTGCCCCTGTTCGACACCACTCAGATCCACGCCCTGGCCGCTGTGGAGTACGCGCTGGCCTGAATTTGATTTCCTCGAGGATGCGCAGCTGTTTGGAGAGTTCTTCCAGATAACCGGTAATTCGATCCATGTCCATCGCAATAAATCAGGCTCCCAGCACCGCTTCGGTCGCCTGCGCAAACTGGCGCCATTCCTGCTGTCGTTTGGCGAGCACTTGTTGGCCATTGGGGGGTTAGCTGATACACCCGCCGCCGGGCGGCCTCTTCGGACCAGTATCTGGCAAGCAGACCGCTTTTCTCAAGCCGGTGGAGTGCGGGATAGATGGTGCCTTCCGGCAAATCGAACTCGCCCTGGCTGACCGCGCGCAAGCGCTCGACGATGGCGTACCCGTGCGCCGGCCGGTCGCGAAGTGCCGCCTGCAAGCGCAGATCGAGGAAACGGATCTCCCCCTCACTCCTCGCTTGAGACGGGGTAGAGGAGCCGCTGGACAAACCTTCCTCCCCCATCCAGCTGATAATCCATGGGCCCCTGGGGAACAAAGTTCTCGACTTCCAGCCGTCCATCCGCAATAAATTCACATAGGACCTGGAACGGCGCTTTTCCATGGACCCACTTTTCCACTATCAGCACCCCATGACCCGGTAGGATGGTAAAGACCACCGGGCGCGGGTCGGCAGGGTTCTGCAGAGCTTCCGAACGGGCAAAGGCAGCTTTGATGGCGTTTGCCTGGGCCTCCGTGGAACAGGAGACCGGATAGAAATAATAGGCTGGATCCAGTGGGACAAACTCCACGAAGCGCGGGTCGTAAGCGCGCACACCGCGGTGCCCGTGCAGCTTGGAGCGCGCGATGGGAACTTCGAACCTGGCCGGCCAGCCTTCACCCAGCAGGATCCTGGGCAGGACTTCATCCATCCCGACCATTTCGACTGCCTCGGAGGAGGGCGGGTCGTTGCGCTTGTCCTGGACCTGCTGCACGTACGCGCCTTTGCCGTCCGGGCGGACGCCGGTGATCACAGCCAGTTCATCATCCGTCAGGTTATCTTTTTCGACCGGGCGGGCGCTGCCGGTGATGGTGCACACCAGGGCATTCAATACCGGCTCCCAGGTCGCGTAGCACCCTTCGCTGTATTGGCTGGCAATGACGTGGTCCAGCAGAGGCACATCCACCAGGTTGGCCACTTTGACCATTTCGGTAAAAAAGCCGATCCGCCCCAGTTCGCGCCCGGCAGCTTGCATGGCTTTGGGGGTGTCGAGCGATCTCCAGAGCGCCAGGGGAATAAGCTCATCGCAAAGCACGTGCTCGGTGATCTCGTGGGTGCTCACCGCGGTGAGGATGCGCAGCATCAGGTCTTCGTAAAAAGCCGGCCGGTCCGCGGCGTCGCTGCGCGGGTGCGCGCCGACGAGGTCGAAGGTGTAGGCGTGGCTTGGGCGATCCCCTCCGACCACGACGATATTGCGCACGCTCATAGCCTGGGCCTGGATGATGCGCACGATAGCCATCAGCGGACCGCCGCGCCGGCCCTGTTCATACAGGGTATGGTAAGCCTGTTTGGCCATCCCGGGCAAGGAGAAATCGGCCGGATCCGGTTTTTCATGGGCCAAGGCTTTTCTCAGGTGGTCGATCAACTGCTGCCAGGCCTCGGGTGGGGCATGCAGCAGGGTAACTACCGTGGGAGGATGGTCCAATTTGAACCGGAGGCGGGCGGTCAGGTTCAAGGATTCTCGCCAGTGGACCGGCGCTCCGAACTCGGCCGTGGTGAGCAGGAGTTCGGCGCCGGGAGGGGTGTCCGCTTGAGGGAGGACCGTGTGCCCGTTTTCGCGGAAACAGTCCAGCAAGCCTTCGGTGACCTCCCGGATCATGGGGCTGCCCGGGCCGGGGACAAAAGCCAGCCTGGTTTTACGCAGCCATGCGTGGGTCGTGTGTGAGAGCGACGATTGGACGGGTGCAGATAGATCCTGCATAATTCTGATCCTTTTATCTATTGTTCCCAGCCCTGCAGGTGAAAGGCCTGGACGCAGGCATCCGCAAGGCGGGGGGATAGACTATTGAGTAATGCCAATAAATAAGCCTGAAACGGCAAGATGACCTCTGCCGGGCGCCGGTCGATGGCGCGTAAAATTGCCTCGGCCACCCGGACCGGTGGTACTTTGGGGGAAATCCAGGAGAAACGCAAGTTTTCGATCATGGGGGTATCCACCCGCCCGGGATAGACTACGGTGACTGCGATGCCCGCCGGGCGGAGCTCCTGGCGCAGCACATCTCCAAAGCCGCCGAGGGCGGCTTTCGCTGAAATATAGGGTGCATCCGGCGGGACCCCCTTTTTCGCATCCATGGACGAGATGAGGATGATGTGGCCGCTTCCCTGGCGGGTCATCTGCGGCAGGACGGCCAGCGTGCAGTATACATGGCTGTAAAAGTTTACCGCCATGGAGCCTTCCAGGTCCTCGACAGTGAGTGTGGGGATAGGAGCGCGAATATACTGGCCGGCATTGGAGACCAGGATATCGACCCTGCCCCAATGGGTGATGGCTGCCTGCATCAGCTGCTCGACCTGCTCCTGATCGGTCACATCGGTAGGAACAGCCAGCGCCTGGCCGCCGCGCGAGCGTATTTCCGCGGCATTTTCTTCTAACCGGTTCGCCGCGCGGGAGGCCAGAACCACACAGGCGCCGCGCCGGGATAAGGCCAGGGCAGTTTCCCTGCCGATCCCCGTGGATGCGCCCGTGATGATCGCCACCTTCCCCTGCAAAGGGCCTTCCATCACATGAACCCCATAAGGTTTATAACCCCGGCCCAGGCATTTTGTCTCATGGTGTAAATTGTACCAAATGAATCCGATTTTGAATTTTGATTACCGGGCTGAAAACATCCGGAAACAGGCTGGGCCTCAGCCGCCAATTTCGCGGCTGAGGCCCATTAGGAGAAGAAACATGCGAAAGCCTGGCCAGCAGGTCAGCCTTTTACGGCTCCCGCGGTCAGGCCCTTAATAAACTCACGCGATAGGACCACATATAAAATCAGGATCGGTACTGCCGCCAGAGACAGCACACTCAGCGTGCGGTTCCAATCCGTTCGATATTGCCCGAACAGCAAGGAAACCCCTAGGGCCACCGTACGCGACTGCTCGGCGCGAATAAACACCAGCGGAAACCAGAAGTCATTCCAGATCTTGATGTCATTGAAAATAGCGACGGTGGCTAACGCGGGACGCATCAGCGGGATTACGATCGACGAGTAAATCCGCCATTCAGAGGCGCCATCTACCCGGGCTGCGTCGAACATCTCGATGGGCAGCCCGCGGATAAATGCGGTCAGAACGAAAGTAGCGATTGGCATCCCCATAGCCACGTAGACCGGGATCAGGCTCCAGAGTGTGTCTTGCAAGGAAAGGGCTTTGATCAGGCGTACCAGGTCAATGGTACCCAGGCGGCTTGATAACCAGCCGTTGTAAAGTGTTTGGGAAACCCAAAGGGATCGGCAAAGATATCCTTCTGCGTTTTGAAGGAATTGCCGATCAGGGTCCAGATCGGAAAGATCACAATAATGGACCAGGCTGTCAGGGTGGTATAACTGCTTTCACTGTCAATCTGCAGGTGAGACAGCCTGGATGATAAAACCTTTTCCTGTGTGGTTCTCCTGTATAATCCGATTCACTCGATAACATCATCCGTGACACAGTTGGAATGAACCTGGTACTTTGAGATGATGATATAGAAAAACTGCCGGCGATAAACGTATGAAAAAACCTTACCGTTTTTTGTCGATCGGGTTGGTGCTGATGGCGGCGATGATTGCCTGTAATTTTCCCGCCTCACCAACCGTACTGACCGTAACTCCTTCTATCTCCACACCCTTGCCAATCCCCAGCACTGCGGCCACCCTGGCGCCAGAAGCGCCCACCCCGCTCCCTCCGACCCAGACCACCATCCCCTCACAAACAAGCCTGCCGGTCTTCGAGACCGCTCCATGCAGCTTCCCGGTCCCCAACGCGGAAGACCCGCTGTGCGGCTACCTGTTGGTGCCGGAGAACCGCGCCCGGCCCGACAGCCCTCTCATCCGGCTGGCCGTGGCCGTCTTTCGAAGCCGCGCTGCCTCTGCTGCCGCTCCAGACCCGGTCGTTCACCTGGCCGGCGGACCGGGTTCGTCTTCTCTGGGGGTGGCTCGTTATCTGTTCCAGCAAGGGCTGGGTGAGATCCTCGAGCGAAGAGATTTCATTATGTTCGACCAGCGCGGCAGCGGGTATTCGCGGCCGCGCCTTAACTGCCCGGAGCGGGAAAGGCTGACCCCATCCTTATTGGATGGCAGCCTGTCCCAGGCGGAAGCAGACCAGGCCATTGTGGCTGCTTTCCGTGAATGCCATGCGCGCCTGGCGCAGGATGGGATCGATCTATCCGCCTATACCAGCGCGGACAGCGCGGCGGACGTCAACGATCTGCGCCTGGCCCTGGGGTATGCGCAGCTGAACCTGTATGGGACATCCTATGGCTCCCGCCTGGCACTGACCGTGATGCGCGACTTTCCTGAGACCGTGCGCAGCGCGGTGCTGGACTCGACTTACCCTCCCCAGGTAAACCTCTATACTCCCCTGGCGGGCAACGCGCAGCGCGCCTTCAACGTGCTCTTCGAGCGCTGCGCGGCAGACCCGGCCTGTAATGCGGCTTACCCCGATCTGCGCGGCGTTTTCTACAGCCTGGTCGACCGGCTCAATACCACCCCCGAACAGGTCAGCCTGCAGGTGGATGGCGTAGAGCGGATTGTGCGCCTGGACGGCGGCCGGCTGGTCGATGCCCTGTTCGTAGGGATGTACAATCCCGTGGTGACGGCTTCGATGCCGCGGATGATCTTCGACGTCCGCGATGGGGAATACACCCTCTTACAGCGGCAGTTGAGCCTGTATTACGATACCTCCGTCGCACTGGGGATGCAGATGTCGGTGCAGTGCTCTGAGGAGATCCCGTTCAGCCCTCCGGAAGAAGCCTACACGGCAGCCCAGGGCGTCCAGCCGCAGATCGCGGAATTCTTCCCGGCCAGCGTGCAGTCGCTCTTCACCGCCTGCCAGGATTGGCATCCTGATCCACTCGACCCCATCGAAAACCAGCCGGTTTCCAGCGACCTGCCCACCCTGATCCTGGCAGGCGAATATGACCCGATCACCCCGCCGGAATGGGGCGGACTGGCCGCGCAGACACTGACCCATGCCTATGCCTACCTGTTCCCGGCTAACGGGCATTGGGTAACCCGCTCATCAGGCTGCGCTCTCAGCATGGCCCTGGCTTTTTGGGACAACCCGGCCACCGCGCCGGATTCCACCTGCGCTCAATCTATCCCCGCCATGCAGTTCGATATCCGCTAGCCGAAAAAGTTACTCTTGAAACATTGTCAGGGTTATAATTTAGGAATTCTTCACCCGCATTATAAAAAAATAATCGAGGCCAGACACCCATGGAAATCACAACGCTTTCGATATCGCACATTTCCGAAGCTGCCCAATTGTTTGTCCGCAACTTCCAGGAGCTGCGCCGGCAGATACCTGTCCTACCGGATGGTATGCAGGACCCTGAGACCGTTGAGAAAAAACTGGACAGGATTCTGACCCGCGGTTCCGGGATGGCCGCGGTGGAGGATGGCCGCCTGGTGGGCTACCTGAGCTGGGTGTACGTCGATCGTTTCCGCGATGCCGACCGTAAAGCCGCTTACTCTCCCGAGTGGGGCCACGGATGTGTGGAGAAAAAGAAGGCTGAGATCTATAAAGGGTTGTACCGGGCTGCTTCTGCCCAATGGGCCGCGGCCGGCTGCCAGACCCACGCCATCACGCTGCTGGCCCATGATCATGAGGCGGAGAAGACCTGGTACTGGAACGGGTTCGGGCTGGCAGTGGTGGACGCCGTGCGCCCCATACAGCGCCTCGATCCAAAACCAACCACGGACCTGTGCATCCGTAAGGCAGCCCTGGAAGATGTGGAGACCCTGTATGATCTAGACGGCGAGCACTGGCAGCACTATTCCCAGCCGCCCATCTTTATGACCCTGCGAGAGAGACGGGAGCGCGAGCAGCTGGCTGAGTTCCTCTCCAGGCCAAAAAACAGCGCCTGGCTGGCTTTCGACGGGGATACTCCGGCCGGTTTCTTCACCTATGATGGCTATGACTTTGACGGTGTGGCGGTGATCAATGGAGAGGATGCTGTCTTTATCAACGGCGCTTACGTACGCCCGGCTTACCGTGGTAGACACGCGGCAGCCGCATTATTGAATGCCGCCCTGGAAGACTATGCAAAACAGGGCCTGACCTGCTGCGCGCTGAATTTTGAATCGTTTAACCCAGAGGCGGCCAATTTCTGGATGAAGTATTTCACACCGGTGTGCCTCTCGCTGATGCGCGTCCCCGAAAACATGAAGCTGCCATGACAAATCAAATAAAGCCATCCAGAACGATCCTGTACAGTCTCGTCTTTCTGCTTTTCTTCCAACTGGTTGCGGATTTTGTCGAGACCATCTACACCTTTGGCCTGCTGGAGACGGATATCCCACCCGAGATTGCCAGCATTGTGCTCTTCTTCTCCCCATTGATTTTGCTGTTTTTCCGCCGGGGTCTTTCGCAGCGGAGCGGGCTGATCCTGGCCGGAGGGGTGGCGGTGATGCGCGCCCTCGAGGTATTCCTGGATAAGGGCGGGAAGATGCTGGCCAGCGGAGTGGGGGTCGGGCTGGTGCTTGTGCTGCTGCCCGTCTGGCTGGCGCAGCACGCAGAGGATGAAGACCCGCCTGCCCTCGAAATGGGTTGTGGCCTGGCGGGCGCTGTCGCTTTTTCTATCCTGTTTCGCGTGCTGGGCGCGGGGAGCGATATCTCTCTGCTCTACCCCGGGTTGAGCTGGGTGCTGGCAGGTATCTTGCTGTTTGTGGTGGTCCGGCTGTACCGGGAGACGAATCCAGAGCCGCTCCCGCAGGGCTCCGAGAAATCCTCCTTTGGGTCGACTGCTGTGCTGTGCGTAGGCATCCTGGGGACGCTGGCGGTGCTGTATTTCGCGTTTACCAGCCCGCTGGTCCTGGCGCGCTGGTCCGGGTTGGACGAGCGCCCGATCGTTATTTTGCTGGCGGCTGCCCTGGGGCTGTATGCGGTCGCGTTGGTCTCCGGATGGCTGGCCAGGCTCTCGAAACCGGCCGTCCTGTTCTGGAACGCGCTGTTCGTGCTGGCCGGGGCGGCTGCCATATGGGTCAACCAGGTGCGCTTCCCCGGAGAAAGCGGGTCTTACCCGCTCGACCAGCCAGAGATCAGCCTGTTCCAGCACATCCCGCTGTTCGCCATGATCCTGCTCAGCCCGGCTGCCCTGATCGATTTTGCGCTGCTGGTGCGCGAGGTAAAGGCGCGCCGTCCGGCTTTGCGCTCCCTGGCAGGCGGTTTCGCGCTGGCGGCGCTGTTCTTGCTCATCGTCGTGTTGGGACAGGCTTTTACTACCGTCTATGATTACATCCCGGTTGTCGGACCCTGGTTCCGCGACTGTTTCTGGCTGGTCTTTTTGCTGGCCGGGCTGGGTATGGCGCTTCCGGTATTGGCGGTGCGCGCTGCTCCGCCGGCCGCTCCAAGGCCGGTCCTACGCGCAGTTTTTCTGCCGCTGGTTTGCGCCGCGCTGCTGGGGGCAGCCGTCTGGGTGGTTGCCAACCGGTCCGCCCCCAGGGCTCCCGCTGATCAAGCTGCGCTGCGGGTGATGACTTACAACATCCAGCAGGGCTACTCGGGGGATGGAACCCGAAATTATACCGGCCAGCTGGCGCTGATCCGTGAGCTCCAGCCCGATATCGTGGGGCTGCAGGAATCGGATACGGCGCGCTTTTCAGGCGGCAATGCGGATGTGGTCCGCACCCTCGCGGAAGGGTTGGATATGTACTCCTACTACGGTCCGCGCACCGTGACAGGCACATTTGGGATTGCGCTGCTGTCGCGCTACCCGATCGAAAATGCGCGCACATTCTACATGTACAGCACCGGCGAGCAGACGGCTGCCATCCTGGCGCAGATCCATGTAGGGGGTAAAAGCTATACCCTCCTGGTGACCCACCTGGGCAATGGCGGGCCCATGATCCAGCAGCAGAATGTTTTGGAGAGGCTGGAAGGGATGCGGAATGTGATTGCGATGGGGGATTTTAATTTTGACCTGGCCAGCGAGCAGTACGCCCTGACCCTGCAAACCCTGGATGACGCCTGGGTAAAAGCCGGGTCGCCGCCTGCACCCGGTCTGAACCTGGACAACCTGATCGACCACGTCTTCGTCTCCCCCGGCACAGATGTCCGCTCGGCGCAGTACATCGTATCCCCGGCCTCCGACCACCCTGGATTATTTGTCGAGATCGGCAATTGATTTAGCCAGGGGAGACCTGAATGGAAGCGAATCGACAATTGTGGAACCAACAGCAGAAAGCGCTGCGCATCAAACAAAAAGAGGCGGCCGCTCAGGCCTCTATGCTATAATGATGGCCTTGCCCTAGGCGTAAGGGGAGAGTATCCCTGGGTAGGAAAATGGATCATCTGCTGGATTTTATTTGCGCTCAAGAGGATCACACGCGTGTCCCGTACCCGACTGAATGTCATTACCCTGGGTATTCTGCTCAGCCTGTTCCTGGCGTCTGTGGAAGGTACGGTCGTGGCGACCGCCATGCCCACCATAGTAGCCCAGCTCGGCGGCCTGTCGATCTACAGCTGGGTCTTTTCCGTTTACCTGCTGACTTCGACTACCACGGTCCCGATCTATGGGAAACTGTCCGATCTGTACGGCCGCAAGCTGGTTTACCTGGTGTCGATGCTGCTCTTCCTGACCGGTTCGGTGCTGTGCGGGCAGGCGCGCACGATGGACCAGCTGATCCTTTTCCGCGCGGTACAGGGTCTGGGGGCCGGGGGAGTGCTGCCCCTGGCCTTTACGATTATCGGTGAGCTGTTTTCACTGGAGCAGCGCGCGCGTATGCAGGGGCTGCTCTCGGGGGTGTGGGGGGTGTCCTCGATCATCGGCCCGCTGATCGGCGGGTTCCTGGTGGACCAGGTTTCGTGGAATTGGGTGTTCTATATCAACGTCATCCCGGGTCTGCTGGCGCTGGCCTGCGTCTGGTTTGCCTGGAAAGAGCTTGGGCTCGACCCGGCGCGCCGGCCGGTGGTAGATTACCTGGGCGCGATCCTGCTGACCCTGGGCGTGTTGAGCCTGCTCATCGGATTGGAAGAACTGGGCTCTCCGCTGGCCTGGGTTTTCCTGGGCGCGGCGGGCTGCCTGTTTGTAGGACTGATCTTTGCAGAGCGCAGCGCCGTGGATCCCATCCTGCCGATCCACCTGTTTCGGGGGCGGCTGTTTAGCGTAGCGATCCTCCACGCGGTGCTGTCCGGCGCGGCGCTGTTTGGCAGCATATCTTACGTGCCCCTGTTCGTCCAGGCCGTCCTGCACACCAACGCTACCCAGGCCGGGATCACCCTGACCCCCATGTCTTTGGGCTGGACCCTGGCCAGCATCCTGGCGGCGCGGCTGCTGCTCAAGACGGGGTACCGCAGCCTGGTCCTGGTCGGGATGGTCATTCTGGTGGCCGGGATGTTCTTGATGTCGCTGATCGGCGTCCATTCCAGCCAGCTGCAGGTGATGGTTTACCTGGCGATGGCGGGAATTGGGATGGGGCTGTCGGTGCCGGCCTTCTTGATCGCGGTGCAGAGCACGGTGCGCCGCGCAGACCTGGGGACGGGCACTTCCACGCTGACTTTCAGCCGCAGTATGGGCGGGACGATCGGCGTGAGTGTACTGGGGATCTTCCTGGGCAGCCGGCTGGCAGGTCTCCTGGTCTCAGCCGGGATCGACCCCAATACGGTTTCATTGGACAGCCTGCTCGACCCGCTGGCCAGCGCCAGCGCCGCGATGGGTGGTCCGCTGCGCGAAGCCCTGGCCATTTCGATCGCCAATATGTTTTTGATCGGCTTCGTGGCTGCCTTACTGGGGCTGCTGGTCGTCCTGTTTGCTCCGCCGGGGAAGATCTTGGAACTGCAGCAAGAACAGGCTGCCGACCAGCCATCTGAATTGTAGATATACGAAATAATAGCCACCGGAGGGATGCGAGCGCGCAGCGACCGCATCCCTCCGGTGGCTATTCTACTTATAAAATTGCTTTCACTCCAGGCAGGCGGCGCAGCGCATCTGCCAGCAGGTAGCACACGCTGACGGTAAGGATCGACGCGATCCCAAATTTGACCAGCGGGTGGATCGTTAGGAAGCTGAGACCAAAGGTGATCGGGACGAGCACCAGCGGGTGGATCAGGTATACGGCGAAGTTGTTCCGGCCCGCAAACTCAGCCAGGCGGCCGTGCGGTTTTACCCGGTCGCGCATCCAGAGGGTCAAAGTCATGCTGAAGGAGATGCAGGCGAACCCCATCCACAAGCTTAAGAGAATGCAGCGCCAGTTCATCCCGGTCATGAATTCATCCAGATGCCCGTCGGGCGCGCCGCCCACGAAGAAGAAGACGGGCAGGAAAATAGCCAGCGCAGCCGAGAGCCATCCCCAAAAACGGAGTGACTTACCCTGCAGAAGCGCGAGCCAACCGTTGCGGTAGGCCAGGATACCGGCGATGAACAGCAGGATGTATTGGGGGAAGAATCCCATTTGCAGGTCAAATATCCACAGCACTGTAAATGTCTCACCAAACGGGACGGTTTGAACAACAGCCAGCAGACCCAGAGCCATGATCAGGGCAAACCCTAAGAGAGTGATCGTTCTGGGGGCTGCCAGGCGTCTCATCCAAAGCCGGTCACCCGGGCGGATCAGGTGGGTAATCAGACGCCAGAGGGTGTACCCGATGGTGAAAATCAGTAAGGCAAATAAAAACCAGGTTGGACCCTTATCAGCGGAAGACCAGAAGGTGCGCCAGGTGTATTCCAGGAATGACCACCTCATCCCATTGTTCGCAAACTGGTTTATATAATTCGGAACCTTGCTGAGGAACCAGGTATAAGCCACCATGGGTACTGCCAGCCGCAGCAGGCGGTCTTTCCAGAAGCCGCCCACCCCTTTACGGTCGTATGAGCCAGGGGTGAAGTAACCCGAGTAAAAGAATAACAGACCCATGAAGAAGCTCTGGCAGAGGATCACGAAGAAAGACAGCAGGATGCTGGACATTTCCTCCTGGACTGGATCTTCATAAGTCCAGTCTCCAAGGGAGCCATAGGTAACCGCGGCATGGACCATGATGACCAGGATGATCAACACCGTCCGGATGGCATCGACATAGGTGAGGCGTGACCCTGCTCCTGGATGGGTATGGGTGACTGCTGCCCGATCTTGTAAGACCTCCACCTCTCGCATAACATTTGTCTGGTGCATGACAGCGCTCCTTTCTTTTTTCATGCATAAGATCTGGATACCTTTTGTGATGATCTCAGCATAAACATTTTTGAGCGCCCGTGCATCCAGCCGCCGGCCGATCTAAACTCAACCCCGGGATGGATTTATTTTCTCTTCCCGGCTACCGAGCAGAATACTGCGCAAGTCCTAGGACTGAGGGGCAAGACATGAATGGGATTTCGCCATACAGGGGGCTATTTCTGGATCAGGGGGATATAAGAGCACCGCCGGGTCGCGCAGTCGGGCGTAGGGAGGGCGGT
>Ga0105104_10001896_pt1 | contig 15542 bp, 15 predicted proteins | sample PPLLaktember2015_3_FD_87034 | JGI IMG/M metagenome (GOLD analysis project Ga0105104, IMG submission 87034) | Freshwater sediment microbial communities from Prairie Pothole Lake near Jamestown, North Dakota, USA - PPLs Lake P7 Core (6) Depth... | ecosystem: Environmental > Aquatic > Freshwater >... | reverse complement strand
GCGCTGTCGTGGGCGGAGTTGACGGCTCCCGTCGACGTCGCGGTCGTCGACTGGGACCAAAGAGCGGTCGCCGGGACTCCAATTCGCATCTCCTTGCCCTCAAGGTTTGCGCCGCCCGAGACTCCCGCCTCCGAGAGCCGGGGACTGCCGGAGAGTTCCGCCCAGAATGAGAGGCCGAGGCCAAGCGCGAAGAGCACGAACATAGCCGCCAGCAGCGCCCTTCCCTGCCTTCGATTGCCCACCATGAGACCGAACGCGAGGACGAGCGCGGTCGGAACAAGCAGGAGGGCGAAGTTCTCAAGGAAGTTCGAGAGGCCGGTCGGGTTTTCGAAGGGGTGTGCGGAGTTCGCGTTGTAGTACCCCCCGCCGTTCGTCCCCAGTTCCTTGATCGCTTCCTGGGATGCGACCGGCCCCACGGGGATGACTTGGGTTGCACCCTCAAGCGTCCGGGCTTCGACGGGGGCGCGCAACGTCTGGACGACACCCTGGGATACCAGGATCACCGAGAGAAGGAGTGCGAGGGGAAGAAGGATGTAGACGACCGATCGCACGAGATCGACCCAGAAGCTGCCGATTGTTGAGGATTCCCTGCGGGTGAAACCTCGCACCATGGCGATCGCTACAGCCATGCCGACGGCGGCGGAAAGGAAGTTTTGGACGGCAAGGCCGAGCATCTGAGTCAGGACGCTCATCGTGGTCTCGCCTGCGTACGCTTGCCAATTCGTGTTCGTGCTGAACGAGATGGCCGTGTTGATCGCGGTGTCCCAGCGCACCCCGCGCAGGCCCCCCGGATTCAGTGGGAGGACGCCCTGGAAGACCTGGATCAAGAAAAGGGCGAAGCACCCCGCCCCCGTGAAGGCCACGACGCACAGCGCGTAGGTCTTGGCCGACATCTCCCCGTTCTCGTCGATCCGGCAGAGTCGGTGGATGAGCTTCTCAACCGGGCGAAGACCCCGAGAGAGGAACGTTCTCTCTCCGCGAAAGACGCGGGCCATGTAGGCGGCGAGCAGAGCCGCCGCCGGAAGCAGGAGAACAAGAAGCTCGACTGTCGATACGACCGCTTGGGTCATGGACCTTGCCAGGAAGAGAGGTTCGATCGGCTCCGCGACGGCGTCTGCCCGGGCCACGAAACACGCCTGGAAGCCCGCCCGTACTGCAGACGCCGATCTCTCTTGGAAGCACCTCCCGCGGCGACTCCGCGCCGACCGACGCGCGAAGGACCGAGTCTAGTTTCGGGAGGGGACCGATGTCAATAGGGAACGCGAACGCAAGGCAGCCGTCTATCGCGATGTGCCGCCCCTCCGGAAGGCGATCGGAGGCCTATCGGCTGCGGATGCTGGTCGTGCCAGAGGCAGGTGAAACAGGCGCCGTGGCCGATAGGTCAACCATGATCCTCCGGGAGGGATCGGATGGGGAAGTTCCAACTAACCGTGCAGAACCAACCGGGCAGCTTCGCGAAGGTCGCGGCCGCGCTCGCGAACGCCAGAACCAACGTCGAGATTGCCGCAGGCATGGGCGGCCGAGGGGAGTGACTGATTCGTTCTGTCGCCGATGAACCGGAGGAGACCCGACGGGTCCTTCGTGCGCTTGCCGTGTCCTTCGAGGAGAAGGAGGTCCTGGATGTCGACATCGCAGGCCATCCGCGGGGACTCGCCGACGTGTTGGACCTCCTTGCGGCCGCCGATGTGAACGTAGAGTCCGTGTGCGCGGCGGTCGGCCGGCACAGACTCGTTCTCGCCGTGGATAAGATCGAGCAGGCCCGACAGGCACTGCAGATTCGCCCGTGGTGTTCCGACGCCTCCTCCAGCGCCGTCCGTCACTCCTTCCCCCTCCGCGAGGAGTCATCGGCAGCGGCCCCAGTTGCTGTTGCCGAGCGCCTGCGAGCCAGTTGACACCTGACCTTCGCGGCAGTAGGATGCTCGGCACAGAAGGATCGACTTCCAAGGGGCCCACCGATGGGTGGGCTCGTTCCCTTCTCTGGGCAAGCAAGGAGCAACGGTACGCGCGCGAGCACGGCGAGTACGTAGTCTGCATGTCTCTCGATCAATCCCAGCGTCCCTACACGCTATCCATTCCTGATGTCTATCGCGCCGTCGGCACATCCCCGGAGGGATTGGCGACGGCGGAGGCCCAGGCGCGACTCGCGCAGCACGGCCCCAACGCGATTCAGACGATCAAAGGGAAGCCGATGTGGCGGAAGTTCCTCGCCAACTTCACGCACCTGATGGCCCTTCTCCTCTGGGTGGGCGGGGTGATGGCGTTCATCGGGAAGATGCCGCAGCTTGGGTGGGCGATCTGGGCCGTCATCGTCATCAACGCCATCTTCTCGTTCTGGCAGGAGTTCCGTGCCGAGAAAGCGGCCGACGCGCTCAAGAAGCTCCTGCCCCAGTTCGCCCGGGTCATGCGCAATGGGACCGAGACGAAAATCCCGGCCGAGGAGCTCGTCCCCGGAGACGTGATCCTCCTCGCCGAGGGCGACCACATCAGCGCCGACGCGCGCCTTGTTGAAGAGAACGAGATGCGGGTCGACCTGTCGACCCTGAATGGCGAGTCGAACCCGGCGCGGCGCACCGCGGAGGCGTCTCTGCGGGACGGGCTTTCCGCGATGGAGCGCCCGAACCTCGTCTTCGCCGGGACGACCGTCAGCGCGGGAACCGGGAAGGCCGTCGTCTTCTCGACAGGCATGGGCACGGAATTCGGCAAGATCGCGCGCCTGACTCAGACCGTCGGCGAAGACCTCTCCCCGCTCCAGAAGGAAGTCAACCGCGTGACGAAGATCGTCACGGCGATGGCGATGGGGATCGGCGTCGTGCTCTTTCTCTTGTCGGTCTTCGTCATCCGGCGGCCGATGGCCGAGGGGTTCATCTTCTCGGTGGGAATGGTCGTCGCGTTCGTTCCGGAAGGACTCCTTCCTACCGTCACGCTCTCGCTCGCCATGGGCGTGCAGCGGATGGCGAAGCGAAACGCGCTGATCAAGAAGCTGTCTTCCGTGGAGACGCTCGGTTCCTGTACGGTGATTTGCACCGACAAGACGGGGACGCTGACGCAAAACGAGATGACCGTCCGCGAGGCGTGGGTCGCCGGCCGCCGCCTGACGGTCAGCGGCGTCGGCTACGAGCCGGTGGGCGAGTTCAAACCCGCGGGAGCCGGGTAGGACGTCTCGCCGGAAGACTTGCACGAGCTTCTCTTTGCGGCGACGCTCTGCAACAACGCGAAACTCGTCCCTCCGAGCGAGGGCCACGGATGGAGCATCCTCGGCGACCCGACCGAGGCAGCGCTCGTCGTGGCAGCGGCGAAGGGCGGCGTGTCGGCGGCCGCCGCGGTCCGCGAGGCCCCGCGCTTGCGCGAGCTTCCGTTCGACTCGGTGCGAAAGCGGATGAGCACGATCCACCCGCACGCCGGGAGCGAGATGGCCTTCGTCAAGGGCGCCCCCAAGGAAGTGCTCGGACTGTGCTCGTCGATCCTCGTGGACGGGCGGGCCGAGCCCATGACCGACGCACGACGCGACGAGATCCTTGCGGCGAACGACACCTATGCGCGCGGGGCGCTGCGCGTCCTTGCCATCGCTCGGCGTGCCCTGCCGGAGCGGCCGAACGGGTACACGGTGAACTGGGTCGAGCAGGATCTCACCTTCCTCGGGTTGATGGCGATGCAGGACCCGCCGCGCCCCGAGGTCGCTGCCGCCGTCGACAAGTGCCGGCGAGCCGGGATTCGCATCATCATGATCACGGGCGACTACGGCCTGACGGCGGAGTCGATTGCGCGCCGTGTCGGGATCGTCGGCGAAGGGGCTCGGCTTGTGGCGGGAGGCGAGCTCGACGAGATGACCGACGCGGACCTCGTCGAGGTGCTCAAGCAGCCGGTCATCTTTGCGCGATCCGCTCCGGAGCACAAACTGCGCGTCGTGTCGGCGCTGAAGGACATGGGCGAGATCGTGGCCGTCACCGGCGACGGCGTGAACGACGCGCCGGCGCTCAAGAAGGCGCACATTGGCGTTGCGATGGGGATCTCGGGCACCGACGTCGCCAAGGAGGCCGCGTCGATGATCCTGCTCGACGACAACTTCGCTTCCATCGTCAACGCCATCGAGGAGGGCCGGGCGGTCTACTCGAACATCCGCAAGTTCACGACCTACATTTTCACGAGCAACACGCCGGAGGCGTGGCCCTTCATCCTCCAGATCGTCGCCAACATCCCCCTGGCGCTTGTCGTCATGCAGGTTCTCGCCGTCGATCTCGGCACCGACCTCGTGCCGGCCCTCGCTCTGGGGACCGAGAAGCCGGAGCCCGGACTCATGGATCGCCCGCCTCGCGGACCGAAGGACCGCATCGTTGACCGCAAGCTGATCCTTCGCGCGTTCCTGTGGCTCGGAAGCATTCAGACGCTCCTCTGCTTCGCCGGATTCTTCTACTTGTGGTGGACGATGGGATACCGCGATCTCTTGCATCTCCCCCGGCCCGATCTCCTGCCGTACGCCGATCGGCTCCTGACGCGCGACGGGATGGTGTACGTGATGGCCACGTCGATGTTCCACGCCGGGGTCATCACGACGCAGATCGGGAACGCCTTTGCGTGTCGAACGGAGAGGACCTCGGTGTTCAAGACGGGGCTCTTGAGCAACCGGTTCCTTCTGGTTGGGTTTGCGTTCGAGCTTGCGCTCATCGCGTGCATGATCTATCTCCCGCCGCTCCAGGCGCTGTTTGAGGAGGGGCCTCTGCCGCTTCGGTACTGGCCGGTCCTCTTCCTCTACCCGCCGGTGATGTTCCTTGCCGAGGAGGCGCGGAAAGCCGTCATTCGCCGGATGGAGCGGAAGCGCAGCGCAGCGCGGGCGTTGCCGGAGGCAACTCGTGCGTAGAGAGCGCGAACGGGATACGGGACGGATTGGCTGTCTAGGTCAAACGCGCGATAGGATGGGGACGCTCGTTTCCGGCGGCCGGAGGACGCAGGCGCGCGCGAACGCCAGACCGATGGAGTACCCTTGCGGGCAGCGAGTCCGCCGTCCGAGGTAGGAGGACGCTATGAGAGTCATCATTGTCGGCTGTGGGCGAATGGGGTCGGAACTGGCCCATCAGCTCCTTGAGGACGGCCAGGACGTGACCGTAGTCGACGTGGACCCTCGAGTCTTCGAGCGGTTGGGATCGGCCTTCCGAGGGAAGACGGTGATGGGATCCGGCCTCGATCGTGACGTCCTCGCCCGCGCGGGGGCCGAGCAGGCCGACGCTCTAGCCGCCGTCACGGCGAAGGACAACCGGAACATCATCATCGCGCGCGTGGCTCGGAACACGTTCAACGTTCCGAAGATCGTCGCCCGCCTGTACGACCCCCGGCGCGCCGAGATTTACCAGCGGCTCGGGTTGCAGACCGTGTCCTCGACCGCGTGGGGAGCGAGCCGCATCATCCAGCTCTTGGGACACCGGGAGCTTAACGTGATTGCGAGCCTCGGCACCGGAGAGGTGGAACTCGTGGAAGTGGAGGTCCCGCCTCACTGGGTGGGGCGAACGGTGAACAACGTCATCGTTCCGTCGGAGATCTCCGTGGTCAGCGTGGCGCGGCGCGGAGAGACGTTCATTCCGATCACCGGGACGACGTTCCAGAACGGAGACCGGTTGGTCGTCAGCGTGCTGGCCACGGCGCGGAATCGGCTGGAAAGTCTCCTGGCGATCGCGTAGGAAGAGGAGGCAACCGTGTTCGTCCTGATCGTGGGCGGAGGGAAAACGGGCGCGCACCTTGCCGGACTGCTTCTGGCCGGCGGGAACACGGCGGTCATCGTCGACCCGCGGCCTGAGATCACCGAGCCTCTGCGGCAACGCTTCCCGCGCGACATGGTCCTGACCGGGGACGGGGCCGACCCGAAGGTGCTCATCCAGGCGGGAATCAAGAAGGCCGACGTCGTGGCCGCGGTCACCTCGGACGACGAGGACAACCTTGTCGTGTCCACGATCTCCCGGTTCGAGTTTGCGGTGCCGCGCGTCATCGCCCGCGTGAACGATCCCGACAACGCCTGGCTGTTCACGCGCGACATGGGCGTCGACGTGGCCCTCAACCAGGCCGATCTGATGGCCAAGCTGATTGCAGAGGAGATGTCGATCGGCGACATGGTGACGCTCCTCAAGCTTCGCCGCGGTCAGTACTCGCTCATCGAGGTCAAGGTCGCGCCCGGATCGATCGCCGACGGAAAGGCCGTACGGGACCTGGATCTTCCGTGCGATTGTGTCCTCTCCGCAATCCTCCGCAAAGGCGACCTGATTCTTCCGCGCGCCGACACGGTGCTCCAGCCGATCGACGAGGTCCTGGCGATCGTGCGCCCGGACCAGCAGGCTGACCTCGAGCGGCTCGTCGCGCGCCCGGACGCGTAGCGGACGCCGAGCTTCTCGTTGACGGACGTGCCGTACGTTCATAGAATCCGGCGTTGAGGTGCAGAGCATGCCAGAACAAGTGCAGCGCGAGATGGCCGAGCACATGAAGAGGACGCTCGACGTCCTCAAGGAGCATCTCGCAAAAGTACAGACCGGGCGGGCAAATCCCGCGATGGTGGACGACGTCATGGTCGACTACTACGGGACCCGGATGCCGCTCAAGCAGCTGGCGACGATCTCGGCCCCCGACGCAAACCTGCTCGTCGTGCAGCCGTACGACAAGACGCAGATGGCGACCATCGAGAAGGCGATCCTTGCCTCCGATCTCGGACTCAACCCGGCGAGCGACGGCAACGTGGTCCGCATCAAGGTACCCAAGCTCTCCGAGGAGCGCCGCCGCGAGTTGACGAAGGTCATCAAGGCCCGCGGCGAAGAGACGAAGGTTGCCTTGCGCAACGTCCGCCGTGAAGCGAACGAGAAACTGGACGCGATGAAGAAGGACGGCACGATCTCGGAGGACGCCCACCGCCGCCACCGCGACAAGACCGACGAAGCGGTCCGCGAGGCCTCGCAGACGGTCGACGCGCTGATCGAGCAGAAGTCGAAGCAGATCCAGACGATCTAGCCTGAGAAGGGCCTCCCTTCGCCATGCCCATCACGCGCCGCAGCGAGGAACCGAGGGGCGGCTTCGCCCCCGGCTTCGCCGTTCTCGTCTGTGCCGTGCTCGCCGGAATCCTCGCCGCGCTCGGGCAACGGTCGGCAGCGTTGGGCGTCGGGCTGGGGCTCCTTCTCTTCCTTCTCAACACGTTCTTCCTCTACGCCACCATTCAGTCGCTCGTGGGGCGCGCCGCGCCGCACGGCGCCCCGGCCCTCGCCGCCGCGTCCAGCGTCGCACGGCTTCTCCTTCTCGGGGTTGCACTCGGTGGGATCGCCGTTCTCCTCGGGTCGGAGACCTTCTTCGGGGCGGGTGGAGGATTGGTTGCGGCGCAGATAAGCTTCCTCCTCAGGCGATTCGGATCGGAGGGAGGGGCGTAGTGCGCGAGCAGCTCGGCAAACTCCTTGAGCATCTCGGGCAGAAGGAAGTTGCGACCTGGCACATCGGCGGCTTCGCAATCCAGGTTGATCCGAAGACGATCGTTCTGTCCGCGATTGCCTCCATTCTCGTTCTCGTTCTCGCCCTGTTCCTGCGTCGGGCCCTGCGGCAACCGATCGAGGAGAAGCCGAACCGCACGCAGGGGGCTCTCGACATCGCGATGGATCTCCTGGACAGCCAGCTGCTCGGCAACTTCAGCTCGCCGGGCTTCGGGGCGCGAATGCTCCCCTTCATCGGAACGCTCTTCCTCTATGTTCTCGCGTCGAACTGGCTTTCGCTCTTGCCGGGCCTGGAGGCGCCGACGGCGGATCCCAACGTCACGATCGGGCTCGCCCTCATGGTCCTCGTCATGGCGCACTACTACCTGGTGCGCACGAAGGGACTGCGGGGGCTCGGGAAGGAGTACTTCAGCCCGTGGTGGCTGTCTCCAATCAAGATCCTGTCGGAGCTCGTCGCGCGGCCCCTATCGCACGGCTTCCGTCTCTTCGGCAACGTGTTCGCCGAGTTCGTGCTCGTCACGATCTTCCTCGCGAAGCTGGAGCCGTTCGTTGTCCCCATCGGCCTCCGCGCGATCTTCGGGATCGGCTTCGGGCTGATTCAGGCGTTTGTGTTCACGATTCTTACGGTCGCCTACATCAACCTCGCGATCGAAAAGCATTAGGAGGGTTCATGCTTCAGGAAGCGCAAGTGGCAGCGGGAGGGGTCAGCGGCGCGGACCTCGTCCAGGTGGCGAAGTTCCTCGCCGCCGGGTTGTGCATGGGCATCGGGTCGCTCGGGCCGGGCATCGGGATTGGCAACGTCGTCGCCCACGCGCTGGACAGTACGGCCCGTCAGCCGGAGATGCGGGGACCGCTCTTCAGCACCATGATCATTGGGTGTGCCTTCGTCGAGACGACGGCGATCTACGCGCTCCTCGTCTCGATCATTCTCTTGTTCGTCGCGAAGTAGGAGGAAGGGAAGCCATGGGCGCCGAGTGGGGCAAGATCATCGACTTCAACTGGACGCTGGTCATCAACCTTCTTCAGTTCGCGGTCTTGCTGGTCCTCTTGCGATGGCTGCTCTGGAAGCCGGCGGTCAAGTACATCGACAAGCGCCGTGAGTTGATTGCGTCGCGGATGGCGGCGGCCAAGACGTGTGAGGAGAAGGCGGGCGAACTCGTCGTCGAGCGCGAAGCCGAGCTTGCGACCGCGAAGAAGGAGTCGGTTGCGATCCTTGAAGAGGCTCGCGAACGCGCCGACAAGAGCTTCGAGGAGGCCAAGCATCGCGCCAAGGAAGAGGCCGATCGCATCCTTGTCGACGCGCGCAGCCAGATGGAGCACGAGCGGGACCGAGTGCTGGCCGACCTCAAGGCGCAGTACGCGGAGATGGTCGTCCTCGGAACCGAACGGATCTTGAGTCGCGAGGTGCGGGTCGAGGACCATCGACGACTCCTCGACCAGTTGCTCGCGGAGCTCGATGAGGCCGCGCTGGACGGGGTGAAGGAGAAGCGGTGAGATCCCGAGACGTCGCGCGGAAGATCGCCGAGGACCTCTACGCCCTCGCGGCCGCGGAGAAGACGACCGACGCCTTGGAGCGCGAGCTGCGGCAGATCGCCGCCTCGACCGACGAGACGTCGCGATCCGAAGGCCGGGCCGCACAGCTTGTCAAGACTGCGTTTCCCGACGCGAGCGACGGGTTTCGACATCTCATGGGACTCCTGGTCCGCGACCTCGTTCTCGGCGAATTCCTGTCGGTGCGCGCCGAGGCGGAGGGGATCGCTCGCGTGCGCGTCGTGACCGCCCAGCCGTTGTCGGGCGACGAGAGGAAGCACCTGACGGAGAAGCTCGAGCACGCCTTGAAGGTCCGGGTCAAGCTGGAGGAGAACGTCGATCCGGCGGTCCTGGCCGGGGCACGGATCGAGATCGAGGGACGAACGTTGGATGGGACGCTGAAGGCGAGGCTCGATCAGCTCCATCGCACGCTGGGCCAATCGGGGGAGGCATGACGACGCACAAGGACGAGATCGCCGCGATTCTGAAAGAGCACCTGCGCGGCTTCCGCTACGACATGGAGACGCGGGAGGTCGGCGTCGTTGCCGAAGTCGGAGACGGGATCGCCCACGTCTACGGGCTCGATCGCGTGATGTTCTCGGAGATCACGACCTTCGGGGACGACGTGTACGGGCTGGTTCTGAACCTGGAGGAAGAGAGCGTCGGCGTCGCCCTGTTCGGCGACACCGAGCGGGTGAAGGAAGGCGACGAAGTGCGCCGCACCGGGCGCGTCCTCGAGACTCCCGTTGGGGAGGCCTTCCTCGGCCGCGTCGTCGATCCGCTCGGTCGGCCGCTCGACGGCAACGGACCGATCGCCGCGACGGGGAAGCGCACAACCGACGCCAAGGCGCCCGGCGTCATCGATCGGCAGCCCGTGGACACCCCTCTCCAGACCGGGCTGAAGGCCATCGACGCCATGACGCCCATCGGCCGCGGGCAGCGCGAGCTGATCATCGGCGACCGGCGGACCGGCAAGACGGCGATCGCCCTCGACACGATCATCAACCAGAAAGGGAAGGGCGTCTATTGCGTCTACGTCGCCATCGGCCAGAAGGCCTCGACCGTAGCGCGCATCGTGGACACGCTCGTGCGGCACGACGCGCTCTCCTACACGATCGTCGTCGCCGCCGACGCCCACTCCCCGACGCCGATGCAGTACTTGGCTCCCTACGCGGGCTGCGCCATGGCCGAGTACTTCATGCATCGGGGCGAGGATGCGTTCATCGTCTACGACGACCTGTCGAAGCACGCCGTGGCCTACCGGGAAATCGCGCTTCTCCTACGCCGTCCTCCCGGCCGCGAGGCGTACCCGGGCGACATCTTCTATACCCACTCGCGCCTCCTCGAGCGGGCGGCTCGCCTCGCCGATCGCCCCGGCGAGGGGGGATCGGGCGAGGAGATGCCCGAGTTCGAGAACGGGCATGCCGTAACGCTCCCTCGCGGGGTTCACGGAGGCTCGTTGACGGCGTTTCCGATCATCGAGACGAAGGCGGGCGACATCACGTCGTACATCCCAACGAACGTGATCTCCATCACCGACGGGCAGATCTACCTCGAGACGAACCTGTTCAACCAGGGCGTCCGCCCGGCGATCAACGTCGGGTACTCCGTGTCGCGCGTCGGCGGAGCGGCGCAGATCCGCGCCATGTCGCAGATCGCCGGCGAGCTGCGTCTCGAGCTGTCGCAGTACCGCGAGCTTGAGGCGTTCGCCGAGTTCTCGTCGGATCTGGACGAGGAGTCCAAGGCCCAGCTTGCCCGGGGCGACCGGCTGATGCAGGTCCTCGGCCAGGGGCAGTACCAGCCGATGCCGGTCGAAGACCAAGTTCTCTCGCTCTACGTCGCGGTGAAGAACCACCTGGCCGACGTCGCGGTCTCGGCCGTGCGGCGCTTCGAGGAGGAGTGGCTGCGCTACCTTCACGAGAAGCGCGAGGACCTCGTGCGGGAGTTGCGCGAGGCAAAGGAACTCACCCCCGAGTTCCGCTCCAAGCTCGAACTGGCCGTCAGCGAGTTCAAGAAGCGGTTTGGAGCGTAGGCCGTGGCGCAATACGTCCGAGCGATCAAGAGCCGAATCTCCAACATCGAGGGCATCGCGAAGATCACGAACGCGATGAACGCGATTGCGATGACCAAGGTCATGCGGCTGAAGCGCCGGCTCGCGGGCGTGGGTCCGTACGTCGACGATCTCGAGGCGTTCACCCGCAGGCTGGCGGGGCAGCGGACGTCGGATGCCGCGCCGCACCCCCTGATGATCGACCGCGGAGCCGACAGAACGGCGATCCTCGTCTTGAACTCGGACCGAGGGTATTGCGAACGCTACAAGGGCGAGCTGAACCACGCCGCCGAGTCCGAGCTCGAGGCGGCCGGGCCCTCGGCTCGGATTCTCGCCGGGGGTGAGAAGGCGCGCACCTACTTCCTGCGGCGCGGAATCGAGCCCCTGCGGTCGTACGCGAACGTCTACGAGCCCCCGACGTGGGAGGCCGCAGTGCGGATCGCGGACGACGCGATGGAGCTGTACGAGCAGGGCGAGATCGGGCGCGTGAAGGTCGTGTACATGCGGTTTGCGTCCGACCTGTCGCAGAAGCTTGGCGTCGTCGACCTTCTCCCGGTCGTCGTTCGGGCGGAACCCGGCGAGGCGCTCGTCGAGCCGGACCTTGCCACGGCGCTTGCGGAGATCCTTCCGCTCTTCGTGCGGGCCAAGCTCTACGCCCTGATGGTGGAGACGAAGACGAGCGAAGAGGCGATCCGGCGCCGGGCGATGAAGAGCGCGACCGACAATGCGGAAGAGCTGCTCGAAACCCTGCGGCGATCCTACAACCGAGCTCGCCAGCAGTCGATCACGCGGGAGATCGCCGACATCATCGGGGGCACCGAGGCGCTTCGGAAGACGTAGAGGGATTCGGAGGAACGAGGCCATGGCCGAGAAGCTCGCAGTGGGGAAGGTCACGGAGATCCGGGGACCGGTTGTCGATGTTCGCTTCGCCAAGGGCGATCTTCCGCGCGTCAACGACGCGCTTCGCATCGAGCGCGCCGGCGAGGAGGATCTCATCCTCGAGGTGGCCGATCACCTGGGGAACGACATCGTCCGCGCGATCGCGATGGACTCGACCGACGGTCTGTCGCGGGGGACTCCGGTCCTCGTCACCGGGGGGCCGATCGACGTTCCCGTCGGCCCCGAGACCCTCGGCCGGATGATCAACATCGTGGGCCGGCCGATCGACGGCCTCCCCGCACCCCAGACGGCGAAGCGCTACTCGATTCACCGGAAGGCGCCGTCCCTGCTCGATCAGGAGACAAGGACCGAGATTTACGAAACCGGGATCAAGTCGATCGACCTTGTGGCTCCGTTTCCGAAGGGCGGGAAGATCGGGTTGTTCGGCGGGGCCGGCGTAGGCAAGACGATCGTGATCATGGAACTCATCCGCTCCATCGCCTACGAGCACCACGGCTATTCGGTGTTCGCCGGAGTCGGCGAGCGCACGCGCGAGGGGAACGACCTCTACCTCGACATGAAGGAGGCGGGGGTGCTGCAGAACACGGCCCTCGTCTACGGCCAGATGAACGAGCCGCCCGGAGCGCGCTTCCGCGTCGCGCTGACCGGGGTGACCGTCGCCGAGTACTTCCGCGACGAAGAGCGCAAGGACATCCTCCTCTTCGTCGACAACATCTTCCGCTTCGCACAGGCGGGAAGCGAAGTGTCGGCGCTGCTCGGACGCATGCCGTCCGAGGTCGGCTACCAGCCGACGCTCGCCACCGAGATGGGCGAGCTGCAGGAGCGGATCACCTCGACCAAACGAGGCTCGATCACCTCGGTGCAGGCGATCTACGTCCCCGCCGACGACCTCACGGATCCCGCGCCCGCCACGGTCTTCTCGCATCTTGATGCAGCGATCACGTTGTCGCGCGCGATCGTTGAAAAGGGCATCTACCCCGCCGTGGACGCGCTCCAGTCGAACTCGACGATCCTCGATCCGCAGTTCACGACGACCGAACACTACCGCGTGGCGAAGAAGACGCTCGAGGTGCTGCAGCGGTATGAAGACCTGAAGGACATCATCGCCATCATGGGGATGGACGAGCTGTCGGACGACGACCAACTCGCCGTGCGGCGCGCCCGCAAGGTCGAGCGATTCATGAGCCAGCCGATGTTCGTTGCAGAGCAGTTCACCGGGCGGCCCGGAGCCTACGTCAAGCTCGCCGACACCGTGCGCGGATTCGCGATGATCGTCGACGGCGAGCTCGACTACCTCCCGGAGCAGCTCTTCTACATGGCGGGCGGGATCGACGAGGTGCTCAAACGAGCCAAGCAGTCGGCCGGGGAAGTCGAAGCCGACTCGGCGTGAGAACCCGCGGCGTCGCGGCGCGGAGGTGCGGCTCTGATCTGAGGCGGGAATTGATGGCCGCAGAGACAGCCTCTATAATCACTCGGCCGGCGGCGTAGCCAAGCGGTAAGGCAAGGGACTGCAAATCCCTCATCAGCGGTTCGAGTCCGCTCGCCGCCTCACCCAACCCAAGGGTGGTTAGCTCAGTTGGGAGAGCGCATGCTTGACGTGCATGAGGCCACAGGTTCGAGTCCTGTACCACCCACCACGCCGCAGGGCCCGCGTGTGACGCGCCGGGCATGCCTGCGGCGCTTTCCTCTCGATGCTCGAGGAGGTCCTCCCGTGGAACGTGCCAAGGAACTCAGTCGGCCCTACGCCGCAAGGAAAGATGTCATCGGCATCTACGTCGTCGGCTCGGCGACGCGCCCGCAGCGCGACGACCTCTCCGACTACGACATCGAGGTCATCCTCGACGACGCCGCATACGCGCAGACTCCCGACGCCGAGCGGCAGGTGTTTGCGTACAGGGACGGCGAACCGAAGATCGTTGACTACGAGTTCTACCTGCGGCCGTGGAGCGAGTTCCTTGCTCTTGTTCTATCGACCCAAGACCTGTTTCACCACGCCTACCAGCACGCCGCCATCCTCCATGACCCCGACGGCAGAGTCGCGCCGGTCGTTCGACGCCTTGCCGAGCTCCCCGAGGGAATCCGCCAGGATCGCCTGCGCGTGCACTACCTCGAGTTCCGCTTCGCACTCGGCCGGGCGCGCAAGACGGAGCAGGGCGCAAGGGATCGGGACCTCAACCTGCGTCTCCTCCGGGGCGACGCCGCCTGTGCGCTCGTCAAGGTCCTCTTCCTCGCCGCGCGGTCGTGGCCGGCGACCCACCATTGGGTTGAGCAGGAGCTGCGGCTGATCGGAGTGCCGGACGCCCTCTTGCAGGACGTGGAGTCGACGCTTCGCGATCTTTCGCAGGAACGGACGAAACGGCTGGTCGAGGCGGTCGACGCCTGGCTCGACCAGCGAGGCGAGACCTTTCACCGCGACACCAGCGCTCTCTTCACGTGGGCGTTCCACCGCGACGAGGGGAAGGGCGCGTTCGAGCGGTGGGCCGGCCGCTGACGGCGGCCAGCTACAGACCGAGAACGAACTCCGCGAGCCTCCGAGCGTCGTCGAGGTCGACATCTCCATCGTGGTCGACGTCGGCGTCTTCCCGCGCCGTAGCGACGCCGCCCCTCCCTTGCGCGAGCTCTAGACAGAGACGAACGTCGATCACGTCGATCTGTCCGTCGCTGTTCAGGTCTCCCGCCCCGGTCGACGCGACGATCCACTGCTCGCGACGCGCGACGAGGCCGTCGTTGTCCAGAGCGGTCAGGGCGACGCAGTACGTTCCCGGAGCGCGGAAGCGGTGGACGGCGTGCTGGGTGTCGGAGGCAGTCCCGTCTCCGAAGTCCCACCGTCGCGAGACGATCTCCCCGTCGCCGTCGGTCGAGAGGTCCCAGAACTCTACGTTATCCCAGACCGTCGGGTTCACGAGCGACGCGGCGAAGTCGGCGTGTGGAGGCTTCGTCACGGAGTTCGCCGCCCGCGGTGTGCCCCGAAGCGCGTGCCCGGCGGCGTCGTGCCCGTTCTGCATCGACCCGTCGTGGGTACGCCAATTCGCGGCGACGCCCGGGCGCCTCGGGTTCACCCGCTCCATCGTGGCGTACGATGGAGCGGACTCGCCGGCGAACCACCCTCCGCCGCACTCCGCCGAGTCGACGAGTCGCCCGGCCGAGTCGAAGAGGTAGAGTGCCTCTCCCGAGTTCTCGAGCGTTCCCGTGAAGAAGACGTCCGCGGCCACGTCGGCGACGGTGGAGTCGTCGGTTCGCTCGAGCAGGAAGAATCCGTTCGCATCGAGGGTCCCAGAGAGCGTGACGGACGGGACTCCGTCCTCCGCCGCGAGGCGCCAGCCGGAGAGCGACACGGCGCGATCCACGTTGCTTCGAAGCTCGATCCACTCGTCGGCGGAGCTTGCCTTCGTGCCGGTCCAACACACCTCGTGGATGACGACGTCCGCGGGCGCGGCGTCTCGTCCGCCGATCCCTCTCCCTCCGAGCGCCGTGAGACACGCGACGGCGGCCGCTCCGTAGAACAGGATCCGTCGTGCGCTTCGTGAACGACCTTCTGGCGTCCTGCTGCGTTCTCTCATCTCTGGGATCTTAGCTTATCAGATAAGAGATACCCTTGACCAGCCCCCTCGGCT
>Ga0105104_10001895_pt1 | contig 15544 bp, 16 predicted proteins | sample PPLLaktember2015_3_FD_87034 | JGI IMG/M metagenome (GOLD analysis project Ga0105104, IMG submission 87034) | Freshwater sediment microbial communities from Prairie Pothole Lake near Jamestown, North Dakota, USA - PPLs Lake P7 Core (6) Depth... | ecosystem: Environmental > Aquatic > Freshwater >... | reverse complement strand
TCTGTTCCTCAGCGCCTGCTCTCTTCAGACCTCGGTCGCGGCTCCTCCGACGCTGGTGATGGTCACCGTGCCCCCGGACGCTTCGCCCACCTCGACGCCGTTCCAACCCATCGCCGGAACTCTGGCTCCGTCCGGCACGCCGACCCTCGTCTCCACCTTTACCCCGCTCCCACCCAGCGACACGCCTCTGCCCACCCTTGAATACACCGCCACCACTCTCCCCTCGCCAACCTCCGCGCCACCTTCGGCGCGGACGCAATACAAAATGTTTGCTTTGCTCGACTATACGGGCAACAAATTGGGTGTGGATGAAACGATTCAATACACGAACCAAACAGGGGTGATGCTCGGTGAACTTGTGATGGCCGTCGAGCCCAACCTGAGGGGCGGTTTTACCCTCGAAAACATCATGCTCGACGGCACCTCGCTGACCTATGATCTTAACGGGCAGCGACTGACCGTCTACCTGCCGCAAGGGCTTGCCCCAAACGCCCGCGTGACACTCACCATGCGCTTCCATATTGACATCCCGGCAAAGATCAAGGAACACCCCTATGGCTATGACGTGGATCAGATCAATCTCACGGATTGGTATCCATTCATTGTCCCGTACAGCAGCGGCTGGATCTTACATAACCCCGGCGCTCTGGGGGAACATCTTGTCTACGATGCGGCGGACTTCGAGGTAAACATCAAGACCGCGCAGTCCGGGATTGTCATCGCGGCAAGCGGGTTTGTCGATTCCGAACCCGGCAGCGAATGGACGCGCCATCACCTCGTCGGTGCGCGCACGTTCGCGTTTTCCGCCAGCGACCAGCTCCTGGTGCTCGAGGCAACTGCCGGTGCGGCCGGGGCGCATATCTACTCCTATTATTTTCCTGGCTATGAAACGCAAGGGGCAGCAATCCTCAATGCAGCTGTCCGCTCTGTGGGTATCTACGAAGCGAAGTTCGGCGGGTATCCGTATAACAGTCTAAGCATTGTCCAGGCAGACTTGAACGATGGCCAGGAATATGACGGACTCGTGTTCCTGGCAACCAAGTTCTACAACGAATATGACGGCTCAGCGCGCAGCAATCTTGTGGCGATCGGCGTGCACGAGATCGCGCACCAGTGGTGGTTTGGACTGGTGGGCAACGACCAGGCGATGGAGCCCTGGCTGGATGAGTCTCTGTGTGTGTACAGTGAAGCGATCTTTTACAAATATATTTATCCCAACTCGAGCGACTGGTGGTGGAATTTCCGCGTGAATTACTTTGGTCCCTCCGGCTATGTCGATACGACGATCTACGAACAACCGACGTTCCGGGCATACGTCAACGCGTCCTATCTCAACGGCGCGAACTTCATCGAAGCCCTGAACTACCGCATGGGCGACGATGATTTCTACCGCTTCCTGCAGGATTACACCTCCCGCTATGGACACGGTCGCGCCACCGCCTACGACTTCTTCGCCGTTGCGCGCCAGAACACCACGGCAGATATTTCGGATTTGATCAGCGCTTATTTTCGAGGGAGTTATTAACGCTAGCAGTGCGTGATGATATCCCGCACTGCTAAATGAGGAGAAAATAATTGGTCTTGCGTAAGTCCGGCTTGCAGCCGGACAGTGATTGAGATGATAAGAAGTGGCAGGTTACAAACCCACCCTACCAGTCACTGGCACTTCCTTCTTATCAAACCTGACCATCGCCGTGAAGGCGATCTTCTTCGAGCTGATCGGGCGCATGATCTCCCACTCGATATCGAGCATCGGCATCAAGAGATCGTTCTTCACACCCAGCCACAAGACAGGGGTATTGTCATTGTCCTTGGCAGGGCGCAGGTGGATCTCGACCCTTTCCGGTTCTTCGCCAAGAACTTCCATAGCCACCTCAGCATACGCCGGTTGGTTGAAGGCAACCGTGAAATCCGCGCCTTCGATTCCTGACGGGTTGCGCTGCGCAGCCAGGATGGGTTCTTCGCGGAAATCCCGGATCAGCAGCTTGGATTTCTTTGAGCCGATAAAATAAGCGATCTCATTCTCACGATTTGATTCAATCGGGAGCAGGGCGCGCGGTCCCTGCAAATGGATTTGAACATTGCCCCGGTATAAGACATTTTCATTTAACATGTTTTTTCTCCAGAATACTTGTCTACAGGATCACCACCTATAATTTAGAACATATGTTCTGAGTTGTCAAGGGTAAAATTAAAATCTACTCAGTATTCTTCCAGTATGGAATGATCCCTGCCCCACCCTTCGGGAAAGGGTCATGTCTGGGACTCTTGTCTGATACAATACGCAGGGTATTTGCTTGGAGAGAGAGAACTATTTTTCATGGAATTGGAACACAGCACTGTAAAAACCAACGGCATCCGGTTGCATATCGTCCAGGCGGGACCAAAAAGCGGAATACCTGTCGTGCTCTTACATGGCTTCCCTGAGTTTTGGTATGGATGGAGAAAACAGATCCCCGCACTGGTGGCAGCGGGATGTCGAGTTATTGTCCCCGATCAACGCGGCTACAACTTGAGCGACAAGCCCAAAGGGATAAAGTCTTACTGTGTCAACACGCTGGTGGAGGATGTCGTCAGCTTGATCGACGCGCTGGACTACGAAAAGGTGAATCTGGTTGGGCATGACTGGGGCGCGCTGGTCGGCTGGATGCTTGGGATCCAGCATCCTGAACGATTGCACCGTCTGGGGATACTCAACGTGCCGCATCCCGCCGTGATGAAACGCTTCCTGCTGCGTGACCCCGAACAGATGGTTCGTTCGCTGTACGCGCTCTTCTTTCAATTGCCCTGGCTGCCCGAGATGAGCATGCGTGTGGGCAATTGGCGCGGCGCCTCTCTCGGCATGCGCAGGAGTGGAAACGGCAACGCTTTTACGGATGAGGATATCAAAAAGTATAAGGAAGCCTGGTCGCAACCTGGCGCAATTACCGCCATGCTGAACTGGTATCGCGCCGCCCTTCGTTATCAATCCCGGATCACAAATGACATGCAGGTGCACGTTCCCACCTTGATGTTATGGGGCGTAAAAGACTTTGCTCTCACCTACCGCATGGCACGTCCCAGCCTGGACTACTGCAAAAAGGGCAACCTGATATTTTTCCCGGACGCCTCACACTGGGTACAGCATGAAGAGGCGGATGAGGTGAACAGGCACCTCTTGAGTTTTATTTCCAGCTAGAACTTTTTCAAAAACACCTGCAATACTCGTCATTGCTTCGCGGCTCGCAATGACGGGTATTTCTTTTTGAGGTGACTTGTAAAAAGGTGTTCTATTTTCTTCCAATCACAGCCTGGCTGCGAGCGCGCAGTGACGAAACCTGCTGTCGTAGTTTTGCCAGGATAGTTTCGTTCTTTTCGATTCGCTCACTCTCGGCATGGACATAACGGATGTACGGTGTGACACCATCCCGCAGGCGGGCCACGGCGTTGCGAGACTCATTGGTGAACTGAGTCGTCAGGGTATCCAGCAATCTCGTTCGCAGGTCGACCATCTTCTGCCTGAAATTATCCTTCGCCTGCTTGCGTTTGTACGGGATGACGAAAAAGCCAAGGATCGCCATGGTCCCGGCCGCGACAATGCCGGTAATATCCAGGCTGGAAGACAACACCGCCGCAGTGACCAGGGCTCCCAGCCCCACCGCGCCCACTTCCAGCAGCGCCGTCTGTGCCACGGCCGTTTCGACGTGAGCTGCCAGGGCATTGGCTTCCTTATCACGGTCGTAGGTCTCGATAATACGCTGTACGGTCTTTCCCATGCTGTCGATCAATTCACGCCGCCGCAGCTCGCGCGGCTCGATGCCTTCCCCGACGATGTGCTCCGCATGGAGCGCCTTGCGCCGCTGGACGTAGGTCATCACGCGCTGCCATTCCTGGAGATCCTTTTGCACCAGCCAGTCGATCAGGCTCTGCACCTGCTCTTCGATCTGCCGCGGGACGTCCGCCAGGACACGCTTTTCGAACTCCGCCCGGACCTTATCGCCGCGCATCAACTGCTGGATGTTGGTCAGGCGCATGGTCGTGTCAAAAAAGTCGAGGCCGCGCTGCTCGAGCTTGTGCAGGATATTTTCCACCTCTGCCAGCCGCGGCTTGAGCTCGTTTTGCAGGTCACGCTCATAATCGGTCGCTGTGGATTCCAAAGAGGCAGCCGTTTGCAGATCCTCTTTTAGATCTTCTGATTGGGTCTGGTTGACATTCGCAGCCTGCGAGACGATGTGATCTGCCACACCCAAAGGATTGCCAAACTTGAGTTGCAGCCGTGTGGCATCGTCAAGCGTGGAATTGATATACTGCTCTAATGCATCCAGTCCGCTGGAGACCCACAAACGCTGACGTTCTTCGGGGTCAGATTGGGAGAGGGCGCGTTGCGCCAGGCGCGCCGAAACCGGGAAGAACTCGGGCGTATCCCCCAGAATGATTGTGGCATGTTTGAGGACAAAGGACCGCACTTCCTCGAGAGCAGACTCACTCTCGATGATGTCCGCTTTGTTCAGTGCGAAGACGATCTTCTTGCCCCAGGCCAGGATCCGTTCGAGGAATTGCCGCTCACTCTCCGTCAGAGGATGATCGGCCGACGTGGCGAACAGGACCAGGTCGCTGCGCGGCACGAACTCATCGGTCAGGCGCTCGTGGTGACGGATGACGGCATTGGTCCCCGGCGTATCCACAATATTCAACTCCTTGAGGAGCGGCAACGGATAGGTGTAGATGGCAAAGTTCTCATCCACCACATGCTCCGCAATTTGTTCGCCCCATTTGACCAGTGTCACGCGCGACGTGGTGGGAGTCGCGCCTTCCTGCAGGACTCTTTCACCCAGCAGTGCGTTGACCAGCGCGCTTTTGCCCGCGTTGAACTCTCCCACAACAACGACCAGAAACAATTCGTCCAGCTGCAGGATGGCGTCCTGCAGGGTCGTCAACGCCTCGCGCGGGACATCCAGGTCTGTCAGCGCGAGCCGGAGCTCTGCCAGGGCTTCCTTTTCCTCCCGCAGGAACCGGGCTTGTTCATCGGTAAGCATGGATTGGCGCATAATATCTCCTCAATACAGCAAGGCTGTTGTCCACCTGCCCTGGCGGGCGGTGCCAGGGGAGAAAACAAAGAGCAGAAACTCCGTGTTCTTCGCGAAGCATGCCTGAAGGGTACAGTGTTCTCCGTGGTGAAGTTGTTGGGCAAACCCACACCATCATCCGCTCTCCCAAAAAAGTAACCGTCACTTTTTTAACGTAAGGATATACAATTGTATTATGAATCGTCCATTTGTTTTCGTCAATGTTGCGATGACGGCCGATGGCAAAATAGACACATTCGAACGCAGGGGGGCAGCGATCTCCTCGGCGCGCGACAAGCAGAGGGTCGATCAGTTGCGTGCCGGCGCAGACGCGATCATGGTGGGCGGGAAAACCCTGCTTGATGAAGACCCCAAATTGACAGTAAAATCGGAAGTGTTGCGCGGGGAGCGAATCGCGCGCGGGCTTCCACCTAATCCGCTCAAAGTCGGGATTGTGAGCGAGGCCAACCTTGCAGCCGCTTCAAACTTTCTCAACACGGGGCCAGCAGAGATCGTAATATTTACCACACGTCGAACATCTAAAAAGCAACTTTCCCTGCTGGAGGCGCGGCATGTACATGTCTACTCCACTGAGGCAGAGAAGGTCGATTTGCACGACGCCCTGGCTGTTTTAAAGGAAATGGGCGTCCAGCGTCTGATGGTGGAGGGAGGCGGCACTCTCAATTTCGAGTTGATGCGCCTTGGGCTGGTGGATGAACTGACAGCCTATGTGGCGCCGATGATCTTCGGGGGCGCATCCGCTCCGACCCTGGCAACCGGTTTCGGCTTGGAAAAAGGCGCAGCGATCCCACTGAAATTGATCCACGTCGAACAATGGGACGATGGCGGCGTTTTATTAAAATATCACTTTATGAGGTAGCTAATTATGATAACGACGATGCATGAAAAATTTGATGTGCTTCTTGACCAGGAAGATGGTCATACCTATCAGGAAACAGGCAAGGATGGGGTAAGTGTCCGTGTGGTCGCGATGGCGGATCTGCCCACACGCTTTGGACAATTCCATATTGTGGCATTTGAAAATAACCGGGATGGCAAGGAACATGTTGCCATTACCAGGGGAGATGTCATCGGCGCAACCAATGTGCCTGTACGTTTGCATTCCGAATGTCTGACGGGCGATGTGATGGGATCGTTGCGCTGCGACTGCCGCGAACAGTTGGAAGCCGCGCTCAAGAAGATCGGCGGGATGGAAAAGGGCATGGTGCTTTATCTCCGCCAGGAGGGGCGCGGGATCGGTCTGATCAACAAGATCCGTGCCTATAGTTTGCAGGACGAAGGGCTGGATACTGTGGAAGCCAATCTCGCGCTGGGTTTTCGCGATGACGAACGTGATTATGAGATTGCCGCGCACATGCTGAAGGCGCTTAAGATCGAATCGGTCCAGCTGATGACCAACAACCCGAAGAAGATCGATCAATTGACACGCTATGGGGTCAAAGTGAATGGTCGTATCCCGCACATTATGAAGCCCAATGAACATAATCGTTTTTACCTGGAAACGAAAGCGGCGAAATCCGGCCACATGATCGATGTGATGGCAAGGAACATTTGAACCATCCATCGCCTCCAGTTGTCAGAAAGGCCAAAGCCCGGATTGAAAAATAAATGAACAAGACCATTGTCATCACTGGAGCAACCGGCGCACTCGGGAACAAGACCGCGCATGCTTTTGCCGGGCGCGGACATTCCCTGGTTCTGCTCGATAACGATCAAACGAAACTGGATGCCCTGACCCGCGATCTGCACCTCCCGCATGAGCGTTTATTCGCCTCCGTGGTCGACCTGCGGGACGGACATGCGCTGCGCGCGGCGGTGCAGGCGATTATCGTTAAATTCGGCGGCGTCCACGCCCTCATCCATCTCGTCGGCGGCTGGGTCGGCGGCAAGACGCTCATCGAAGCCAGCGTGGAAGATCTGGACTTCATGCTCGCTCAGCACGTCTGGACGACCTTCCATTTATTCCAATCGTTCGCGCCTCATCTCATCAAAAGCGGATGGGGGCGTGTGATCATGGTCTCGGCCTCCACAGTGCCGAATCCGCCCGGGAAAAGCGGACCCTATGCGGCTGCAAAGGCTGCGCAGGAAAACCTGGTTTTGACATTGGCTGCCGAACTGAAAGAAAAGAGAGTGACGGCGAACATTATTCAAGTCCGCGCGATCGACGTCGAGCACAAAGGTACCGGCGCCACCCCCGATGAAATTGTCGCCGCCATGCTCTATCTCTTCTCAGACGAAGCTTCGAAGATCAACGGGACGAGGCTGCCTCTGTATTGACTTTATCGTTCACTGTCTTTGAAAGCTGAGTGATATAAAACGAAGACCTCCGGTTCTTTTCAACCAGAGGTCTCTTTTTATTTCTTAATGTACTTCTTTCTTCGATTACGGTTCACTGACCTTGAACCAATCCACTTCCACAATGACCGGCGTCACCCAGAGGGATGAGATATTAAAGCCAACTGCGCCGTCACGAAGTCCATAGGTGCTCTCCGAAAATGGACTGCCCTTGATCTCCTCGCCATTGATAGACAGGGAAATTTTATTGTCGTTACATTCCATTGAATATTCATTCACTGCCTTGCCCTGCTTGACGGCATTTGTCCCGCCGTTGAACACCCGGTTGTATTTGTCTGTGACAGCCCACAAATCCCAAAGGCCGTCGCTTCTGACGCTCCATTCATACCAGCCGTCGTCACTCATGCGGCAGAACAGACTGACATTATTGGTATTGACACCCAGGTTATCCGCCCGCAAATCAAGGCGCACATTTTCGTAACTGAACCCGGTATACGTATAGTAAAAGTAAAGATCCTTTTCAGGTAACTCAACCCGGAACTTGCTATTGGAAAATTCTGTCTCGACAGACCCCTCATGAGCTTCCGCCCCGGGTCCGATCACATCCATGACCCAGCTCTCGCCCGGATCCAGATCGAACTCCTCGGTGAAGAACTCTGAGACAACCGGCTCGGGCGTTGGGGGTTCTGTTGGGGCTTCCGTTGGTGGTGCTTCGGTGGGAGGCACCTCTGTGGGCTCGGGGGTGGCGGTCGGTTCCTCGACCTTGGTAGGTTGTTCTGTCGGTGGTTGTGTTGGCGTATCTGCTCCAACCGAACAAGCTAGCCCTACCACAAGCAGCATTAAAACAAAAAAGAGCAGTGGTCGTAAGCGTTTCATTCCATTCTCCTTTATGGATTCGTTCTTTGGCGTAGTATAGCACGCGGCAATGGAAACACAAATGTCCGGAATTTGCACTTTCCCAACAAAAACAAGTAATGGTAGATTAAGGAAAACATCCGAAATCCAATGGATTTCGGATGTTTCACTGCGAAAATTAAGTGTTGAGATTTGTTGACTTACGGTTCGCTGATCTTGATCCAATCCATCTCGATTAAAACGGGCAGCACATTGAAGGAAGATACGGAGACGCCAACTTGTCCTTTGCGGAGGCCATACTTCTTATCATGAATGGAAATCACATCGGCGCCGTTGACTTCCAGGGTAAGTTCATCGCCCTGGCACTTGATCAGGTACTCGTTGACTTCCAGACCCGCGTTGATATCGTTCGAACCGCCGTTGGCGATTGGATTCCAGCGAGTTTTGCCGCTGTCCAATACCTCCGCATACAGGATGTCGTACAAACCATTGTTGGCAATGTTGAATTCGTACCAGCCGGTGTCCGGATCATATCGGCAGATCAGGCTGACAGAGTTATTATTCTTGCCACGGTTATCGGCACGAACCTCCAGTTGAACATCTTCATACTCATACGCACCATAAAAAAGATAATAATAGACGTACTTGCTGTCAAAATCCCAGACCAGGTTCCCATCATCGGCTTCCACCTTGACTTTATCCGTGTCTGACTCCGTCTCATCATAAACGATATAGGTAGACCAATCACTGGAGAGAGGGTTGTCAAACTCCTCAGTAAAAAACTGTTGAGACTGGGGAACAGGTGGTTCAGTGGGGATTACTTCGGTGGGAAGTGGTTCTTCGGTCACCGGCGCCTCCGTGGGGTCGGGAAGAGGCGTGGGCTCGTCAATGATGATTGGCTCGTCTGTTGGGGGTGGCGGCGTAGGTGTATCCTTCGGTCCGCTAAACACGGAACAAGCCAACCCCACCACAAGCAGCATTGCAACAAAAAAGAGCAGGGGTCGTAAGCGTTTCATTCCATTCTCCTATATTGGTTGTTTAGCGTAGTATAGCACGCGGCAATTGAAATATAAATATCCGAAAGTCATACCTCCACATCAAAAACAACCGGGCTCCCGCATTCTTTTTATTGCGCTCATGGTATGCCCATCCTCACCATTCTCCTGCTACGCCAGAGGTCCCTGGAGCAACCCAGCCCGATCCAAAATCGTGGGAGCAAAATGCACCTGTGGGGATGAATAACGAAAGCCTCCGGGCTATTTACCCGGAGGCCTCTTGCTTTTTATTTCCGTACGTTCTTCCTCAACTACGGTGCACTGACCCTGAACCAGTCCATCTCGATTGCAACGGGTACGACATTCAATGACGATACTGCAATGCCGACCTGCCCTTCTGGCAGGGAAAATTTCGCATCTGTGACTGAAGCCACTTTTTCGCCATTGATGCGCAGGGTAAGTTGATTACCCTGGCAGGTAGCGGCATATTCGTTGATTCCCTTGCCCTGTTTGATGGCGAGAGAGCCGCCATTGGCTAGTCGGTTTTCGCGCAGCTTACCATTCTCCAGTGGTTCCATGGCGTAGATGTTATACAAGCCATTGTTGGCAACCTGGAACTCATACCAGCCATAGGTCGAGTTATACCGGCAGATCAGGCTGACATAGTTGTTGTTCACGCCGCGGTTATCATAGCTGGTCTCCAGCTTCACGTCCTGATAGCTATAGGCTTTGTAAAACAGGTAATAATCAAGATCTTTCGTGTCAAAACTCCAGACCAGTTTTCCATTCTGGGTCTGCACGTTGACCGCCTCAGCGTCTGACACTTTCTCATCATAATACAGGAACTGTGTCCAATCCCCCGAGAGAGGATTATCGAACTCTTCCCCAAAGAACGCCTGCGCTTCTCCTCCTTGCGACTGAGACGCCAGCGCTTCCGTAGGAGGAGGTGTTGCGGTCGGTTCATCCGAGATGGCTTTAGGTCCCGAGGGGTTGGCCTGGGCAGACCTACATCCACCAGCCAATCCTACAATAAGCAGCATTGAAACTAAAAAGAGCAGGGGCCGTAGACTTTTCATTGCATTCTCCTTTATTGGTTGTTTTTTGTAGTATAGCACGCCACCCTTGCAATAAGAATATCCGTCAAGGGTGCCTGACTATACAAAACAGCTAGGCTCCTGAATTCTTTTTTATGATACATTCACTCGCATTATGCCCCTCCTCGCCATTCTCCTGCTGCTCGTGGCAGCGTTCCTGCACGCTCTCTGGAACCTGCTCCTCAAACGGTCCCAGGAAAAATATATCGCCATGGGCTGGCAGGTGATCATCAGCGGCATCTTTGCCTTTTTTCTGTTGCTTTTCACAGGTTTCCCGCCGCGCTCCATGTGGTTGTTCGCTGCGATCAGTATGGCGCTCGAGGCGGTGTACTTTATCCTGCTCTCGAACGCGTACAGTGACCACGAATTTTCACTGGTCTATCCGATCGCCCGGGGAACGGCCCCCGCGTTCCTGATGCTGTGGTCTGTATTGTTCCTGCATGAAAAATTGACCGCGGGCGGCGTGCTGGGAATCGGAATGATCGTGTGCGGCATGGTCATTATCGGCGCGACCAGCCTGATCCAGAACCGCGGCAGCAAATTACACCTGAAGGGGGTGTTTGTCGCGCTGGCAGTTGCCTTGATCATCTCCCTGTACACGTTGATCGATGGAACGGCTGTCAAAAACGGTCCCCCACTCCCCTACGCGTTGACCATGTTCATTTTTGTCCCGGTGTTGACCACAACGTACAACCTCCGCCGCTATGGCTGGAAACAATTTGCCGCAGCCTGGCAGGGACCCCGTATCCCGCTGATCCTGGCGGCGGTTCTGGGAGTCGTCGCGTATTTGCTCGCCCTCATCGCCTATACCTTTGCTCCATTAAGCTATTCAGGCGCCATCCGCGAGGTGAGTGTGGTCATCGGAGCATTTCTCGGCTGGCAATTCCTGGAGGAAAAGATGGGAAGCACACGCCTGCTTGGCTCGATTGTCATATTTGCAGGCATTTTGGTAATCGCAGTGTTCGGATGACCGCTGTAAAATCAGGGAGATCGTACCGCGGAAGGTCAATATGGGCGCACACCCACAGGCAGAAAACAAAAAACAATTTCTACGAAACGACAGCCTGCTCGTCTGCAGTATGCTGGCGATCTACGGGGTTTGCATCCTTGGTTTGATTGGAGCAGCCCTCTGGGGCCTCGACCGCAGAAACAGGAGGGTCTCGGCCGATGCCACGTCGACAGCGTTCGCGCTTGCCACCCAACAGGTATACGCAAGCGCGACAGCCGTTGCACGTTCCACAGAGCAGGCGCAATACGAGTTCATCGACCGCTTTGAAACCAGTAGTGCGGTCCAATGGTCGGCTGGTGTGCAGGATAGTGAGTATTGGTCGGGTTATCGCTATATCAGGAATGGAGTGTACGATTGGGGCGTAGAAGAAGTTAAAAAGAACTTTATTTCATGGGCAGATTTTGACCAAATACACATATCATCGCCGGATTTTGATATGTATGTCGACACAAAAGTAGAGGAGGGCGGCATTGGCGAGGTATGCAGTGGTCTAATGTTTCGAATGTCACCTCAAGGCTGGAATGGATGGGGCTATCTCTTCAAAGTCTGCAATGATGGCTTCTTTGCAGTCAACTTTGATGATCAAAAAGAGGGCTGGCAGGCTGTCAGCGGCAGGCGATACAGTCCTTTCATTTACCCCTCCGACTGGAATCGACTGCAGATCAGTACCCGCGGCACCCATTCTGTTTTTTTGATCAATGGGCAGACTGTTTTTGAAACGGATGATGAGTGGCAAAGATCGGGTGGAGTGGCGCTGGTCTTTAGTGCAGACAAAGCTCCGGCAAGAGTATTGTTCGATAATTTTGGGTTCCAAAGCCGTTAGAACAACGCCAACACCCACACGATCAGCGGTGCAACCGCCAGCCCCGGCAGCATATTCCCCACACGTATCTTTTTGATCTCGAGCAGACTGCTGATCGCTAATCCCAGGAGGATCACTCCACCTGTGGCGGTCAGTTCATTCATCATGGGGGCGGTGACAATCGAATTCAATTGCGCAGCCAGAAGGCTGATGCCCCCCTGGTAAACAAGAATAATGATCGTGGAGAACATCACGCCGATCCCAAGTGTGGAAGCGAAAGCCAGGGCCGCAAAACCATCCAGCACGGATTTGACTGCCAGCAAATTGTAATCACCGGTCAAGCCATCCTGAATGGACCCCAGGATTGCCATCGGACCGACGCAAAAGAGCAGGGAGGCCGTCAGGAAGCCGCGTACAAATCGATTCGAGCCATCCTCATCTTCTTTGGAAAATCGCTTCTCCAGAAACCTCCCCAGGTTTTGTAATCCATCTTCGATTCGCCACCACTCTCCCAGCAGTGTACCGATCAGCAGCGCGCCCAAGACGATCAATGGATTTTCCGTCTCCAGGAACATCTGCAATCCCATGGCAGCCGTGAAGAGACCCATCCCCGCGATGACAGTTGACTTCAATTGATCAGGGATACGCGCGCCGAAGATCAATCCGATCACTCCACCGATAAGAACAGTTGCGATGTTGAGAAGTGTGCCTGTCATGTAATGATCCTGTAGGGGCGGATCATGATCCGCCCCTACGATTTCGCCAGTGTGGTCTTCTGTCCGGCCGCCTGATTTTCCAGTAATTCCAAAACAAAACATAACGATGATAAACGGTTGAGATAACGCTGCAGCTCCGGGTTTTTGAGCTCCTCGGCGTCGAACAGCTCCACCACCCGGCGCTCGGCCCTGCGGACGATCGCACGTGCCAGCGAAAGCGCCGCGCCCGCCACCGAATCACCGGGTAGGATGAATTCCTTGGGCATCTCCACGAGTTTGCTCAATTCATCGGTTCGCTCTTCCACCCAGGTCACGCGCCGGGCGTCGATGGAATGGAATTTCTCCGCGTTTTCGGGCGTCGCTGCGACCTCCGCCATCAGCCTGTACAGGTCACGTTGCGCCTCGAGCAGGACTCCGCCTGAGCGTGGGTCTCGGCATTGGGCGCGCGCCAGCCCCAGGGCGGCGGTGGATTCGTCCAGCGTCCCGATGGCTTCGATGCGTGCGTGATACTTCGCCACGCGTCCCTCCCCAAGCAGGTTGGTTGTCCCGTCATCACCTTTGGAAGTATAAAAGCTCATGTCGTCATTATAACCAATGTAGGGGCGCAGCACGGCAAAGCCGTGCACCCTTCGCTTATAATCGCAAAGATGCAGAAACAAATCCATGTCGAGATCGTCCGGCTTGCTCTGAATGAGAATTTCAGCCCGCGCGCACTGGAAAGGATCAGCGCCGCAAACGTCTATCAGGACCGGGTGCGCGCACAGATCGGTCACGCCGAATACCATTTCGATGATAGTGCCTTCGAAAAATCATACGCCTATATCGAAGAACAACGCGCCCTGACCATTTCAGCGCTCATGGCGAATGACGTACCCTCTGCCTGGTCAGCATTTGGAAGACTGACCCACACCGCCCAGGATTTTTATGCCCACAGCAATTACATCGACCTGTGGCTTGCTCTCCAGCCGAACGGTACACGTCCGACTCCGGCGGAGGTGGATCCCGTCCACCCGGACCTGATCCGCGCCGGGGCTTTGCACTCCGGCAGGATCTATCCCCTTGATTACTTGAGTTTTATCCCCATCCTGAAACCGCTGATCACGCCTCTGCTGCCGCACGACTCCCACGGCCGGATGAACCTCGATTCCCCCGAATGCGGTCCCCGCTTTGACTATGCCTTTCAAGCCGCCGTGAAGCGGACGAAGATCGAATTCGAGGAAACGACAAAAGATCTTCCAGACGAGCTGCGTCAGTTATTTTTGGACAAATGAGTAGATTCGGCTCCGACCCACGTGCTTTTTTCGATTTTGTGTACAGTGATATCCCCCCCTGGGATATTGGCGGACCTCAACCGGCGATGTCCGCGCTTCTCGCCGGGTATCCGCCCATGAACCCCATCCTGGACGTTGGTTGTGGCTCCGGTGATCTTGCCATCTCTTTGGCGCAGCTCGGACTCCAGGTCACCGGGATCGACTTCGTTGAGGCTGCCATTACCCAGGCACGCGCGAAAGCTGGCTTACTCCCTGCTGAGGTCGCGCACTTATTGGATTTCCAGGTGGCAGATGCATTGCAGCCGTCACTCCTCCGGCGGCAGTTCGGTTCGGTCGTGGACTCGGGGTTCCTGCACTTGTTAGAATCAGAGGAATGTGACCGCTTTGTCGAGGATCTCGCATTGACGTTGCTCCCGGGCGGTCGCTACTATCTGCTTGCATTCGCGGTTGAGTTTCCCATGCCCAACTTACCGCGCCAGGTTACCGCGCAGGAGTTGCGTGCACGCTTCACTGTGGAGAAGGGGTGGAATATCCAGGATATCCGACCGGCGGAATTTCTAAGCCGCGTAGCGCCTCCGCTGCCGGCAATCGCTGCCTGCATTGAGCGGCTTCCTGGACAGATATAGAGGAGCAGATATTTCCAATGGAAATGCCATTTACACATCAAGGTCATAAAGGCCGCGTCAGCGTGACTGTGGAAACAACTCTTGCGCCAGCCGCCCTGGGTGCCTGGGAGGGCGCACTCGGTCTCGCCAATTGCAGGGCGACCATTGAGTTTCCTGCTGTCGGGTATCTGGAATTACTTGGATGGGTTCAACTCGTGCGCTCCACCGACAACACATTTCATGGGCGCCAGTTCGAGATGGATCCCTTTGATCCATTCAAACTTTACGAACGTGCTCCCACACCCTACTGCTGGTATGGTGTCACGCCCACTCTCTTCGATGCCCCCTCACGGGATGAACGGGTTGAACTCGATTGGCTCGCTCACAGCTTCCTGGCTGCATCCCCCTCACGTGGCAACCGCCGGATCGTGACGCCGCTGCTCGGGTTTTCCTGGGGCTTCCATGTCGTCGATGAAAAGAACATTACACTAAAACCTGCTGCACCTCTTACCCCTGCTGATTGGGCATCACACCTGCCATACCTCCGCGACACTTATCAGGAATGGCAATTCACAGAGATGGCGACATCCACCTGGCAAGAGTGATTATGAGTGGTTAGAAAAGGATCCCTCCCGGGAATTCCACGCCCAACACTCCGCGCAGCTTCCGGATAAATAAAAACAGGTACACACCGCCTGTCTACTTGTCTACTTGTCTACCTGTCTACCTGTCTTCATCCATCCTTCATCCATCCTTCAGGCTGCCTATAGGGTGTCTGTATGGTGTCTGTATGGTAGCTATATCCTTCCTTCGCCGCTCATTCGCTTTCGCTTTAC
>Ga0105104_10001894_pt1 | contig 15547 bp, 10 predicted proteins | sample PPLLaktember2015_3_FD_87034 | JGI IMG/M metagenome (GOLD analysis project Ga0105104, IMG submission 87034) | Freshwater sediment microbial communities from Prairie Pothole Lake near Jamestown, North Dakota, USA - PPLs Lake P7 Core (6) Depth... | ecosystem: Environmental > Aquatic > Freshwater >... | reverse complement strand
AGTAATCATCAGCCATAATCACTGGAGTCTCGGCAATAGCCTGCTCCACTTCAGGCCTCATCGCCTGCTTCGCATCATTCCAGCGCTTCGTCTCCTTCTTCTCCGTTATCTCTCTCGCGGCCTGGAATACAGACTCACTTAACTGCGCCTGCACATCTTGAATATGCTGCTCATGAACAGCCCTCGTCGCAGTGTCCATCCCCTCTCCTGCCTCGAAGAGTGGGGCCATCGCCATAATGTGCCGCTGATAGTCAATCGCTTGTGCAGTCGCTTGAGCCGCTTTCTTCGCGTCAGCGTCAGTCAAGCCATTCACAACCGCAGCCGTTTCCTCTTTAATCAAGCGTGTGCCGAGGGCGGCTAAGGCTGCCTCAGCCCTTTCCTTCACCTCCTTAATATCAGTGATCCCAAGCAAGCGTGCTTCTTCGTCAATGAAGCGGTTGAACTCGTTGATGTTACCTGGCTTGCGTGAGAGCGCCCGAGCCAAAGCCGCCTCTCCAAGATCGCCTGGAGGTGCCGCCTCCATCACTTCCCTAAACTGTTCAATCAGCGACTTCGTACTTACTGGACCGATCTCCACATCAAGGTTAACGGTCTTGTCTGCGTTTGACGCAGGTGGAATGACTTCGGCTCCAGGCGTTTGGGGGCGAGTGCCTGTCTGCTCTGTAAACCCTTGGGAGGGCGTCGAAAGGGCCTCTGGAGTCGGACTGACACTCGCTTGTTGGAGTGGAGTTATTTTGAAATTCCTGAGATTCTCCGCCTGGATATAGGCTGCCATCTGGTCTTCAGTCGGCACCGCTCTGCCCTTCCCGAAGAAGCGGTCGATCAGGGCTTGGCCTCTCGAAACAACGGCGGGCGGGAGAGTTGTTGGTTCAGGGCCGACGAGAATCTCCGGAAGCTTGATCTCCGAAGGCATTGTTGCAGTGGCCTCGGGCGGAAGCTTCTTTCCGAAGATGCCCGCGAGTAAGTCCGCATCAGACATCTGCTCTTTAGGTGGAGTCGGCGGAATTTCCTTCCCTTCAGCCAACGCCTTTTCTTCAGCTGCTTTCGCGGCCTCCAGTTCCTGTCTCGCCTCTTCCTTCAGCTGCATCTTCTTCGCCTCAATAGGCGACATTACATCAGATGCCTGTCGAATTAGATCGCTGCCAGCCTTATACACCTCAGGATCGAGATGTGCGATAAGGTCACTCTGCTTAACCTTAATCTCCGTTCCGAGCGCCTCTGAATCAGCCAATTGCTTATTGATGTCTGGAATGAAGTCAAATTTATTTTTGTACTCTCTGACGAAAGCCGGATCAATGTGCAGAAGTGGGTCTGGCGCTTGATGTGACAGTGCAGCAGCAAAGACGTTTGGCGCTTCCGCCTTCAGCTTACTCTCTTCCGACATCACCACCAAGTCATCAAGCTTCTTCTGATTTCCAAGCGTATGTGCAGCGAGCCTCGCATCACCCTCTCTCGTCCCACGCTTCAGCGTCGGCAAGCCTGTTGCACCTCCCACAAAGGTAGCGAGGACAAGTCCATCAATAAACTGCTGTGAAACGTCCTTGATCAGTTTATCCTGAGCGGCAGGATCATTGAAGATTGAGGCAAGGCTCTTATCGCCCTTATACTTGCCAATGTTCTCTGCGAGTTGTTCAGCCAAGAACTGCCCAGCATTGACGATGCCGCCCTGGATTTGGGCTGAAGCGAGATCCGCTGTGAATTGCTTAAGAGCAACTTGCCCCGCCCCACTCGTAGCAATGTTCGTTATCAGCTTTTGGACGCCAGAGTGGACAATGTGTCCTCCCCAAACCTCCATCATACCAACAGCCAGGCCTCCAGTCGCCGCGAGTAGTTGTTTCTGCGACTCGTCCAAGCCTGCGATGTTATCAACAGCGTAGAAGATCGAGCCTGCGGATTGCTGCGCCGCTACTACAGCGAAGCCGTGGATCGTTCCAGTCGCTGCACCGAGCGTGAAGCCGCTGACTGTACCAGCCGCCGTACCAGGCCCAGGAACAGCAGAACCTACTGACGCGCCAACAGCTGAACCAACAGCAGTGCCAGCAATCGTGTGTGGAGCAACGTAAGGCAAAGACTCGTACATCTGCCCAAGGAAGCCTCCAAGCAAGCCCTTGATGTAAGAGTCCCTTGCCTCCGGCCTCGCTGCAATCGCAGCCTGCACTTCATCAATCTTAGCTTTCAGTGGTCCGCGCTGATCGATTGGAGTCTTTTGATACTGTCCTTTCAGTATCCCGAGATGGAAGTTCTCCTGCCCTTCCATAAAGGCGTCAGACCAGCCAAGCACCCTCGTAGGCTTCGCTCCAGGCTCCTCTGGAGCAAGCTTGTCACCGCCCTTGAAGATATTGCTCGGGTTCGTGAAGATATTAAGATCTCGACTAATCTGCCAAGCATCTTTGATGTATGTAGTTATCTTATCAAGGACAGGGAGATCGTCTTGCGCCGCTCTCGCATTGATTGGATTGTCGATCAAGAAGTCGCGGATTGCTTGATTACTCTGTGCAATCCGTAGGTTCTCACTCGTCCGAAAGTCCTTCGCCCAAGCTTCTTGATCTACATCAATCAGCTCAGGATCGACCTTATTCTCTTTTCCAAGCTGTACCGATTTCCTGAACTTCGTTGAATCAGCGTCTTGGTTGCCTACGACCGCAGCACCAGCACGAATGTCCTTAAGCCCAGATGACTCGCCAAAAGGGTTCGCATCCTCATCTGGCAAATCATTTAGCGAGACAATAGGTTTCGGTGGCCTCGGAGCCTCAACCTGATCAGTAGAGACAAGCCCAAAAAGATCTTCCTCAGCCATTACTGTGCTCCACGAGCCTTCTTTGCAGCAGCCTCTTCTCTCTTACGCATCCAGTACCAGCGTAATGAAGGCGGAATATCTTCATGACTCTTGACAGGATTACCCTCATTTTTCTTATTCCACTCTTCGACCATTTCTTTCTGTTGTTCTGTAGTCGGCTCCTTCTGATAACGTCTTATCTCGTTCGTTCCCCAGAGCTTTCCAGGAACAACCTCCGTCCGCAACAGTGAATTCATCAGCACCGCAGCCTCTTTCGGGTCTGGCGGCTTTCCAGTCCGTTCTTTCCAAAGGCGTACTTCAGTCATCATCTTCGATTTGACACTAGCGTAAGCTTCTTGGTCTTGGTCTTCACTAATACCAGCTCTCACCAGCTGATACTCAACACCAGTCGAGCCCATAATAGCATTAATCTCTTTCGTCTCCGCTGTCCCATTCGCTCCATTCGCGAGCGAAGCATCGCGGAGCTTTTGCACAGCCCCTCGAAGGGCTTTAGGCCATTCACTTAGATCAACATTCCGCATGACCTCTGGATTCATCGAGGCATCGGTCCTGAGTCTATCCAAACGATTTAAGTCTTCTGGCGTTGGCACCCTGTTCTCGCCAACAGAGTTTCGCGCAACAATCTGCTTCTCCATCGAGTCTTTTTCTTTTTCCGTCAGCAAGTTCCACTGTGCAGACAGTGTGGGGTCTTTGAAAATCTCATCTTTCGTCTTTGTCTTCCCGTTCGCATCCTTCCCATAAACAGCTTCTTCTATAGCTTTGTGGGCCAAAGCATGTGTCTCGACTTTAGCTCTTTTTGCCGATTCCCACTCCGCTGCCATATCAGCATTCAGTGATTTTGCATAAGACGCTTCATGACCTTTCGCCCTCGCATCATCTTCAATCCACTTCATCCGAGCCTTAATATTCGCCTCTGTCGTATCAGCTGTAATAGGCCCATTGAATGGACTTACAGCATCGGTCGCCGTTGCTTGAGCATAGCGTTGGACAGCTGAAGGCGTTGTGGACTGCGGCTGGAAACCGGGCTGCGGAGCATCAGACATCGTTCCAGTCGGTGCGTAAGAAGCGTAACGGACGTTGCCTCCAACAACACTCGGCCCCTGAACAGGCCCACCAGTCGCTTCCAACTGCGCAAGGCCTGTCCTAATCGATGCCACTTCTTCTTTAGTTGACTCCTTAGAATAAACACCAAGCCCATCACCAACCCTGCCCGAAGCTCCAGTCAACCCCACATGCACTTTCAGCGGGTCACTCATGTACCCTGTGCCAATCCCACCAGCACCATTCTTTGCTACTTCTGTGAGAAACTTCAAGCGTCTCGGATCATTGCGCTCAAGCTTTTTTCCATTCTCATCAAGAATATCAATGTCACCAGCGTTTCCATCATTGTGCCGCAGCGAGCCGGTCCAACCGCCAGGCTGGTCTTTCTTCGCTGGATTGCGGTCACTCGTCTGCCCTCCAGAGGTCACACGAATGGTAACTCCCGCTGCGTTAGCGGCCGTCTCAAGTGCGCTCTTCAGCTGTGGCGCAACAGGCAAAGCCCTCGTTCGTCCAGGAATGTTCTGCGCCTCAATCACTCTCGATCCTGGAGCTGCCTTCGCGTTTGGATCGCCAGCTGAGATAACTTTCTTCAGCCCAGTCAATGTCCGCTCTTGGATCGGCGTGGCAGGCTCATCAGGGTCTTCATCTCCACCAGGGACAAGTGGGTGTGCCATCAACTGCTTCTCAATCGAGTCCCCGACAGGGATCACGCGAGCGTTGTTCGCCACTCCCATCTTCCCGACAATACCTCGAGCCTTCGCCCCGTACCAGGGCTTCCACCCACCTTCCACTACGTTGTTCAGTGCAAACTCGATATTCTCTTTCCAAGTCTTTGGATTGCTTGGATCGCCGTGTCCAGCCTCGATAAACTTGTTGCCAAGCCCTCCACCTGTATACAGCTGGAACGGCCCCCAAGAGTTCTCTCCCGGCACCGTTGATTTCCAGTTCGTCGAACCTTCAGACTCATAAACAGCCAAGGCCGTCCCTGGATCAATACCTCTCCGACGGGCTTGTAGAACAATGTAGTCACGCACCTCACCATTAGAAACAGTGTAACCGGGCATGATTTTTGAGTCTTGTGGTGTTGGTGGAGCAAGCCTCGGCAGCCGCCCAGTCATATCAGCAATTTTTTGGTCAGTACCACTCCTTGGCCCGTAATGCTCTTTTTGTCTCTTACTTAATTCCTTCGCATACTCATCAGCATCCTTCGCATTATTAAACTTCCCAAGATGCTCTCCGGTTTCCTTATAATGTTCAACAGCTTCGTCCTTGCTCATGACTGTGCCATCATTTCGCACAACCGGAAGCAGAACTTCCTTTCCATCCATCTCGACTGAGAACGAGCGTTCAGTGCTTATTGATCCATCTTCATTCTTAACAGTTGGCCTCTTATCAAGATCAATATTCCCTTTCTCAACAGCTGTATCAGGTAGTGTTTCATCTGACGTAGCCGCAAGCCGCTGTGCTCCCGGCTGTGGAGCATCGCTCATCGTTCCCGTAGCTAGGCTCGCGAGTTGAATGCCCTTCAGCTCCGGCTCAGCTTCACTTCGCTGCCCACCAGGCCTCGGCGCAGGCTGATTACCCGGCACTCCACCTGAAGGCCCTGTCGGTGGCTTCGGAATTGGGTCAATGTCTCTTCGCTTAGGAAGCTGGGGTGGAATTCCCTTTTGTATATCGCCTCTCTGTTGTTCCGCTCCAGCACCAGCAATACCACCTGAGATTGCCGTCTCAGCTGCTTTAATCCCCTCAGGGTTCATTCGATCTTTATATGCATTGAAGTACGCTTGTGCCTCAGTCGGGTAAGTACGAGCCATATTGCCAATGAAGCCGGTAATCGCGGTGCTTCGTCGGTTATTGATCTCGAGTTGCGTGACTTCCGGTGACCAGTTATTTCGCCGCGCTTTTTGCTGTGTCTCTCCTTCAATGATGCTGACTGAATCTTTGAGCTGGTCTTCATCCATCGTAACTTGAGCTCGCTGCTGAGCGGCCGTAATCCGAGCTTCACTTACTTGATCTCCATGCTCAATATGCCCTTTCGTCTTGACACCAAAAGCCGTTGTCCAAGCCCTTCTATACTGTCCTTCAACAGACGAGCGAACCATTCGCTCCACACTCTTATTTCCTCCAGCTTGTTTAATTGCATTATCTCTAATATCCGCAATCCTCTTCTCATGATCAGCGTAAGTATTAACTGCTTGTTCTCCATTCAACAGTGAATATTCCGCAGTCGCCTGCGTGTACTGCTTCATCACCTCAGTATCAATCGCCCTCGCCCTCGTCCCATCATCTTCAGCCTGGTTCTTCTCCATCTGAGCGCCGATGGTATTGCCAAGCTGTCCAATAGCCCCGCCAAGCTGTTGCAAGGCCTTACCTTGCGCAGCCCCAAACGCATCTTCACTGACTTTAATATTCTGCCAAGCAGCTGGTCGATCTCTCGACTCAACTTCCGGCACCCCTGTATAGGGGACATTCAGCATTGACCCGCGTGGCATTAGCTGATCGCTCCGATGTTATCGCCGGTCCCACTCAAGCTTCCGCCTGCACCACCCCCGCCTGACCACTTTCCAGCGAACTTACCGAAGCCGCCGAGCAAGCTTGAGAAGGCACTTAACGCAGCCGCCTTCTTGGCATTGGCAGCTTGAGCATAGAACATGCCTTGCTGCGCCTTTTGATTGCTTGCTTCCACGTCAAAGCCCCAGGCCTTCCTCTCCGCATTTGACTGCACTGTCAAAGCGTCCAGGCGCGCGAGCGAGGCTTGACTCGCCTGAATCTCGAGCGGCGAGCCAGTATTCACATCAACTCCCGACGCCCCAAGCGTAGCCTTCTGCGTCCCAATCATCTGGGCCGATTTCAAGTCCTGCCTCTGCGCCTGAGCCGCTCCCTCTTGCCTAGTGTAAGCAGCTTGTTGCAGGGCAATAATCTCGTTATTCCGCGCTACTTGCGCTTGATACTTCGCGGCGTCAGACTGGGCTTTACCCTGTTGGATAGCTCCAACAGCTGAGACTACACCTCCTATGATGCCAATAGCGGCTGCCATCCTTTTTCTCCCTTCAACCAGTTAAGCTTCTCGTCCTTAAGTGCATCTTTAGTAATCGAGTACGTTTTGAACTTAACTCCGTGCATTCGCACGGTTCCCTCTTGCTGAAAGCCTATGTACTTCAGCCATTTCTGGCTCGTGTGACTCTTCAGTGGTGAGATCACACTCACCTTATCATACTGATGGAGCAGTTCGTAGGTGAACAAAGTCGAGGCTCTGATGAAAGTGACCCAATGCTTTTCTGCCAGCGTCGTGGTTATCATCCAGAGGTAAGCGTGGTTCGAGATGATGCTAATCAATCTCACTCCATACATCAGCACCAACTTATTGTTCGCGAAACCGCTCCAGACATCCCTCGACCCTTGAACAGCCTGGCGCAAGGCCTCTTCCTCAGTCTCAGCCACCACAAACAGTTCATTTCGCGAGAACTCGCGAATCTCCTTCAGGATGACTTTAATATCATCCTCTGTTGTCTTCCGCCTCTCAAAGACAATCTTTTTACCCTGATGTGTCGCCAAGTACGACCTCCGGTATTACAGCCACAATGTTCGCAGGCAAGGCATTCACCGAGCGAATGCAGACCTGCCCTTCAGCATCGACAAGTGGGTCCATTACAATTCTTAGATCACCTGTGTAGAGCGAGGGCGTTTCGCCTGAGAGTACTGACGGCGCAAGCTCTTTCACTTCCGTCAACGTCTTCCAAGTATTACCTGCCCAAAGCCCTCTCGTATCTGCCACCCGCATAGTCAGCGCGGGTATTTTCTTCCGCTTCGTCTGGATCGAGGGCTGGCTCTCGAGCCTAAGTGTCTGTAGCTCAGCATTGTACCCAAGCCCGACAGTTATCTGGGATGCTGGTACATCAAGTGTAATAGACCCATTCACTACAGTCTTATCCGTCTGCACCTTCCCGTCCGCGACCACTGAAACCTTCATTCCCTCGAGATGTTGAAGTCCACCGACTGAGCCATAAAAACCAGAGGCCTTCCACGTCCCAGCCATCTGTGGTCGAAGATAACGCACACCTGTCTCTTCCACGAGATAAGTATCTGTCGGAGCTACTTCTTGAGTACAATAAACTGCATAAGCGCTGGCAACAGCGTAAACCTTAAATCTTCCACCTCCAGTCCTTATCACAACTCCAACCCAATCAGCAGTAAAGATAGGAGAATTTCCTTGAGTATGCAGAACAATACCGGCAGGGTTAGTCAAGGGTCCGCTGTACATGATATCAGTGCCAAGAAAAGCTACCGTAGACAGAGCACAATCAAGAAACCAACCCTCTTCAATCGTCCGCACTGACCGTTGTTGAAGTTGCTCGATTGAGCAGTAGCGAGCACCAGTCCCATCAATCCGCTCAACAGCCATATAAACAACGTCTCTCGTCCCTTCCCTCACACAACCAAGAGCCTTCACAAAACCGCCAGTCGAGTGTTCAGCCCAACCCGCTACTTCCTGCTCTTTCAAGAACGTCAGCGAAAGCAGCACCCCATCATCCCTCGCAGCCCAGATCACCTTATCCGGCTCTTCAGCATAACACCAACTGACGATCGTATGGTTCGCGAAGAGATGAGAGGATAGGACTGTCACGTCCGCGCCAGTGTAGATATTCGCGAAGAAGTTGTAAGAAAGATTTCGGACGACTGAACCCGCAGTCTGAATGAACAATATCTCATAGCCGATTGTGATCGGCGGCAAGTCCCCACAGCCATTGAAGGCCTGAGGCGTTGCCATCACAGCTGTAGGAGTGACAGGCGCGAATTGCTGTGTTCCACTCAATTGCCATGCACCACCAGCAGTTAAGACAACAAGCCCTCCCGGCATTGGCAGCATGTACTTAATTGCGTTTATCTGCTGGGAAGCGAGTGTGAACTCGAAGGCGTCTCCGTCGTTGACAGGGATGGAAACGTCGAAGTTGTGGAAAGCACCTGGCTTCGAGCCCCAAAGCGTCGAAGGGTTGTTTCTCGTAGCAGCGAAGAGCAGACGCTGTTGGAAGTAAGCCACGGCCCCAGGGTAAGTGCCACTTTGTGGCCCCACTTCAGCATAACCGTAAGCATTACCAACAACTGTCTGTGAAACAATAGTTACTATAGGCGCTTGATAGTCTTGTCCGCCATTATCTACTGTGAAATAAACTATCTGACCACCGCTGATCACCGCAGTAATCACAGCCCCATAACCAGTCCCTGCCGTATCAGTTATTTGGACAGAAGTGGTCGCCGCAGAATATCCGTTTCCAGTCTGGAGCACCTGCACATCTGTAACTGGGCCTGGAGCACCAATTCCTCCCGCACCCCAAGAGACTGAAGCATAAGCCGTTGCTCCACTCCCTGCTGGGATAGAGACACTCTGTGAAATGTTGACTTGCGGCGCTGTATAACCACTTCCACCATAGTCCACAATAGCACTGGTGATCCCGCCATGCACTACGACAGGGGAAACAACTGCGCCATAGCCTGTTGGGTCAGAAATGCTGATTGATGCATCTTGGCTGTAGTTAGAGCCACCAGATGTTATGACAACTCGTGTAATAGCGCCTGGAGCGAACGGATCAAGGTGGATCGGAGGCCCTTTAGTGAAGTTCGGCAAGATGTTCGAGTCATTGAAGCTCAAAGCACGGGTTGAGCCAACAAAGCCCATCCGTGAGCCGTTAGCTATCTGCGCACCAACACCTGTCGTCGCCTTATACACGTTGTAGTACTGTGCATCGGCCCACTGTCCCCACCAGACCACGACGTTTACTCTATGCGCCGATATATCCAGCACGCTGTAGAGACGGGCGATAGGACTGAGTAAGCCTTCCGCTCCATCATCGCCCACTGCAGTCACAGCATAGCCGTAGTTGACGTAAACAGCCGCCGCAGGGTCGATATATCCGCTGGAGTGAGCGGACATAGCGATGGATTGGACTTGAGCTACAGTCGGCGCGACCGAGTAAAACCTATACCGCCAGTCAGCGTGACCATAGCGGACGATCTCCACCTGTGGATAAGACTGATGGACGAGCGTTACCGTATCTCCGCTCTGAGTCCACTTCAAAAGCTTCAGATCTTGGTGAATGTAGTGTGTTGGCACTTGATAGATAGCGTTGTTCGCATCAACTACATACCCGCCTCGCGTAATAACTCGAAAATACCCATGCCCGAACTCGAGTATATACGTCTGCTCTTGATTGAAGGTGAATGGAACGAGTAAAATCGCTCCATTCCAGTAAGGTGTCTTTCCAACGAACCTCGTCCCCGGCCTCTTCGCTGCCCCTCCTCGATAATCTACGAGGAAGTTGTGCATCCTTGCTGCACCGATCTTATACTTGTTGAGATCGACGCGCCCGAAGAGATGAGGAGATAGCTCTCCCGCAGAAAAAGAGGACTGGACAACCGGCGTTGCCATCAGACAGTGCCTCCGAAGAGCGGCCCGTACTCAGGAACCCAAGCCCCCGACCCAGCTGAAGGCCCAACTCCCCTTACTCTCAACCAATCAGGCAGCGTATCAATCACGTTAATGCTCTCATTCGCGTTTCTGACCCTTGCCTCGAGGATCAACGAGTTCGCGGTCTTGAGCAACGCGTCGAAAAGCTTCAGATCGCCGGTGATCGAGGTGGAGATGTTGGCTGCGAGGCCCTGAACGAGGGCTCGTGTAAAGCTTTCGTCGAAATAACTCGGGTCCGTAATGTCTTTAGTGTAACAAGCCGACGTTTTCGAGTAATTCGTGAGAATAACAGTCCTTCCATCGACAGTTGCAAGCTCGAACTTGATCGTCGGCCCTGAATAATCCGCTGGATACGACATAAGCGTCGTTGAACTGAAGATCGGCGGGGAGATAGTTCCGCCATCCGCGAAGGACTGGAGATAACGGATCGCCAGATTGTCTTGTGGAAGATTGTAGACGTAGTGCCAAGGCTGTGGTGGCTCGGAAGTGAGCGTCGGCGGGCTCGGGTTCTCTGGAGTCCCTGACCGCGCCTTGTAAACAGCCAAATTCTGGTACGCGCGAGCGAAGCCCCAATGAGCGGCTCGCAGCAAGTGCTTTCGTGTCGTGTCGTACTGAAGTAAACAGGCCCTCGCTTCGTTACTCGCCTCATTGATCGAGGCAATCGAAGATCTTGTGCCAACTGCACCAAGCGCCTGATTGCAGATCGAAGTGATGTCAGCCATCGTTCACCTCTGGAGTAAGTGGGGAGGCTTTCACCTCCCCGCCTAGCTTACTTCTTTGTGGTGACCGGCACTGGCGGTGGGTTGGGCAGCTGTGTCGTCTGCCCTTCCTTCGGCTCTGGCTGTCCTGCACTCCGCTGTGGAGGCGAATGAGGCCGCTCAGTCGTTCCAGACTGTTTCTTCGCAGCATCGAGGATCGCATCCCGCACATCAGGCTCGAGATAAAGCATCCCGCTCTGAGGTGCATTCATCATGGGCTTCGTCAGATTGTCCTTAGCCTTCTGGACAAGCTGCTTGGCCTCATCATCGAGGCCCTCCATGTCGGGAGACACCATTTCTTCAGTAATCTTGAACGATGTCTCGTCTCCTACGATCGTCCCCTCTTCGAGGAGCTGGTCGTACATGTAGTGCTTCGTCAGCAGGCGATACTTAGCCATGTTTCACCTCAGTTCACAATTGCGAGGCCAGGGCGATAAGCAATGTTCGCCTGACGATCAAGGAGGATACCCGCAGTGATCTTACCTGCTGTCATCGGGCCTGTACCAACGATGTAGTTCAGGCGCAGATAACGTGGGAGAGGATCATTCGGGTTCGGGCTCGGCACTTTGATGCCAAAGGGGTTCTTACCCGTTGTCAGCTGTGCCAAGGTCATTGCGATAGACTCAGCATACGTCGTGAAGGTCGCGTTGTCTGCTGAGCCTTGGAATTGCACTTGGAGCGTTCCCGCACCAGTTGCCGCGAAGTTCTCAGTCGGCTGGACCAGAACCTCGAGTGGGTAGCCGATAGCGATGTCGCGAGCGTTGAGCAAGTCAATCACGTTGGCACTGACGCCAGAAGCCGTGATTGCGCTGTTGTTGTCGAACAGCAGAAGTCCATCAAGAATCATAATTCATCTCCTTGAGTGTTAGGTATGGTTGGATAAACCGTTTATCGAACCTTACACAACCCTCGCTTCATTGTTGAGGATGGCGTCGCAAGTCCTGATCGGGACGCCACGGAAACTCGTGACGACCTTACCTTGGAAATCATCGATAGTCAGCATCACGTTCTTCTTGTCAACCGCCTGGATGTCGAGCCAGGTACGCAAGGTCCGGTTGCAGTAGATCGCGGTCCTGCCCATCGAGTTAGAGATCGAAGGCGTGTCACTCTTCTGGATAGGCGTTGCCTGAGAAGAGGTGACCGGCAGGCGATACAGCCCACGGATCAGGTTTCGCAGCAGATCAGGCGGGGTGCCACCACTCAACTGCGTAACGTCGATGTTGCAGAGGCGAACGGCAAAGCGCCAATCGCGGACTGTCAACCCGCACTCCCACTTGAAGTGGTCGCGGTAGGCTTGGTAAGTGTTCCCGTTCACATCGTTAACAGGCCACTCACCCATGTCGCGGTGCTGAAGTCCGGACATCTTGCCTTTCGGGAAGATACCGTGCAGCGTCTCACTGCCCCAAGTAATGATCCACAGCGAGGTGTTGGTAGAACCAGTACCTCCCATGTCGATCACGTTATTCGCTGTCTGCGCGTTGGCAGGCAGCACTGTGTTGTAGCGTGGGGACAGGCCCATGAACCGCTCTGGATTTACCGAAGTATTTCCATAGAAGATCGTGGAGCTAACTTGCTGGTTCATGCCTTCGAGGAAGGCCTTCACTTCGGAGAAGCGGAACTCCGGAGTGTTGCCGTTCAGATCAGCGATGTCCTTGTCAACCACTGAGTACGTCTCAAGGTTGCCGCAGGAGTCGGTGATCTGCGCGGTCGTGGACTTCCCGTTCGGGACGCCGTAGTTCAGCAAGCGCCAAGTCGCGCTGGGCAAGCCAGTCCGAACCGTGGTCCGGTGGCCTGTCGGCAAGTTACCTTGAACGAAAAGCATATCGTCCAAGATCTCGTTAGTCTGTGACAACAGCTCAATGATCGTAGCGATCTTGTAGTTGTCGTCGACCCGCTTAGCCCAATCCGCGAGGGTCAGGGCTGTTGCGCCAATCACAGGCATTCTAGTCTCCTCTGTTCTTCATCAGGTGGGGATACAATGCAGCACCTGGGCTATCAGGCTTTGTTGAACGTGGAGGCTCGGCACCGACAGGACCTGGCTCGGCCAAGGCTTTCGCCATCCGATACATAGTCCTGATGATCGCCGGGTTATTCCCCGCTCCAGTAAAGTCCAAAGCGCTCTTCACTCCAGGGTCTCCATACTCTTGTAGTGCAGAACCAATTACCCGTCTGACATTATCGAAGTTCTGGCCACCAAGCTCGGTATCGCGCATCACTTCGTCCTGCCACCCCTTCTGCGTATCCCGCCAGATCTGGTACGGCTTATCAGCCGCAGATTTGACTGTCTTGGCATAGAGATCGACGTACTCTTGAGCAGCCTCTTGCTTCAGTCCATGCTTCTTTGTAATCTCAGCAAATTCGTTGAATGAGGGGTCTTTCTTGTCAAGCTTCATTCCATCTTTGAATTCGATCTTCTCTGGGTCAAAGCCATTCGTTGGTGCAGCTTCTTCTTTGCTCTCTTCCTTTTCTCCTTCTTTCACTTCTGGAGCATCACCAAGCAAAGAAGGCCCTTCAGCGCTCTTCGCTAGGAGTTCCGCAGCAGCATTCGCGCTGCCTGGGTCAGTCGGACCGCCTGGATCAACCGGCGGCTGTTGTGTCAAGTCCGTCATTTTCGTCTCCCGCTTCTAGCCCCTGAGGGCTTTGCCTATTTACAAGTCTTTCAAGCTCTTGAACTTCTTCCGCCTCCTTAACCATTGCCAAGTATTGGTCAGGAGCAGCCTGCATCAGGTCAGCCAAGATACCGAGCCCGATGTTTCTTTCACCCTCAGCAAACGACATAGCAAGCGCGTCCAAAGCGAAGGAGGAACGCCAGATATGAGTTCGTTCCAAGACAGCGTGTAGCCATGCTCTTCCTTCCCTCGACCCAACCAGCTTCTTAAGCACTTCATCTTTGATGTGCTCGTGCATTCGTAACTGATGGAGCCGTTCCTTAACTTGACGAGGATCGCTCGCGTCATAGCTCATTGCACCGACTCAGCTTGCGGACCACCAAGGCCCATCATTGCGGCCAGCGCATTCTGGCCTCCACCCACGTCAGTCTTACTCAACACACCCGCTCCCTTAACCGCAGCATCCGTCTGCGTGAGCAGCGCCGCCTGTTCTTGTTTCTTCTCTCTCGCCTCGCGCACGGCAGCCATCTCATCCTTCGAGCGAATGATCTTCGGAGGCACGCCCATCAGATCAGCATACTCTGCCATAAACTCATCAAGATTGATATTGTCCATCACGCTGGGATCAGCAGCAGCAATGTTACCAGCAAGACCCATAACCCGCTCCATGCCAGAGGCCGAAACGGCCCGCTGTGCCTCAGCAAGCATGGAGACGTACTGAACATTCAACCCGCCCCTTTGCTCAGTGATTTCCTCCGGCGGTTCTGGCAACAACCCGCCTCTCATCATAATCCCGAAAATCCGCTCGATAACAGGATCGAGTGCCTCTTGTTCAAACCGCTCAAGAACCGGGCCAAGCATAATCAGCTTTTCTTCCCGCCTCGCATCGATCTCAGTCGCGGTCCGCACAGTCTCTAATTGGGAGATCATCATGAAGAGGTCGTTGAAGAAGATCACCTTAATCCGCTCTTGAATCTCTTTAATATCTTCCTTCAGATCGCGGATCGGCGGATTGACTTGATAGACGGGCTTGTAGCCGACGTTCTGCATTCCGCTGACGTATGTAATGCCTCCAGGCATAAGCGAAGCTGGTTGATTGCGGAGCTGCACATCGGCAAGCATTGGCGGATTGACCATCTTATCAATCGCCTGACCCTTTCTCTTCGTCTCCTGTTGCAGCTGCTTAATGTCCCCAAGAGCATCCATCGCAGGCGATCTTCCGTAAACGTCGTTAGAGACAAGGTCCCAGCGCGGAGCGATAATAGGCCACTCTCTATATCCACCTGAACGGAGCGGCCTCTCATTTGTATTCCCTCTCTCCCAATACAGCTCAACGAATTTCCACTTCGTATTCTCAGACCCATCATTCGGCTCGATCAAGTGCCCGATCACGATCTCCCTCGAGCGCTGCCCAGGCTCTTCGTAAGACTTTCTAACACTTTCCGAACAATTCTCCAGCCCAAACTCTTGCACCACTTGCTTGATCGTCATAGTGAACTCACGACCAAGCACATCCACTTCGTAGTTCGGCCCTGCATCGAGGTAGTACTCACCAGCGCAAGGGTTGTAGAAACGAACGACGTTCTCGTAGTCCTCGTAGCAGATGCTCACGCCAGTCCCAAAGACAACCAAGTCTAGATAAAGCGTAGCCATCGCGTTGTAGAAGTTCGACTCCGCGAAGACCTTCTGCATCCTTTTCTCGACCTCAGCCAGCCACTTCGATGCTGGACCTGAGGTGTCGTTCAGCTGAAGTCCCTCAATCCCAAGCCGGAACCAAGGCCTCGTCGGAGACGTGATGCCACTCATCATGCCTGCGGCGCATACCCTCGCGGCGATTGTGCCTGAGGAGTCAATAATGCCGGTGTTGAGTTGTGTTCCT
>Ga0105104_10001892_pt1 | contig 15550 bp, 16 predicted proteins | sample PPLLaktember2015_3_FD_87034 | JGI IMG/M metagenome (GOLD analysis project Ga0105104, IMG submission 87034) | Freshwater sediment microbial communities from Prairie Pothole Lake near Jamestown, North Dakota, USA - PPLs Lake P7 Core (6) Depth... | ecosystem: Environmental > Aquatic > Freshwater >... | reverse complement strand
CACCAAGAGGTCGGAGGTTCAAATCCTCTCGCCCCGACAGAAAAAGAGATTCCAGAAATGGAGTCTTTTTTGTTCCTGGCTGGCGCGTGGCGCTGCGCGCAAATACCCCTGTGGGGCACACGTCCTCTCGCCCCGACACAGAAAGAGATTCCAGAAATGGAGTCTTTTCATTTTTCTGCAGTCTGTTTTGCATCCTGGGGAATAGTAGTATAGACATAAGCGATAGGAGCAAGCATGTTAACGACCCTCATACAAAGATTCACCGAACGGGAATTAGAGGTGATTCAATTGTTACTACAAGGGAAAAGCACCAGCAAAATTGCCCTACAACTTGGGATTTGCACGCGTGCTGTTGAACTCCACCTGACCCATATTTATGAAAAATTGGGGGTATGTTGCCGTGTAGAGGCTGTCATAGAGCTTGTTCACTTATTTGAGAAATAGCAGGATTCGGGAATCCGTAGGTTGAAAACGGATTTGACTTCTGCTTTAATATAATTGAAGTAACGTGTTGCCGATGTAAATTTGGTGGCACACTTGGGTGTCTAAGGCAAATTTGCTAAATTCATCCTCATTGTCACCTTCATAAATCAACACACGGGCAACGCGAGTGGTGTTGCTTTCCAAACTAGCAAAAGAAAGGAGAAAACATGGAAACCCCCACATATATTGCAGACGATCCGTCTGATGACCCGGCTTCTGTTCCCTGTCCAGTGTACATTCCAACCCCATGTGGATACCTTCATGCCTTGACTTGCGTTGTGTATATAACGCTTCTCTGCATAGCGTAATTTGCGACGAAATAGAACTTCCCTCTAGCGTAGCAACAGAGGGAAGTTCTGTCATTTATGTACTGGAAACAACTGTATGTATCCCTTTCTCAAATATGACTGGTTCCTTTATAAAACTCCGGAGGGAGGTATATTATATTATGGAGGCATCCCTTATCAAAAGGTAAATGCCACGGGAGCAAGTATATTAGAGCTTTGTGATGGCAATCGCGATTTAAGTGAAATATCCCAATTGCTCGCTGCCAAATACAATGATGAACTTCTGCGAGTCGAGTGTCTTGTCGAGCAGTTCTTAAGGGATAGTCAAAAGCGTGGAAACGTAGAATTTCGAGATGCACCCGCATTTCGTAAATACTATGTGGCCGGGAATAGTGAGATGTGGGTCCCGCATTATATATCATTGGAATTGACAAAAAAGTGCGATTTGAAGTGTATACATTGCTATGCGGAGGCATCGATCACAAAATCGCCAGAAATAACCACACAGAAATGGCTCGAAATTCTTAAGGAGTTTTATGCTTTGGGAACCTTGACGATAAATCTGACTGGAGGCGATCCATTTGCCTATGAAGAAATTTTTGAAATCCTTGATTACTGTGAAGGAAGATTTAAAGTGGTCATACCTACAAATGGATTTAGGATCGATGAATCTACTGCTTGCAAGCTTTCAAAATACGAATGCATAGATCATATCCAAATAAGCCTAGACGGTCCTGATGCACAGACACACGATATGATCCGAGGAAGAAAAGGGGCCTTTGACAAAGCAGTTAGAGCAATTGAGTTGCTCACTAAGGAAACGACGCTGAGCCTGTTTGTAGCCATGGTCTTACTGCCACAAAATGAAAAAAAATTAGAGGAGACAATTCAGCTTACAAAAAAAATGGGTGTGAAAGTCTTTGGCGTTGGAAGGTTATTTTCTGTGGGCAGGGCAAAAGATAAACACTATCTTACAAAACACAAAATCTTAGAATTGGACGATTTAATAGTCAATCTGTCTAAGAAATATAGTGATGATAGTTTTCTGGTTAGGAGGAAGGATTTTAATTTCATAGATCCTGTTTTGGCATGTGATCGGCTGTCGCTAGATGATATGATTCGTATGGGAGATCAGCTGATCAAATTAATCGGGGGAAATTGTGGTGCTGGGTGTAGGAGCATTTTCATAAAAAGCAATGGCGATGTGATCCCCTGTAGCATGATGGAAATGACCATTGGAAATGTACTGGAAAATGATGTGAGAGAGACACTGCAAAGTTCTCTTACCCAGAACACCTTCAGGAACATTCGATCCCCCAACAGTGAAATTTGTGGCAATTGTGAGAACAATATATTATGTATGGGATGCATTGCTCAGGCTTATATTCAAAGTCAGCACAAACCATGCAATTGGAGGTTGACCTTTGAAAACTGATTATCCAACATTGAGCAGAGGGACATTGTTGTTTTTGCAGCAGAAAGGTGGACTTATCGGAAAATTTGGAGAAGCCGCCGCTCTTAATGAGACTGCTTCCCAAATACTTGAATTATGTGACGGCAATCGTACTAAAGAGGATATTGCCCAAATTGTCAGTTCAAAATATGATGAGGATTATGATAGAGCTCTACGCTTAATCATTGAATTTTTATCGGTTGCGGTTGACAAAGGACATGTTGTTATCAATCCATACCCCCAAGAAATGTTGGGGGTTATTCGCGGGAATAGAGGTTGTGATGTTCCCATGCACGTTACAATGGAATTAACGTCCCGATGTAGCCTACACTGTATTCATTGCTATGCTAATGCAGGTCCTGACAAAGAGATAATTAATATCGACAAGGCTTTGAATCTTATAATGAAAATCCGAGAACTTGGAGTCGTTAAAATCACATTGACGGGTGGCGATCCATTGATCCACCCAGAATTCCTAAAAATCCTTGAATGTTGTTGTGGCAATTTCCTGTCTGTTGATGTTGCTACCAACGGCTATCTTGTCAATGAACAAATGGCTAAAAAGATGTCCGAAGTAAAGAAAATTGGAACATTAAAATGTAATATTAGTATTGATGGCACGGAATCTACTCATGACTATATACGAGGTGTCACAGGTTCTTGGAAAAGAGCTGTAGAGGCAATAAAATTGCTCAGAAAGTACAAAATTAGTACTACAGTTGCAATGACATTAAACCCATACAATGTACAAGAGGTAGAAGATGTCATCTTGACCGCAAGAGAAAATGGCGCCAATAAGTTTGCGGTGGGAATGACAGTAGAACAAGGAAGAGCTCTAGGGAGAGGCCTCCTATTAACAAAAGAACAAATCGCAGATGTGCATGATCGATTAAGCTGGCTTGCAGAAAAATATAAAACTGAGCGATTTTCTATTGAGACACGGATAGAAGGGTTTGATCATGAGGCTGTATCGGAGGAATCAAAAAATGTTTCCTGCGGCGCGGGCAACGAGTTTTGCTTTATAGATCTCATGGGAAATTTAAAACCGTGTGGAATGATGGACTTTATTGTAGGAAACGTAAATCAAGGGGCATTGACTGACATTTATAGATCGACGCTCATGAGTGCGTTCTTTAAGATAGAACGGCCTTCTAAAAATATATGTGGCGATTGCGACAATCTGTATTTTTGCGATGGGTGCATTGCAAATGCAATTTTGAGGGCAAGGCGGACAAAAACTTGTAGTTGGCTTCAATATTGGGTTAATCTAAATCATGCTATCGTTACTTAAATTGAAGGCACGCTATATAGAAATGAATGAACTACACATTCCCGCAAATTCCATTTAAGCGTTACTAATGTCTTGGAATTTGGTCGCAATCTAAAAAAAAGGCCGATCACCTTTCTTAAGAGCGTTTCTGATCGCTATCGAAGTTGCTCCATAAAAACCGCCAAAGCAAATAAAGACTATTAAATTTAAGAATCCGAAAAGAAATCCTGTATCGACCTCTCCTGACAGTGCGTCACTTAAAATGAGATACATACCGACGAGTCCAGCAATGATGGAGCCATAGATTGCCCCTCTTTTGATTGTTGGTGCGTCTGCAAGAAAAACCCCTACCGTAAGTCCTATGGCAAGGACATAAGAACTTCTCGTTAAAAACGCATTTAGCGATTCTAGGCCGCATACGTATCACCAGCACCGGTGGTGGGATTAACCCTAGTAGGTGGTGACGTGCTGACCTTGTATTCGTTATAGTTTCATAAGATAAGGGATTGTATTTTATGAAACAGATAAAGCAAAAATATGAAAGAATCGTGAAATATTGGCGCATCAGTTACCGGCAGGCAAGCGGGCGAGATCGCCTGTTGATGGGTGTATTTACCCTCATGATGCTGACGTACATGTGGTGGGCGATCCTGGAATTCTAATTTCCAGGTGCCCCCAATTTCAAGGTACCACAAGCGTATTTCTCCTGGCTCGAGGGTGCAGGAAATCAGAGATTGCCACTGCGGAGAAATACCCTCACGCCCCGATTAAATCGGACCTGACAGGTTTTGAAACCTAGCAGGTCTTTGTTTCACTTGCAATCCAATCTCCCTTCGATTATCCTTGCACTGGGAGTGGTTAGGTCCCGGTGGGCTTCTAGGTCTTCAAAACCTGTGGCGGGCCGCGTGGCGGGTCGCGGTGGGTTCGACTCCCATCCACTCCCGCCTACTTTTGGACGATAGACCACAGACCATGGTCTATTGTCCATAGTCTGTGGTCTGAATAGGAGTTTTATGACTGTACCTGAAATTGACTTTTTAACAAGTCAGGTCTCCAGGATCTTTCGCGTGGAAGACATCACCGTGGGGAATCCCAAGGAATGGGTCGCGCGTTATCGCGGCTACCTGCTGAATGAAGAGGAAAGCGTTGCTGCCTATGACCAATTAGCGGAGGCGATGCGTGCTTACAATCTCACACCGCTTTTTCGTAAGGAACAGAGTGGCAAGCAGGTCATCTTCCTTGTGCCCAGCCCCGTCATCCCCAGATCAACATCAAGGCTGCATATCAACATTATCCTTTTTGTTCTGACCATACTCAGCATGATGATCACCGGTGTGGATGTTCCTCCCGAGCTTGTGTCCGCTGAGGGGGCGTATCCGTGGGGTTTTGTGTTCCGAAATATTCTTTCGGGGTGGCCGTTTGCATTGAGTATGATGGGTATCCTGGTGGCTCATGAAATGGGACATTACGTCATGTGTCGTTACTACAACGTTCCTGCTACCTTACCTTTCTTTATCCCTGCGCCAATCAGCCCATTGGGAACGTTGGGAGCCTTTATTGCCATGCGAGGCATCCCGAAGAACAAGCGCGTGCTGTTCGACGTGGGCGTTGCCGGTCCGCTGGCGGGCCTGGTCATCGCGATCCCTGTTCTGTTCATCGGGCTGTCGCTTTCACAGCTTGGTCCGGTTGAGCCTCCACCGCCAGGCATGACAGGGATGATGGAAGGGAATTCCCTGTTTTATTTGTTTTCCAAGTATGCAGTGTTTGGAAAATTGCTGCCAGAACCGATAAGTATGGGTGGATTACCTCCACTGCTGTATTGGCTGCGCTATTTTTTCACGGGCCAACCTGTTCCATTCAACGGGTTGGATGTACAAATTCATAATGTTGCCCTGGCGGGTTGGGCAGGATTGCTCGTCACGGCGCTCAACCTCGTCCCGGTCGGCACGCTGGATGGCGGTCACGTGGCGTATGGCTTGTTCGGTGAAAAGGCGCGCAGGATTTTCCCCATTGCGATTGGCGCATTGATCGCACTCAGTTTTTTGCCGTCTCTGCTGACCTTATCCCTCGGCGCGTTCAACTTTAGCTCGCTGTTGTGGGTCTTCATTTTGTTCTGGCTGGGAAATGTCCGCGCACAGCCTCTGGATGATATTACTCCGCTGGATGATACGCGCCGCGGGCTTGGCTTCTTTATGCTGCTGGTTTTCATATTGCTCTTCACGCCCATCCCGATGGTAGGGTATTAATGCTCCTCTTCCGCAAAGCTGGCATCCTTCTCTCTGCGATCCTATTTCTGTTCTCTGCATGTACACCTTCCCTGCCCACTGACGCGGGCACACGGACTCCGCGTCCGAAGCCGACGGGTAACGCCTCCGCCACGAATACGCCCCTTCCCGCGGCGAGCAGCCTAGAGGTCGAGAAGGAAGCGCTGCGTGGCGCCCAGGTGACGGTCTGGCATCCCTGGTTCGGCGCGGAGGCAACTCTCTTTGAGTCGCAGGTGACAAAGTTCAATACCGAAAATGAATGGGGCATTCTTGTCAGCGCGGAAGGTAAGGGAAATTACAGTGAATTGTTTTTACAAACCGAGGCTGCGCTGGAGGCATCCGAGTATCCGCAAGCGGTGATCGCCTTTCCCGAACACGCGCTGGAGTGGGGTGAGCATGTTGTCGATTTGAATCCGTATGTACATGATCCGCTGTATGGCTGGACTGCCTTCGACGTTTCAGACTTCCCGACCGTGGTCTGGGAGCAGGATGAGGTGGATGGCAAACGCTTCGGGGTTCCCACACAACGGACTGCCCGTTTCCTGCTCTACAATCAAAGCTGGGCGCGTGAACTTGGGTTTGACTCTCCGCCCGCGACCGACTCCGAATTCGAACGACAAGCCTGTGCCGCGCATCAGGCTCTGGGCAAGGATGAAGACCCGAACAATGATGCCCTGGGTGGCTGGCTGATCGATACGCATGCCATGACCCCGCTCTCCTGGATGATCGCGTTTGGCGGCGGGGTGCAGGAGGAGGATGGTTATCGTTTCCTGACGCCGGGGAACATTTCGGCATTCCGGTTTGTCAAAACATTGCAGCTAAAGAACTGTGCCTGGGTCCCTTCGGCTGACCTGACTGTGCCTGAGCGGTTCGCGGCCCGCCAGGCGTTGTTTGCCACGGGCAGCCTCGAAGACTTGCCCGATCAAAGCCGCGCCTTCTCCGCCGCGGACAACACGGATGAATGGACCGTGCTGACATTCCCCGGCGACGAGCAGGACGCGCTGGTCGTTTACGGTTCGTCGTTCATCCTGTTCGAATCGGATGATGTCACCCAGCTTGCCTCCTGGCTGTTCATGCGCTGGATGCTTTCGACCGAGAACCAGGCGCGCTGGGTGCAAAGCACAGGTCTCTTCCCGCTCCGTGACTCAACGATGAACCTGCTTGGCGACTATGCGGGGAGTCATCCACAATGGGCGCAGGCGGTGAAACTGCTTTCGCAAGGCGAGATCACGCCACAGCTTGCTTCCTGGCGGGTTGTACGCGTGATGCTCGAAGACGGTTTTCGTGATCTGTTCGATACGATCCGACACCCTGATCTCACCGAAGGCCACGTGCCTTTGCTCTTAAGGCAAATGGAAGAAACTGCACAAGACTTGAACGAGTGATTTTGGTTCAGCTGTTTAGGAGGTGGGGATTCGTCTAACCTGATTTCGGGATCATCTTTTCTGAATTGGTATTTGGTTAATCATATAATTTTTCTGGAGGAAATATGGAATACACTCAACTTGGCCGCACGGGTCTGAAGGTGTCCCGTTTGTGTCTTGGCACAATGAACTTCGGTCCGAAGACGACGGAGGCAGATTCGTTTGCCATCATGGACAAGGCGCACGACCTCGGCCTCAATTTCTTCGATACTGCCAATGTCTATGGCTGGAAGCTTGGAGAGGGGGTGACAGAGCAGATCGTCGGTCGCTGGTTTGCACAGGGTGGCGGCCGGCGCGAGAAAACGGTCATTGCGACAAAGGTCTATGGAAAAATGGGTGAGTGGCCCAATCAGTCGCGGCTCTCGGCTCTGAGCATCCGCCAGAGTGTGGAAGGTTCGCTGAAACGCTTGCAGACGGATTACATCGATCTCTATCAAATGCATCACGTGGATCGAAATGCACCCTGGGAGGAGATCTGGCAAGCCATGGAAGTGCTCGTCCAGCAGGGCAAGATTTTGTATGTCGGTTCATCCAACTTTGCCGGCTGGCATATTGCCAAAGCCAATGAAATCGCCAAGTCACGTCATTTCCTGGGACTGGTGAGTGAACAGTGTCTCTACAATCTCAAAGACCGCACAGTGGAGATGGATGTCATCCCTGCCTGCCGGGATTATGGCATGGGACTGATCCCCTGGAGTCCGCTGGCGAGTGGACTGCTGGGCGGAGCGCTTGGCAAGGAGAAAGCCGGGCGGCGGGCGGAGGAGGGCGTCGCGAAGGACATAAAGAAATATTCAGCCCAATTGACTCAGTATGAAAAGTTCTGCAAACAAAAGGGAGAGAACCCTGCGGATCTGGCGCTTGCCTGGCTGTTGACGAATCCGGTCGTGACGGCGCCGATCATCGGTCCGCGCACGCGGGAGCAGTTGACGGGCAGCCTGCGGGCGCTGAAGATCAAGTTCAGTAAAGCTGACCTGGCAAAGCTGGACGAGATCTGGCCCGGACCCGGCGGAGAATCGCCTGAGGCGTTTGCGTGGTGAGAGACAGGGCATTAATCAAAACTGCATAGGAGATCAATGGAATACACCCAACTCGGGCGCACAGGCTTGCGAGTATCGCGTCTGTGCCTGGGTACGATGAACTTTGGACCTTACACCACCGAGCAAGATGCGTTCGCCATGATGGATAAGGCGCAGGAACTCGGAATCAACTTCCTTGATACGGCGAATGCCTATGGCCGAAAGATGGGAAAAGGATTTACCGAGCAGGTCATCGGTCGCTGGTTTGCGCAGGGCGGAGGTCGGCGCGAGAAGACGGTCCTCGCTACCAAGGTCTATAACCGCATGGGTGATTGGCCGAACCAATCACGCCTCTCCGCGCTGCACATCCGCGAAGCCTGTGAAGACTCCCTCAGGCGCCTGCAGACCGACCATATCGACCTGTACCAGATGCATCACGTGTACCGACTCGCCCCGTGGGAGGAGATCTGGCAGGCGATGGAAACCTTAGTCCAACAGGGCAAGGTTTTATATATTGGTTCTTCCAATTTCGCTGGCTGGCATATCACCAAAGCACAGGAAGCCGCGAATGCGCGTCACTTCCTGGGGTTGGTGAGCGAACAAGGTGTGTACAATCTCAAGGATCGCAAGATCGAGATGGAAGTCTTACCTGCCTGTAAGGATTATGGACTCGGGATGATGCCGTGGAGTCCATTGGCAGGTGGTTTGCTTGGCGGTGTCCTGCAGAAGATCAGGGAGGGACGTCGGGCGGATGAGGATACCCAAAAAGATGTCGAGAAATACCGGCCGCAACTGGAAGCGTGGGAAAGATTCTGTAAACAAATAGGTGAAACACCTGCGAACGTGGCGCTTGCCTGGCTGGTGGCGAACCCGGTCGTGACCGCGCCGATCACCGGTCCGCGCACACTGGGGCAATTGACAGGGAGCCTGCACGCCCTTGAAATCAAGCTCGGCAGGGAACAAATGGAAAAGCTGGATGAGATCTGGCCCGGACCCGGCGGCGAATCGCCTGAGGCTTTTGCGTGGTGATCTGCGTAGATAAGATAATATCGCGCTGAGTGCTACGCAATCGAAGCAGTCCGAGTGTCACCCACGCAAAGGAGTTAGAAATGCCCGAATCACAGTATCGCGCAAGGCAGGTCGGCGCAAAGACACAGGAAGTCGTTGAATATGACCACGATGAGTCCCTGCCCGGCAAGCCATTGCATATCCTGATCCCCGGTGGATTGGTGGCGTTGGCTTCGCTGGCGGTCATCGTCCTGGTTGCCTATCGCACCTGGTTTGAAGGTCAGCTCGATCAAGGGACGGGATTGCTTTTAGTGGGGGTTCTGGCTCCATTCTATGTGGGTGGCGTGTTCCTGTTCAGCTATGGGTATGAACTGTATAACATCCCGCGTGCGTTACGACTCACGGCCATCATCGTCTTTGTGACGGTTGCCGCGGTGGTGATTATTGCGGTGTTATTCTTCCTGCTTGGGTCAGGCAAGGGTCTTCCTGAATCTTCCTCGAAAAAGAAGTCTTCTGGCAAAGCACAGGCGAAAAGTGTTCCCTCTTCAGGCCATGGGGGGATACCGAATCTAGGCCCAATGGTCATTTTGGGCGGTCCCGGGCGGACGCATACTCGTGAAGTGACGCGCGAGGTCGTCAAGGAAGTGGAAGTCCCGGTCGCGCCGCGCGCCGTGGACTGTCCCTTTTGCGGGCGTTCGTATGTCCCGGCTGACCAGAACTATGCCTGTCCTGCTTGTGGCGCGGCAACACCGTCTGAGCTGATCGAACAGTCACAAGCTCCGAAAGACCGTCCGGCAGAGTAACAGGTATTGTTTTACAATCAAATCATCCCGTAGGTTCAATGATATATCATGCATCAGACCCTGCGGGATTTTTTTATGAATTACCCAGACTACTCCTATCCGCTTGGTTTGTTTGCACGTGTCGCACTTGATGTTGTTTTCTTGCGCCATCGGGATTTTCATCAGGATGCAAAAGCTTGCATCGAAAATATAAATCCACCGCTACAAGTTTTGGGGAAGGAAAATATTCCTCGGCAGGGATCTTGTGTCCTAACGGTAAATCATTATCATCGTCCTGGTTTTGGGGCGCAGTGGTTTGCGCTGGCGATAGCGGCATTGGTTCCTATCAATATCCATTGGATCATTACGGGTGAATTCACGTATCCGGGCAAATGGTATCAACCGTTCGGCGCGCTCGGTTCCCGCATCTTGTTGAAGCGCATCGCATACATTTATGGTTTTACAACGATGCCACCCATGCCCCCGCGCCCGAAGGATGTGGGAGCGCGGGCCGCCTCGGTGCGCGCGGTGTTGGAGAAGGTGAGAGGGATGCCAGACCTTGTCCTTGGGCTCGCGCCCGAGGGGCATGATCCCGCGAGCGAGGTTTTAACGCCTCCCGCTTCCGGCGTGGGAAGATTCGGCCTCCTGCTTTCCAGGGCAGGCCTGCAATTTGTCCCGGTCGGCGCGTATGAAATGGATGGAGCCTTCCATCTGCATTTTGGAAAGCGATACACATTGAGTGTCGAGAATGACCTGTCCGCGGATGAAAAGGATACGTCCGCGGCACAAACGATGATGAAATGCATTGCCTGTCTGTTGCCATCCCACCTGCGAGGAGAATTCGCTTGAAGAAACTGAATCTTGGACAACTGCTTGTGCTCAATGCCTATTGGGTCGGGCTTTCCTTCATGTGGAACGCGATCCATCCCATCCTGCTACCGGCAGTGTTGCTCAACTATGTCCCCGATGCAAAAAAGAATACCTATCTGGGCTTGCTCACGTTTGTGGGTTTGATCATTGCGATGATCGTTCAGCCGGTCGCAGGCGCGCTCTCGGATGGATGGAAGTCGCGCTTCGGGCGCAGGCGTCCGCTCGTGGCGCTCGGGACGCTGTTCGATTTCGTCTTTCTTTCCATCCTGGCCTGGGCTGGCGGTTTGACCTGGTTGTTCATCGGATACGTCGGCCTGCAATTCAGCTCGAACATCGCCCATGGACCCATGCAGGGACTCCTGCCCGACCGCGTGCCGCAGACCCAGTTGGGAGTCGCCGCCTCGTTGAAGACGTTCATGGACATGCTGTCCCTGGTCCTGGCTTCGCTGCTCGCGGGCCGGCTGCTTGATCCCGTTACCAGGGATCCCACCGCCATCATGCTGGTTGTGATGGGGCTGCTGGCGGTCGCCGCCTCGATCACGATCTTTGGCGTAAAGGAAGAACCCACCTCGCGCTTCGCCGTTAGGCTCAGCGCGAAGAGTAAAGGGGATAGGGGACAGGGGGAATGGCTGAGTCAATTCCGCATCAATTTCAGTGAGAATTCCTCATACTGGTGGTTGATTGCAGAACGGATGTTATTCCTGATTGGCATCTATGGTATGCAGGTCTTTGCCCAGTACTATTTGCAGGATGTCCTGCGCGTTCCCGACCCGCCCAGACAGACCGGCAACCTGCTGGCGGCGCTGACCCTGACCCTGGTCGTTCTTGTGCTCCTTGGCGGCTGGCTGACGGACAAATATGGCGCCAAGCGCATCCTTGCCATCGGTACATACATTGCAAGCGCAGGCATGTTCCTGATGCTTTTCGCCACGGATATGCGCGGACTCATTGTCTTTGGCAGCATTCTTGGCGCAGGGATCGGTCTTTTCCTCACTTCGAACTGGTCCCTCGCCAATGCGCTTGCGCCTCAGAAGGAAGCCGGAAAATATCTGGGGCTCACAAATTTAGCCACAGCCGGCTCCGCAGCGTTGTCGCGCCTCGAAGGTCCCGCCCTGGACTGGTTGAACGCCGCCTGGCCCGGCGCCTGGATCGGCTACAAAGGATTGTTTATTTTCGGTGGGCTGTGTATATTTTTGAGCGTATTTTTGTTGCGAAAGATTGTTGTTACTGAGTGACACTCCGCGCAAAGGCTCCTTAAAGGCGAGAACCGCGGACGCCGACCGCGGTTCTCTAAAGGAGGAGAAGAGAAATCACCTTACTGCCCCAACTTTAGCACAACGTCCTCAAAGGTGCTTGACGTGGGGCGTACGATTACCCTATTATTCCCCCATAATGCAATGAGACATGGCGCGATTCACGTTTTTCCAGGCAATTTTTGGCGGAAAAACGGTATTCGCTCGTGGTGTCAGAAAATCAAGTTATCAAGACTATCCGCAAAACACACCACGAACTTGCCTTCCGTGAACTCGATCTTCGCCGCGTTGCACTTGTCCGCTAAATGCGGCATTCGTAGTTTGATATGTGCGAACGCGATGGCTTCGATCGCCTGGCCCAGCGTCATGTTCGACTTTACAACGTTTTCGCCGTCAGGCAGGTAGAGCACATGACCGAGAAGAAAGTTTGGATCCAGTGTGACTTGCGAACCGTGCTTGTCAGGCCGGATAAAGTTGTCTTTGCTTTTTGACATTGACCGTTACCTCCATGTCAAATACTTTCTGAGCGCGAACCAGGATCTTTTCCACGATCTTTCTGTAGAAATGTCCGTGGGTATCGCAGTGGTTAAATAGGGGATTGCCTTCGTCATCCATGTCATCGGGATAATATCCGGGGAAACAGAAGACATCGCCGCTCTCCCCTTCGACGCCGTTCAGCTGGAACTCCAGGTTGACAACGCCGCAGTTATGTTCGACTCTCATGAGATCAACGACAGGCGTGCCATCTCCCCCGGTCAGATCATCGGCATTACGCGAGAACAAAGGCATCTGGGCATCGATAAAATCTTCAACAGCCTTCGGGTCTGGGATGGTATGGAACTTCCACTGGTAAATGGACATTTTTTCCTTTCTGTGGCTGTCGCGCCACATCACTTCTCTACAGGGTGTTCTATCCAAAAATAGAACATTTGTGCTAAAATGTCTCCCAGAGGTTACCATGAAAATCGGATCTTTGAAAGAGGTAGTTTTGGCAAATGCGAAGGATATTTTCCTGTTCGATTGCCGGGTGGCTGGCCTGGATGTGCCGATCCTAAACGCCTACCGTCAGGTGCTGACTTCCTTCATCCGTTTCGCTGGCAATATCCTGGTGAAGGAACTCACACCCGAGCACGTGAGCGTCTACATCGACAACCTGGCGGATGGTCCCAGCGAAGACGATGAGCATCTCCGCTTGGCAATCATCCACTACGGCGTGATCCACGAGTGGATCCGCTGGATGTATGCGCAGAAGTTCATCACCAGGCGCAGCAATGATTTCGTCGAGCCTCCTCGTTTCCTAACGAGGAGGTTTGATTTATGGTCGGCAGATTCTCTGCAAATATTCCAGGGATTGGGGTTTGGGGGCTAAAAATCTTTTCGCCACGGATTGCACGAATTTTCACGGAAAAGAAATCAGTATCAATCTGTGAAATCAGGGAATGACTAATCCCGTGGGCTAGCCACACACCTGCCCCGGGTGCAGGTGCCGGGGGAGCTCACCGAGCTTTCGAGTTTTTTTCTCAGAGAACTCAGTGATCTCTGTGGCGAAGAAAGCTTTAGCCCATTCTTTTGGACACTCTCTGAAATCCGTGGCTAAGAAGTGAATGCCTGATTGTGGTAAAATTTCGACCGCACGCGGGAGTCGCCAAGTGGTAAGGCGTCAGCCTTCCAAGCTGATATTCGTGGGTTCGAATCCCATCTCCCGCTCTTGATAGCGGTTAGCCATTAGCCTTAGCGGACTCGCTGCAGCTGATGGCTAATTGCTAAGAGCTATCAGGGCCCGTAGCTCAGTGGTTAGAGCAGGGAGCTCATAACTCTTTGATCGCAGGTTCGAGTCCTGCCGGGCCCACTAAAATGGTTATTTTTAGCCATGAGACACTTAGGTTTAAAAAGAGCCTGGGTGTTTCGATTTTAAAATCTTCAGGCTTCGACTTCTGGTATAGCGTGAGTATACCTTGCAGAAAAGGGGATTTAATGACACAGAAAAATGTAACCACTGCCAGCAATTAAAAGACGAAACCGAATTTAACTGGCGTTATAGATACCTTGGGGTCAGAAGCCGAACCTGCCGTGCCTGTGCCCATAATTTCAATAAAGCCTACTGCGAAGGAGATGTAAAGGAAAATCACCTACAGGATGTCAGAGAAAGAAAAGCCGCGGCCCGTGAAGCCGCAAGGGAATTTGTCTATCAGTATCTTTTGACTCACCTCTGCGAAGTTTGCGGTGAGAGTGATCCCCGTGTCTTGGAATTTCACCATGTCGGCGGTAAAGACCTGGCAATAACTACGATGACCTCCGCCGGTTATTCCATTAAGCGCATCCAAGACGAGATCAGTAAGTGTCAGGTGCTTTGCGCCAGTTGTCACAGAAGAGTAACAGTCGAAGAAAGAGGCTGGTATCGTGGTCGGCGTTAAGTTTTGTTTTGTAATACAATGCCAACCTCCAGAAGAACCGCATCATTTTTTCGATGCGGTTCTTGATCTTAAAACCGCACGGGAGGATGAAATGAAAAGATTATGTATCGCTTGGTCGTAGGTTCGAATCCTACTGGGCCCATATCCCTATCTTGTTGAATTTATTTGGGGTATTGTTCACACTGCTTCCCTAACCTTTTTCACATCCTTCCAAGTATAAACCGCATGACCATGTCTGAATTTGTGGGGGTGAGCGATCAAGCAAACCCACCGCTAGTTTCTTGCTGCTTTTTATGACAAATGACACATGACCCCACGCTCGAAAATCTCTAAAATATGCATAATCGACTGAAACGGTCCACCTTATACCCACTATCTGAATTGAAAGCGCAAGGAGATATCAACACAGTGAAAACAGGCAACGAACTGGAACAAATCGTGTATGGATACTGGGCTAAACGATTTGGCTGTGACCGCCAGGATTTCCTTCACTCCGGAACCCTGGTGATCAAAGAAGAGGAACTTGCTGGAACCGGCAAAGTTCACCTCTATCATATTGACCGGATGAGCATTGTCCGCATCGACCCCAGTCTGGCAAAGCCAGCGGGCTTGCCAGATGATTATGACAGAGACTTTGGCTCGCTCAGCGTGAGTCAGCTTCAGGCGTCGATCCGGGCGGAGGTACAGAGCACATTCCTGGACTACTACCTGGATCCAAAGGATTTCAAGTGCTTTACCGCCGGGGATAATTTCACAACACGTCGACTATATGCAGAAAATGACAATCCTGATTTACTCCGGTTGTATGCGGCCTGTACGGAAGAGGATCTGGATTTAGCGGCCATCAATGTCGATGAGCCGGATCCCGTCATCTACGGGATGTTTGATGGGGAGCAATTGGTGGCGTACGCAAGTCATCGGTATTGGGAGGATGTCATTGCGGATATGGGGGTACTGATCCATCCGGGGTACCGGGGGCGCGGACTTGGCCAAGCTGTTGTTTCAGCCCTGGGCGAGTGGTGTTTT
>Ga0105104_10001890_pt1 | contig 15553 bp, 11 predicted proteins | sample PPLLaktember2015_3_FD_87034 | JGI IMG/M metagenome (GOLD analysis project Ga0105104, IMG submission 87034) | Freshwater sediment microbial communities from Prairie Pothole Lake near Jamestown, North Dakota, USA - PPLs Lake P7 Core (6) Depth... | ecosystem: Environmental > Aquatic > Freshwater >... | reverse complement strand
TTGGCCCGTTGAGATTCTCGGGGGGAGGCGTGACAACTACGGTCCGGTAGGGGCGGCGTCCCACGCGCCGCGCGTTCCCCTCCACGGCGCCGTGCCGTCGGATGATGTCCTCCGACCCCAGGTCGTACTCCACCTGGGCTCTCTCGAAAGCCAGGAGCAATTCCTGGAAGCTCTTGCCCAGCGCCTCCAGCTCGGGCGGCTGCTTCCCGCTGGCGTTGTACATCCACGCCGTCGTCGTCGGCTCGATCACGAGGACGTCGTTGACCTGCTCTCCGGCCGACATCGCCACCGAGAGGCGGGAAAAGTAGTCCGCCGACGCATGGTAGGCGTCCCACCACGGCTCGTGATACGAGAAGGACTGCGGGTGGTCGCGTTTGCGCGCGCCGCGCAGCGAGACGTACGACAGGTGCTGGTCCAGCGTGTTGATGCCGAGCACGTACATCCAGTCGCCAATCCGCTTCATGTCCTCGAAGCGCAGGTCCCACCCGCCCGCGCCGTAGCCCTCGGCAATCGTGCGCGCCCTCCCGAGCTGGTTGGCGACGCTCGCAAGTTCCTTCACCGAGCGCACGTTGCCGAACTGCGCGTGCACGTCCTCGGCGTACTGATTCATGAGGATGTCGATCCCGGGGCGCTGCTGCCAGGCGGACATCGCCATGTTGTCGGGCACGGACCCGCAGCCCGGCCACTCGTGCTCCCAGTAGTGGCCCGTGAATTCCAGGCCGTGGCGCTCGCAGTACTCGTAGTAGGGCTTGCCCCAGCGCTCGACGAACTGCTCGAGCAGCAGCTGGTAGTAGTTGTGTCTCGCCCGCTTCCAGTCACCGGCCGGCGTGTCCGGCGACGGTTTCCCGTTGCCGGACGATGCGGGCGAGGCTTCCCCGTTGCCGGAGGACGGGGGCGCGGCAAGCGCGGGGAGGTTCGAAAGCAGACTGTACCCCCAGCGCTCCTGAAACAGCTGCGGGAGCCGTTCCGTCCAGGGCAGGCCGCCGGCGGGCCGCAGTTCGGGCTCGTCGGTGAACACGCCCGGCACGCGCTTGCCGAACTCGCCACCGATCTCCCGCTTGTAGGCGTCGAGCGTCACCTCGAGGAACTTCTCGGTCACGCCCGGTCGCAGCAGGTCCACGTAGAACTTGCCGCCGTACCACGGGCCGGGCGTGGCACGGGCGATCGAGGCGACGAGGTACTTGCCATCGGGAAGAGGCGAACCCCCGCGGGCCGCGGCCGATATGTCACGGGCCGCGCCTTCCCCGAGCGCGAAAACGGCCAGCGTGTCCTCCGTCCACTTGGGGGCCGGCTGCTCCCGCAGCTGCAATCCCATGCCCCTCGACTCGGGCATCGCCTCCGGCACGAAGCCGCCTGCGAAACCCGACGGGTACGAGTTCTCGTCGTAAATCCACACCCGCATGTCGAGCCGCTCCGCCTCCGTCAGCGCGAGCTTCCACAACCGGAACCACTCGGCCGAGAGGTAGGGCGTCATCAGGCCGGGCCGCGGGTGGATGAAGACCTGCTTCACGTGCTGCCCCGCGAGGTCCCTCATCGTCTGCAGCACCATGTCGTCGGTGAGCAGGTCGTTCCAGACCCACAGCGGCGCGGTGCTGTACTCGGCGGGCGGCTTGGCGAACAGTGCTTCGAGGGTGGGGCCAGCGGCGGGAGGCGCGGCGCGCTGTGTGAGGACGGTGACCGTGCAGGCAAGAAGCGCAGAAGCGAGCCAGAAGAACCTCTTCATGGCTCGCTAGTCTACGCCCGGACAGGGGGAAGTGTGGCGTCCTGAATCCTGAATCCCGAATCCTGAATCCTGCGCTACACGCGGGCGCCGTACAGTTGCTCGGCGCCCTTACCCTGCTGGATGAGCGGGATGTAGGTTTCCAGCTCCTGCTGCGTCGCTGGATCGGTGAGGTCCACCACGCGCTTCTTCTCCGCCGACATGTAGGCGGCCATCACCAGCCTGGTGATCTCCAGGCCATAGCTCCACGGCAGCATCCCGTCGCGCCCCTCGCGGAACGCCTCGAGCGCATCAAGGTTCTCGTCCGTGTACCCGTACAGATCCGGCTCGTTGTACTGGACGGCGAGGAGGCCGCGCGAGGCCGTCGACTTCTCGAGCGCCACCTCCGCGTCCTTGATCGCCTCGGCTGCCGCATCGCCGATGAAGATGTTCAGCGGCGAGACGAGCGTGTTGACCTCGAACGCATAACCCGGGCCCATGCCGTCCATGAACAGGCGGAGGCCCTGCTTCTCGAACATCCACGAGTTGGTGAACTGTCCCTTCACCAGCTGGCCCGTCTCGGGGTTCGCGTAGGTAACCATCCCGGTCGCGAAGTCCTCCGCCGGCGTGCGCGAATAGTCCACACCTCGATCCCGGAGCAGCTTCGCGCGCCAGGCCGGTTCGCCCCACTTCAGCAGCGCGATGTCCGCGTTGACCTCTCGCGGCTGGAGGAACGTGATCGGCTTGCCGAGCGGCGTCAGGGCGTACCAGCCCACCGCAATGCTGTGGCAGCCCATGTCGCACAGTACGCCGCCGCCCTGCCGGGTGGGATCCCAGAACCAGCCCTCGTGCGGCCCGCCGTGCTCCTCGGCCGACCGTGTCAGCGACAGCGGCCCCATCTGCCGCTGCACCGGCTCCAGCTGGACCATCTGCGAGCGGATCGGCTTCATGAAGATCTGGTTCTCGAAGTAAGCCGTGCGCAGGTCCACCGACTGCGCCAGGTCCACCAACCGCCTGGCCTCGGCGACGTTGCGGCCGAGGGGCTTCTCGCAGATCACGCCCTTCAGCTCGGCCCCCGCCTTGACCGCCTCCACGATGGCTTCCACGATCGCCACCCGGGCGAAGTTGGGCGCGAAGACGCACACGACGTCCACGTGCTTCGCCATTTCGCCCACGCTGTCGTACACGACCGTGTCGCCGAGCGCCCACTGCCGCGCGCGGGCCGCCAGCGCCTCGGCGCCGGTCGGCGCTGTCACGCCCGCTACCTCGATCCCCCGCAGCTGCCGCAACGCCTGCAGGTGGAACCCCGCCACGAACCCCGCCCCGACGAAGCCGTATCGCAATGAATGTGCCTGCATGATCACTCCCTCGTCAGTTCTTCGCCTGCGCCTGCCCGGCCGGCGCGCCCGTCTTCAGCAATAGCGAGATCACGAACAGCGCGACCGCCATGGCCAGCACGATGAGGAGGCTCTCCTGGACGGTGGCGCCGGCGCTCAGGTTTCCGATGATCTTCGGCACGAAGGTGGCGCCAAGCAAACCGACCGAGAACATGATGCCGAAGATGCTCCCGTAGAACCGCGGCTCGAACTTGGCGAACGTCACGCCGACGATCGTCGGGAAGATCGGTGCGAATACCAGCCCCGTGACCACCACGGCCGCGATCGCCACCGCCGGCGACGAGGTCATGATCATCACCAGGATGGCGCCCGCGGCCACGAGCGAGGCCGCGGCAATCAGCCGGACGCCGATGGCGGTCAGGTTCTTCACCGCGGAGGTGGCGAAGCGTCCCACCATCATCGCGACGCCGAACAAGGAGAGGACCAGGCCGGCGTTGTGCACCGCGCCCGGGTTGTCGGCCCCGCCGAGCAGTTCGGTCATGTACGGCTTGCTCCACGTGTTCATGCTCGACTCGAGCGAGATGTAGCAGAACAGCGCGAGCGCGGCGATCACCACGGCCGGCGTGCCGAGCAGCTTGAGCGCGGTCGAGAACCGGTAGCCGGTGGAGACCTGCGGGAACCTCGTGGCGAGCGCCAGCAGCAAGCCGACGACGAACAGCGCGGCCAGCAGGAACAGCGCCGTCCTCCAGTCCACCATGGTGAACAGCAGCGGCGTGACCACGAGGCCCAGGCCGAAGAACCCGTTCCCGAAGTTGCTCGCCCGCGCCGGGTCCTTGCCGCTGAACAGGACCACGGGGATCAGCGTGTTGCCCACGGTGTTCAGGCACATCGCCCCCACGCCGAGGAGGATGCAGGCCAGGATCGCCGTGCCGAAGCCCGTTGCCCTCTCCAGCAGGATCATGCTCGCCGCGGCCACCAGGAACCCGACGATGGCCACCGGCTTGTAGCCGTACTTGTCCACCAGCGGCCCGATGATCAACTGCACGACCGCGCTCGTCAGGAACAGCGCCAGCGTCAGGTCGCCGATGTTGGTGATGTTCAGCGCCGCCTGGTACTCGACCGAGATTGCGCCGACGATGATGAAGCAGATGGCGAGGCCGAAGACGGCCATGAGCGCGACGATCGACGTGTTCCGGCTTGCTGTAGCTGGCATGCATGCTCCTCGGCAGGATCCCGGAGTCGGTTCAGCGTAACCTGCGGACGCCCTGAATCCTGAATCCTGATTCCTGAATCCTGATCCCCGATCCCCTGATCCCGGATCCCCGATCCCTACTTGATCAACCCCTTGAGCCCCGCGAGCGACTCCCGCGTGCACTCCATCGGGGTCTTGCCGTCCGGGTACGTCTCCTGCTCGACCACCACCCACTGGGTGCCGCCCACCGAAGCGCAGGCGGCGTACACGTCCGCCCAGTTCACGGAATCCTGCCCGAGTATCGCCTTCTTCCCGGTCTCGCCCTCGCGGATCGTCGGCTTGAAGTGCGTCGTCTTCGTACGCCCCGGGTACTTCTTCACGTAGGCGACCGGGTCGAAGCCGGCCGCGAACGTCCAACCGCAATCTTGCTGCAGGATGACGTCCTTGGTCGTCCGCTCCGCGAACAGGTCCCAGAACGTCTTGCCCCCGTCGTTCTTCGTCAGCTCGTCCGTGTGGTTGTGGTACCCCGTGGCCATCCCGAGCGGCTTCAGCTTTGCCGCCAGCTCGTTGAAGGTGTCGGCGAGGGCCTTGCTCTTCTCGGGATCGGTGAACGCCGGGTTGCCCGGCACGACCAGGAAGCGGCACCCGATCGCCTGGTGAAAGTCCACCGTCGGCTGGAACTTGTCGCCCAGCAGCGTCTCGAGGCCGATGTGGGTCCCGGCCGCCTTCAGCTTCAGATCGTCGAGCCGCTTCTTCAGCTCGGGCCCCTTCCCGGCGTAGTTGTAGTAGCCGGCGAACTCGACGCCTTCGAACCCCATGGCCGCCACCTGCTCGAGGGCGGCGTCGAAATTCTGCGCCGCATCCCGGCGCACCGAATACAACTGGACCGCGAGCGGGATGCGCGCGGCTCCGTGCAGCTCCGCGCCAAAGGCCCACGCGAGGGAGGCTGCGCCAGTCAGCTCGAGAAACGAACGGCGGGGCAGGTCGGTCGATTGGTGCATGTCGCCTCCCAAAGGCTCTGGGCTCACTCAAGCTCCGGCGGGCAAGCTAAGCCACTACTCCCCGCATCGCCCCTGCTGTAGAATCGCGCGCATTATACCGAAGCCAGCAGCATCTGGCCTCGCGGAAGCCCGAAGCCTGAAGCCGGAAGCCCTCTTGGAGTCAATCCCGATGAAGAAGACGCGCGGGTTCGGCCGGCGAGAATTCCTCAAAAAGGCGCCCTTGGCCCTGGCCGGGGCCGCCGCCTTCCCCACCATCGTCAAGGCGTCCGCCCTCGGCCGCGGGGGCGCCGTGCCGCCGAGCGACCGAATCGTGATGGCCGGCATCGGGTTCGGCATGCAGGGCCCGTCCAACATGCGGGCCTTCCTTGGGAAGAGCGACGTGCAGTGGGTGGCGGTCTGCGACCTCGACGACAAGCCGCTCGGGGAAGCGCAGAAGACGGTCAACGACAAGTACGGCAACACGGACTGCAAGACTTACAAGGACTACCGCGAGTTGTACGCGCGCGGGGACCTCGACGCCGTGTCGATTGCCGTGCCCGACCACTGGCACGCGATTCTGTCCATCGAGGCGGTCGGTGCGGGCCTGGACGTCTTCGGCGAGAAGCCGTTCACCCACAGCCTGCGGGAAGGGCGCGCGCTCTGCGACGCCGTGAAGCGGCACGGCCGCGTCTGGCAGACCGGCAGCTGGCAGCGGTCCGAGGACAACTTCCACCGGGCGTGCGAGCTCGTCCGCAACGGCCGCATCGGGAAGGTGCGCCGGGTGGAGGTGGGGCTTCCGTCGGGCCACTACGATTTCGCCGGGACCTTCGGCCAGGAGAAGATCGAGAGCCCGCCCCCGACCTTCGATTACGAGACGTGGCTGGGCCCCGCGCCGTGGTCGCCCTACTGCGTAGCCCGGGTGCACATGAACTGGCGCTGGAACCATGACTACGGCGGGGGCCAGCTCATGGACTGGGTGGGCCACCACCTCGACATCGCGCACTGGGGCCTCGGGTTCGATCTCACCGGCCCGGTGCAGGTCAAGGGCAAGGGCGAGTTCCCAGCCACCGGGATCTACAACAGCGCGACCCGCTACTGGGTGGAGACCCTCTATGCCGACGGCACGCCGATGGTGCTGGCCGGCGGGTACCCTGAAATCCAGAGCGGGACCAAGTGGATTGGTGACCTCGGCTGGGTGTGGGTGGATCGCGGCGGGTTCGAGAGCCAGCCCGCGCACCTCGTCCACGAGGTCATCGGGCCCAACGAAACCCGGCTCTACCGCAGCCGCGACCACCAGCAGAACTTCCTCGACTGCGTCAGGAGCCGCGCCCTGACCATCGCTCCGGCCGAGGTCGCTCACCGCTCGGCGAGCGTCGGACACCTTGGCGTGATTGCCATCGAAACGGGGCGCGCGATTCGATGGGACCCGGCCAGAGAGACGATCATCGGCGACGCGGGTGCGGAGCGCCTCCTGGCGCGGTCGTACCGCAAGCCGTACCAGGTGCCGGCGTAAGGGAGGCAGCACATGCGACACCACCAAATACACCGCACCGCGCCTCTCGCCACGTTCGGCATTGTCCTGCTCTTCGTCGCCACACCTGGCGGCGTGACGTCTCAATTCTCCATTCTCAATTCTCAATTCACTGCGGCCGCGCAGACCGCGGCAGCGCAACCGCCCTCGGCCTCCCTGGACCAGCTGCTGCGCGAACTCTCGACCTACGACGGCGGAATCGACTCGGCCGCGTGGTGGAACCTGCGCGATTACGTGTACGCGAGGAAAGACGACGACGCCGGGCGGACGGAGTGCGAAGGGAAGCTCCTGCTGTTCGTCAAGTCGAAGGCCACGCCCGCGGCCCGAATGGCGGCAACCCGGCTGCTGCGGATCATTGCCGCCGACTCCGCGGTCCCCGCGCTGCAGGCCATGCTGGCCGACGACCGCTTGGCGGACCTGGCGATCTACGTGCTCCAGCCGATGCCCGGCGCCGCGGCCGATAAGGCGCTGCTTCAGGCTCTTTCGAGCACGAAGGGGGCCACGCGGGTTGCGGCGATCGCTGCCGCCGGTGAACGCCGGCTGTCCGACGCCGTGCCGGTGCTCGCGCCGCTGCTGTCGCAACCGAATGTCGGCAAGCCGGCGGCCCTCGCGCTTGGAGCCATCGGCACCGAGGCTGCGGCACAGGCTCTCGCGGCGGCTTACGCCGGCGCCACCGCGACCTCGAAACCGGCGCTGGCTGCCGGGAGCATGAAGTGCGCGGAGCGGGCGCTGGCCGCCGGGAACGCGGCGGCGGCGCTCGGCGTGTACGAGAGGCTCTGGGCGGACCGTGCCCTTCCCGACGCCGTCCGCACGGCCGCGGCGGTCGGTCGCATTGCCGCCTCGGGGCCCGGAGGCGCGGGGGTCATCCTCGAACTGCTCGCCACCAGCGACCCCGCCGTGCACCAGGCGGCGATCGGGCGTGTCCGGGACACCGTGGCGCCCGGCGGCGTCGGCCCCCTCTGCACGATGCTGCCACGGCTGCCCGAGGCGTCTCAGGTCGCGCTGTTGGCCTCCCTCTCCGGGTACCCCAGGGAGCAGGTGCTGCCGACGATCCTGGAGGCGGCACGGTCCAACGCGCCGGCTGTTCGCCTGGCCGCCCTCCGCGCGCTGCCGGCGGTTGGTGACGCGACAACCGTCTCGCTGCTGCTGGAGACGGCCTCCACGGCCCGCGGGCCCGAGCAGGCGGCGGCGCGCGCCGCGCTCGGCGGGTTGAAGGGCCACGCCGTGGACGAGGCGCTCGCCGCCAGGCTGGCGAAGAAGCCGGCCGACGATGAAGAGGTCGAGCTGCTGCGCGCGATTGCGGAACGGAGGTTCTACCCGGCGAGGCCGGCGGTGGCGGCCGCTCTGCAGTCCGCTTCGTCGAAGACACGGCTGCAGGCGCTCGAGTCCCTTCGTGTGATCGGCACGCCGTCGGACGTCCCGGCGGTGCTGGAGCTAATGCTGAAGACCGCCGACGACACCGAGCGATCGGGGGCGGAGGCGACGGTGTCGTCGCTGACCCAGAAGGTGTCGCGCGCGGATCAGCGCGCCCGGGAGGTGAAGGCGCGCCTGGCCGCCGAGAAGGACCCCGACGCGCGCGCCCGCCTGCTGGGCCTGCTCCCGCTGGTGGGGGATGCCAGCACGCTGCCCGTGCTGCGCGCGGCACTCGACGACACGAGCCCCGACGTGCGTGACGCGGCGGTGCGGGCACTTACCGCGTGGCCCACCCACGAGGCACGCGACGACATCTTCCGCCTGGCGCGGGACTCCCGCAACGAAACGCACCGCCTGCTCGCCATCCACGGGTTGATTCGAATCATCGGGGTGGACCGCTACCGGGACCCGCAAGCGGCAGTTGCCGACCTCCGCCTCGCGGCCGGCTTCGCCTGGCGACCCGAGGAGCAGAAACTGGTGCTGGGCGCGCTGGGGCAGTTCGCCTGCAAGGACGCGCTCGAGATGGCGACGGGATTTCTGCAGGAGCCGGAGGTCAAGGCCGAAGCGCAGGCGGCGATGGAGAGGATAGGGAAGGCGCTCAAATAGGGCTCCGGGCTCCGTGCGTCGTCTGACCCAGGCGGTGGAGAGCTGAGGCTCAGGACAGGACACGACATGCCTATCGAAGCGCAGACGTTCCTCAAGCGAGGAGAGGCCATCCGCTACGGCATGGCGGGTGGTGGCAAGGGGTCGTTCATCGGCGGGGTGCACCGCCAGGCGATCGCGCTGGACGGCCTGGCCGTGCTGGCGGCGGGGTGTTTCTCCACGAAGTTCCGCAACACGCTCGAAACCGGCGCCTCGCTCGGCCTGCCCCGGGAACGGCTTTACCGGGACCACGCCGAGATGATTGCCGCGGAGGCGGCCCGCCCGGACGGCATCGACTTCCTCGTGATCGTGACCCCGAACGTCGCGCACTACCCCATCGCGAAGCTCGCGCTGGAGCACGGCCTGCACGTCGTGTGTGACAAGCCGCTGACCGTCACGAGCGCGGAGGCGCGCGAACTGGCGGCGCTGGCGAAGCGGAAGAAGCGGCTGTTCGCCGTGACCTACACCTACACCGGCTACCCGATGGTCCGGCAGATGCGCGAGATGGTGGCGCACGGCGAGCTTGGCGAGATTCGCTTCGTCTCGGCCGAGTACGCGCAGGACTGGCTGGCGACACCGCTCGAGCGGACGGGCCAGAAGCAGGCGGCGTGGCGCACCGATCCCACCCGCGCCGGCGCCTCGAACGCGGTGGGCGACATCGGCAGCCACATCGAGAACATGGTGGCGCACCTGACGGGGCTCGAGATCAAGTCCCTGCTCGCGCGTCTCGACCGCTTCGGCGACGGGCGCACGCTGGACGACAACGCGTCAATCATGATCGAGTACAAGGGCGGCGCGAAGGGCCTGTACTGGTGCTCCCAGATCGCGATCGGGCAGGACAACGGCTTCCGCGTCCGCGTCTACGGCACGAAGGGGTCGGTCGAGTGGGCGCAGGAGGATCCGAACTACTGCCAGGCCGGCTACGTCGGCAAACCCAACGCGCGGCTGTCGCGCGGCCGGGACGCGCTGTATCCTTCGGCTCAACGGATGTCCCGCATCCCCGCCGGTCATCCCGAGGGGTACTTCGAGGCGTTCGCCAACATCTACGCGTCGTTCCTGGCCGCCCTGCGCAAGGCGAAAGCCGGCCAGGCGCTCACGCCCGATGACCTCGACTTCCCCGACGTGACGGACGGGCTGCGCGGGGTCCGCTTCATCGAAGCGTGCGTGGCCAGCTCGAAAAAGGGCGCCGCTTGGGTTCGGGTGTAATGCAGAATGCAAAATGCAGAATGAAGACAGCCGGCAGCTGGCGGCTGGCAGCCGGCAGCGGGCGCCCGGATCGGATCTGAACCTCCAACTGTGAGCGGACTATGAGACCTGTCACGCTATTCACCGGCCAGTGGGCCGACCTGCCCTTCGAGGAGATCTGCCGCAAGGCGGAGTCGTGGGGCTACGACGGCCTCGAGATCGCCTGCTGGGGCGACCACATGGACGTGCGCCGCGCGGCCGCCGATCCGCGCTATGCCGCCGGCCGCCTTGAGATTCTCCAGAAGCATCACCTGGGCTGCTGGGCGCTCGGCGCCCATCTCGCGGGGCAGTGCGTGGGCGACCGGTACGACGACCGCCTGATGGCGTTCGCCCCCGCGAAAACGAAGGGGAAACCCGAGGCGCTGCGGCAGTGGGCCGTGGACGAGATGAAGGCAACCGCCAGGGCGGCGAAGGCCATGGGCTGCGGCGTGGTGACCGGCTTCATGGGGTCACCCATCTGGCACGGGTGGTACTCCTTCCCGCCCACCACCGAAGAGATGGTCGAGGCCGCGTTCGACGAGATCCGCGCACTGTGGACGCCGGTCTTCGACGAGTTCGACGCGTGCGGCGTGCGGTTCGGCCTCGAGGTGCACCCGACCGAGATCGCCTTCGACCTGTACACCGCGCAGCGGCTGCTGGAGAAGTTCGCGCACCGGCCGACGCTGGGCTTCAATTTCGACCCCAGCCACCTCGTGTGGCAGGGGCTCCAGCCCCAGTTGTTCATCCGCGAGTTCGCCGCCAAGGTCTACCATGTCCATATGAAGGACGTGAGCGTGAACCTCGACGGGAAGGCGGGCATCCTCGGCTCGCACCTGCCGTTCGGCGACCTGCGCCGCGGCTGGAATTTCCGGTCGCTGGGTCACGGCGACGTCAACTTCGAGGAGATCATCAGGGAGCTGAACGTGGCGGGCTACACCGGACCGCTGTCGGTCGAGTGGGAAGACAACGGCATGGAGCGGGAGTACGGCGCGGGGGAGTCGGCCGAGTTCGTGCGCGGCATCAACTTCGCGCCCTCCACGATTGCTTTCGACAAGGACATGAAACGATGAGAGTCACAAGTCACAAGTCACAAGTCACAAGTCAGAGGTCGGGAGTCGCAAGTCAGACGTCGCGAGTCGTTCGGCGCGCCATCCTGGCCTGCGCGGTGACCGCCTTCGCGCTGGCGCCGTTCGTGGCCGCGCAAGGCCCCGACAAGGAGGAGCTGAAGCTGCAGCTCCCGAAGCCGATGTTCGTCGGCACGCCCACCAACATCAAGAGCCCGAACCTCGAGGTCATCACCGGCAAGCCCCGCGGCCCGTTTTTCGTGCCGAAGGGCACGAAGCTGCTTTCGCTCAAGAAGCCCATCAAGGCCAGCGACATGCAGCCGGTCATCGGCGAGCTGAGCATGGTGACCGACGGCGAGAAGGAGGGCGGCGACGGCTACTTCATCGAGCTGGGGCCCGGCAAGCAGTGGGTCCAGGTCGACCTGGGCACGTCCACCGCCCTGCACGCGATCCTCGCATGGCACTATCACAGCCAGGCCCGCGTATACCGTGACGTCGTCGTCCAGGTGTCCGACGACAAGGACTTCCTCAAGGGCGTCACGACCGTGTTCAACAACGATCACGACAACAGCGCCGGGATGGGTGTCGGGAAGGACAGGGAGTACATCGAGGTGGCCGAGGGCCGGCTGTTCGACCCGAAGGGCGCGAAGGGACGCTACGTGCGGCTGTACTCGGGCGGCAACACGACCAACGACCTGAACCACTACGTCGAGGTGGAGGTGTACGGCACGCCGGGGAAATGAGCCGGGCCGCCTTCTCCGTTCTCTTCGCGGGTGCCTTGGCCCTGGGCCTGGCGTTCCGGCTGGCCGGCCTGGACGCCCGGCCCATGCACCACGACGAGGCGAACCAGGCGGTCAAGTTCGGCGCCCTGCTCGAGGAGGGCGAGTACCGGTACGACCGGACGGATCACCACGGCCCCACGCTCTACTACCTCACCCTCCCGGCCGCGTGGCTGCGCGGCCGCTCCACGCTGGCATCGCTCGACGAACGCACCATTCGCCTGGTGCCCGCTGCCTTCGGCGCGGGCCTGATCCTGCTGTTCCTGCTCCTGCAGCGGCGCCTGGGACGCACCGCGGTCGCAGCCGCCGCGCTGCTGGCCGCCGTCTCTCCCGCGCTCACCTACTACAGCCGGTTCTACATCCAGGAGTCGATGTTCGCCTTCTTCACCTTCGCGTTCCTGGTCGCGCTCGGCCGGTACGCGGAACACCCGGCCGCCGGCCGGGCCGCTCTCGCCGGTCTCCTCGCCGGGTTGGCCTACGCGACAAAGGAGACATCGGTCATCGTCGTCGCGGCCGGCCTCGCCGCGTGCTTCGTGGCGAGAGGTTGGGGCGCCGTGGTCCGCGCAGCCGAGCCGGCCGGCGTGCGAGGGTACCGTTGGACCGATCTGACGCTGGCGCTATCGGCCGCGCTGGCCGTTTCGTTCCTCTTCTACTCGTCCTTCTTCGCGAACCCCGCCGGCTTCGTCGAGTCGATCCTCGCCTTCTCCGTCTACTTCCAGCGCGGGGTCGAGGCGAGCGGGCACGCGCAGCCCTGGGACTACTACCTCCGGATGCTGTCGTGGTCCGCCGCGGGCGGCCTCGTCTGGACCGAGGCGTTCATCCTCGCCTTGGGGGCCGCCGGCACGGTGTGGGCCTTCATGACGCGGGAACCGGGGACGTTCTGGCCACGCTTCATTGCGCTCTACTCATGGATCGCGGCAGTGATCTTCTCGGCGCTGCGCTACAAGACACCCTGGAACCTGCTGCCGTTCCACGCCGGGTTCGTGCTGATGGCCGGCATCGGGATCGCCGCGGTCGGAAAGGCGGGAGGCGGAAGGCCGACAGGCGGAACGACGGTGCCCGGACGGCAGCTGCGCGCCGCGATTGCCGGGGTCGTGCTGCTTGCCGGGGCGGCGCACCTCGGCCTGCAGTCCTGGCGGGGCAACTTCCGATACGCGGCCGACCCGCGCAACCCGTACGTCTACGCGCACACCAGCCCGGACTTCCTGCGCCTGGTCGATCGGGTGGAAAACCTCTCCGCGGTTCACCCGAACCGCGAGGCCATGCTAGTGAAGGTCTTCGCCGGCCCCTACGAGCAGTGGCCGCTCCCGTGGTACCTGCGGGGGATGTCGCGCGTCGGGTACTGGCGCCTGGCGGCAGAGGCCGGCACCCTCGAAGCGCCCGTCGTGATCGCCTCGCAGGAGAACACCGCCGCGGTCGAGGCGGCGCTCGGCGATCGTTACGTGTCGGAGTTCTACGGCCTCCGCCCCGGCGTGCTGCTCACGGCTTACATCGACCGCACGCTGTGGGAGCGCTTCCTCGCCTCACGCCGCTCCCCGCACGAGTAGTTCTCCATTCTCCATTCTCAATTCTCAATTTTCCTCGCGTACGGGTTCGTGGGTTTCGGGTCGTCGCCGGCGCCCTCGACACGGGCGGCCCACAACAGGCCGCGCTTGACGATCTCGCGCGCCTGCGGCACGTCGAAGTCCGACGCGGCGTGGCCGAGCGTCGTGTTGAAGACTCGGCCCTTCCCGTAGAGCTTCTTCCAGACGACCGGCATCACCGCCCCTTCGATCCACGGCGCGGCCTTCGCGGCAGCCCCGCGGAACGTCGTCGTGGCCAGCACCTCCACGTTCGGATCCACCAGCATGTAGTACTGCTCGGACTTCATCCCGAAGTCGGCCAGGCCCCGCGTGATGGGGTCGTCGCGCCGCGTGATGTTCACCTCGTAGTCCACGCTGCCGCCCGGGTGCGCCGCCCAGGACCCGCCCACCATGAACTCGTACTCCGGGTTGGCGCGGAAGGAATCCGCGAGGCCCCCGTGCCACCCCGCCAGGCCCGTACCTCCACGGACCGCCTCCAGCAACCCCTTCTCCTGCTCGGGCGTGAGCTGCCCCATCGTCCACGCCTGAACGACGAGCGCGAGGCCCTTCATCTTCGCGGGGTCGCGGTAAGCGTCCAGCGAGTTCGACAGCTCGACGTCGAACCCCTGCTCCTTCAGCCACGGGACGAAGACGTCCACCGTCTGCTTCGGCTGGTGGCCTTCCCACCCGCCCCAGACCACCAGCGCTCTCTTCTTCGCCGCCGTCTGCCCGGCGGGCAGTGACACGGTCGTCGCGCAGAAGAACGTCACCGCGAGGATGAGCGCCGTTGCGATACGTCTTGCTGTCATGGCAGATCTCCTCGTGGTACGGCCCTGAGTCCCCTCGAGCCCTGAGCCTCGAGCCTTGAGCCTATTTGAGTTCCCTGACCCAGATGTTCCTGAACCGCACCGGGTGCGAGTGATCCTGCAGCGAGATCGGCAGCTTGTCCGCGTGCGCCTTGTAGGGCGGCCGCGCCTTGTTGGCCGTCGGGCCGGTCAACTCCTCGTGGTCCTGCACGAGGATCCCGTTATGGAACACCGTCAGATACGCCGGCCCGATCAGGCCGCCATTCGCGTCGAACCGCGGGGCGTGGAACACGATGTCGTAGGTCTGCCACTCGCCCGGCTTGCGGCTGGCGTTCACCAGCGGCGGGTACTGCCCGTAAATGGCCCCCGCCGTCCCGTCCGCGTAGGTCTTGCTCTCGTAGGAGTCGAGGACCTGGACTTCGTACAGGTCCATCAGGAAGACGCCGCTGTTGCCGCGGTCCTGCCCTGTCCCCACGCCAGGCGAGGGCGCGGCCCATTCGACATGCAGCTGGCAGTCGCCGAAGCCCTGCTTCGTCCTGATCGACCCCGACTTCTTCGTCACCTCCATGTAGCCGTCCTGGACGCGCCACGTCGGCTCGGCCCCCTTGCTCGTCGTCCAGGCGGAGAGGTCCTTGCCGTCGAACAGGACGATCGCGTCGGCCGGTATCGGCGCCTGGGGTCCGGCGGGCCCGGGGTCGACGACCGGCGGCATCGGCCGCGCCTCGTCGTGGATCGTCCACTTCTCGACGCCTGCGCGGCGGCCCCACTGGGCGCTCGCGACCATCCCGAAACACACGACTGCCGCCGCGGCCAGCATGGTGATCAGCGTCGCTGTTCTCACGTGTTCCTCCAGCGGACGATTCTAATTGAGATGGGCCCGGGGGCGCCGGTCAGGGCCGGCGCCCTCCGACCGGGCGAGACGGTCACACGGGCGGCGCGACGACCGCCTACCGCCCGCTTGCTGTTCCCGGCCTGTATTCCCTCTCGATGTGGCCCTTCAGCTGCTCTCGGTAGAAGTACACCTCGCGCAGGTTACCGGTGGCGTACCGTGTCGCCTGGTCGCCGAAGTGCGGCGACGAGGGGTCGCCGCTCTGCCCGCCGGCGCTGACGGCCCGCGCGCGCACGCGGGGCCCGAACTCCACCACCGCCACGAAGCTGTTCCCGCTGGTGCCGTACATCTTCTTCGTGCCCGGATACACGCGCGCCCCGAACGACGCCAGCGATCCCCACCGCGCCGACGTGAAGCCCACCGGAATGCTCGGCGCCGCATCGTCGAACTTCTGCACGATGTCGCCGGTCAGGCGCTGGTAGCGGTTGATCTCGC
>Ga0105104_10001889_pt1 | contig 15559 bp, 12 predicted proteins | sample PPLLaktember2015_3_FD_87034 | JGI IMG/M metagenome (GOLD analysis project Ga0105104, IMG submission 87034) | Freshwater sediment microbial communities from Prairie Pothole Lake near Jamestown, North Dakota, USA - PPLs Lake P7 Core (6) Depth... | ecosystem: Environmental > Aquatic > Freshwater >... | reverse complement strand
CTCGAACGACTCTTGATCGGCCATCATCCGATCGAACTGGGTCCAATCGGTGTTGCTGTCGCGCGCCCCCACCTTCGTCATCTTGCGGCGCATCCGACTGCCGGAAGATTCTACGAACTTGTACCCCGCCGCCTGCCGCCCCGGCAAGCTGTCGAGGATGCTGTGACCCGCCTCGAATGCATCGTCGAACGCAGTGCGCTCGGGAGCGGCACCGCTCATGCCCAGCAGCCGCATGATCCAGTTCTTCAACGCGGTCAGCATGTTGCCGCCGCCTACGTGCGGGATGCTGCGCAGCCAGTTCTGGAACGGCTCGCTGGTCATCGCGTACGACAGGAACTCGTTGTTGTTACCAAACGGCTCGGTGATCAGGAACATGTCCTGCTCGAACTTGCTCTCCAGATTCTTGCGTACACTCTCCGGCAGCGCGTAATAATGCTTCGCAATTTCCCGACGAATCCTATCCAGTTCTTCGCCAAGTGCCCCCGGAAACACTGCATCCAGATGCAGCATCCGTTCGGCAACGGCGGCATGGATCGCCTCGTGCAGCAACGTGTACGGGTTCGCGCCCGACGCTTTGGGATCGGCATCGTCGTAGATCTGCAGCACCATGTCCTTGGTGCGCGAGTTGCGCGCCACCCGCCCGCGCAAGGTGTACGACATGCCCTTCGGCGGCGTACCGTAGAACGAGATCGGGAACGGGCGATCACCCAGCGCCGCCAGCACCTTGCGCGCAATGGGTGCCAGCTTCGGCTCGTTGGCGATGATGTGCTGCAGCGCCTCTTGCACCGTCGCGCCATCCTTGGCAAGCAGCGCGCGGAACTCCGGCGTACCTGCGGCACGTGCGAGTCTTGGTGATACCGCCGTTGCCACGAGCGCGCCCAGCTGCTTGAGGAAGTTGCGCCGCGACTGGTTGACCAGCGGCTTCTCTTCCTTGTTCTCGACCTTGCGGCCACGCTTCGTGATGTTCTTCAGCCCGCGCTTGCCCTTCGGCGACAAGCCCCCCGTCTGCTGGCTCGCACGTGCGGCACGTGCCTGCTCGTTCAGCAACTCCTGATTCGTCACATCCGGCGATTGGCCACCACCGTATCTCGGGCCCCGCACCTCAATCGGCTCATTAGCCAGCGTTCGGCCCTTGCGCTTGCGTCCCTTCTTGATGGTGTCGCCGCGCGCCACCACGATCGAGCCCAGCACTGAACGGTAGTCGGCATCGGGGTGCAGCGCGTTGAAGCGCTGCTCGTCCATCGCCAACGCGTCGGCCTGCAACCGGGTCAGCCGTTCCCGGTTCTCCAGACCACGTGCACGCTGTGCGACTTCTTCCTTGGTGCGCGCTTCGGCTTCCGCAGCGAGACGATCCATCGTCGCTTTGGCCATCGCCTGCGCCGACTCGGGGCTCCCCGGCTCGATGGGCGGCGGGGCCTTGCCCGGAGGACCCTTGGGTGGCTCCGCAGGTGCAGCTTCTCGTTCGGTCAGATCGCGCGTCGGCTTGGTGACGTCGAGGATCTCGCGCGTGGTCGACACATTCGCCAACCCACCACCGGAGGGATACCGTCGTGCGAGCGGACTGGTAGGTTCGTTGGCGGCTACCCCGCGTACTCCTGCAGTGCCCGCAGCACCGACGGGTTGCGTTGTAGCGCGAGCTTGACCTCCTGTATCAGCCGCTCCTTCTCCTCCGGCGGCAACCCCTCCACCCCCGCCGCCGCTAGGCCCTTGCGGAGGGACGCTAGGACGTACGCCACCGCCGGGTCCCCCTTCAGATGGGCCAGTATCGTCGCGAGCCCCCGTGTCAGGTCCTGTTGGTCCGCGCCAAGGTCGAGGCCCTCCTCCGGTGCGCGTGGCTCGTTGTCCATCGATGAAGGTGGCAACGTTGGGGGCGGTCGGATATTTCTGTTTCGCAGCGGCATCGAGTTCCTCTTCGGTCGGCGTGTTGTTGACCAGATCACGCGCCAGTTCCTCGGTCACGACATCGAGAATTTCCTCGGGGGTCGTACCGGGCAGTTCTGCTTCCAGCCGCGCCTTCACCTGTGCCGGTGTCAGTCGTTCCTTGGGCAGGATGGCGGCGAGCGCCTGCAGTGCCTGCGCGAGCGTCGTGTCGCTGTGTATCTTCGACGACTCCATCGCCTCGATGACGTCGGCAATGAACGCCTGTCGATCGTTTGGTGGCGTGCCGATCAGATCCTCGATCACCCGCCGCTGCAGGTCGGTGGTGAGGTTCACGCCGCGATCGCGCAGCCACGCGTACAGGTTGTCCGCTTCCAGCTTCTTGTTGATGGTGACCGGCTGCGCGGTGACGAGATAGCGGATGCGGTCGGCATCAGCGGCGGGGATCTGCCCTGCCTCGATGCGCCGGTTGACCAGCGTGTTGAGCGGCGCGTCGGCTGGCGTGCGGTTGAGCAGCGCATTGGCGCGCTGTTGCTGCGCCTGTTGCGCAGCCTGTTGCGCAGCCTGCTGGGTCTGCTGCGCGCTGCGCTGCGCCTGTAGCTGGCCCGGTGTGGCTACACCCCCCGGACCCGCCACGAAGTCCACGGGCGCGGGTAGCAGACGTCCCTCGCGGATGAAATCTTCCGCCGTTTCCGCGATGCCTTGGATGTCGATCTCTTCGACCGTCATGCCACCGGGACCGCCACCACCGGGGGGCGGGGGTGGAGGGGGACCACGACGCAGCGTGATCTCTTCCGTGGGCAGGTCCTGAAGGGTGATCTCCTCAACCGGACCCCGCTCGGTGACATTCATCCCCGGCGTCGTCTCGAAGTCCTCGTACTGCGGCGGGCCCGGCGGCACACCGATGTTGATCTCTTCGACCGGCCCTTGTTCAGTGACGTTGACACCGAAGCCACCCATCGACGGTCGACGGGGACCGACGAAGAGATCGGGCGGGCCGATGAAGCCGTCTTCCTCGGGTACACTGGGAAGATCTTCCTGCTCGGTGGTATCGGGCACATTGCCGGGCGTGCCCTGCGTTTGCGACGGCACCGACATCATGTCGCGTATGAATCCCGCCGTACCAATCATCACCGACGGGCCGATGCCTAGCAACCCTTCCTGAATGTTCTCGCCGACGTTCTGTGGCTTGCCCGCGAGCGCCGTGCCCAGCGACTCGCCGAACCCTTCAAAGGCCACGTCGCCGCCCAACGCTGCCGCTGTGAGCCCCGCCGCACCCAGCGGGCGACCCGCGCGCAGCGTGCGCCCGATCACCTTGCTCATCCCCAGCGAGAACGCAGTCGCCGCTGCAGTCGCCGCCGAGGTGCCTGCCGCATGCGCGGCAGCGGGGTTACGCAACTCCTCGTACACACCCGGTTCCTGCAGCATCTTCTTCAGGGCAACCGGGTCGTTGATGTTGACGCCCCGCTTCTGCGCCGCCTCGATGATGTTGCCCGCGAACTCGGCACCCTCGTCGACCGCAAATCCAGTGAGCAGCGTTCCTGCTTCGGCACCACCGGGGATGGGCGAGAACATCCCCAGCAAGCCCGCCGCCATGGTCGGGTAGTTCTGCCCGAACTGGTAAATCAACTCGTTGACGATCCCCTCCGGCTGGTTGACCATCGCGGAAAGGATCTGCTTGGCCCCCTCGTAATACGAGTCACCTTCGTACTGGCTCTCCCGCCGGTAGGCTTCGCGTGGTGCAACTGTGCGTTCCTGCCCTTGCTCACCCACCGAGCGCACGATCGAATCGATGTTTCGGGTGAGATCGCTGGACGCAATATTGATGGCACGGTTGCCCGCTTGGTACCCGCTCTGCAACGACTCGACGGCATTACCCCATAGTCCGAGATCCCGTGGTGGCGGCGGATACTTCTCCGCGAACGCGCGCCGCGCGTCGTTGATCTCCTCGTTGCTATAACCCATCTGCGCCAGCTGCGACGGCGCGAGACTGTTGATGTACTTGTCGTAAGCGTCGTACGGCTCCAGACGACCGCCCACCATCTCCTGATACTGGTCCCACGTCACGAAGTGCGACGGGTCCATCCACTGCTGCGGGGGCGGCGCGGGCTCCTGATAGGCGTACGGGTCGTACTGCGGACGCATCGAGTCCGCGAGATCCATCGTCTCCTGAAACGTGCGACCGCCCGCAGCGCGATACTCGGGACCCCAGATCGAGTAGTCGTCGCTATTGATCAGTTCGTCTTCAGGCCACGGCATTGAAGTCCCGGTCCTTCATCTGATCGTTCACCAGCGACGCGAGATACTGGTCGACGTCGAAACCACCCGCTGGCGGGGGCTCGTTCATCGGCATGTCGCCGCCCATCTCCTCGGGGATGCCAAGCCCCACCACAGGCTGGCTCAGATCGCCGCCACGCGCGTCGGCGAGGAAATCCTTCCACGACCCGATGCCCATGTTGAATTCCCTGCCGCCCGAAACACCAGCATCGGCAAGGAAGTCCTTCCACGATCCGATGCCCATGTCGGTGGGCATGCCGAACATGTCGGTACCACCCGCATCGGCCGACAACCCGGGAGGAATGCGATCGGCGGTCGGGTCGTAATCGGAGGGCGCTGCGTCGGGGGTCACTGCCGGTGCGCGCGTCACCATCGGCCCGCCCGTACCCTCGGCACGGATCATGGCCATGTTGCGCAGGATGTCCTGCGCGTAGCCACCCGACGATGTGCCAAGCTCGTCCTTCACGTTCGGGTTCTTGACCCCCGTTGGGCCACCGTGAAAGCCACGTGCGATCTCTGCCGGATCGTCGCCGTACTGACCCTTGAGTTCCTTCATCAGGCGCATGGCCAGATCGAGATGCGCGTCGGGATCATCGAGATCGACCTTGCCCAGCTTGTTGTTGCGAATCACTCCTCTCGCCGTATCGTCCGACATCTGGAACGGACCACGGATGTACGTGCCGCCGCCACCTTTTGGGTAGCGCACGTAACGTACGCCCATCGCCTTCGGGTCCTTCCCGCTCGACGACTCGCGCATGTAGATCGCTTCAGCCAGCACCGGATCGACACCGTGCTCTGCCGCTGCGTTCCAGATCTCTTCCCGTGTGTACGGACGCAGTGCCATCAGGTCACCCCACCATGCCACGCTGCTGCAGCAGCGCCATCAGCTGCTGCATGTTTATGCCACCGCCACCGGGGCCACGGTTCTGCGACTGGATATTCGGAGCCAATCGCTGGATGTACATCGCCAGCTGCTGCGGCGACATGCGCGAGATGGAACTCGTACGCTGCTGCCACGGACTTTGGATCGGCCCGCCGTTCGGATCGTAGTTCGGTTTGTAGTCGTAGATCGGCCCGCCCGTGTCATCCATAGGCGTAGGGAACCCCGAGCTTCTGCTGTATGCGTTCCCTCCCTGCGGCACGCCCGCAGTAGGCGCAACCACAGAACGAGGTACAACAGGTGGCGGCAATGCCGCTTGCGGCTCCATGTATCCGGGCGGCAACACGTCACCAGCCCAACCTCCCTGCCCGAACCGATCCTCGTAAGGATCGATCTCTACAGCTTGCGTCCCCGGCATCATGCGCGGTGCAGTGACCGAAGACTCGCCCGTGATGAGCGCTCTGGCAGTGCCGGGTGTGGCAGGCCCATTGGTCGCAGCGGGTGTACCTGTATCGGGCGTACCTGCACCTGCGCCGGGAGCGCCACCGCGCCCGCCGCGCCCGAAATTCGGGTTCTGCTCGATGAACTGTATCTGCCGGAGCAGCGAGTCCTGCTCTTTTCGTTTCTCCTCGATCTGCTTCAGTATCGGAGCTAGCTTCGCTTCCTGTTGAGGACCATCAAGCGTCGTGTCTTTCCTGATTCTCTCTTCCTGACCCTCCAGACCACGGATCTGATCCGCCAACGTCAAACGATGCTGCGTCAGCGCGGACGTCGCCGCCTGCGGCGTCGCCTGTCCCGTCATGTAGCGCTGGAACGCGTTCGCATTGTTGAGTTCGACCGCCCCCAAATGCGTCACTTCCTTGTTGATCGCTTCCTGCGGCGTTCCTCCCGCGAACAACGTCGATGCGCGCAGTAGCGCGTCAGGGTCGTTGATCTTCATGATCGCAGGCCCCGAGTCCGGGTGTTCCGGGTCATACACCTGCGCGCCTTTCCGCATGTACAGCTGGCCGTCCTGACCACGGAACACCTGTATTTCGAGGTCGCCCATCCGCTCCCGCAACGCCTGCTGGACCATCGCAATCGTGGTCTGGTCGTTGATCGCGCGCTTGTCTTCGGCGGCGATACCCAACGTGTCGTACGCCTTGTCCGCTTCCATGCCCGTCGGGTCGTACTGTTGCTTCAGCGCCACCACCGCCCGATTGAACTCCGGCGTGCCGGGTTGCAATCCTTCGCGCCGCACGCGCTCCTGAAACAAACCCGTGGGGTCGGTAAACGCGCGCCCCATCTGCATCCGTAGATCGTTGCCAAAGATGTCGTACTGGTTCTGACCGATCCCCTTCTGGAATCCGGTGTTGGCGAGTTGCGCTTGATTGGCGTAGTACTCGGGAATACCGTATTCGCCCATGCGAGCGCGCTGCAGGTAATCCTCGTTCTGGTTGCCGATCTCATAACGATCGTTCTTGAGATCCTCGGTGCGAATGCCCTCCCACGTTCGGAGGGGAGCCATGCCCTCGTCGAGCCCCTTGGCAATGCCGCGCCCTGCATCGGAGATATCCGAGAATACGTCCCACCATCCCATTGCAGTCTCCTAGATCGGACCCACGAACGTGCTCGGGTCGAAGCCCCACTCGAACCACGATGGGTCGAATCCCGTGTAATCACCGCCACCCATTTCCCACCACGGGATATCGCCGCCACTGAAGTACGACGACGTATCAAGACCCCCACCTCCCCAGTACTCCGACATGTCGGGCACATACCCGAACTCGTCGCCGGGAACTACCGGCGGCGTGTAATACGGGTCGGAAGGAAGAATGTCCCACGAGTTGTTGGCATCTTGTGCAGCAAGAAGTCTGTCGAGCATCTCCGGGCTATCGTAGAGCGAGCCACCATAGTCAATACCAGTACCTTCGGGACCCACAATCGTGCGGGGGTCCATAGCCAAACGATCGAAGTGTTGCTTGGCCTGCCCCGGTGGGTCGATGCCAAAGATCTTGTTGTACCCGGCTTTGGCCAATCCCCAGAGCCCCTCGTTGCCGAATATGTCGCCACCCGCTTTGCCAAACAGCAACGGGATGTACGTCGACAACCCCTGCAACATCTTGAACCAGTCCTGCTTCTGCTGCGGTGTCGAGTTGGGCGGTGCCATCCTTGCTGCCGTTGCCGCAAGTTGCCTCGGGTCCGCTGATACACGCGGTGTCGTGATCGAAGGCGCACGCCCGGAACTGCCGCCACCGCCACTGCCGCCACCACCCGTGCCACCACGCGATGCAGGGCCGGTACCCTGCACCATGCCAAGTGCGTCCTGCACTGGGATATTGAGCCCTCGCGCCAGCGACATCGCACGCGCCAGTGCCTCGTCCTCAACGAAGCTCGCCAACCGTGGCGCACCGTACTGCGCCAACTCGCGGTCGCGACGGTTCATCGACGAGTCGAACTTGCCTTGGATCATGCGCGCGAGCTTGCGCTGGTCCTCGGTGAGGTAGCTCTCGCTGTCGATGCCATACATCGTGTTCAGCGGCGAGCCCGCGAATGCTGCAGGTGTGGCAGGTGTTACAGGTGCAGCTGCGGGTACGTCGACCGCCGGTTGCTGGTACGGGTACTGTGGGTAGTACGAGCCCGGTGGCACGATCGGTGCGATCGGCGCAGCGACCGGCACGTCAGGGGTGCGAATCAGATTGCCGTACGCATCGCGCCCGCTATCAACCGGCTGCTGGAACGGTGCACCAAACGCAGTAGCGGGTGGTGCCGTGCGTGTACGCCCTGTCGGATCGAAGTCCTGCCCGAATCCGTAGTCGTCACGCGTGATGCGGGTTGCCATGGGTGCCTCTACGAGAATCGGTACGGATCGTCAGCGAACTGAGTCGCCACCAGCTTCGAATCGTTGCTGCGCGGGCGCGTAGTACTGCCACCAGAGTTGAATGCCGTCGGATCGAATCCATAAGGGTCGTACGCACGCGTCTTCGGTGTCACCACCCCCTGTTGTGTCGGTGCGCCATACGGATCATTCATCACCTGATTGCGCGCAATACGTGGGGGCGTGTACGACTGTGGCGTATAGGGCGTGGTAGCACCGGCAGGTGTTACAGGCGCACGCGGTGCGACCGGGGGTCTATTGGGCGTCACGTATTGCGACCCCAGACCGCCTGCTGTTTGCGGTATCGATGTCAACGTGCGCGCTGTCGAGCCTGATATCGGTTGAACAGGAGGATTCCAAGACCCTGCTCCCGGCCCGATCTCCGGTGCCGACGGAATCCCCGGTCCCCCGGCAGCGAATATGCTGCCGGGAGTGCTGCCCGCACCAAGCCCTGCAGCCCCCGCCGTCACGCCGCTGGTGAACCCCGCCGCCGCTGCAGGCACGCCCATCGCACCAGCGATCGCAGGGGCCGCATAAGGTGCAAGCAACGAAATCGCGAGGGGTGCCGCGTACTCCCACCAAGACGTGTGGTTCTTCGGCCCGTTACGCGGATCGGTGACCCATCCATACATCGGGTCGTAATACTTCATCCCCGCATTGCGCAACTGATCATCAAGAATGGACGTGGGGCGCATCCACCCCAGATTCCCCACCGCAGCAGGCAACAGGCGTGGGTCGTAATCCAGTCGGCGACCCTGCTCCGCGCTGTCGCCCGCCTCGCCACCGTACATGCTCCCGCTCGACCACTGCGCATTGGGGTCGTACTTGCGTATCGCTTCGAGGATCGCGTCACCGCCGTAATTCGTATAGGCCCAGTCGGGAAGCCTGTTCATCCCCGACTGATCGGCTCTATTCCATCCCGCCAACGGCGCAGGAATCGTCGGGTCCCCCGCCCACGGTGGCGGCACGTACTTGTGTTCGATGAACCACGCACGCTCCTCCGGCGTGATCAGCGGGCTATTGATCCACGCAGGCGCACCGGGGTAGGGCAGGTCGCCTGTTGCCGGAGTCGTCGTGGTTGGTGCAGGTGTAACAGACCCGTCAGGGTTGCGCACAAGGTTGTGCGTCGCAGGGTCACCCTTGCCTTCAGGGCCCACCGTGGCACTGGTATTCCCCGTCACCGTATCGGTCCAGCCAAGACCGCCGCCCGGATTCACCGACGTCGCAACGATGTTCCCCGGCGCACGCGTGATGATGCCCTGCCGGATCATCTCCTCGATCCACATCCCCGCCTCGCTGGTCGGCGCAACCGCCGGGGGCGTGTACGCCGAAGCAGGGCCTACCGCGTAGGGTTGCCCGGGATTGGGCACGACCGGCGGCGGGGGCGCAGGCGGGTTCGGGTTCGGTGCAACCGGCCGCTTGACTGCAATCGGTTCTTCATCAGCCATGTCAGGGCTCCTGCCAAACGCTGCGTGCCTGCGCCTCGGTAATCAGCCCGAGCTTGATCAGCATGTTGAGCGACACCGTGCGCCGCTTCCATCCGCTCTCATCTGGCTGGGTGCCGGTGCGGATGCCGTTGCTGATCTCCACGTTCTCCTTGATCGCGTTCAATGCTTTGCGCACCTTGGGATCGACACTGTGGTCGACCGCAGGGATGCCCGGGCGCTTCATCTCGTTGGTCATTCGCCCTCCGTCAGCGCCTGCATGGAGGTGGCGACGTGGATCTCCTGCACATCCGCCGTGCCCTCGATCTCGACCGTCCAGTCCACACGCGACAGCATCGCGGGCAACCGGAACGGCACACGATTGACAACCTCGCGCTCGTACACCACGTCGTCGCACGCGCCATCCAACAGCCGTAGCGTGCACGGACGCGCGTCCTCGCACAGCGCCAGCACTACCTTGGCTGCGGCGAACGACACGTTGTAGGGAAACACGAACGGCTTGCTGCGCCAGATGTAGGGCTCCAACTCCTGCGCCGCATCCCACTCGTACAGCGTCGCCACAGTTCCATCCTGCCGCACGTAGTGCATGCGCACGTCGGGGCCCGCGTAGCTCGCGGTGGCGAAGAACGGAATAGTGGTGAGCAACGCTTTGTCGAACGAGCCCGTCGCGCGGTCGTTGATATCGAAGATGAACCCTTCGCCGTTCGGGTTGGGGTCCGACGTCTGTACGTCGCCGCGATGGAAACCGTAATAGAACCCGTCGAACACGGTGCCGTGCATCGTCTCCGGGTGCCACTTCTTCCAGTCATCTTCGTCGAGGATGTCCTTGGTCACCAGCTGCATGCCGCCGCTGCCGACGAAGCCAAGCCCGCTCGCGCATGCGTAGTACACGCCGCGATCACCCGTGGCGATCGAGCGCTTGGACACGATGGGATAAGCATCCGGCACGCGATCCACCGACAGGTTCTCGGGGTCGATGCCGTCGACCAGATAGATCGGCCCGGTAGTGAACACCACCACCGTGGTACCAAATACACCCAGCCCCACGACCGGATAGTCGAAGTACTTGACGTACGCTGGAGGCCACGCATGCGGCTGGTACGGCACCGAGAACGCAACCTTGTTCTCCCAGAACCCGGCGAGCCACCCGTTCGGCGTACCGACCAATCCCTTCATGCGCGCATCGGCGGGGTAGTAATACTGCGAGTGCAGCTGCTCGTTGCCCTCGATGTCCTCGTTCTTTAGTATGTCCTCGTACACCTTGGTGTGCGCAGGCACATCCGCAACGAAGATGAACGGCCCGCCGTTGCTGCGGTAGATGCGCATGGCGACAACGTTCGGGGGCGGCTCTGTTTCCACCAAACCCGGGAACAGATCCACCTGCACCGCAACGCCATCCTGCACGATGATCACATCCGAGGGGGGAGAAGGGACACTCTCCTCTTGGAACAACGAAACGAAAGTGAAGATGTAAGTGCGTGCTTCCTGCGGCGAGCCCGGTGTCGTGGTCGTGCACTCGGGCGGAAGAAATGGCGCACGCACCCCCAATGCAAAAGAACTGTCAGGCGTCGGCGCTTCGTATTTTGCGATCAACTGCTCGATCACCTTGGGTCCGCCATCGCCCGTGTAATACACGCGCCCCAGCGGCGCATCGGGCGTGAACCCCAGCACCACATCCACGTCGGTCTGCCACGCCAGCCACGCACCATCGATGTGGAAGATCGTAAGCACCGGAGCCGGGGGCATCGGATCGGGCAGCGCCTTGCCCGCACGAAACGCGCGCACTTCGCCCGACCACAGCTTGGTGCTCTCCGCAATCTGCGCAGCCGACAAGGGTAGCAGCCGGGGCGAGAGCCTCGGCGCGATGCCGCCCATGTTCTGGATGCGGATGCTCGGCATGTCAGGGAATGCCGATAAGGACAGGGTCCGTGTTCACGACGTGGAACCCGATGATTACGAGATCGAGCGTGAAGTTCGGCGTCGTAGCTCCCGCCGTATAGTGAACATTGCCATCGAAGTACGTGCCCGCCGGATACGTCATCACCCCCGTCGCCACCGTCAGCGGAAGCGAAGGTTGATAAGCAGCGGTAAGCGTTGCCGAATCGGCGAACCACTCGTCGTTGTAGCTATTGGTAATGAGCAGCTGCATCACCGCGTCGTCGGGTGCAGGCGTAGGTGCAGGGCTGAAAAAACCGCGCACCGTCACGTTGACTTCGATCGCCGCATCCCGCTGCAGCACCATGCGCTGCATACCGTCGCGCTCTTCAAAAGCCATCGCCGAATCGCCCGGCACCCCGTGCGGGTAGGTGCGGAATCGATTCACGAAAAGCGTCGGGCTAATGTTGCCAAGCTCGAACATGGTATTCGCCGATATGATCCCCAAGGGACCACCACCTGCGTAATACGACGACCGGACCCAGTACTCCTCGACACTGCCGGTTTCGCCCCCGACTCTAAGCCACGCCAAGCCGGTCCAGTACCACAGCGCCCCGTTGTCCAGATTGATGTAGAACGCCACGTTGGTGAGCGGCGTGCCCGAAGGGTCGGCGTGACCCACCAGCACCGCATCGCGCGTGTTGCCAAGCTCGGTCCATACGAGCAGGTTCCAGACCCAGATACGCTTGTGCTCGACCCACACCGCGTAGATGATGTGATTAGGCGGTGGCGCGGTGGGCGGCGCACCGACCTGCATCGTGTTCGGCGGCAGCGTCGTCGAGTTGAAGATGTTGACGAACGTCTGCTCGGTAAGCTCGGTCACCTGCGCCACGTTCCACGCCACCTTCACGCATGCACCAGCAGGGAACGCCTTCGACGAGGTGCCGTCCTGTCCGCGCACGACGGTGATGGAGTCGTTGGAGACAGGCCCGGTGCAGTGGTAGCGGACGATCTCGACCGACTGCCCGTCCTCGATCGTCAGGTAGCAGTAGTTGCCCGCGCCGATCTCGAAATACATGCCCCCACCGATCGCCAGCATCAACGTCGTGCTGGAAGGAGTGATCGATGCACGCAACGTGCTCCTCGCAAAATTTGGAACTACAAGCATGATCGCTCCTTAGATGTCACCAGTAAGAACATCACCCGTTATCGAGAACACAGGCGTCGCGCACTCGGAAAGTTCCTTCGGCGGCTGTGCCCACGCCGGGTTGCAGCTGAGATCGGTGTTGCACGACAGCGCGCAGATCGGGCTGTTCGGCACCGGGTCGGTCGTCTCGAAGTAAGGCGCGGGCAACCCGCACTCGGACGGCTCCGGCACTACCTCGCACTCGATGCCGCCGACCACACCCTCGCCGATGGTGATCAGCATGCTGCATTCGCCCATGCCACACATCTCGGTCGCCATCTCGTTGTAGTGCGAGTCGACCACCAGCGCACAAGGCCGAATGCGGAACAGCATCGAGAAGCAATAGCAGCAGTCGACGAACACGTCGCCCACGTACAGGCCCGCGCACGCCTCGTTGAACTCCGCGTCCCAGTAGAACCCAACGTAGCCCTCCAGCGTGCGCTGGAACGCGTCGTAGCGCGCGATCAGCGTCTCACAGCCGCGCTTGCGGATCTCGATGTAGATCGGGAGATCCTTGGGGTTGACCTGCTCCGGCGCGATGTCGTTGGACATCAGGCGCAGGAACGTCTTGCGCACGTTGGCGTTAATCTCGATGTAGTCCTTGCTGCCGTAGCGACGGCGGCGCGGATCGCACGGAGCGCACGAGCGGATACACCACGCCTCGTCCCCTCCGGTGCCGGGATACAGCGGGGGCGGCAACCACGGATCGGTGTACATCAGAAGTACCCTCCGCGCATCAGCAATGGGCCGGTCGTACGCTGCAGCACGCGCTTGTTCTTGGCGCGCGTGAGGCCCGCTTCGTACAGGTTGAAGCAACGGTTGGCGAGCCCCTGATTCGTATATTCCTGCTTGGGCTGCTGCAGGAGCCGGGAAGCGGCTCCAAAAGCAATCGTCTCCCCGTACTCCTGATAGAAAAAATCGGGGAACTCGCACAACTCCATGGTCGGTGCGAGCCAGCCGTGGATCGTGATCCACTCGTCGCACGCCGGATATGGGGTGGGCGAAATGTAGATCGTCTTGGCATCCGGCACCGAGATATGCCAGCCGCCGCAACGACAGTACATCATCCCCGGCAGGGGCTTGAACGCGCGCCCGTTGATGTCAACCGTGTCGATCGCCACCAGCCGGGTCTGTTCCGGCGCGTCGAGCGGGTAATCGGATACGTTCTCCTGCAACGCGAACGCAAGATCGTGCGTCCACACCCCGCCACGCTCGCACAAGTCGATGATCGACTGGCGAACGGCATCTTCGGCGTTGGCTTGGCCCGCTGTGTACGGGCCCTTGTTCAGTGCTAGCTGGACAAAGTCATTGATCAGCCGCGCCACTTACAGTCTCCCTCGTCTTGGCCGCTAACGGCACCGCGCGCTTGTCGCGCGGTGGCAGACCGAGGAACTGATAGAACGCTTTGTAGTGCGCCTGCGAACGGTTGAACGAGTCGGACGACTCGGTGTCGCGTGCGAACGCACGGTACAGCATCCACTCCAGCAGCGCCGATCGGTACGTCTCCGGAGTTGTGTTCGCCATCACAACCGCGTCGTTCTCGGACGTGATGACATTCGGAGCACGTTGCAACAGCGCCCACACGATCGGATACGGCTCGTTCGGGGGCACAGGCGGATCGACAGCGAAGAAGGTATCGTTCTCGGGGTGTACGGTGTACGACCGAACCACGTAGCCAACGCCATCGACTGGCGCGCAGGAGGATCGGCCAAGCGCACGGGCCGCAGTGAACGAACCCTTGTTGACTGGTTCGCCGTGGGTGCCGTCTGGGTGGAGGTTGTAGAGGATGTCGACCAACTCGGTGAACTCACCGGGCACGGTCTGCATGGGGCCCGGCTTCAAGCCGAGTGGCTCGAACACGGTGAACAACGTCGGCTTCAACGACGACATCACCGCGATCGCATCGGTCAGGTACTCGGCCAGATCGTCCTTGGTCCAGCGTACGAACTCAATGTCGTTGAGTTCGATCGCACACGCCCTGAACAGTGATCCGGCAACGAGAGGCATGGTTAGCTCGGGAAGCCTTCTTCCGCAGGGGGCACGGGCTTGACCACCGTGCCATCCTCGATCTGCTTGAGCGCTTCCTCGAACTCGGGGCCGCTCATGTTGGTGAGTTCGCCCAGCGTGATGCCGAGCTTCTGCGCGAGATCGAGCCGTTCTTCCGGCGTGTAGTTGACCGGCGAGCGGAACACCGGCTTGGGCGACAGCGCCACACCCTCGGGCTTGGCGCAGTACTGCAGCGTACCGTTCTTGACCATGTCGTCCAGATACGCGTTGTACGGGTACACCATCTTCCCGTCCGTCACGTACTTGCCGACCTCGTTTGGTGTCTGCATCGGTGCTCCTTATGGAAAAGACGGCGAGAGCTATTCACCCTCGCCGTCGGAGGTACCACCCCACTACGCGTTGCCGTTGAAGTCGTACGAGCCCCAGTCGATGACTTCGGCCTGCACGATGACGAACAGACCATCGAGCTTGCCAGCCGGTGGCGTCACCGTGGGAACCGCCGTGATCTCCAGCGAAATGAACGAGTGCTTGGGTCGCGAAGCCGTTGCTTCCGCCGAGCGCACGCTGGTGTAGATGCCCGCCGTCGCGCCGAGCCCAGTCGCCGCAAGGTACCACGTCGCCGCAGCAGGGGCAGCAACGGTCGACGTTGCCGGAGTACCCGGATCAGCGTTGATGCGCTGGATCACGCTGAATCCGAGCCCAGTCTTCGGGATCACGACGTTGACCGACACATATTCCAGTCGGCTGTTCGGTGTAAGGGCGATGACATTGAGAATGTCACCGACGATAAGATCGCCGCCCGCCGCAACCAGCGCCCGGTACCACTCGTAGTCCTTGCACGGCACTGTGATGTCGGCCCCACCCCACGGCTTATTGGGGCGGAAGTCGAGTTGGCGGGTGACCGCATAGTCCCGGCTGCGCTGATGATCCGCGTAGCCGAGGATGGATTCGGGTGACCCAGACGGCACCAGCCGGTTGGTGGTGTTGCCTGCTTGTCCACCCATGAACAGGTTGTATTCCATGGTTCAATGTTCCTTTCGTGGGAGGAGGGTTTACGGCACGAACTTCGCGTAGACGCCTGCCAACCCTTCGGGCTGGATGACCTTGGAACCGTACACGGTCATGCCCTGCAGGTAGATGTCCCACGAGTCCTT
>Ga0105104_10001888_pt1 | contig 15564 bp, 11 predicted proteins | sample PPLLaktember2015_3_FD_87034 | JGI IMG/M metagenome (GOLD analysis project Ga0105104, IMG submission 87034) | Freshwater sediment microbial communities from Prairie Pothole Lake near Jamestown, North Dakota, USA - PPLs Lake P7 Core (6) Depth... | ecosystem: Environmental > Aquatic > Freshwater >... | reverse complement strand
TGACCGCCTCGGTCGCGCGAATCCCATGGCTGGGGACGGCCTTCCCCGGATTCATCGCCGGGTTGTGGCATTGCGGGCGCCTGTACCGGTTCGCCACCTACACCGGCGCCGCGCTGAAGAGCCTCGCCATCACCGACACAAACGTCCATGTTTCCCTGCAGGACCGCCGCTACCGGCTGGAGCTGGATGCCAAACGAAGCAAGGGAGGGCTGCTGCACGCGCCCTTCCGTGCGGCGATGGTTCAGCGCCTGGTGGAAAGCCTGACGGCGGAGGTTTCGGTGCGCCTGCTGGATCGCCGCACCGGAGCGGAAATCTTTTCCGGCTCCGGCCGCAACGCCGGCCTGGAAGTCGGCGGCGAAACCGCATCGCTTGGGATCCGGGGCTGAAGAAAAAGAAACCGCCTTTTCGGCGGTTTTTTTATTGGCAGGGTGCTGAAAAGCTATCAGGGTGTCATTGCGAGGAGCAAAGCGACGAAGCAATCTTATCCTAAGGAAAGGAGATTGTTCCGCTCCCGGAGCCTGTGCTGAGCGAAGTGAAGCAGTCGCTCGCAATGACGTACGGCACGTTTTTCAGCAGCCTTTTAGCGGCTGAACTGGATCGTCCAATAATAGCGGTAAGGCGAGCCGACCACCCAGGCATACCCCACCCCGGTCTTGTAATAATATCTTCCAAGAATGTTGTCGTGGTGCGCCTGACTGTTCCACCACCAGTTCCACGCCTGTTCGACGGTGTTGTAGCCGCCCAGGATGTTCTCGTACACGCCGCCGGTGTGCGCGAAATATCTGTTGCAGCCCATGTCGATGCTGTGGTAGCGGGCGCCTTCCGCCAGCGGCCCGTACCAGGACAACGTCCACAATCCCGCTTCGGTGCGGGCCTGGTTGATTCGTTCGTAAATCTGGTTCTCGAAATCCACATTCAGAGTGTAGGTGCAGCCCGGGAACGGATTGGTCGGATCCGTGGCCGTCTCGGTGGTCGGAGTCGGGGTCCGGGTGGGCGTGACGGTCGGGGTCGGGCTCGGGGTCGGTGAATTCACATCCTCCGGCGGCGGATACGGATCTTCGGATGTGTCGGACGGCGTCGGCGAATTACCCTCCTCCGGCGCCGGGTACGGTTCCTCGATCGTGGCGATCGGGGTCTTCGTCGCCGGAGGATTCGCGGCCGTTTTGGGCGTGGATGTGGCGGCCGGTTTCGCCGTCGGAGGGGTTTTTTCCGTGGCGGTCGGGTACACCTTGGGCACACTGGTCTTGGTGGGCGGGATAATGGCCGGCGCCTTGGTCGTCGGCGTCACCGACGGAAGAATGATGACCGTCAGCGTTGCGGTCGGCGTATCGGTCGCGGTCAGGATCTCGATGATCGTGAAGGTCGGGGTCCGGGTGATTTCCACAGTCGGGAGCATTGTCGCGGACGGGAGCAGCAGCGGCGTTTTCGAGGCGAAGGCGGGTAGGAAGGGCGTATTCGAAGGCGGGAGGAACGCGTTGAGGTCCTGAATTACCGCGTTCGAATCGGCGCCCGGGATCGCTCCGGCGGCCATCGAACAGCTGAGCGCCAACGTTGCGGGCAGCATCCAAAAGAGAGTCCTAATTCGTCTGCGGAGATCCATGCCCATCTGCCTTCGAGAGTCCTTTGGAGATGTCATCCTGAGCGAAGGGATTGAAGCAGCCCCAAGCGATGTTTCGCTGCCCCCGCTCCGCGGTCATCCCTGCTTTTGAAACAAAATCAAGCAGGGATGCTTCGCGAGGGCGGGCGCTCGACATGACAGCTCAATATGCTTTCACCCTGTAGGATTATCTTAATTCGAAAAGGCAGGATGAAGGTAATATTTTTTCCTTACGTTAGTCTTGTTTCCGTATGACACCGGGGGCGGACGGGACGAATGGACTAAACCGAAAGTCCTGGAACGCGTATCTTTGCCCGGGATACTCTTTAGTCCTATGAGGATTGCCGGTGAAAATATTGACGAAACAGGAAGGCTGAGCGCAGCGACCGCTAACGCGCCCCGAAATCCACCGTGAACCAGCCCTGGCCCGGGCAGTAGGCGTACCCCACGCCATAATCCACATACGGCCAGTTGGTGCCCAGGACCATATCCCGGTGGCCCGGTTCGTTCATCCACCAGGTCACCGAGATGGACGGCGTGCCGCCGCCGATGATTTCCCCCCAGTTGCGGCCGTAATAACCCGCCCGTTGCTCCCGCTCCCTCGGCGTGGAGCCGTCTGAACCCGTATGCGACATGAATTTATTCACCACCATATCGACGCTGTGGGCGCGGGCGGAGGTGGTCAGCATGCTGTTCATGGTCAGCGGGTACTTCCCGTACTTGGCGCGCTCCTCGTTGAGCATCACCGCAACCTGCGCCTCCCATTCGAAGTTGAAGGTCGCGCACCCGCTCGGAGCCGGCCCGGTGGTGGGCGTCGCCGAGGGCGGCGGGGTGTTGGTCACCGTCGGAGTTTGGGTGATCGTCGGCAAGGGCGTCGGAGTCGGAGTATTGGTGCGGGTCGGCGTGGCGGTCTCGCTCCCGGTAAGCGTCTCCGTCGGGGTCGGGCTGCGCATATCCTCGGTCGGCAAAGGCGTTGCGGTGGGCGGCGGCGTCACGGTCGCGGTCGGCAACGGGGTCGGGGAAGCGGGGATCTGAACCTCCGATTTCGGGATCGAGGTGGCGGTGGATTTGGCGGCCGGCGATTTGGTTTTCAGCATCGTCGGGGAGAGGTACGGCGTGATTTTTATCGTCGGCGTGACGGAAGGATAAATCACAATCGTCAGGGTCGGCGACGCCGTGCCGGTCCCGGTCAGGGTGAAGAGGATCGTCACCGTCGCGGTCGGCAGGTCCGTCGGCGGCAGCACGGTCGGGGTGACGGTCGCGCGGAGCGTCGGGCTGGGATTGACCGGCAGGAAGGGTGTATTCGACGGCAGGGCAAATGCGTTCAGATCCCGGATGGCTTCCGCTTTATACGATTCCGGAATCGAGCCGCTCACCAGCGAACAACCCAGTGCCAGGATCGCGGGAATGAATAAGGCCAACTTGGAGCAACCGGTCGCGCGTCTCATGGAATTCGATTAGGATGTTTCATCTTTCAATAAAGCAATGATTATCATAGATGGAAAAGGAACGACGAAGGCAATCTCTTTTCCTTACGTTACTCTTGTCTTGATTGGTTGTATCACCATCGTAGTACGAATGGGGAGAGTAATTAGTCCTGTCGGCCGTTAAGTTTGAGTGAAGACCGCTCAGGCTCGTCCAAAATGCGCTCCGGATCGGTATCCGATTCAAGACCTGACGGGTCTCGCGCATAAAACCGTACCCCCGCAGCATTCTCCAGGACCTGTTAGGTCTGGTCGGCAAAAAGCCCTATTCGGTTTTCGGTCCAAGACCCGGCGGAGTCCATCATTTACCCCGGCCCCTGTAAAAAACTCGTTTTCCGCTATACTTGCCCGAAGGATAATGAAATTTCTAGGAATGTGAATTCCTCCTGCTGTCTTAAATCATCTCTGTTGTTGGAGACAAGGACAATGACTCACCCCCTGGTGGATCAACTGCGCTTTACCCGAAACGAGTTCCTGCGCGGCCTGGAGAGTCTCTCGGAGGCCGATGCCACGCGCCGCCTGCCGCCCTTGAACTGCATCAGTTGGAACGTCGGGCATCTGGCTTGGCAGGAGCAGTTGTGTTTTTTATACGGCGGCCAGAAGAAGATCCTGCTCCCGGACCTGAACACCGATTACGCTTACGGCGCGGCCGCCTGCACCCCCGGCCTCGGAACGGTGCTCACGGCCTGGCGCACCATCACCACCGCGGTCGACCCGTGGCTCGATACGCTTGCCACGCGGGATCTCCTCCAAATCATCGACCGCGGCAAGGATTTCGGCAGGTATATGCTCGGTTCGCTGATGCAGAGGGTCATCTACCATTACTGGTATCACAACGGGGAGAACCTCGCCATCCGCCAGGCCCTCGGCCAAACCAACCTGCCGCAATTCGTGGGGGATATCGATAAACTCGCGCCCTACCGCGCGGCGTGATCTGTTTCGAACAGACCTGTCACCGGATTACCAATTAATCGAAGTCCGGACTGACCTCACGCAATTAACAGGATGTTGAAAAAGGCTGAGGATGTAATTGCGAGCCTGCCCCCGCGGAGCAAACTGCCCGCCTTTGCTTCTTTTTTTTGAGCAGTTTTGATTGCGAAGCGGGGGGAGCGAAGCGACCCCGGCCTACCCCACCGGGGCAGGCGAAGCAATCTCCTTGTTTTTCCGAAGGAGGAGATTGCTCCGCTCCCGGAGCCTGTGTTGAGCGAAGTGAAGCGGTCGCTCGCAATGACACCTGTTAATTCCTTTTTCAACATCCTGTTAAGACAAAATCCATCACTTGGGCTATCATATCGGCCAACCTCACTGCCCCCCGGAAGGTGCATCCCATGCGCGAACAAAACCTCGAAGGCATTTGGCGGTTCCGGCAGGCGGGCACGGTCCCGTGGCTCGCGGCCAATGTCCCCGGCGGCGTGCACACCGACCTGCTCGCGCTCGGCCGCATCCCGGATCCGTTCTTCGGCGACAACGAACTCAAGGTGCAATGGGTGGGCGAGAGCGATTGGGAGTACCGGAAAACCTTCCGCGCGTATCCGAAACTGCTGGCGGAGAGCAATATCTTCCTTGTCTGCGGCGGATTGGATACGCTGGCCGAGGTGTCGCTCAACGGGAAAATGCTCGGGAAGACCGACAATCAATTCCGCGCCTACCGTTTTGACGTGACCGGCATTCTTAAAAACGGGGAGAACGAACTGGCGGTTCTCTTCCGTTCGCCGCTGGCGTTCATCCGCGCGCGCCAGGAGGAGCGGCCGCTCATCGGCGGCGGCGACATCCCCGGCGGGCCGCACCTGCGCAAAGCGCCGTATCACTGGGGTTGGGATTGGGGTCCCAAGCTTCCGGCGATCGGGATCTGGAAGGCTATTCGCCTCGAAGGGCATTCCATCGCGCGCCTGGACGACGTGCATATCCGCCAGCATCACGCGGGGGGCAAGGTGCGGATCGGCGTGCGGGCCGCGGTCCAGACCTTTGCCGAACAACCTTCCAGGGCGCGAGCCACCCTGATCGCGCCGGACGGCTCGCGCTTGTCCGCGGAGGCGCCGGTCGAATGCGGCGCAGCCGAGCTCGCGATTGATGTCGGGCGACCGCGCCTGTGGTGGCCGAACGGGATGGGCGCCCAGGATCTTTACCGGCTCGAGGTGGCGCTCGAAGCAGGCGGCGCGGCTCTGGATCGGCGCTCGTACCCGCTCGGCCTGCGGACGATCGAGCTCTCGCGCCGGCCGGATGCGTGGGGCGAATCCTTCACCTTTATCGTCAACGGCATGCCGCTCTTCGCCAAGGGCGCGGATTGGATCCCGGCCGATTCCTTCACCCCGCGCGTAAGCGGCGCGCATATGCGCTCGCTGCTGCAGTCCGCGGTCGACGCGAACATGAACATGCTGCGGGTGTGGGGCGGCGGAACGTACGGCGAGGATCGCTTCTTCGATTTGTGCGATGAGCTCGGGATCCTCGTCTGGCAGGATTTCATGTTCGCCTGCGGGATCTACCCCGACGACGAGGCCTTCGCCGAAAACGTCCGGATCGAAGCGGTGGAAAACGTCCGCCGCCTGCGGCACCGCGCCAGCCTCGCCCTGTGGTGCGGGAACAACGAGATGGAACAGGGCTGGTCGGAATGGAAATGGGATAAACCCGGAGACTCCGACAACCAGCGGCTGAAAGCCGGGTACGACCGCATGTTCCACCATCTGATCCCCGCGGTCGTCGCCGAAGAGGATCCCGACCGGCCGTACTGGCCGTCCTCGGCTTCTTCCGGCGAGCCGTTTGCGGACCCGAACGGACAGCAGCGCGGCGACATGCATTATTGGGGCGTATGGCACGAACGCAAACCGTTTACCGCCTACCGCGAGCAGTTCCCGCGCTTCGCCAGCGAGTTCGGTTTTCAATCCCTCCCGCCGTTTAAAACCATCCGGGCTTTCGCCGCTCCCGCGGACCGCAACCTGACCTCGTATGTCATGGAGCACCGCCAGCGTTCCGGCCCCGGCAACCGGGTGATCCTTTCCCAGATGCTGGATACCTTCCGCATGCCGAAGGATTTTCCGGCGCTGGTGTACCTGAGCATGATCCTGCAGGCCGAGGGCATGCGCATGGGGGTCGAGCACTGGCGCCGCAACCGCGCGCGCGTCGGCGGGACGATCATCTGGCAGCTCAACGATTGCTGGCCGGCGATATCCTGGGCCTCGCTGGATTATTACGGCCGCTGGAAGGCGATGCATTATGCGGCCAGACGGTTCTACGCGCCGGTTTTGCTCTCGATCGAGGATACCGGGGAAACCCGCGCCATCCACGTCACCAGCGACTTAACCGAACCGTGGCAGGGGGAAGTCCGCTGGCGGTTGGAAACACCCGCCGGCAAGGTGCTGGAGCAGGGCCGCGAGAAAGTCTCCGCCGCGCCGCTGGCGGATACGGCCGTCCGCACGCTGGATTTCTCCGGGCGCATCGTCGATGCCAACCGCCGGAATACCGTGCTGGTGTGCGAACTGTGGCGGAACCGGACGAGGATCGCCTCCTGCGTATCGCCGTTTGCGCCGATCAAGCACCTGGAACTCGAGGAACCCGGCCTGAAGGCGAAAGTCGCCAAAACCGGGGGCGGGTTGTCGTTCGATGTTTCCGCGAAGAAGCTGGCGCTCTTCGTGGAGCTCGCGCTCGATGGCGCGGACGCCGTCTTCAGCGATAATTTTTTCGATCTCCCCGCGGGCGCAAGCGTGCGCATCACCGCGCCGCTCCCCAAAGGCTGGAATCTTTCGCGCGCCCGCAAGGCGCTGCGCATCCGCTCGCTGGTGGATTCATACTGAGCGACCATCCTCTCCCCCTTCCCGTTATATGGGAAAGAGAGAGAGGACTTATCGATGGAACCCTAAGGGTTGGCAAAGGTTGAGGGAACCCTAAGGGTTGGCAAAACTCTTACGGAGCCGCCCATGAAACCTCTCCTGCAAAAACCGGATTGCATCCGCCTGCCCGTCCCGGATCTCGAGGCAGGGCTCGGTTTCTACCGCGACCGGCTCGGGCACGAGCTCATCTGGCGCACAGCCGATACGGCCGCCCTGCGCCTTCCCGATTCGGATTGCGAACTCTTGCTGTTTACAATAGGCCCGGACGAGACGCTGGACTGGAAAGTGGAATCCGCCGACCGCGCGGCCGATTTCTTCGCCGCCGCCGGCGGATCCATCGCCGTGCCGCCGTTCGATATTCCCGTCGGCCGCGCCGCTGTGGTCCGCGATCCATGGGGCAACCAGCTTGTCCTTCTGGATTTGAGCAAGGGGACGTACCTTACCGATGAAAACGGCAATATCACCGGATTGAAAAAACCGTAGCCGGAACACGCGCCGGAGGTTATATTATGGAAGAAATCATCCTGGCCGAAGAATACCCGACCCCCGAGGAATACCTCCACCTGCGACGGTTGGTCGGCTGGGGGCTCCCCGATCCGGCCGCGATCGCGCCATCTCTGCGCAATTCGCACTATTGCCTGTGCGCCCGCGCCCAGGGGAAGATCGTCGGCATGGCTCGGATCATCGGCGACGGCGGGATGGTGTATTACATCCAGGATGTGATCGTCGAACCGTCCCGCCAGGGCGAAGGAATCGGCCGGCGGTTGATGGACCGGATCATGGAATATATCCGCCGCCACGCCGTCGAGCATACGATCGTCGGATTGATGGCCGCCAAAGGCAAAGAGGAATTCTACGAACGCTACGGATTCATGCGCCGCCCGAACGAGAAATTCGGCGCCGGGATGACGATTTTCTGGGATGCCGCTAAGCCGGTCGAGTAGCCCGCGCTTTTCGGGCGTATCGAGACCGATGAATCATTTTTTCCGTCACAATGGTCTCGATACGGCCGCTCAGAGCCGCGGCCTACTCGACCATCATCCCTTCGAAGGATGACACCATGCCCGAACCGAAAGAAAAAATCACCCTGACCGCCGAACAGGAAACGCTGATGATCACGCTGTACTGCAAGACCCTCGCCGCGCCCAAAGGGGTGTTTCCGGATGAGGAGGCGTGGAAAATCGTCGAGCGGGTCGATTACGATTTCGGCCGCCTGAAGGTCAAACCCGGGACCCGCCTGACCGTCTTCATGCGCGCCAAGCGGCTGGATCATTACATCCGCGGGTTCCTTGCCCGTTCACCGGACGGGGTCGTCCTGCACCTGGGCTGCGGATTGGATACGCGCTTCTCCCGCGTCGACAACGGCCGAGTCCGCTGGTACGACCTCGACCTTCCGGAGGTGATCGCGCTGCGGAAAAAGTTCTTCAACGAATCCCCCCGCTGCCGGATGATTGCCTCCTCCGTGACCGATTTCCGCTGGATGGATGAAATCCCGCGCGGCCGGCCCGTCTTCATCGCCGCCGAAGGCCTGTTGATGTACCTTTCCGGGGAAAAGGTAAGGGAGCTGATCCTGCGTCTGCGGGAAGCCTTCCCGGGCGGCGAAATCGCTTTCGACGCCTTCAGCACGCTTACGGCTCGGAACATCCATCGCGCCGATGTGTTGAAAACGACCGGCGCCACGATCCATTGGGGAATCGATGACCCGGAAGAGATCGAAACCTGGGCGCCGGGGATACGGTTGAAGGAAGAATGGACCTTCTTCCAGTCGGAGGATATTCAAAAACTGAATCTCGGCGTGCGCCTGATGTTCAGGCTGGCAGGGCTTTTTCCGGCCGCGGCCAAGGCGCACAGGATTCTATATTACTCACTGTCCTAACCCCCACTCCCCGCCTTCGATCGGAAAAACTCCGATCTCAGGCACCCCTCTCCCCCTTCCCCTTAAGGGGAAGGGGGAGAGGGGTCGGGGGTGAGGGGTTAGGACAGAAACGAAAGGGAGGCACTTATGTCTGATAAATTCGAGACCGCCACCTTTGCCGCCGGATGCTTCTGGTGCGTCGAAGCGGTATTCCAGGACGTGCGCGGGGTTCTGCGAGTGGTTTCCGGATACACCGGCGGCAAGAAAACCGATCCGACCTACGAGGAAGTCTCCACCGGGATGACCGGCCACGCCGAGGCGCTGCAGATCACCTTCGATCCGAAAATCATCACCTTCGAAGAGCTGCTGGAGATCTTCTGGCATACCCACGACCCGACCACACCCAACCGCCAGGGGCCGGACGCCGGTACGCAGTACCGTTCGGCGATTTTTTACCACGACGATGCCCAACAGCAGGCCGCCTTGAAATCCAAACGCAGGATCGAAGAGGAGAAGCTGTGGCCGCTTCCGATCGTGACCGAACTCGTCCCGTTCACAAAATTCTACGAGGCCGAGGAGTATCACCAGAATTATTTCAAGAACAACCCGAACCAGATGTATTGCGCGCTGACGATCAACCCGAAGGTCCGCAAATTCCGGATCGCGTTCCGGGATAAATTAAAGAACCCCGAAGCATATCCGTAAACGTACGGCGGAAAAATAAAATGTAGGGGCGGACGGCTGTCCGCCCCTACAATATTTAAAAATATCCGCCTTTACGCCACCTGATATAAATTCCTGTAGATGACGTAGTTCTCGTAAATCCGCCGCACGTAATTGCGCGTTTCCTCGTAACGGATGACCTCCACGAACAGGTCGTCGTCGCCCCCCGCCAGGTCACGCCAGAAAGCGGCGCTGCCCGGCCCGCCGTTGTACGCCGCCAGTGCCATAAACAGGTTGCCGCCGAAGGCGTCGCGCTGCTGCGCGAGGTACCCCGCGCCGAGCTGAACATTGATCATCGGCCGGTAGAGGTCCGAGAGCGTTAATCCGCCCATCCCGAGACTTTCCGCCATCGCCTCGGCCGTCGAGGGGATCAGCTGCATCAGCCCGTGCGCGTTCGCGGCGGAGGCAGCCGACACGCCGAAGAGCGACTCCTGCCGCACCAGCGCGAACAGCAGCAGCGGATCCAGCCCGAAGCGGGCCGCCTGCGGCACGAGGATGTCCGCGAAGTGCGGACCGAAGCGGATGTGGCTGAAGTACACGGGCGCGGCGAGCGTCTGCGCGTCGTTCAGCCCGGCCGCATCCAGCACTTTGCGCGCGGCCTGGATCGCGCCGGGGTAATAGCCGATCGACTCCATGTACCGGCTTAGGAACAGTTCCCCCGCCGGATCGCCGGAAGCCGAATACCACAGGCTGTCGAATTCCCAGCGGGCATCGTCATACAGACCGGCGTCCCACAATATTCTTCCGCGCGCCAGGCGCGGATCGTTCCGGACGGCCCCGTAGCGCCCGTCCATCGATCCCTCCGCCGGAAAGACCGACTGCACCCAGGCCTCAGCCGCGCGGTAATCCGCGTCCCAATCGAAGGATAGGTTGATATCCTTTATACGCGTGAAGGCGGCCAATCCGGCAAGGATATCGGCCGCGCGCTCGGAGTAATAATCGGTCGGCGAAACGGAAGCGGCCTGTTCGAGGCTCGTCCGCGCGCCGCTCGAATCGCCGCGCTTCTCGCGCGCCTTCGCCGTCCAGAAGAGCGCCTGCGAGCGGGTCCATCCGTCGCCGGAAGAAGCGCCCGCATCCCAGGCGGTTTCCGCGCCGGCATAATCTCCGGCCCGGTACAGCGCGATGCCGGCCTGATGGCGCGCTTCCATCGCGCCGCTATCCGCCGGATAATCCTGCGCCATGCGCGTCCAAAGCTGCGCCGCGAGGGGGAAATCATTGCCGCGCTCGGCGATGCGCGCGGCTGTAAAAAGCGCCTCCGCCGCGCGCGGATGGGCCGGCATCGCATCCGCAAGCCCGGTCAGAACCGCAACCGCGCCGGCGTAATCCTCCAGCCACGCCCAGCGCGTATACGCGGATTCGAATATCGCCAAGTCCCAGTACCCGCTGGCCGGTCCGAGCGCCGCCACGCCGTCCAGGTCCTCCAGCGCATTCGGCGCCTGATCCAGCGCGCGAAAGGCGAGTCCGCGGAAGTACATCGCCCGGGCCTGCTCGTCGGGCGCGCCCGCCAGGTAATTGGAAAGGACGGCGACGGTGGTGCCGTATTCTTCGGCGTAATAATCGATCACCCCGCGGGTAAGGTCGTCGACGCTGTACCCGGCATATAGCAGCTCCGCCAGGCAGTCGAACGCGTCCGGCGCTGCCGGAAATTGCAGCGCCGCTTCGTAGCGCGCATAGCCCTCATCCGCCCGGCCAAGCGCGATCAGCGCGTTCCCGATCTTGCGGTTGAGGCGCGCCTTCGAGTAATCGCTGGTGACCCCGGCCAGAACTTCTTCATACAGCGCGACCGCCGGCTCCGCCAGCTGCGCGCCCGACATCGTGTCTGCCTGCTTTTCCAGAAGCCGCAGCCGGTTGGCCGGATCGGAAGCGTCGGCGGCCGCGCGGTAGGCCTGGAGCGCCTGATCGGTCTGCCCGCCGGCGAAGGAGGAATCGCCGACCCGTTCCTGGACGATATCGTTGAGAATTCCGGGGGCGAGCGCAAGCAGGCGCTGATAAGCCGCGACCGATGCCGCCCAATCCTGCTGCCCGGCGGCGATATCCCCCAGCAGGAGATTCGCGCGCCCGGCATATTCCCCCGCCGGGAGGCTGGCGAGCAATCCTTCCAGCATCGCGCGCGCTTCGGCCAGGTTCCCCGTGTGGTACGTCGCCCGCGCCAGGAAGAACGCCGCGCGCTCGCTCTCCACGCCCGCGGCCAGCGCGGCGTTGTAGTGCGCGATCGCCGCGTCATAATCCCCGTTCAGAAGCGCGCGGTCGCCGAGCAGGATGCTTTCATTGGTGGAGGGAGTCGCGGTCGCCAGGATCGTCGGAGAGGGGATCGGGCCAAATGTCGAAAGCGTGGGGAGCGGCGTGGAGGTGACGGCGTGCGCCGTTGCCGCGGCGGGAAGCGCGCAGGCGGTGAGCAGCGCCGGGAGCAAAAGGAAAAGGAATGTGTTCTTCACAGGTTGGCCAATCGGCATGATCTCTCCAATGCGTTCCTTCGCCCTTCCAGGGCTCAGGACGGCCTCCATGATGAAAGCCGGCCGCCGCTTGGTATTTTCCAGACAGCTCCCATCCTCCCGACGAATGTTAAATACATCGGCCGTTTTTGACAAAGCCGCCAGCGCATGTTACCATACTCCGGCGGCGCTCTCGCAAGGGGAGCGCTTTTATATGCGGGAGTGGAAGATGAAGGTCGTCCTCACCGGTTCGGTCGCCTTTGATAATCTGATGTCTTTTCCGGGTCTGTTCCGCGAGCAGATCCTTCCCGAAAAACTCGAGTCGCTGAGCTTGTCGTTTCTGGTGGATACCCTGTTCCGCCACCGCGGCGGGATCGCCGGAAACATCGCCTACACCCTGGCGCTTCTGGGCGAGCGGCCGCACCTGATGGCAACCGCCGGGAAGGATTTCGGGGAATACCGCGCGGCGCTCGAAGCGGCCGGCGTGGATACGGCCCTGACGAAGGAATACGCGGATTGCTACACCGGCTCCTTCTTCGCCACTACCGACAAAGCCAACTGCCAGCTGGCTTCTTTTTATCCGGGCGCAATGGCCAGGGCCTCGGAGCTGACGCTGCGCGGGGTCGAGCCGCGGCCGGATTGGGTGGTGATCTCCCCCAACGATCCGGCGGCGATGGTGAAATACGCCCGCGAATGCGCCGAACTCAGGCTGCCCCTTATGTACGACCCTTCGCAGCAGGTGGCGCGGATGGAAGGGGCGGATGTGGCGGTCGGCATCGATGCCTGCCGGATCCTGATCTGCAATGAATATGAGTTCGGGCTGATCGCCAAGAAGACCGGCCGCAGCGAAGCGGCGCTGGAGGCGGCGGTCGAGATCGTGATTGTGACCCTCGGGGAAAAGGGCGCGCGGATCAAGGCCGGCGCCAAGGTATTCGAAATCCCGATCGTCCCGGCCGCGCGCGTGGCCGACCCGACCGGCGTGGGCGACGCGTTCCGCGGCGGCCTTCTTAAAGGAATGATGCACGCGGCGCCGTGGGACGCGTGCGGACGCCTGGGGGCGCTTTCCGCCACATATTGCATTGAGGAAGTCGGCACCCAAAACCACAGCTTCACCCGGGCGGAATTTCTCGCCCGGTATGAAAAAGCATTTGGGAAAGACGCACTCGTGGAAAAAATCCTGTCCTAACCCCCTCACCCGGCCTTCGGCCACCCTCTCCCCCTTCCCCGTAAGGGGAAGGGGGAGAGGGAAGTCAGAGCCTCGGAGTTCTTCCGAGGCGAAGACAGGGAGAGGGGGTTAGGACAGCACCAAAGGAGCCATCATGAAACGCGAATTCGACATCAAGAATCCCAAACTGGCCGACGGCGGGCGGCTGCGGATCGAATGGGCCGAGCAGGAAATGCCGGTCCTGCGCCAGATCCGCGAGCGCTTCGCCAAGGAACGGCCGCTGGCAGGCCTGCGCCTGGCCACCTGCCTGCACGTCACGACCGAAACCGCGAACCTCCTGCACACCCTGCAGCTCGGGGGCGCGGACGTGGTCATCTGCGCATCCAACCCGCTTTCCACCCAGGACGACGTGGCCGCGTCGCTGGTGACGCACTTCGAGATTCCGGTCTACGCAATCAAGGGCGAGGACCACGCCACCTATTACCAGCACATTTACGCCGTGCTGGATACCCACCCGCATATGACGATGGACGACGGGGCGGACCTGGTCTCCACCCTGCACAAGGAGCGCCCGGAGCAATGCTCCGAGGTGGCCGGCGGAACGGAAGAGACCACCACCGGCGTGATCCGCCTCAAGGCGATGGCGGCCGCCGGCGCGCTGCGCTTCCCGGTCATCGCGGTCAACGATTCGATGACCAAGCACTTCTTCGATAACCGCTACGGCACCGGCCAATCCACGATCGACGGGATCGTGCGCGCCACCAACATCCTGCTGGCGGGCAAGAACTTCGTCGTCGCCGGCTACGGCTGGTGCGGCAAGGGCCTGGCGATGCGCGCGCGCGGGATCGGGGCAAATGTGATCGTGACCGAGATCGACCCGGTCGCCGCGATCGAAGCCGTGATGGACGGCTTCCGGGTGATGCCGATGGACGAAGCCGCCGTGATCGGCGACGTCTTCTGCACCGTCACCGGCGACGTGAATGTGATCGACGGGCCGGATTTCGAGAAGATGAAGAACGGCGCGATCGTCGCCAACTCCGGCCATTTCAACGTGGAGATTAACATTCCGGCCCTGGAGAAAATGGCCAAGGGCAAACGCAAGATGCGCGAATTCGTGGACGCCTACACCCTCCCCAACGGCCATATCATCAATATCCTGGCCGACGGGCGGTTGATCAACCTGGCCGCCGCGGAAGGCCACCCGGCCAGCGTGATGGATATGTCGTTCGCCAACCAGGCGCTCAGCGCCGAATACATGGCCAAGAATTCCGGCAAGCTTGATAAAACCGTCCACCGCCTTCCGGAGGCGCTCGACCGCGAAATCGCGCGGATCAAGCTGGAAGGGATGGGCATCCACATCGACACCCTGACCCCGGAACAGCAAAAGTACCTGACTTCGTGGGAAGAAGGAACCTAGCCTCAACCCCTCCCCTTCTCCTGGCGCCTGCCCCCCGAGCGATGAGCATCGGTGAATTTCCGATGCGATGTTTTCGCGAGCGGGGGTATGCCAGGAGAAGGGGAGGGGACAGGGGTGGGGTTGAGGAAGGCCGCCCGGTTGTTTATAAATCGCATCGCATTGCAGGGGCGACCCGATAGGTCGCCCCTGTGTCATCCACAAGCGATCTATTGGATCGCGTTGACGATCTCCGATCCCCGCTCGCGCAGCATAGGCCTCCTCATGGTGTCTGAGACTCACATAATCATAATTCCACATCAAAGGGTAAACCCTTTTACCGCTAAGCCGCTAAGGACGCAAAGATGTTTTAAAAAAAATAATTCTTGGCGATCTTCGCGCCTTTGCGGTGAAAAGGTCTTAATCGCCTTGGTCAGGCAACCACAACATCAATGTACAACGTATCCCCGAACGCCACACCCAGCGGTGAGAACGCCCGGAAGCTTGAAATGTATTCCCCCGGTGCCAGCGGTACCGTCAGCGGAATGGATATGACCGCCTCGCTCCCGGCGGCGGCCGGGTAGAGCGCAAATTCCTCCCGCGCCGAAAGGACCGCCCCGCCCACCCGGCGGAACCGGTATTCCGGCCCCCAGTCGCATCGTCCGGCGTTTCGGACCTTCCATTGCTTTTCCAGCGCCTGGCCGGGGATGACCTGCGCCCGGTCCGGATAAGTCAGATCCCCCATGAAGACCAGGTTGTCGGCGCAGGATCCGAAGGCGGCTTGCGTTGCCGGGGGAATGGCTTCCGCGGATCCATCCGGCACGAACACCGTTACCGTCGGGCCAAGCGCGGAATCGGCCGTCAGGGTCAAAGAAACCCCCGGTGAAACGGCGGTCAACCCGGCTCCGGATTCCGTAACAACCTGATTATTTACAGTGGGAGCCGAATCCGGTCCGGTTGTCCGGCAGGCAGTCAAGAGGACCAGCAGGAGGAGGACAGGGCTGGCGGCATCCCGGGCGCGCACCCGCGCAGGGCGATGCATGCTTATCCGGGCCTTCTTTTCGGGCATTCTTCGATTATACAGCCCGGGT